>PR_CR_10_Liq_1_inCRDRAFT_1000014_pt1 | contig 84707 bp, 62 predicted proteins | sample PRCRCaboRojoPR_3_FD_10241 | JGI IMG/M metagenome (IMG submission 10241) | reverse complement strand
TTTGTTTGGATGCTCAGTGAGTGCAAAGGCAGGAGAGTCAAAAAGTTCTTCACCAAGATTCTGGGAGAGTACAGGTACGGAGTAGTGCTTAGGTTCTGGGTAGAAGCATTCCTAGAAATGTGCATTGGCTGTACTATCCAGCTCTTGAACATTCCTTCATTAAGCTACCTACCTATTTTCAGTTATTTTGTTTCAATACTCCTGGCACTTGCCATTATAGTTACACCTTTTTGGGTGTTCAGATTCACTAGAAACAAAAAACAAGAAATCAGCCAAGTCGCAGAGCAGTCTGTCTTTTACAAGGTCTGGGGGTCCCTTTTCTACGAGTTCAAAATAGACGAAGACTCCTACGCCAAGTACTTCTACACCTTTTACACCCTTAAAAGGATAGTTTATATACTCAGTCTTATGCTACTGAGCAACTACCAAGCAGTCCAAGCAATCCTGAATTTCCTAGTAATGGTGGGTTGGTGGATGTTTTTGGTAGCGGTGAGGCCTTACTCTGAGTTCATACTGCAGATTTCTAACTCCTTTTCAGAAGGCTTCATCTGCCTAATCTTCATCCTGCTGCCTATTCTCTACTTTGACCTTTCTGACACAGTCAGGTCTACTCTTCAAGACTCAGTTATGTACTTAACTTTTGCAGCAATGGCTGCCCAGACTCTAGGCTCAGTAGCTATTTTCATTAAGACAGTAGTTCAACTGGTCAAAAAGCGCAAAGAAGCTCGGAGAAATCCAACTCAGAAAATAGAAGAAGTCTCTAAGACTGATAAAAGTCAAGAAAACCATCCAGAGTTATTCTTCAGAGGAAAGTAACTAAAACTTTAGATTCTAGCTTATTTGTCTTCAGTTTAATTCAAATATAAAAAGATGTTAGAAACATTATGCAGGATTCCCGAAATAAATAACCTCTTAAGCGGTTATCCAAAGAGCCGCTGGGCAGAATGCATAGAAACTTTAACTCTGATTGGGATCAAGCAGATCCAAACAAGTTCAGAAGCTCTTTTTGAATTTGAGTCAAAACTCAAAAAAAGACCTAGTTCTGAGTTACTATTTGACTACAAACTACCAAGCCAAGACTTTGACTCAGTTTTAGAAAGTCTTCCTTGCATGGACTCACCTAATTTCATGAACCTTCAAATTCCAAGTTCCCAAACACAACAAGTGTTTGGATGGAACGAAGCAAAAACTAAACTCCACAAGCCCAAACATAGAAGTTCAAAGTCCACTTTCCAGTGCAAAAACAAACCCCAAAAAAAGCCTGACGAAAACAACCACTACACTGATCCTACTCACCACGTCAGGTGCTACTCAACTAGAACTCAGGCTTTCACTAACCAGGAAAACTCTAAGTTAAACTCGTTTACTTTTTGTGAACCGCCGAAAAAGAAGAGTGACTGCAAGAAAAGGAAAACCCCAAAAGTGCTAGAAATCGCAGATCACTTCCTAAGTAACCCCTTAACTTCTACTCTTAGGAATGGCTTTTCCAAAACCCAACATAAAGTTACTCGGTCGAAATACACTAAATCTAACTAATAAAATGACTCACCCTAAGTGCTCGGCAAAGGTATCAGTCCTTATAGACAAATTCAAGAACATCGAACTTTTCAAACAAGGATTGTACCAACTCAGACTTAGTGTTGCTTCAACACTATACTACGCAGAACCACAACAAATCTGGACTTTAAACTCTAAACTGACTCTTCAGAGTTCCTCAAACTTAATTCCTTCCCAAATTATTTCTTACTCTTACTTTTCAAAAGCTTTTCTTGTAAGGTTCCAGTCCGAAGTCATTAAACTTGACGAAGTGTGTGTCTTCAGCATTGAGTTGCCTATTCGGGACTCCCCTGACTTAACCTTGCAAGCTGAATTACTTTACTCTAACTTTGACGACTCTAAACCTTCCAACCAGAACTTAAGGCTTTTAAGTGCAAGTATTTGCCCTCAAGTAATCAGTACTAAATTCATAAGGATTCCGAACCCCCACATTCCAGTTTTCCAGTATGTCCCTTTGAGTTTTGATCCAGACTACATGTGCTGCTTTGACTCCTTAGTCCAAGTTTACTTTGAAGGGTACCAAATGCCACTTGGAGAGATAAAAACTGGTTTGTTTGGGTCTAAAACTTTTGCTGGGGCTCAAGAAATCAATGCTTCTTTTCTTTACTTGTCTGAGCCACTAAAACTCTCCCTTAAAAGCTTAGAGTACCAACTGCTGCTAGTTCATAGACTTTTAGGGTACAAAAAAGACGAGGAAAAGGATTCTGACACTCTAGACTTTTATGAAGCTATTAAAACTCACAACACCTACCAGGTTGCTTCAAGCATAACGAAGAAGTTAAGTTTTTTTTCCAGGAAAATTGAGTGTTTGTTTAGGAGTTTAGTGGAGCTTATGCAGCCAAGCATTAACCAAGTTATTTCGTACCTAAGTTCTTCTTACTTTTCAAGTTTACAAACACACTTCACTCAGCAGATTACTTGCGAAGAGGTTCAGAAAAGTCTAAGAATTGAACCTTGGTACTTCAACTCTGCCAAGAAACCTGTGTTCAAAGTAGAAAATTTCCAAAAGAACTGCAAAATATCCGGGTTCAAGGACATAAGCATAGTTGTTTTAGTTCATGGCTTTAAGGGTTCCTCCTACGACATGCACCTTATAAAGGGCTACATCAGTCAGATATACCCCCAAACTAAACTCTTGGTGTCTAAGTCCAACGAAAAGTCTTCAGATGCTTCAATACTCCAACAAGGTGAAAACTTAGCAGCTGAAGTTAAAAGCTTCCTTTCAGGTTTAGAACTAACTAGAGTCAAGCTGAGTTTTATCTGTCACAGCATGGGTGGGCTTGTAGCAAGGGCAGCTTTGCCTAAACTTGAGAACTATAAAAGTTGCTTGTTAGGGTTTGTGTCTTTGTCCTGCCCTCACTTAGGTTTAGAAACCTCTTCTTCAGTGCTTTTAGAAGTAGGCAAGTTGCTTTATGGACTAGCTGGGTCTTCTTTGGCCTTTTCCCAACTAAGTATGACCGACAGCCACGACTTACGAAACACTCTTTTGTACGACATGAGTTCTTTTGAGGGTTTGAACTGGTTCCAGCAAGTTGTTTTGTTCAGCAACAAGCAAGACGCCTACGTAAGCACTAACTCAGCCCGAATAGAAGCTGGGAACTCAGTGTATAAAGAAATGTGCAGGAACTTACTGTTCAGAGTTAAGCAGGTAACTAGAGTAGACGTGGACTTAGGCAGTTCTTTAAGGCCTATTTGCTTGGACAACCCACACATTGACTTCATCGACAACATTTACTTAGTCCAGATGATGCTTTACAGCTTTAAAACGTTGCTTAATTAACCATAAGAGCTTTCTAGAAATAAATATGAGCAACCCAACAGCACAAGCTTTCAAGGAAAAAGGAAACAAAGCTTTTCAAGAAAAGAACTACCAAGAAGCCATAGAACACTTCACAAAAGCTATTGAAGCCGATCCTAACGACCATGTGTTCTACTCAAACAGGTCTGCGTGCTATGCTTCGCTTCAAAACTACGAAAGTGCTTTACAGGACGCCCACAAGTGTGTGGAACTCAAGCCTGACTGGGTGAGGGGCTACACTCGTAAAGGCCTTGCTGAGTACTACCTCGGAAAGTACTCTGAAGCTGCTGAGACTTACAAAAAAGGCTTGGAACTTGACCCTGAAAATGCTCAGCTGAAAGAAGGTCTTGAAAAAGCTCAGAGTCACCTTCAGAATCCTTTTGCTCAGATGTTCACAGGTGAAAACCTTACAAAACTCATGACGAATCCCAAAACAAGTGGGTTTTTCCAACAACAAGACTTTGTCAACATGCTGAATATGGTCCAACAAAACCCACAAATGGCACAGATGGTAATGCAAGACCAAAGGTTCATGACTTGCATGGGGGTTATTTTAGGATTTGATATGGAAGCCCCGCCTGAGGAGCAAAAACAACCCCCAAAAGAAGAAACTCCAAAAGAAACCCCAAAAGAAGCACCCAAAAAAGAACTCTCTGAAGCCGAAAAACTAAAAAACCAAGGAAACGAGTGCTACAAAAAAAAGAAATACGATGAAGCCATCCAGTACTATGACAAAGCTTTAGAACTCGAACCAAACGACATTTTATACATAAACAACAAGGCTGCAGTTTACTTAGCCAAAAAGGACTTTGACAAGTGCATTGAGTTATGTAACGAAGCCTTGACTAAGGGAAGAGAGGTCATGGCTGACTTCGGCAAGATCGCAAAAGCCTACTCACGAAAAGGACTGGCTCTGGCTGAAAAAGGACTTCTAGAAGAAGCCATCCAAGCAACCAAGGACTCCCTTATGGAGTACTCCGACGACAAAGTTAAGTTCCAACTCAAAAACTTAGAAAAACTCAAAAGGAAAAAGGACGAAGAAGCCTATGTCAACCCCGAAATCGCTGAACAGCACAATACTTCCGCCAACGAGTTCTTTAAGTCAGGCAAGTTCAAAGATGCTATTAACGAGTACACAGAAGCAATCAAAAGAAACCCTAAGAACCCCAAGTACTACTCCAACAGAGCTGCTGCTTACATTAAAGTCATGGAACCTGCCCATGCTTGCGAAGACTCTGCTAAAGCCATTGAATTCGACCCTAACTTCGTAAGAGCTTATGGACGCAAAGGAAACGCTCATATGATTATGAAGGAGTACCACAAAGCTATGGACTCCTTCAGCGAAGGCCTCAAGTTAGACCCCGAAAACGCTGAGTGCAAAGACGGCTACGCAAGGGTGATGAATGCTATTTCAAGCAGCGGAGACCAACCAGACGAAGAAAGACTCAAGCAAGCCATGGCTGACCCTGAAATCCAAAACATCTTAAGAGACCCCCAAATCCAGCAGGTCCTAAAAGACTTGCAGGAAAACCCTCAACAATCACAAGGCTACCTCACTGACCCCAAGATCCGCAATGCCCTGAATAAGCTTATGGCCGCTGGAGTCGTTAAAATGGGCTAATTAAGTTAGTGATTAAGGGTTTTTCTAGGAGAATTCTCGGAGCTATGCAGCGTAACTGAGCTTCTTATGGTTAAAAGATCGTTAAACTCTTCAGTGTGCTTAGGTCTAGTGGCAAACTTCCTTTTTTTGGAAGCAACTTTTTTTTCAATGAGTTCAAGTGCTCGGTCTCTCAAAGACAAATGCTGGTGATTTGTGGATTTGTAAATTTCTTGTTCGCTTTTTACTGCGTAACTTTTGGGGCAGTTTGAAGACTTGTGCCCGTCTTCCATGCAAATTTTGCATTTTTTCAGAAAAGAGCTTTCTGAGTCTTCGTCGTCAGAAGGCATATGAGTCGAAGTAATGCACCCTCCCGTCTCTTTGCCTTTTTTGCCACAGCAAAAGTAAATTCCTGACTCTTCGCTATAGTTCCCAGCATGGGTTTTGCAAGACCACTGGAAGTTTTTGGTTTCAATAAACCACATTCCGCACTTTATGCACTGTCTGCTTTCTGAGGATTTTCTTTTGAGGTTGTTTAAAGTAGCCTTTAGAGTTTTGGCATATTTTTTTTGGGTTTGTAGGTTTTTAGTGAGTTCAGTGTTTTTTTCTTGTAGTTCTTCTTTTTCAATGCTGTACTTGTTTAGCTTTTCTTGTAAGTTGTTTATTTTTTGGGTGAGTTTATTGTAGAGTTTATCGCTTTGGAGTTGGGCACTGGTTTTTTGCTCAAGGAGTTGTACTGACTCTTGGTAAAACTGGTTTCTTTCTTCTGAAATCCGAATGGTGCTTTCTAGGAGTTCAAGGTGGTCGTTTGAGATCGCTGAAACAGCTTGGGAAACTAGTTGGACTTCTTTTTTAAGTTTGTTTTGGGAACTGAAGTCTCCTAGAATGCTTTCAATAGCTTTGGTGAGTCCTTTGAGTCTTTCTCCTATTACTTGGTTGTGCATGCTCAGCAAGGAGTTTCCGTGTTCCAGTTCAGCTACTTTAATGTCTAGTTTATGATTTCTTGACCTTTCTTCGCCAAGTCGTGCTTCTAGTTCTCTTATGTTGTTTGTGAGTTCTTTTTCTTTTTGGGGGGTTTTGGAGTGCTTGAGTTGTTGTTTTAGGTTTTGGTTTTCTTTGAGTAAGTTTTGGTATTCAAAGTTGTTAATTTGAAAGGTGTTTCTAGAATCTAAGTAGTTGTTATAGTAGTTGTTAACTTCTTTAACAACACTTTGGTACTTTTGCTGGGCTTCTTCGAGTTCTCCGTTTTTAGCTGATAGGAGTTTTTTGAGCTTTTCAACTTCCATTCCAAGTTGTTCGCTTAACTTAATTTCACTTAGCACAGTGCCCTCGACAGGTTCTAGGGTTTTAAAAGTTTTCTTTCCTCTGTTTGTTAGATTTTTTTGGAACATAGGCAACAGGTACTCTTTGGCTACTTTAGCCGCAGTTTCAGGCAAAATAGAAAGAGTTCTTTGTTTGGATTTTAGTTTGTTAGGTAATGGATTGTCCCTGAAAGTCACTGAACTGCAACGGTTCGTTGAAGGAGTTTTGTTGATGTAGCCTAAGTCTTTAGGCAGCTTCTTAAGTGACTTAGAGTGTAATGGCTTCAGACTACCGCGTTCTGACATTTATAGATTTAAGATTTACTTAGTTTCTTTTTGGGAATTAAAGACATATTTTTAGGTGCTTCTTGTTTTTGTTGGGTTAATTCAAGTTTGCGCTTCTTGCTAATTAACTTACTAAGTGTAGAGTTGGATTTCTTGTCGACTAAAGCTTCGAAACAAGACTTTTCTCTAGTTAAGCTGATTGGAGTGACAGAAGGTGGCCTTTTCTTAGGAACTGAAGGTCTTAGTTGCCTGTAGAGTTTTTTAACAGTTTGTGGAGTGAGTGTAATGGTTTTATCTAGGCAGTTAATTTGTATAATAGGTTTCTTTATAAGTTCTCTTTGTAATTCAGACGAAGCAGGGTCCTGGTAATTCTCAATTCTTTTTAGCAAAACCAAGTAAGCTTTTTCACTGAACTTTTCATAATAACTAAATCTACAGTTGTGGAGGCACCTACTACACATTGTAGAGTTGCACTTGCACACAACGTACCTCCACAGTATGTGTTTTTTGCATACTTGGCACCTTTCTTTGAACTGGGTTTCTAACTCAAAAACTTCATCATCAATGTTACCGAAGTTTTCTAAGTTAGCTAAAACAAAGTCCTTTGCAGTACTTATTATGATATCGTCTAGACAACCCATTTGAGTGTTGAGTAAGTTCAAGCAAAGGTTGGGCAAGTCAATAGAGCTTTTTTCAAAAACTGAGTAAAGTTTTGTAACTGTCTCAAAAGATTTAGAGTCCAGTAAGTACCAAGTTACAAAAGCAGCTTTTCCTTTGCTGTAGACCCAGTAAACCTTGTCTGCTTTGGCTAAAAACAAGTCCCCAGGTCTTTGCACACACATGTAAACTTCTTCTTCTAAGCTCAAAAGCGTGTCTTCACTTGGCATCTCCTTGAAAATGTTCAGTCCGCTTTGTTTTAGTTGTTTAGCTTTTAAGTAGTCTATGCCTACCCAAAATATTGGACTGTGAGTGTTTATGCAAACCATTCGAGTTCCTATACCTCCTTTGATGCAAACCGGCTTATCTTCGATAACGTTCATGTTTGGAGAATGGGATGTGTACTTCAAAAGCGAGGCATAAGGGTTCAAGGCTTTGGGGAGCTTTTCAATTACAGGTTTTATTGATTCGAAATCCAAACTGTAACTAGTTTGTGTGTTTAAAATCGACAGGTCAATTTCAAAGACACTCTTAGCATAGTCAAAGTACAACGAAAACCCGTTACTGAACCCCTCTTCCCAATGCGACTCATCCAAACTAAACTGCGACTTTTCAGGATACTTCAAGTTAGCCCCCCTAAACAAGCAGGGCTTCTGGACCTTTGTGTAGTCACTTTCTAGTACAAACAAGTAGTTCTCATACTTTNTTCTGAGGACTTCAGGTTTAAATCCAAACTTTTTAGAAAGAAAGTCCCACTGGTTCCAAAGTAAAGCTTGCTTCCAGCCGCCTCTGTTAGCAATTTCAGTGTACAAATCAAAGTAAAGTTGGTCTTGTTTGACAGTTTGGAGTTTTTCAAGTGCTTTTGAGTCGTGCTGCACAAGTTTAGTTCTTAGTTGCTTTAAGAAGTTTTCTTCCATAATCCCAGTTAGAAATAATAGTAAATTTAACTTTCTGATAAATATGCCAAAAGTAGTTTATGAAGAAGTAGGTAGACAGCCAGGAGTTGACAAATGTGTAAATAAACTGTTTCAGAAACTAAACTCCTCAACCCATATGGGACTTAGCTCTTTTTCAAAAGACATAGCTGAAGCTAAGTTTAAGATCAGAAATTACTTCCACTTTGTGTTGGGAGGCACTGAACCCTACACAGGGCCTTCTTTTAGAGTTTTGTGCCAAGCATTGAGACTGCCGAGCAAAAACCACTTAAGAGTCCTTTTAGAAGAAGTTATGGCTGAGATGGAGTGGTCCTTGTCTACGATTGATAAGGTCTTTGATAACTTGCCTATAGAATAATGTAAATAAGACTATCAACTAACGCATTCATATTAAATGGAGGGTTCTTCATTAGAAGATGATTTGCTGGGAAAAAAGCCTTTTTTGAGGAGGGTAGTTAAAGCTTGCAAGTTGTCAGGAATTTTTTCATTTAGCATGATAGCAGTCCAAGTTCAAGGGCTCATCACTATCTGGTTCATAGGAAACTACATTGGATCTTATGGAGTAGAAGCCTTTGGACTGTGTGTAGTTTGGATGCAGCTTGCAGGAGAAGCTGTCTACATGGGGCTTGCAAGTGCTTTGGATACTTTGTGCTCACATGCTAACGGAGCTGGGGACCACAAGCTTCAGTGGGTGTATTTGCAAAGAGCTTTAATTTTAGCTTTAGTGCTGAACCTCCCTTCAATGGTGCTTTACGGAATGGGTGGGAGTTTACTGGCTAGCTTTGGACTAGAAAACCATTATGTTGCAGAGTACTTGACTGGGTGTATTTTGGGACTGCCGGCTAGAAGCATCAACGAGTTAGTTAGTCACTTTCTGTACTCGCAGTACATATTGTCCCCTTCAGTTTTATCCAGTTTGGTGTTACTGCCAACACAAGTTTTGCTGTGTTCAATACTGGTTCCGAGCTTTGGAATGAGAGGAGCTGCCTTTTCAGCAGTCATTAGTGACTGGGTGCGTTTGGGTTCACTACTACTGGCAATAAGGTTTAATGAAGCCATAAAAGAAGACTTTAAGTGGTCTTCTTTGAAGTCAAAAACAAAGACTTGGATAGAACTCATAAAACTTTCAGTGTCATCCACAGGACAGATTTTCTTAGAGTGGAGTTCTTTTGAGATTTCAATATTGTTTGCAGCTATGATTAAGGACGGAGGAGTGAGTTTGGGAGCCTGGGCTATAATGAACAAAATCATGATAGTAGAAGAGTTCTTGTCCCTAGGAGTGGGAGAGGCTATTGCTACTTTGATGGGGAATTCACTTGCCAAGTTAAAAGTGTACTTAGCTAGAAGTTACTTCAAGATTTGTTTTGGAATAGGAATTGCTTTGAATGGCAGTATTCTATTTCTTTTGTACATCAACAAGTGGAGTATAGGTTCTTTTTTCTTAGGAAAAAACGATCCTTTGGAAAAAGAAATCACTCTGAAAATCGGAGAAAACATGGAAATCTTTGCCTTGATTTTTATTTTTGACTTTGTTTACTTGGTGATCACTGGGGCAATGAGAGGCTTCGGAAGGCAAACCCAAAGTTTCTTTCTTGCGTTACTGACTGACTGCTTAATAGGTATTCCTTTGCAGTTCTTCCTATGCTTTGTGATGGAGCTTGAGCTAGGGGGAATTCTTCTGGCAATGGTTTCCGTTTTCCTATTTAATTTTGTAGGTATCTTTTGGGTTTTGAGGAACCTCAACTGGCAAAGCGAAGCTTTATTAGCTAACCATAAAGACTAATCGTTTACTGAAAAGTTTAGTGTAATAATAAGATGGGAAACATATACTGCTCAAAGTGCTGTCAGGGGTTTGACGGAAAAGAACTTAATTTAAAAACCTCAGTAAAAGTTACTTAGATGATATTGGAAGCCTACAATAATATCAAGGAGTCTTTCAACCGACAATCTGTGTCCCAGGACTCAATAGAAGGACCTAAAAGAATTTCAAAGTCAGTCTCAAGTTCTATCTTGAACGCTTCAGCAGTTACCATCCAAGCAGCTTGGCGACGGTACACAGCACAAAAACTACTTGCAAAGCTTAAGATTCTGCATCAAGTAAACCACACATACTTCACTCCTCAAGAAGTAAGGTACACCCTTTCTAAGTCACCACTAGCTACCAAAATAAAGCAACGCGAAAAGTTCGAGTACCCTACAGGAGGGTCCTACAAAGGAGAGTGGCTGGGAGGCTTTCGGCACGGACAGGGCATTATGAAGTGGCCGGACGGGTGCATGTACTCAGGGTCTTGGAGTTTTGGGTACCCCTTTGGGGAGGGTGTTTTTAAGCACTTAGACGGTGAGACTTATGAAGGTAGGTGGATCAATCCCTTTGCAGGAGGAACTGAAACTTCTACTAGTTTTTTGGAAAACTTAGTAAGCGGAAAAAGGGATGGGTTTTTGTGGCTCTGGCATAAACAAGAAAGCATTAAATCTTCAGTTAGTCAAAAAACTTCTAAGTTCACTCCTGGGCACGCTAAAAAGGTCAGAGACTTAAAAGCTAAGTTCAGACAAATCAAAAAAGACCTAGAGGCCCCACAGCACTTACTGCACAACCTTTTCAAAAGCGAATCCCGAGATAAAGAAATCCAGGAAATCGAGTACGAAAACGGAGTTAAGTACATAGGAGAAACAGTAGAAGGCTCAAGACACGGAAGAGGCCGCAACATATGGCCAAACGGAGATAAGTACGAAGGCGAGTGGTCCAATGACATGCAAAACGGTTGGGGAAGGAACGTGTGGACAGATGGCTCACACTATACAGGGTTTTACAAAAACAACTTTAAACATGGAATAGGGCACTACATTTGGGAAGACGGAACTAACTACTTAGGCGAGTGGAAAAACAACTCAATAGAAGGTATAGGCAAGTACATCTGGGCAGACGGCAGGGAGTACCTAGGGGACTGGGTTGAAGGCATTATGAACGGTTTTGGAATCTTTACTTGGCCAGATGGAAACAGGTATGAAGGAGACTGGGAACAAGGAAAAAAGCACGGAAAAGGGTACACGATTTCTTCGGACGGGAGCAACTCAAGACACATGTGGCACCACGGAAAAATTGTACAAAAGCTCCAGTAACTGTAATTCTAAGCACTTAGTTGAAGTATACTTACGAAGAAGTTGTAAGCTATTTTGGACAGCGCCACCATTAAAAAGAGCCGTAGTATAGAGCCTAAGGAAGAGGTGTTTTGGGCTAGTTTGCTGATTGCTGATTTGATGAAAGTGTCCAAGTCACTTCCTTCTTGGCTTTCTGCTGTTTCAAAAACTTTTTTTAAGCAGAGCTTAAACTGTTCTTTACTGTTTAATTCAGCAAATAACTTTAGTTTTCTTTCGTTTTCTACTGTTTTTAGGTAGTTTTTCAAAGAAACTATTAAAAGAACAATTCCTGGAAAGACTGCTTTTACAGCAGAAAGTTGTTCTGAAACTGTGAGGCTTATGAACCCCAGCCACAAGAAGTAGTGCCTGACTTTAGCTTGGTACTCTGCAAACGCAAGCAGCGATACAGAGTACATTATGTACCTCCCAAGGTAACCATTTTCCCTCGAGTAACTGTAACCGTTAGCCAGAAGTATCCAACTCATGTAAAAAGAAAAGCTGGAAAACACGTCTATGTACCTTTGTTCTTCTTGGGCTTCTCCGTAGAGTTCGTAAGCCACTCTGTTAGGTTCAGACTTTAAGTAGTTGAAGTTTTTTTGGTTGGCAACAAACAAGTCTTGGGTTTGGGGGTTCTTGTCAGGGTGGGTGTTCCGGGCAAATTCTCTGTAGTGGGCTTTTAGTTCTTGTGTTGAAAGGTACCTTGGAAGGTTCAGTTTTTCGTAGGCATTAGGGTCTTTGTTACTTAAAAAGTCAGTGTACAAGTAAGCAATGTATAAGAAACACACTGCACACGTAACTCCTAGTCTTTGTTTGAGTCTCTGGTTTTTAATAACTAGCTTCTGCAAGGCAAGGTTGAAGAAAATAACCCCTAAAAGGCCAAGTAAATCCATTTAATTATTTTTTAGGTGTGGAGTACCTAACTAGCTTTTTTACTAGTTCGTCTACTTCTTTTTCAGCTTCTTTTCTTTGTTTGCGTCTTTTTTGTTTTTCTAGTTTAAGTGGGTTGGGAACCTTTACTGGTTTTTTGGGTTTCTTTTTTGGAGTGTTTAAAAGCTTTTTAGACCTGATTGCAGGAATGGGTTGTGACTTAAGTCTTTCTAAGTACTCAAAGTTGTTTTCGCTGAACCCTCTTGAAGCACACTCAGTGAGTCTCTTAAAAGCCCTAAACATTATTATGGAAAATCAGCCTCCTTTGAAAATAAGTATTATCTGCCAAAACGACAAAGGTGGGAAGTTGGGACTGTCCCAAGCCCCTGGAAAAAACCTTAAGCAAGGAAGAAACGGAGTCACTTACTCCAGAAGCATATTTGCTGACATAGCAAACTTTAAGTCAAGAGGAATGTCCATGATGGTATGCTTACTTTCAGACTCTGAACTCCGTTCTCTAGGAGTGAACCCTAGAAGTTACCACATAGCTTGTAACCAAAACTCAGTTAAACTAGTTCAGTACCCTATAGTAGAAATGTCTATTCCAAACTCACTGCAAGAGTTTGAATTTCAAGTAGTTCAAAAAATACTTGAAGAAATGCAAGAAGGAGGCACAGTAGTAGTTCACTGCAGAGGAGGCATAGGTAGGTCAGGCTTAGTTGCAGCCTGCACCCTACTTCACTTCGGAGTGGCTACGGCACAAAAAGCCATTCAGTGGGTCAGAAGCAAAAGGTCCAGAAACAGTGTGGAGTCTTCTAGACAAGAAGACTTTGTTAAAAGTTATTTTAAACAGTTCCGTGATTAAATATGGGAATGAGATTTCTCCTAAAAGCATTTACAAGGAACTTCCACTTTTCAGCCCGCAGAAACCTGGTTCCTAAGACTCCCAACCTCAGAAGGCTGTTTTCAGAAAAGTCTTCAATTGAACAACTCAAGTTCAAAGCAGCTGAGGCTGAAGAGCAGTACGGTGAAAACAGTGTGCACTTAATATCCCCCTACAACATGCTCGGACTTGCTTACAGGAACCAGAATGACTTTTCCCAAGCTATAGAGTATTTTTCTAAAGCTATTCAACTAGCAGAACAAGAACTAGGCAAAGACAACCAAGAATTGTCAGTAGGGTACAGCAACTTAGCTAACACTTACAGGTCAATTGGAGAAGCCCAAAAAGCTATTGACTGTCACTTAAAAGCTTTGAGGATCGACAAACTCTACTGCGACTCCAAAGACAAAAAAATAGGAATGACCTACAACAACATTGCAACCCTGTACGGAGACATTGGAGAGTTCCAAAAAGCAATGGAGTACCTAGAACTAGCCAGACCCTCAATGCTCCAAAACCAAGAAGAAGTCGACCCTAACGTTGCAACTTACTTTTTGAATTTAGGTGTTTTGAGTCGAGACAAAGGAACCTCGCAGTCTTTGGAACTCATTGAAAAAGCCAAAGGCATATTTGAAAAACTAGGACCTGAACATGATTTAGAAAAAGCTGAGTGCTACGTGCATGCTGGACTTGCTCACTGGACTACACAAAACTACTCCGAAGCTGCTAAGTACCTGAAACAAGCCATTGCAATCCGCGAAAAGTCTCAAGAACAAGACAACATCCTAGCTGACTGGTTAAACAGACTGGGGACACTTTACAGCAACACAGGGCAACCTGACCTTGCTTTGAAGGTGTTTAACAAAGCAATTCAAAGAAGCAAAGAAAACCCTGAGCTGTGGGTTTATTACAACAACATAGGCAATGCTTACCGGTTTATGGGAGAACCTCAGAAAGCCGAAGAGAACTTTAACCAAGCAATGGAGATTGCTTCGCAGACTTTTGGTGAAGCTTCAAAAGAATACGCAATGGCTTTGGACAACCTATCGTCATTTTTCCATGCTGAAAGGAAACTCAAAACTGCTTTGAAACACGCTCAAAAAGCCCTTGAAATCAAAGAAAGCATTAAGGCGAATAACTTAGACATTGCTATGAGTTACAACAACATTGGAAGTGTCTTTCATAAACAAGAACAAAACGACAAAGCTAAGGAGTACATTGAAAAGGCCAAAAGTCTAATGGAGAAAGGCGAAGTTAAGGATGACGCCTTTTTAGTGAACGTTTTAAACAACCTAGGCCAGGTTTACAGAGACGCCCAACAGAACTCCCAAGCACTTGAGTGCTTCAACCAGGCTTTACAAATAGCTGAAAGGATTTATGGGCCTAACCACATTTCAATGGCTGAAATCAACGCTAACTTAGGAGTGCTTATGACATCTACTGAAGACTACGACAAAGCTTTGGAGTACCACCAAAAAGCTGTAGACATCTCTAGAGCCCAAGTTGAAACAGACTTGCAAACTGCTTTGTACCTAGACTTCTTAGGTGACGCTTACAGGTCCAAAATGGGATTTGACAAAGCAGTAGAAATCCACCAAAAAGCTTTGCAAATAAGAAGGGAACTAGTAGGCGAAAACCACTTTCTCGTAGGACTGTCTTACCACAACTTAGCTTATGACTACAAGTACCAAAGGAACTTTGACAGAGCCATTGAGTTCCACGACAAAGGAGTAAGCAACTACACACAAACTTATGGGAAAATGCACCCTTACGTAGCTGGGTCTTATGTGCTGATGGGAGAAACTTATGAAATGAAAGGTGAAGCAAGAGAAGCTGTGAACTACTACCAAGAAGCCCAAAACATGTTCAGGAAAATTTACGGAGGGGATTCTGAAGTTACGCAGAAACTCCAAGAAAGAATTGAGAATTTACAAAAAGGAACATCTTAATTAAAGGGTTAGTGGACTTATAAATTAGTTAAACTTGAGAGAACTCTGTTTTAGTATCTATTTAAAAGTTAACTGTATAGATCTTTGTTTTTTGGCCTCCAGTAGCTTTGACTATGCCCTTGCTGGCGTCTTCAGCAACCTCTACGTCAACTTTGTGCTTCCTTTCGTTGAGGTTCTGCATAAGTCCTTTGATTCCAAACACTCCAACTCCGTACCTAAGTGCTAGCTTAGAAACAGCTTCACGCGAAATAAACTCTTCACTTAAGAACTCAGCTTGGTCAAGTAAGCTTTTGAGTTTTTCACAAGAAAGTTGTGGATCTAGTTTTTTAAAGATAGCTTCTGCGTGGCTTCTTTGGAGTTGCTTAGTAGTTTCGCTTTCTAAGACGTACTCTATGTAAGCAGCGTCTCTGACTTGTCTGGCTCTAAGTGTTTCTATCAAAGAGGTCAAGAAAGTGCTTTTGGTCACTACAAATCTTTGGTTCTTGTTGTAGTCTATTAGTTTTTCTAAACTGAAAAACTTTAAAAACTGGCTTTTTGTCACAACTCCGTTTTTAAATTTGTCTAGGTCTTGAAAAAGCTGAGCAACTGCTTCGTCAGAGACCCAAAGGTCTAAACCTTCTTTCAAGCCTTCTTTAATTCTAGACAAGTCAAGGATTCCAGCTTGGCTTTTGTCTAAGTAGCTAAAAATAGCTTCTGGAGTTGTTCCCATTCTAGTCATTTTGTGACACAGTCTGTAAACTAAGTACTCCTGATCACTGATTGCTTTTGGCTTAATCAACTCTAAAGCCAAAGTCCCACTTTCTTTGTCTGGCCAAAACATGCTGTAAAGCAAGTCCATTGAGTCGCTTAAAAAAGCTTGTCCTCCTTGATTATGCCTTTCGAAGCTTTTCTTAGCTCCTCTGTTGCTCATGTAGCGTTCGTGCTTTTCAATAAGACTTTTGAAGTGAATTCTAGCCTTGGTTATGTATATAGCTAGGGCATAAGGAACTGGGTCAGGGTGGAACAACTGGAACAGTCTGCAAAACAAACTTCCGTATTCGTGCTTTTCTTGGTAGAGTTTGTAAAGCGACTGGACCAGCTGGGAAAGACTTTTGAACGCAAGAGCCTCTATACCGAAGGTCCTCATAAGGTGTTCCATCAGAAACTCAGTCATGGAGCGGGGTTGTCTTTTGTCGTTGAGGTCTCTTTTGTCAGTTTCAAACTTTTTGTCCATAAGGTCTTCTAGGAACTTAAAAAGGTTGTAGTAACTCATGGGTTTTGCATCTAAAAGTCCTTGCTTCTGGACAGTTTGGATGATTATGTTGGTGTCTATTAAGTGTTGCTTTTCTTCGCGCACAGCTTTGTCGGCTTTTGTGAAGTAGATGGGTTTGGACTTTTCAAAGTTCAGAGAAACTGGAGGGATGTACTCGTGTTGGTTAGTTTTGAAGATATCTAGTTTCTCTGGGGGCTTTTTCCACTTGCTAAAAGCTGCTTTTAGTTGTTTGTGGAGGTTCTTTTTGACCTTTTTTAGGCGTGAGAGTTTGAGAGAGTTGTGGTGTTCTTTGCTTAGTTTGGAATACTTGATTTGGAGGTCGAGTAAGTCTTTGTGGAGTTGTTCGATTTTGGTTTCTTTTGAGGAAAGCTCACTCAAAAAGGAATATTGGTCAAGTTGTTCTCTGAGTTGTTTGTTTTCTAGTTTTAGTTTTTGATTTTGGTTTGTCAGAGTAACTTTTTCTTCGTTAATTTCCATGTAAAGGTTTTGGTACTTACTCATGAACTCTAGTCTTTCTTCGAGTTCGTCAATAGCTTTGTCTTTGTCAAGTATAATGTTTTCTAGGTGTTTGTTATGCTGAGCTTCTGTGTTTTCCAGAATCTGTTGTTTCAGTTGGGAAATTTTCAAGGTTTTTTGCTCAAGAGCTTTTTGGAGTTCTGAGTTGTTTGGACTCTTTTGAAGTTTTTCTTTTGAAGAAGCATCTTTGAGCAGAGTGTTAATTAAGTTGATGTTTCTTTCATAAGCGCTTTCAAGCATATCTATTTGTAAGTGGTAGTTTTCCTTTTCTTCTTCTAAGGTGTCTTGAAGGGCTTTTAAGTCTTTGGACTTTTCAAGTAGTTTTGACTGGCAACTTAGCTTTTCTTGGTTCGAGAACTCACTGACTTTTTGGAACACACTAGAAACTTTGTGGGATAAGTTGGAAAGTTTCAGAGTAAGTGACAGTTTTTCGTGCAGGGTTTTTGGTTTAAACTGCTGCAAAGTTTCGAACTCCAACCTGAGTCTTTGAATTTCACTTGCAAAGGGCAAGTTCTGTAAGTAAGTTGCTTTTTCTAGCTGGCTGATTTGAGTTTTAAGAGTTTTTTCAGTCGACATTTGGGCGTCGTTGGCTAGTTCAGCTAACTCCTGAGTTTCTAGTAGTTCTTGTTTGAGCTGTTCGCTAGAACTAAGTGCTTCAGTCATCTCTACAAACAACTCGTTAGTTTTGTTTTTGAAAAACTTGTTGAGCAACTCACTCACTCTTCGGTCTGCCAGTTGGATTCTTTTAAAGGCTTTGGGTTCCAACACCTTGAACTTCTTTAAAGTGCTTAGTGACAGAACCAGCAAGTCCTTCAAGCTGTCAAACACCCTTACCTCTGAGTCCATAAAAGAAGGTTTCTGTCCTTCCCAAAGAACTTCCCACTGCGAAACTCCATTTTTCTGGGTAGTTTTTCCCCAGTTCCAAAAGCCTTTGTTCCACTCTTGATGTTCCACTTCAAAGGCTTGCTTGTGCTGCCACTTTTCAGTAAACACTGTTTGGTTTTCTACTCCTTTAGAAAAACCTTCGCTAGAGTCGTCTTGGGAACTCCACACTGAGTAAAGGTAACAACCTCCGCACTGGACCCAAGTTTCCCCTTGGGCTTCTCCTGCAAAAGAACTGTGCTTGCCTCCAGCAACCCAATTACTTATGTAGTCTTTCCAGAAGTCTTTGGGGGTCTCTGGGTGCTTGACTACAAACTTAGAAAAGCTTCTTTGGCCAGGACTGGCAAACCAAGACTTCCAGTGCTGCTTTTCAGAACAAAACTTAACCAAGTTTCCCCACTCAAAGTTATCCTGTAGCCAACTTTTCCAGATAGTTAAAACTCCTTTTTCGTAAAACCAGTGCTCGTACACCCAAGTATTGTTTTGGGGACTTCTTGAGATCTTTTGTGCAGTGTTGGTGTTATAGTCAAATACTTTATAAGTTTGGGTGTTATTTTCTGAACTAAAAGACTCTCTGAAGTTGTTTTGAGTCAAGTCGAAGCAAAAAGTGCACTTCTTAAAAGACTCAAACAAAGGAAACTCGTAAAGACTTTGCAGTGAGTACTTTGGGTACTGATCTTTCCACCAGTTTTCAGACATTATTACTAGTTTTGTTGGAATAACTAAAATGGAAGACAAAAAGTTCAACTTCCTTCTCAGTGACTTGTTTTCAAAGCTTGCCAAAAGAGAACGCAGCGTTGAACTTAAAAGACAGTTCTTGTGCGAAGCTCCTGGGTTCAGTCTTCCAGTTGCTTTTTCAATTCTAGACCCAAAGAACTACGGATCCATTCTGCCTTCAAGCATCTATAAGTTTTTGCTGGGCTTCGGAATCAACCCTAGCGAAGTCCAAATTTACTTGCTAGTGAAAACTTTTGACTCTTCATGCAGAGGATCGCTTTCCTTTGATGACTTTGAGTCCATGGCAGTTTCGAAGGTTTCAAACCAAGTCCAAGAGTCCTCGCCCAAAGCAATGAACTTCGGAAGCAAAGCAGTGGAACAGGCCCTTGCTAAACTCCTCCAAAAAGAAATAAACTTTCAGTGGGAACTAGAACTTATCAAAGAAGCTCTCCACAATCTGCCTGACTGGTCTATACTAAGAGCTTTCAGGTGCTTTGATACCTCTGCAAAGGGGTTCATTACTCAAGGAGATGTAATGCGGTTCTTCGAAGAAACTGGAACCCCAATTACCTACAAAGACTTAGAAGCTATAATGCTTAGAGCTGACAAAGACAAAGACTCTGTAATTAACTACCGCGACTTCATAGAGTTCATAGTCCCCATTAGAGACCAAAACGAAGTAGTAAGGCCTAGGTCCAACTACAAAACTCACTCTCTTTTCGTTTCCCACAAAAGAGTAAACACCCTATAACTTATATATAATACTTAGTTAGATAGGCACCGGGCAATGTTTTTTTTAATTGCACTTTCAGTCTCGGAGTAAGCCAATCCACCGCCCAAACCAGTTCCAAACAAACAAGCTGGCAACTTCTTGTTGAAAACTATCAGTGAAACAACAAAGCCAAGTCCCAAACCTCCTAAGCTGTAGCCAAGGAACTTCTGGCCTAAGTGCTGCCATTCTGCTTCAATTTTGGAATCCATTTATTATTCCTTTTTAAGCTTCAAGGATTTGTCTAGCTCTAAGTTAAACCGAAATCCACAGATCAAACTTGCCAGTACGCACAGTATCATTCCTGAAAGCATCAGGGGCTCTCTCAGCATTTCTACCTTGTTGAAGTGGTAAGTGACTTGGAAAGGCTGTCTATGGAAGTCCACAGCGTACTTTTTCTTGAAGACAACCACTGGTCTGCCTGTAATGTCTAAGTAAGAAAACATAGAGTCGCTTGAAACTTCTTCTACTTCAAAGGGCAGAGTGTGCTGGATCTGGTCTGAACCTTCAGGAAGAATCACTTTAACTATTAGTTCATCTGCAATGATTTCTTTGAAAGGGAACCCAAAAGTGGTATTGAGCATGTACTTGTCGCCTTCGTTTTTGATGGAGTGCTGAATGGGCATGTCGTACCCAATTACAAAGTTACTCCTCCAGCCCCCAAAAATAGGAAACCGGGGCTCTATTGAAAGACTTGCTTGGCTAACCTGTTTCGAAGCCCTTGAAGTAGAAACGTTGCCTAGCTCGTCTCTAAAGTAAAGTGCTCTGGCAAACCTAGGCAAAGTAGCCTGCATCCTTTCTAGTGCGTTCAGTCCTGAAGGCCTGTATCGGTTTCCGTAGTCTATTCTGCTGAATTCTCCTTTAAGCGAAGCTCCTTCGTTCACTAAGGAGTAAAACTCAGTAACAGCTACGTTTCCCCAGTGCGAAATCTCAATTTGCCTTTCAACTGATGTGAAGTAAGGAATTGGCTGTGAGTTTTCGTAGTGAATTTGGATTGTGGCGTTAGAAAAGGCTCCTACGTTTGTGTAAGGACCGTAAACTAAGTCGTTGCCTTTCAAGTAAAACTTTCCGTCCTGGGGTTTGGTGTAGCTTTCGAGCTTGTCAGAGGGCAACTTAACTGTAGTTTTAGAGTTCTTGGCTAAGTATGGACTGGGCAAGTTAAGGTACTCTTGGCAAAGCAGTAACTGCTCCTCAAATATCCCAATGCTTTTGGGCAAAGGAGTCAACTTGTGGGCATAAATTTCTTTCACTACTAAGTTTACAGATCCCTTTGAAGGCACTCCTTTGGACACAGTAATCTTGAACAAGTAGAACTCCGAAGTAGAGTCTGTGCGTTCGATCCTAAGAGGCTCGTTGGGCTTGCCTTCAATGTGGGCAGTAATCAAAGCTAGGTAGCTGTAGTCTTCCAGAGGAATGGAGTACTGGAACTTAGACAGTGGAGCTTCCGAAGTGTTTTCTAGTTTTATTTGGTTGGTAATTTGCGAGTACTTTCCCTTCAAGTCTATTGTTCTTTCTACACTAGAAAGTTCAAAGTTAGAACCCAGGGCCAAGCCCAAGCAGAGCAAAACTAAAACCATATTATTATTCTACCTTGAATTATGTATATTACTCAGAAGCTCTGGCTTTGTGGAAGCACTTTCCAAAAAAGCTTAGGGAGTCCTTTGGTTTAATTTTAAGCAACTTGTTGCCTACTTGGATTACTTTAGTTCTGCCTGTTTCCAAAACCAGGTTTTTAGTTCCTACGAGAGTGCCGTAAGTTGATTCTTTGTCAAGTAAGTAAAAAGAGCCTTTCTTGAAAATAATTGACGCGTGCAAGTCACTTACTGAAGAGTCAGAAATCTTAATGTCTGAGTAAGGGTCTTTGCCTATCTTTATGTCCGTGAACTTGTTCCCTGCAACGTAGTGAACTAAAGTGCCTCCTAAGGAATCGTTTCTAGTGTCTTCCAACACCAAAAAAGGCGTGGCAGGCTTTCTTAACTGGATGAAGTCCAAGCGTTTGTCTCCTAAGTCAATTGAAGGAGGCAGGTCTGCTCCACACAGTTCACACTTAAGATTGGGCCAGTGGTAAGTAGACACAAATCCTCTGTGCCTAACAGCTAGTTTACTCAGCAACCACTTTTGCAAGCAGTTGAAGTGTATATTTTGCATAGAGCCAGTGCACTTACAAGGACTTACTAAAGGGTTACTTTGGGACTCTCCTGAGGACAAGCAGATTCTGCAAGGCAAGTCGGAGGAAGATTCAGGTTCAAACTCAGAAGTATTGGTAGTGAGGCAAGTGGTTTCACCAAAACCTATATCGTTTACCTTCAGTCTCACCCCGCCTATTCTGATAAGGTCTCCTTTTTTTAATAAGTGACCTTTTATACCGTTGGGTTGTTTAATTTCCTTAACTACTTCCCACATGTGGAGCCCCTCTGGACATTCCACAGAAAATCCTCTTTGACTCTTCACAAAGTTCAGTTTAGGGTGCGGAACTTCACTTTCTTTTGAAATTTCGATCTCTCCAGAGACTGGAATCTGGGAGTTTGAGTTTATACTGAAAGAAGTTGAGGGGGTTTTTTCTTTGAAGTTGAAGAATCCAGAGTGGTCTTGTTGGGGTTGCTTTACTTTTAGGTTAAGAGACTTCATTTTTATAAGCTTAACTATTGGTTTGCTCTTTTAGACTTAGGCTTGACTATGCGTCTTACTTCGAACTCGTCTTGTTGAGCACTTGCAAGTTTTATTCGTTTGCTTTGGATGATTTCAGTGAGTTGTTGCACTTGGATTTGGTTAAGTTGCCCTACAAGTAGTTTCAAGGAGTCCGGTGAAGTTTGTTTTAAATTTGCAATGATGCTTCTGAAGTAGTCGTACTCGTCGATTTGTTGGAGAGGTGACTGGAAGGTGCTTAAAGCCAAGTTAGCCTCTAGTTCTTCTGAGTTCTTGATGGCTTGGCCTTTTACCATGAGGTTGAGTGTGCCTTCTTCGTTGTCTTTGGTGTCGACTTGCATTGGTTGTTCTTTTTTCAACGAAAGAATGTCAACTAGTGCTTGGAAGATGTAGCCTAACTGCTGGGATATGATTTGTGGAAGTGAGTGCTGAGTAATAATACTGCAGAGTCCCAAAGACCCGACTTTCCGGTCGTAGGGGTGAGTGAAGGCAAAAGTCAGAGAAAAAATCTGTTCAAGAATCAACTCAAGGTAGCTTTTGTTGCTTTGTGTAGTTGCGTTGCCTAGTATGTTCATAGTTGCGTAGGCGTTGTAGGAGACTGCACTCAGAACTACTCCCAGCAGTCTCACTTTAAAAAAGTTGTTGTTGATTCCTTGGGCAAACCTTTGGATAGCTGAAGAAAGTATACTTTCTAAAGAGTCGTCTACCATTCCAATGTAGGTCTGCAGAATTTGCTGCAAGATAAGTGCGCCTTCAGCATTAGCTGCTTCGTTGGTTTTGCCTTTGTACTGGGCAAAGATGCACTTGTTGCACATACTTACTACTTGCACGAGCCAAGAAGGGTTGGAGTTAAAGATTTCTTTACCGTAGTAAAGGTAAGTGTTTAAAATCGGGAACAACTGAATAAAGGTGTTATCGTACTTTTCCTGAACTAAAGGTAACTGCTGGAACAGAGTCCACCCAGTTTGAGTGACTGTTTCTGTTTTCTTCATTAAAGCTGTTTCGAACAAAACTATGTCGTCGTCGAAGTCGATTTCAGAAGGGTTCCTCATGAACTCAAACAAAGGCAAAAGGTACTGTTCGAGTTGCAGAGCTAACTCAGGAGTTAAGTCTTTGTTTTCTTCAAGTCCTCTAATTATGTTCCAGCACTTAATAATTATAGTGGAAGTTTTCCGGTTTTTGCCTGGTTTGGGCTGTGTTCGAGAGAACTCATCCTGGATTTTCTTAACTAAAACCGGAACCAGCTGCCCTATGTAAGGAAAAACCACTTCCATGTGCCCTGCCACTATTTCTTGCAAACCTTCGTAGAATCCTTTGCAGTTCTGGTAAGGAATTATTTGCATCAAACGCTGCCAAATGTCAGCCATGTAGTTCTCAAGTCTAAAAGAAACATCTTCGTCTTGGATTATGTTGCTGATTGTGTCAGAAGCTTGTATATTTGCAGCTTTGGAGCAAGTGTTGGGGTCACAGAAGTACAGCAAACTTTGAAGAAGCATTGAAAAACTTTCAGAGTCATTTTCAAACACATACTCACAGTAGTAGTTTAAAAACAAGCAAAACTTAGCTTGTATAACTGCTGACTTAACATTTGGCCAGTGAGGAAGGTACTTCTTCAAAACATTCTCCACTATAGTAGTAAGGTCTCTTCTGCGGGAAACTGAGTAGTTGATGGTTGAAAGGGCAGTAAAAGCCAAGTCAGCTTTTATTTCCTCGGGCAGACTCAAAATGATTGAGTTGGGGAACTGTGAAAGGTTAGGGTAGTTCTCTACTGGGCTTTGTGAAAGGCTCTGGTCCAGTAGCTCACAAAGCAAGTTAACACTGAAACTCAAAACTCCATCAATGTGGTCGCTTATAGCTTCAAATAACTGAGCTGCACTAGTTTTGTAAGTCTCAGACTCTTGGCGTTCGCATATGTCAGTTGCTTCAGCTACAAACTCTTCAGGGGTGTCTTCCAGCATTTCGATGTCGTTTTGGGTAGTTTTGAGTAACGGAAAGCAAATCTGGAGTAGGAACCCTTTAGCGTTTTGAGAAAAGAAACTTAAGAACCTGTTTTCTCTAACTAGTTTGTGTAACACAAGGAGAACTTCAATAACCAGTTCAGTGACGTTTTCACTTTGAAGGATTTCGTCGAGTTCTTGAACTGACAATATTTGACTTAAAGACAAAGTAAAAGGCTCAACTAAGCTTTGGAGCGTGTTAATGAAAGGAGAGTCTGGCATGTCCACTCCTGTGAGACTTATAACTGTGTCCACTCCACTGTCTTTAAGGTGGTCCTTTTTGGTTTCTTGCAAGCACTGCAAAATTAAGTTTACTCCTTGGAGTATTTGGGACTTCACTTGGTTTAGCTTGGTAGTGGGTTGGTCTGGAGCAATGCCTATCAAGCAAGGAGAAGCAAACCTTGGGTCAGGAATAGCCAAGTTCAGCACTTCGTGGTACATGTAAGCAAGTTGGTGCAAGTCTTTGGTTTCCTTCATGGTTGTTCTAGAAGATATTTCGAAGTACTCTAGAATAGAAGTGAAGGCTGCACAGAGTTCGTAAAGCACCTCTAAACAAAGGTTGACTTCGTTAGTTTTGCCTTCGCTGATGCTGGTCTTTAAGGTGTTGTTGGTGCTAAGACCAGAGTTCACCATGGGGTCCAACAACTGCTTGAAGATAGTCCAGGTCATGCTGTTTTCTGAGAAACCACTAAACACAGCTTTAATCATTTTGCAGCACCCTATGATGGAATAAGGCTCTCCTCCCATTCCACTTACGATGTCTGGCATCAATGATGCCACAGTGCTTCCCATTGGGTCGCCTGTGTCTAAAGAAACAATTGGCACCAAAGCATACCCTAAAGTAGCCCTCACTGGCCCCTCTAAACCAGGCTGAACCAAAGCGTTAAAAATTGACTTTGCAAAAAACTCTCGGGTTTGCCCTTCTAGTTGATTTGAGTCAGAGAGCTTGCGTGCGAACTTCCGGAGGTTTGTAGCTGCAGCATGCCGGATTTGCTGGGTGATCTCTGGAGTTTGCGTGGTGACGATTTGTAGCAAAGTATAGAGGTAAGAGTCTTTTTCTTGAGAAAGCTTTTCGAGCTCTTGTTCTGCTTGGTTCCGCGTGGCTGCATCTTGCTCTGTGAAGGTTGCTTGGAGTGACTGCAATACTGTCTGCATGAATTCCTGGTTCATCGATTATAATATGGCGTGTTGTGTGTTTATTGAAATATTTAGGATTATTATGCCTTTTGAAGAACAATCTAGGGGGTTGAATTAGTTCAATTGGTTCTGAGTTGGATTAAAGTCTGTTTTGGGTGGAGTACCTGTTCTTAAGAGCTTCTTTGATGCTTTAACTAATAAAGCCAGCATAATTTTAACACATTTTATTCCCCAGTTTAGGTAAATACACTTAAAAACGGGTTAGTTAAACAAGCAACTTCTGTTGAAGTATTTTATCAGCTTTTTGAAGCGCAGTTTCTTTTGCTTCTAGCTTCTTACCTTGGATTTTGGAGCTAAAACACCTATCGGAGTCTTTCAAGTTAAAGTCCAAGCTTTTAGATCTGTTGTGTACAGCACTTACAGAACTGATTTTCCTTATTTGGTTTTTTTGGGGCAAAACATACTCCTTTACGAAGGTCCGCACGTCACAGTAAGTTCCACCTATCCTTACAAAGAACTCTCCCTGTTTATTTATGATTTGGACTAGTTTCCCGCCAACTATGTAGAAGTTGTCATTTTGCCTTTCAAAAAAGGAGTCTAGTTTCAAGTCTCTCAAGTAGTTTTTGAAGCTTTGGTCGGAAAAGTTATTTGTGACTTTGGGTCTTTGTAAAGGCATTCTTTCTGGACCAAGTTGGGATCTTAAAGACTTGACTTCAGACTTGAGTTTTCTGTTTTCAGCCAGTAAGTGCTTCATGGAGCCATCTGGGTTGAAGTTGTAACCTGCGTTTAGGTCTTGTATGATCCTTTGTAGGTTTTGTCTTTGAGTCTCTGACTGTTCTAGTTGCTGTTTGTAAAATTCAATTTCTTCTGAAAGTGACTTGGAGGCTTCAAGTTGTAACTTGAGTTCGTTTACTTGGTCAACTAAGTTTTCGTTAGTAGTTTTTAGGTGAACCAGTTGTGTTTGGGTTTTAAGTAGACTTTGAGAAAGCTCAAGGTTCTTTTTGTTGAGTGAGTTTAGCTGCAGAAATAGTTCATCTTGCTTGTCAAAAGTCTCTTCATCTAAACACTCATCTTCTAAAAGTCTTTGAGTGGTTTCTTCGTCTCCAAAAGTTTCAAAGTTTTCAATGACACTGATTTCTTGTTGTTCCTTGAAAAGCTTAATTTCAGGCATCAAACAGGCTTCGCTGGAGGTTTTAGTTAGTTTCTGGACAGAAATAAGCACTTTAGCTGAATTCAGCTCAAAGCTGTTCGGATCTAAATCTAGCCACTGCTCAAAATGGTTTGGCAAACCTGTGCAGTCTAGGTAGGCTGTGCCTAGTATTTTTTCATTTTTTCCCATTTGCTTAACTACAAGCTTAGCTTGACTACCTTTGAAACAACAGTGGTTTTCTTCGTAGTCAGCGTTCAAAGGAGCCATTACGTCTTTGAGAACTCCATCTACCCACACATAACAGCCTAAGTCACAAGAGTCCTGAGTTATTCCGTAGGTTTTTAGTATCCTCAACTTGAGATCAGCTTTCATAGTTTAATATTAAAGATGCAACGATTTAAATCTTTAAATTCTAATAAGGTAATATGGAAAACCTCAGTGGAGTCCCCCCAATCACAAAGTACATATGCTTGCTGATGCTGGTTTGCAGCAGTTTGTCTTCAATGCAGCTAGTTAGTTCCTACAACTTCTCACTCAGTTGGCCCCACATCCTGAAGAAGCTACAACTCTGGAGACTGGTCACTTCATTTACTTACATAGGGCCTTTTAGTTTCATGGTAGCAGTGCACATCCTTATATTCTTCCAAGACCTCAGGTTGATGGAAACTAGGTCATCCTTCGAAGACATGGTGTACTTCGTGCTGTGGAACTGGGTTTCAGGTTTGGTTTTAAGCTGCTTTGGATTCAAGCTTGTGTCAGAAATATTTTTCATGTGTGTAGTTTACGTCAACTCCAAACGCAACAGAAACGCCAGAGCAACTTTGTTCTTTTTGCCCATGCTGCAGATCCCTGTGCACTACTTGCCTTGGATCTTTTTAGTTCTTAACTTTTCGTATGAAAGAGTAATTGGAGTAGCAATGGGGCATTTGTACTACTACTTCGAAGACATCTACCCTAAGCTTAGTCACTCTCACGGTTTCAGACTCTTCGCACCTCCTAGAGTCCTCAGAAAAGCTATTAGGGCTGTTTTAGGATAATTACTGTCTAAATTAATCTTATGGACATTAAACCCCTCTAAATTCTAAGTCAATAAATAAGTTCCTGTGGTCTTCAGAAGATCTTCTGCTATGTATAGCGCTGCCCAGGGGTGAGCTGCTGGCGGTTTCAGGCAGTTTTTCGTGCTTGAAGTGGCACCTTTCTCCGTACAAGCAATAACCATACTCTGAGAATTGCTTGCAAACCTTTGCTTTACATTCGAAAGACTTTTCCCTCAAGTCTTCTTTGCCATGAGCAAATGCGCACTTGTTTCCGAATTTGCACTTCCCTTGTAAGAAGTTTTTGCAAATTTCAGTTTTGTATTTGACTTCGGAAGTTTTAGGTGACTTGTTTGTTAGACGGGACGTTTTAGTGCATATGTCAATCTGCACCTCAACCTTTTTGTTTTTAGACATTTTATTTTTATAACTGGTAACGCTTGTCGCGATTAATACTTATAGTTCTTTAGAAGAGTGGTGACTGGCTTCCATCCGTTTTTTGAAGTGAGCTATGACTCCAACTTTAGTTTTTACTTCGCCTTGAGAGCCTCTTAGCATTTCTTTCAGGACTTCAATTTGTTTTTCTTTGTCAGTTAGGTCTTTGCCTACTTTGTCAAGTACTTTTTTTTCTATGCCTTTCATGTCGGCGTGGGTTTTTTGTAGGCTAGAGTTGAGGTTTTCGATTTCTTTTTCGAGTTTGGCTATTTCTTTGGCTTTCTTAACTAACTCAGTGTCTCTTCTGAAGAGTTCGTCTCTTAAGGTTTGGACTTGCCTTAGAGCTATTTTGGCCTGATTTTCTCTGGTGGCTGAAAGGCTTTTTCCAGTAACTCTTTCTTCTAGTTGGGAGTTAAGTTGTTTTTTTAAAGAGTTAATTTGGTGTTTTAAGTCTTCGTTTTGGGCCGTTTGTTCTTTGTTCTTTTTAGTGAGGTTTTGGATTTTGTCTTTTAGAGCTGAGTGGTTGGTAGTGGATTTTTGGAGTTTGGCTTCTTTTTTTTCGAGTTCAGATCTTAGGTTTTCAACCTTTTCACGGGCTTTTTCGAACTGTTCTTTAAAGGTGTCAGCTCGTTTTTTAGAGTTCTCAAGGGACTCTTCGTGTTCTTTTTTATTTTTACTTAAAAGAGTTTTCAAACCTTCTATTTGTTTTTGCAAAGGTTCTTCTCGGGTTTGGAGTTTTTTAATGGTGTTTTCTAGTTCTTTGTTTTTGAGTTCTAAGTTTTGGGGTTGTTTGGGAGGGGCTTCTTGCGAGCTTTGGGAGTACTTTAGGAATTCTTTGTTGAACTCACTGAGTGACTTGGACATGTCTTGCAAAAATTTACTCAGAGGTGGAAGTTCAGTTTCTAGAGTTTCAGGTTTTATAGCCATTACGGTAAAGGTTTTTTCGCTGCATTCTTCAGAGTACTTTTGGAGGTCTTTTTGCATTTGCTGGGCAAATTCTTTGAAGCCTTTGGGAGGTTTGCTGCTGGGTTCTAAACTAGCTAGTTTTTCTTCAAGTTTGGCAGAGTTAGACATGTAGTACTGGAGGTTTTCTTCAAGTTCTTCGATTTGTGAAGCTTTAACTTGGGCGTCGTAGTAGTAGTTGTTCATTTCTTGCATTTCGTCGTTCATTTTCTCGATCTTTTCATTGAGTTCTTTGTTCATGCTAGTCATTTGTTCAATGATTCCAGAGATCTGTTTAATGTCGGCTTTGACTTCTTGGACTTCTTTTTCTTTGGACTGCATAAGTGACCTGATTTCTTCTTGTTCTTCAGTAAGGCCTTCTTGAATTAGTTCTAGGTTTTCTTTTTCTTCGTTCCAGTTAGCTTTGGCTTTGTCGTACTCGTTCTGCAGCTGTTGAAGTTTGTGCTCTTCGTCTGTTTTAGCTTTGAAAGCAGCTTCTAGGTGGCTTTGGAGTTCGGTCATTCTTTTGTTGAGTTCTTGTTTATTGGAGCTTTCTTCTTTGGCTTTGATGGCTGCTTTCAAAGAAAGGATTGTTTTGTCCAGGTCCATGATATGCTTGTCCCTAGCTAGCAACTGCTGCTGGACTTCTTCGTCGAGTTTAGGAAGTTTGGAGTTTAGGAGTTCCAGGGTCCTTTGTTTGGACTGGAGTTGTGCTTCGATGTCTGCTAGTTCATTAGGAATCCATAACTTAAACTCGTGTTCGGGTTCTGGAGTTTTAGCTGGTTTTTTGGCGTTATTGGGCTTTTTAGGGTCGACTTTAGACTTTTTAGGTGAAGAAGCAGGCTTGGGTGACTGGTTTTTTTTCTAAGTAAACTTTACCATTTCTAGATTATTATATTAGCTTTTAAGTTTTTTGATGCCATACCAGATTAGGTAGCCTAGTCCTCCAATAATGCCTATAGGTATGGCACCTGCTATAACTATTGGAGACAACAAGTATGCAAAAAAGAATACAATTCCGTTTATAGTAAACCTTATGCAGTCGTTGTTTGTCCAGTCGTCTACATGAGGATCCACCAGTTCCTTCACAAAGAAGTAAGCAGGCAGCCCAATTAGTATCAAAGGCGAGAAAGCTATTATCATCAACCAAACAAGCAAGTGTAAAGCTCTTTTGCAGTATATTTTGCTTTTAGGCCAGTTGCTCCGTTGGTTGTTTCCGTTTTGCAACCCAGGGCAACCAAAAGGATTCAGTGGGCTGAAGTGCTTGCTAGAGTACTTACCTCTGCAAAGCCAGCACCACTGGTAAAGGCACACTGCACAGGTCATGTGGTTACAGCCGTCCATCTTCTCTATCCTGGCTTTGCAGCTAGGGCACAACTGGACTTCTTTGCCCTTAGCCCATAAATTGTACTCTGAGTCTATTACACTTTCACAGGTTCTGTCTGGGTGCCAGTCAGCTCTGCAAACAAAACAGATTTCTTTGCTGCAGACTGGGCACTTCAGATGCTTCTCAGTTTCTGAGCCTACCATGTGCCCTTCGCAATTAGGGGCAGTGCACCACCTTACATTGGGGTTTTTGTTGAGTTCGCATCTTGCTTTGAACTTTTCGTACTTTTCTTTGAGCTCAGGTGAAATTAGTGGCTCTATGATTTCAACAGTTAAGTAGTACGAACAGACCTCTCCAGGACATCTAATGTCCAGCACGTCTGCTTCGCTGATTTTTATTTGTAAGTACTGCTTAATGCAGTCTAGGCAGAACCAGTGCTCCTGGCATTCAGGGTGTTTCCAAGTTTCTTGCACTTGGTCGTAGCATATACTACAGACCTCTTCGCCTTCTTGGTATTCCTGGTTAAATTCTGGAATATCGCTTAAGCAACTTCCTGAGATGCTCGGACTTAAACTCCGCTCCCCAACGTGTTCAAGTCGCTTTTCGTTGCAAATCACACAAGACTTAGAATTGCTATCTGAAGGAATGAAGCGGTGCTCCCAGCCATTTTCAGACTTGATTAGACAGGGCAAAGCCTCTTCAACTGTTTCAGCCCCTCCCCAGAGTATTGCAATGTCTATGCTTTTAAGCGGGAAGCCCATCTCCCCTAAAGTCTTTATTAAGAGTTCGTAACTAGTAATGTTTCCTAGTGGGTTATGGTGGTCAGCTTCAATTATAATAGACTCATATTGACTACCTGATTCTACATCCATTATTATTATGCCACTGGAGTTAATATCTGGGTTCATAAGAATCATGGGGAAACTATAATAAAATGAGTTCAGCAACTATTCCTTACATAGGAAGCAAAATCTCGCTTATTTCAAAATCAGATATCAGGTATGAAGGTACACTCAAAAGCATAGACCCAACAGAGCACACTGTGACCTTAACTAGCGTGAAGTATCTAGGCACAGAAGGGCGAAGAGGTCCCGACAACGAAATACCCCCAGCAGCAGAAACCTACGAAATCATTATATTTCGCGGCTCAGACATCAAAGACCTCACAGTGATCCAAACCAACCCAATCCTCAGCGACCCTGCAATCATCAACGCTACAAAAGCCCCACAAGAACGCAGAGAAAGAAGACCTTTTAGGTCCCGCCGTGGAGCTAGACACCCTTATGGGGAGCTCCACCAAGCTGCAAACCCTTCACTCAAAGAACAGTACAAGGAAGAGTACCAGTTTTCTGACCCGCTTCCACATGCCCACCCTCAAGGCCCTGGCGCGTACGATAAAAAGCAGAGCTTTTTCGACAGTCTTTCCTCTAACACTTCTGAAGAAAGCAGATTTGATAGAGGCAAACAAAAACAACTAGACGTAGAAACTTTTGGCGAAGACAGTGTCAGCAGCGCTGAAAAAGAGCTAAGACGCTACATGAGCCGCGGAAGACGAAGAGGCAGAGGTTTCCGTCCTAGGCCCAGGAGGTATTAACTTAAATAATCTGGTTTAGGCGGTTATAATAATTTAATGGCTGAACATCCTGACACCTCAGTTCAAGAAGTAGAACAGAACGGGGCACTCGAAGAACCCCCCAAAGAAACTCAGGAACCAGTTGAAAACGGCAACTCGCCAAACCACTTCCAAAACGGAGACCATCCAGACTCCCCAGCCAATGGGGAAGAACCCCAAGCTGACGAGCAAGAACCCCAAGCCAACGGGGAGGAACTCCAAGTTGACCATGAAGAACCCCAAGCTAACGGAGAAGAACTCCAGGCTGAAGAAAAACCCCAAACTAATGGAAAGCATGCTCCCGGGAACGAGTACATTGAATGGCTGAAGCAAAGGATTGAGCTAGATGACTACACACCTGACATGTGGAAAGAAGACTTCGATGAAATGGTAAGTGACTTCTTTGAAGCTGAGTCGGTGGCAAAACTGTACTTTTGGGTGGACGAAGAATCAGGTCTTCAAAGTTCAAACTCTGAACCTCCTTTGTTGTCCCAGGAGTCCTCAGGCTTTGCTTACTTCATTAAGCCTGCAAACCTAGGCAGCCTCCAAGCCTCTCACTTAGAGCAAAACTTAATTACAGGGATTATAGAAAAGTCAGGACTGGACTCTTTGCTGGACTACATGAACAATGCCTTTTTACCCTCAGTGAAAAGTGAAGTTAACTGGCCAGACTCAGTTAAAAAAGAATTTTTGGGACAACTCCACAGCTTTATGGGGAACATCACTGAAGCTACCCACTTGCAAAAAGGAAGCACTATACTGTACATTCCTAACGAGGACATAGTGGAGCCTGAGTACGCTGCCAAAGACAAAGACTTAGTTCAGCGCCTCGAATCAACTCTAATCAGGTGGACCAGGCAGATTAGAGACGTAGTCAACAACCAAGACTCCCACCAAGAAAACGAAAACGCAGGCCCACTAGACGAAATCCACCACTGGAAACTCAGAACCATGAACCTTTCGCGCATCAACGACCAACTCAACAAAAACGAACTCATAAAAGTGCTTAAAGTCCTTAGGTTCGCAGACTCTTCTTACCTGAAACGCTTCGACGAGTTAGCTTCGCAAATCCAAAAAGGAGCAGCAGAGGCCGAAGACAACCTTAACTACTTGCAAACCTTGGCAGACCCTTGCAAGCAACTAGGCCAAGTGCGACCTCAAGAAATATCCCAGATCCTTCCAGACTTACTCCAAAAAGTAAAAGAAATCTGCGACAACTCCCAGTACTACAACACCAACGAGCGCATTACTGGGTTGTTCCGCAAAATATCTAACGAAGTGATTAACCGCTGCGTTTCTATAATTGAAATAGATGACCTTTTGGGCCGAGACGTTAACAAGTGCATAGCTGACCTTAAAGAAAGCAAAGAGTGCGGGATGACTTGGAAGACCATTTTCGAAGAGCACTTTGAAAACGAAGAAGAAGGCGTAAAGCGCAACTACAACAAAGGGTCCATATTTTCCCAAGTAGACGCGTTTGTCCAAAGGTGTGTGGACCTCAAACAGATCTGCAAAGGACAGTTGCAGTTTGCCAGGAAAGGAATGGAAACTTCCTTGCCTTACTTCGGAGGAACCCGAGGCAGGGAAATCACAGAAAACATCCAAGAAATCGAAAAAAGCTTCAACAAACAAATAGACAGAATCAAAACTCTGGACTACAACATTTTGGACGTCAAAAACACTCGCTGGCACGGAGACTACAACAAGTTCAAAATCAAAATAAAACACTTAGAAAACATGTACAAGAACATTGTGGACTTTGCCTTCCAAGGAGTGACTAACGTGACTCAAGGAGTCGAGATGCTCGAGGCTTTTGACTCACTTGCTAAAAGAAAACCCATTAAACAGCACATTCAGAAAAAAGCTATTGACGTCTACGACAAGTTCAAGACGGACTTGGAGCTTGTGAAAAAGGAGTATGACAACCGAGCAGAGCCACCGTTAGCTACTTACCACCCTAGGTACGGAGGAGCTGCTTTATGGTGCAGGTCACTCATTAGCAGAATTCAAAGACAAAAGTCAAAACTAGACCAACTAGTTTTTATATCTGACGAGTCTGCTCTCAGAAAGAAAGAAGAAATCTACAAAAAGTACGAAGAAACCTTTGACCGACTCAAAAGCTACATCACTGGGAACCTCTACAAAGAGTGGATCCAAAAAATCGAAGAAATGAGTGCTGAGGGCCTTTCTAAGCGCATGAAGAGAAAAGTCTTCCACAAAGTAGAGTCAGAAATTCCTTTAGAAGGCAGAATACTTACTAAGAACAAACAAGGAACTATCACGTGTGACTATGACCAAAACTTAATAAAACTAGTTGCTGAAGTTAAGTGTTGGGAAAAACTCCAGTCCTTCGGAGTGTTGATTCCTTCAGAAGTTAATGAAGTCGCTCAGTTCCGCGAAGAATTCAGAGTCATCAAAGAAAACGCCTTGATGGTTGTGAGGGACTACAACAACATCATGAACATTTTGAACGAAGACGAAAAGAAACTCTTTGACTTCCACATTAACTACTTAAACACCAAACTCAAACCTGGCTGGTCGAAACCATACGACTGGAACAAAAAACAACTCATAGAAGCCAGCATCCGCGACTGGAAAAGACAATGTGGAGATTGCCTTGAAAAGGTTTACAGGTACAAAAACAACACTGAAAGAATTGACAAGCAGTGCGAAAAGATCACTCAAATTCAGTTACTCAACTTAAACAAGAAAAACGTCTACGAAGTCGAAGACTTTGAAGAAAGGCAAAAACAGCACTTACTCAACAAAACGCCTGAGATCCAAGGAATCTGTGACGAAATACTTAGCATTATAATGGAGAGTTACGATATATTCAACCCCACCACTGAAGCTAAGTCCAACTCTGCCCTGCAAAGCATCGAAGTAGTTTCTGCCCAGTGGCAAATTTACCTCCAAAAAATCGACAAGCAAGTTGAAGAGTCGCTTAAACAAGCTGTGAAGCAAGCCCTAAACGAACTCAACAAAGCCATAAACGGAGACACCAAAAACAAACCTAGTCCAGTGTTTAGACTCCACATTATTTTAGACGAACAAAAAGGAAGAACTGACTATTCGCCTCCCAGAGACGCTTTGCGGCGCATGATTTCCAAACAGATAGAAAACTTAATAGACATCAACAAGTTCTTTGTAAGGATTTCAGAGCGTTTTTACGACAGCCAAAAAGAACTAGCTGAAAAAATAGACAAACTCTCTACAAACTCTTCTTTGACAGCTGCGTTCTTAAGCAGCATTCTGCAGAGACCTAGCGACTCTGGAACAGAAGAACCCCGGACCATTTTTTCGTTTAGGAGCGACAAAGCCCTTAAAAGGAACTGGAAAGCCATTCAAAAAGGCGTGGACCAGTGCGGAGTTAACTTAGAAAGTCACTTGGAACAGTGGATGTCAGACCAGTACAACGAAGTCTGGGAGAAGTCCAAAACTCTGTTTCTCAAACGCAAAAAAGAAATGAAACCTGACTACACTTCTTTCGAAGTAGAAATTAAGCACTACCAACGACTGATATCAGAAGTAAGCAACATGAAACTAACAGACGACGAGGGCTTTGTACTGGTAGACAGCACCAGGATCAAAGAAACCATCAAACGCTACGCCTACGACTGGATCCAAACCATCAACAACTTAGTTAACGAGATTGCCAAAGAAGAACTCTACAAGCTCTACAGTGAGTTCGAAAAAAGCGAAAAAGAACTCAGCCAGGAGCCAACTGACATCGAACACCTGAAAAGAAGCAAAGGCAGACTAGTTGAACTCGAAGAAAACGTTACTGTGTTCGAAAACGAAATAGACCCCATTGAAAAGAAGTACGGTCTCCTAAAAGACCAAAACTCACCAGTCACTGAAGACGAAGAAACCAAACTAAACCAACTTTACGACCGCTTTGAAGAATGGAAGGTCATGCTCCAAAACGCTTCAGTGCGGCTGGACAAGTCTTTCAAAGTATTCAAAGAAGAAACCAACAAAAACTGGAAAGAATTCGAAAAGTCAGCCCAAGACGTAAGAAATGAGTTCAAACAAAATGTTCCTTTCAACGTGGAGTCAGGCATGACCACTACTGAAGCCAAAAAAGTCATCAAGGAGTTCCGCCACAAAGTAGCCAACTTAAAGGAAAAAGAAGAGTCTTTGCAGTTTGGAATTGAGTTGTTTGAGATCTCAGCTTACACACCAGGAGAAATCACCGACATGGACAGAGAACTCGACTTACTTGAAGAAATCTGGGAACTCACTGCTAAGTGGGACGACCAGTGGGAAGCCTGGAAAAACACCAAGTTTTACGACTTAAATGTGGAAGTGATGACTGAAGTAGGCAACGACTTCATTGACAAACTCAAAGAACTTTCAAGCACCATTGGAGAGTGGGGGGTTTGGAAGAGTTTAAATGCAAACTTGAATATCTTTTTAAGCACTATGCCACTTGTGAGGCAACTCAGCCACAGAGCCATTCAAGAAAGACACTGGGAAGAACTTAAGATGGAAACCAAACAACAGTTCAACCAAAACGACCCTAGTTTTACCCTAGACGCTATTTGGCAGCTAGGCCTGCACCAGTACGCAGACCTAATTTCTGAGATATTCAGCAGAGCTCAGGCAGAACTTGGCATCTACGAAACCATCAAAGAAATAGAAAACACGTGGAACAACTTAGTGCTCAACGTAATTGTTCACAAAGAAAACTACTTGAAACTTACAGCAACTGACGAACTCTTCCAGACTCTAGAAGAAAACATCGTTGCTTTGAGCTCTATGAAGTCCCAAATCCACTCCCAACCTTTCCAAGAAGAAATAGCCCACTGGGAGTCTACTTTGAGTTCAATCAACGACACTGTAGAGGTGCTGTTGCAGGTGCAGAAGCAGTGGCTGTACTTAGAATCTATTTTTGTAGGCAAAGACCAAGAAGAGTTTTCTAAAAAACAACTTGCTAACGAGCGCAGTGACTTCATGAGGGCCAACGACAGGTTCATGGAAGAAATGAAACGCATTGAAAGCAACAGAAACGCACTGAAAGCGCTAGCTTACCCAGGGTTCTACGACGTGTTGGTGGAGTTAAACACTCTTTTAGACAAAGTCAAAAAAGGACTAGACCAGTTCTTAAGCATGGAAAGAAAGAAGTTTCCTAGGTTCTACTTCTTGTCAGACGACGACTTACTCAACATACTCGGGCAGGGCAAAAACCCTCGAGAAATCCAACACCACATCAAGAAACTCTTTGAAGGCATCAAACTCCTTGAAATGACTGGACCTGAAGAAAAAAGCAAGTCCAACAAAACCAACGAAATAGTGTCTATGATTGCCCCTGACAACGAAACTGTAAAAGTACTTAACAAAGTCACAGCTGAGGGAGAAGTAGAAATATGGCTGGACCAACTAGAAAAAACCATGCAGTTCACCCTTACCAAAAAACTCCTTGACTGCTACAACAGTCCTTCTGCCAGGAAAGAAGGCGCTTCTGGCAAGAAAGACGCTAACTCCAAAAAAGACAAAAGAGAATGGATCAGAAACAACCCTGGACAACTTGTGATCACTTCAGCCCAGATCAAGTGGACTCTTGAAACTGAACAAAACATCCACAAAATTTCCAGTGAAACTGCAACTAAAAACCCTCTCAAAGAGCAAATAAAAGGCCAAAGGCGCTACATCAAAAGACTCGTCGACTACGTAAGAGACCCCTCCAACAACCAAATTGAACGCAACAAAATAGTTGCTTTGATCACCATCGAACAACACGCAAGAGAAGTACTTGCTAAACTGATAGAAAGAAACGTTTCTAACATAAGTGACTTCGAGTGGATGCAGCAACTCAGGTTCGAACTAAAGCAAAACCCAGACCCAGACAAGGACTACAAAGTTTGCGTAGTTAACCAAACGTCAACAGCGTTTGAATACGGCTACGAGTACCAAGGGAACAACGGAAGACTGGTAGTAACTCCTCTTACGGACAGGTGTTACATGACCCTGACCACTGCACTCCACATGAAAAGAGGAGGTGCTCCGCAGGGCCCTGCTGGAACTGGCAAAACTGAAACTGTGAAGGACCTTGGAAAGAACATGGCCAGACTGGTGATAGTTATCAATTGCAGTGAAAGTATGGAATTTTCGAGCTTAGGCAGACTTTTTTCAGGGTTTGCTCAGTCAGGTGCTTGGGGGTGCTTGGACGAGTTCAACAGAATCGAAGTGGAAGTTTTGAGTGTGGTGGCTATGCAGATCTCTAGGATCCAAGTAGCTATTAAAGAAAACAGAAAAACTTTTGTGTTTGAAGGAGACACTATTAGTTTGAACCCTAACTGCGGAGTGTTTGTGACTATGAACCCAGGCTACGCTGGAAGGTCAGAACTCCCAGACAACCTTAAGTCTCTTTTCCGGCCTATTTCAATGATGACTGCTGACTTGCAGTTGATCTCAGAAATTATGTTGCTTTCAGAAGGCTTTGAAGAGGGTGCTTTGTTGAGCAAAAAGATGGTGACTTTGTACACTTTGATGGTGCAGCAACTCTCAAAACAGAACCACTACGACTTTGGAATGAGAGCTCTGAAGTCTGTGCTAGCTTTGGCTGGGACTATGAAGCGCAGCGACCCTTCTAAAGACGAAAAACTCATACTCATGAGGGCTCTTTACAACATGAACGTTCCGAAACTAGTTACTGAAGACATTGACCTTTTCTTGGCTTTACTAAACGGAATCTTTTCAGGAGTGGAAATGCAAGAAAACGACTCAGAAGTGCTTAAAAACGAAATAGTTTCAGAGCTTAAAGGAAAAGGCTTGCAGCCAACTGACATGGTTGTGCAGAAGTGCCTGCAACTCTTCGACAGCAAAAGCACTCGGCATGGAAACATGGTTGTGGGTAAAGCTTTGTCTGGAAAAACAACTGTCTGGAAGACTCTGAAGCAAGCAATGGGCAACTTGCACAGAAAAAACGTAGAGGGTTTTCAGTCTGTCAAAACTAGAATTTTGAATCCTAAGTCTATCACTACAAACGAACTCTACGGTTGGTACGACAGTGCTAACGAGTGGCATGATGGAATCCTTTCAAGCATCATGAAGCAAATGTGTGAGGAAGAAGGAAAGGAATTCAGGTGGTTTGTGCTGGACGGACCTGTGGACACCAAGTGGATCGAAAGCATGAACTCTGTGCTAGACGACAACAAACTGCTTACTTTAGTTAACGGTGACCGTATTTCCTTGCCGCCTAACGTCAGGTTGCTCTTTGAAGTAGAGGACCTAGCCCAAGCAAGTCCTGCTACAGTGAGTAGGGCAGGAATGGTTTATTTAGACGTCAACGAAATGGGGTTTGAGCCCTACTACGACTCTTGGGTAGACAAAAAAGATCCTGAAACCAAAGCTTACCTCAAAGAGTGGTTTGAAAAGTACGTTTACAAAGTCATGGAGTGCAAAAAAACTAAGTGCAGTGAAACTGTGCCTACAACCGACATTAACTCAGTCATCTCGCTTACTAAGGTTTACGATGCCTTTGCAAACCCAGCCGACTTAGAGAAGAACGATGAGAACTACTGGCTTCTACTAGAAAAGTGGTTTGTGTTTAGTTTGATTTGGTCAGTCGGAGCTAGTGTTGACGAGCAAGGCAGGGACGCCATTGACATCTGTGTAAGGGACATCGAAAGTGGGTTCCCTCACTCAGGACTTATCTACGACTACTATGTTAACATTGAAAAGAAAGAGTGGGTAGCTTGGTCGGAAAGACTCAACCCCAAGCCCACAATCCAGCCTGGAACTCCTTACTCAAGAATACTGATTCCCACAGTGGACACTTACAGAAACCTTGAAATCATGAAAGGCCTTGTAAAAGCAGGCAGACATGTGCTTTCAGTAGGAACTACTGGAACTGGAAAGACTGCTTTGATTACTACTGGACTCTTAGCTACTCTTCCAGAGTCGTTTACTTACTTTACTGTGAATTTCTCAGGACAAACTTCGGCTGCCAAAACCCAAGACATCATTGAAACAAGTCTTGAAAAAAGAACCTCCAACAAAAGGGGCCCCCCAGGCAACAAGCAAGCTGTTTTGTTTGTGGATGACCTCAACATGCCTAAAAAGGAGGTGTTTGGTGCACAGCCTCCACTTGAACTTTTGCGTGAATGGATGGACTACGGTTACTGGTATGACAGACAAAAGCAGATGCCTCTTTACATTTTGGAACTCCAAATGGTAGCAGCAATGGGTCCTGCAGGAGGAGGCAGGGCTGAAATCAGTCAAAGGATTCAGAGTCACTTTAACCTTCTGAACTTTACTTTGCCTGACGACTCCCAAATGCACCGCATTTACTTCACCATAATAAACCACCACTTTTCGGACTTTGATGAAGAAGTCAAGCCTTTAGCTGAGTCCTTCACAGGGGCTACTATCAACCTCTACCACAAAGTAAGGGAAGTGTTTTTGCCCACTCCTAACAAATCGCACTACGTGTTTAACATGAGGGACGTTTCAAGGGTGTTCCAAGGAATGTACAAAGCCAGCAGACAGTACCACGACTCAAAAGAAAGCTTAGTGTCTTTGTGGGCCCACGAGTGCATGCGTGTGTTCCACGACAGAATGATCAACTACGAAGACCAAGAAATGTTTAAGCAGATACTAGACGAGTACATGCAAAACGGAATGGGAATGAGCTACAAGTCTTGCTGCACACTTGTAGGCGAAGGTGAAGAAGCCAAGTACATCGACCCGTTGTTTGTGGACTCTGACTTAAGAGAAGACGACAACGACGTGTACGACTTAGTTGAAAAACAAGGCGTTTTGAAAGAAACCCTTGAAAAGAAACTTGAACAGTACAACTCGGACAGAAGACACGTTAAGATGAACTTAGTTTTGTTCAAAGACGCTATTTTTTACCTGTGCAGAATCCACAGAATACTCAAGCAAGAGTCAGGCCACGCGCTACTTGTAGGAGTAGGAGGCAGTGGTAGGCACTCTTTGATCCGACTTGCTGCGTTTGTAGCTGGCTACGAAGTAGTTCAACTAGAAATAAACAAGAACTATAAACTGGGCGAGTTCAGAGAAGACATCAAAAAGATGAAGTGGACAGCTGGTGTGGAAGGACAGCCACTGGTGTTTATATTCTCAGACAACGACGTAGTTAACGAGTTGTTTTTAGAAGACGTCAACAACTTGCTTTCAGCCGGAGAAGTGCCTAACATCTACACCAACGACGAACTCAAAGATATCAGAGAGGCTATGAAGAAACCCGCTAAGAAACTTAAACGGCCAGAGACTCCTGACGGCTTGTACAGCTTGTTCATTGAACGGGTAAGGCACAACATGCATATTTGTTTCTGCATCTCGCCTGTAGGAGCTCAGTTCAGGGACTACTGCAGAGTGTACCCTAGTTTGATCAACAACACCACTATCAACTGGTTCATGCCTTGGCCTGAAGAAGCTTTGTTTGAAGTTGCCAAGAAGTACACCTTTGAGCAACTCGACTTCAAAGACCAAATGAAACTTTCTATTTCAGACGTGTTCTGCAAAATGCACGTGAGTGTTTTGAACAGCTCCAACAAGATGTATAACGAACTTAAAAGACAGAACTACATCACTCCTACTCACTACTTAGACTTAGTTTCGGGCTACGTGAATTTACTAGGCAAAAAGCAAAACGAAATAGGAAGCATGGCCAGCAAACTCAGAAACGGACTTAGCAAACTCGAAGACGCCAAACAAGACGTAGAAAGCATGTCCAAAGAACTCGAAGTTAAAAAGAACGAAGTCAGCAAGATGCAAGAACAGTGCGAAGACCTTATGACGCAAATTAACTCAGAACAAACCAAAGCTGACAAAAGCCAAAAAGAAATGGAAAGCAAAAAAACCGACATCGAAAAAGAAAAAATCAGTGTAGAAAGCTTAAAAGCTGAAGCCCAGGCAGACCTTGACAAGGCCTTGCCAGCTTTACTGGAAGCTGAAGAGGCTTTGAACAAACTTGACAAAAAAGAAATCTCAGAAGTTAAGTCTTACTCACAACCACCTGAAGCAGTCAGAACAGTTATGGAAGCAGTTATGATAATTCTGTCTTCAGAAAAGCCTAGTTGGGCCAACTCCAAAAAGCTCCTGTCAGAACCAGACTTTTTAAGAAGAATCAAAGAGTACGACAAAGAAAACATTCCTAACAAAATACTTAAAAAACTCGAACACTACACTCAAAAACCTGAGTTCCAACCTGCCAAACTTGCAGATATCTCTGCTGCTGCTTCAGCTCTTTGTGCTTGGGTCCACGCTATAGAATCCTACGCCAAAACTTTTAGAGACGTTGAACCGAAACGCCAAACAGTAAACGCCCTAGAAAGCAACCTGTTCAAGATGGAAGAAAAACTAACTGAACTGGCCAACAACCTGCAAGAAGTTACTGACACCATACAGAACCTGGACTTGCAACTTAGAGAGCAAGAAGAACAAAGAACTAGTTACGAAGAAAGAGCTAAAGAGTTGCAGGTAAAACTTGAAAGGGCCGAAAAGTTAGTGTCTGGACTAGGCAGTGAAAGAATCCGCTGGGAGGGCCAGTTAGTGAAGTTTGACGAAATGTACACTAAGCTCCCTGGAGACTGCTTGGTGAGTGCTGCTTTTATAGCTTACTGTGGACCTTTCACCAGTAACTACCGAGACGAACTTGTAGACCAAGTGTGGATTCCTTTAGTGAAGAAGATGGAAATTCCTATGACGCCTGAGTTTAGTTTTTCAAGCTTCATGGCAACTCCTACTGAAATCAGGGAGTGGAACCTTCAGAAACTCCCAACTGACAAGTTTTCAGTAGAAAACGGGATTTTAGCTACCAAAAGCAACAGGTGGCCTCTTATGATAGATCCTCAAAGACAAGCTAACGAGTGGATCAAAAACATGGAAAAAGACCAACTCAAGTCAGTGAACCCCCAAAAAAGGTACATGCCTATAATGGAGAACGCCATAACTACTGGACTCCCAGTGCTGCTTGAAGACATTGAAGAAGACATTGACCCTTCTTTAGACCCTATTTTGAAGAAGGCTTACCAAATGAAAGGCAAAGTCCTTGCTATAAAACTCGGCGACAAAGAAATCCGTTACAACGAAAAGTTCAAGTTGTACTTAACTACAAGGATGTCCAACCCCCACTACACTCCTGAAATCTCCACCAAAGTGATTATCGTCAACTTCCAAGTAAAAGAAGCAGGTTTAGAAGAGCAGCTTTTAGGACTACTTGTCAGGAAAGAAGACCCTAAACGCGAAGAAGAAAAGGATGAACTTGTAGTAAGCATTGCTAGGAACAATAAAACTTTAGTTGAACTTGAAGACAAAATCTTAGGCTTGCTGGACGACTCTTCTGGGTCGTTGCTTGAAGACGAAAAACTAATCCAGACTCTCCAGACTGCTAAAGAAACTGGCGAACAAGTCAAACAAGAACTCGAAACTTCAGAGTTCAACATCCGGAAAATAGACGCAATGCGTGAAGACTACAGGCCTTGTGCTACTAAGGCGTCTGTACTTTACTTCGTGCTTGCGAGCCTTAGTTACGTAGATCCTATGTACCAGTTTTCTTTAGAAAGTTACTTAGAGTTGTTCAGTGAGTCTATTTTGAAGTCCAAAGAAAAGTTCCCTGTGTGGGACGGCATTCGGGAACGCATTGGCCAGCTAGACAAGTACCACATGTACTCAGTGTACACTTCTACATGCAGAGCTCTGTTCGAAAAGCACAAACTGCTTCTTTCACTGCAGATTTGCGTTGAACTCAGTAAACTCGAAGGCAACATAAACCTAGAGGAGTACAACTTTTTCTTAAGAGGAGGGTCAGGAATTGCCCAGGCTGAACAAACTCCTAACCCAGACACTGACTGGATCACACAAGAAATGTGGGACAGCATCACTGAACTAGAAAGCAAGCTAAGCACTTTCCAAGGAATCGAAGGCTCAATGATAGTTTCTCGGAAAGAGTGGAAAAGGTGGTTCCAAACTTCTGAACCCGAAAACGAACACTTGCCTGGCGAGTGGGACGCAAAAGCTGACGATATGAGGAAAATGGTGCTTTTGAGGTGTTTGAGGCCTGACCGCTTGATATTTGCAGTGACTGACTTCGTGGCCCAGAGACTAGGTGCAGAGTACGTAGAGCCACCCCAGTTCAACTTGAAAGAAATGTACCACGAGAACAGTAAGTCCACTCAGCCTTTGCTGTTTGTGCTTAGTCCTGGAGTAGACCCTGCTCCCTCTTTAAAAGCTTTGGCAGAAGAAAATCACAAAGACATTGAAATCATTCCTTTAGGAAAAGGCCAAGACATCAAGGCTGAAAAAGCACTTACTGAAGCTGCTGAAAAAGGCTTTTGGGTGTTTTTGGCTAACTGCCACTTAGCAATTTCTTGGATGCCTCGGTTGGAAGAACTCATTGAAAGCTTGATCAGGTCCAACCCTGACAAAGACTTTAGACTGTGGCTTTCTAGCGACCCACACCCTAGGTTCCCAATTTCTATCCTTCAAAGATGCGCCAAAATGACTACTGAACCCCCCAAAGGAATCAGAGCTAACATGCTGAGGCTGTACTCGCAGCTTACTCAAAGGCACTTTTCAAGGGTGCCTGAAGTAGCTAAGTACAAGAAACTTCTGTTTTCGCTGTGTTGGTTCCACTCAATCCTAGTTGAAAGGAAGAAGTTCAAGAGTCTAGGTTGGAATACTATTTACTCGTTCAACGACTCAGACTGGGAAGTTAGTGAAAACATCCTTGCTAAGTACTTTGGCTTCAAAGAAGAAGACGACAAAATGGACGTGGACCTTAAGAACGTTCCTTGGGATGCTATACGTTACTTAATAGCTGAGATCTCTTACGGAGGAAGAGTCACAGACGACAGAGACCGAAGGCTTTTGATGGTGTACGCAACTGATTGCTTCAATCCTGCTGTTATCGACAAAACAGTTAAGTACAAACTTGTTGAGGACTCCCAAACTTACTTCATTCCTGACGACTCCAACTATAAGCCCCCTCCGGAGGTTACTAACCCAGGTGAGTTCTACACAAAGTTCATCAAAGCTTTTCCTTCAGTTGACAAACCTGAACTCTTCGGACAGCATGTAAATGCCCAGATTGCTTCTCAAATCAGTGACACAAAAGAACTGCTTGACTCAATAATGGCACTTTCCCCCAAAGCAGTTGAAGCTGGCAGTGAAAGTGTAGAGGACAAAGTACTTAGTATTTGTTCTGAATTGCTTGAAAAGATTCCAGAACCCTTTAACGAGGCTGAAATCAAACAAAAGTGGCATTACGACAACTCAGCCATTAAAGTTGTATTAGTCCAAGAAATCTCTAGGTACAACAAACTCTTGAGCTACGTACGCAACTGCATTAACCAACTTGAAAAGGGAATTAAAGGACTAGTAGTTATTTCTGAAGAACTCGAACTCCAAATGGACAGTCTTTTCCAAAACAAAGTTCCTGAAGCTTGGAAGTTTGCTTACCCCAGTTTGAAGCCTTTAGCTTCTTGGGTAAGGGACCTGCAGAGTCGCATTGCACAACTAAGGACTTGGTCCAACTCAACAGCACCTACTATATTCTGGATATCAGGACTTACTTACCCCACTGGGTTCACTACTGCTTTATTGCAAACTGCAGCTTCTGTCAAGCAGTGCGCTATCGACTCTCTGCACTTAGACACTCAAGTAGTGCAAAGCGAAGAGTCAGAGATTTTGATGCCTCCCAAAGAAGGAGCCTACATAAAAGGACTTTACTTAGAAGGAGGCAAATGGGACCCAGAAGAGGGGTGCTTGTGCGAACCCGAACCTATGGAGCTGACTTGTTCGATGCCTGTGATTCACTTGAAGCCTGTGAAGGACAAGAAAAAGGCCAAGTTAAACATTTACTCGTGTCCTTGTTACTACTACTCAATTAGAGCAGGAACCAGGGAAAGACCTAGCTTCATGTTTTACGTAGACTTGAAGAGCGGCGAGTACGGACCTGACTTTTGGGTCAGAAGAGGAACTGCTTTACTAATGAACTTAGATAACTAATAATATGGACAGAATAGTTAAGTTCGGAAAACACAGCTTTAACGAAGAACACCCCAAAAACAAAGTCAGAACTACCAAGTACACTCTGCTCACTTGGGCTCCCAAGAGTTTGTTTATGCAGTTCAAAAGAGCTGCTAACATTTACTTCTTGGTAGTTTCTGTACTGAGCTTCATGCCTTTTTCGCCCAAGAATCCTTTTTCTCTAGCAGTGACCTTCAGTGCAGTGCTTTTCTTCACAATGCTGAAAGAAGCTTACGAGGACTATTACAGACACAAGCAAGACAATCAAGTCAACCAGATGACTTGTCACAGACTAGACCCTGTTTCGCAGCAAGTCACTAACATTCAAAGCCAGGAGGTGAAAGTAGGGGATATTTTACTAGTGCAAGACGAAGAATTTATCCCTGCAGACATGGTTCTTTTATCTTCCCAAAACTCTAAAGGCCTGGCCTTTGTAAATACTATGAATCTAGACGGAGAGTCCAACTTGAAAGAAAAGGTTTGCTTAAACTCTACCCAACAACTCAACACACCTAAAAAACTAGCTGAAGCTTCTGGAGAACTAAAGTGCGACCAGCCCAACCCTTCTTTGGTCAAATGGCACTGCTTGTTTAACCAGTCAGAAGTAATGGGCTTAAGCCAACTGCTTTTAAGAGGGTGCATTCTAAAGAACTCTGACTACGTTTACGGAGTTGTGGTTTACTCGGGCTCTGAAACCAAGATTATGCTTAACTCTAAAGACCCTCCCTCAAAAGTCAGCAACGTTTTTAAAAGAATGAACAAAATGCTTTACTTCTTACTAGGAATCCAACTAGCCACTTGTGGAGTCTTCGGGCAACTCAGTTGTGTTTGGAACTACTACATGGAGCCCCACACTTACATTCCGAACAAAGGCAGTTGTGACTTCGTAAGTTTGACAGAGTCAGTGCTGATGTACTGGGTGGCTTACTCGCACTTAATTCCAATTTCGTTGTATGTGGCCTTGGAAATAGTCAAACTAGCTCAATCTTTTTTGATGAGCAAAGACTTAGACATGTACTACCAAGAAGAAGACAGACCAGCTTCTTGCAGAACTTCAGACTTGGTTGAAGAACTAGGCCAAGTAGAGTTTGTATTCAGTGACAAAACTGGAACTCTTACTAGAAACCAGATGGTTTTTAAAAAATGCTTTGTAGGAGGTTTAGTTTACTCAGACAACTCAGCGCTCAAAAACACAACTCTCCACCTCGAACTTAGAGAGTTCTTTTTACAGCTTAGTATGTGCCACAGTGTGTTTGCAACTGGCAGCAAAACCATTGAGTACCAATCCTCTTCGCCAGACGAACTCGCACTAGTTGAAGCGAGTGCTTCTGTTGGGTACAGGTTCACTGACCGTTCAGAAAAGACGATCCAAATAGAAACTCCACAAGGACTGCAGACCTGGAGGTTACTTGCCGAGATTCCTTTTGACTACTCTAGGAAAAGAATGTCAGTGCTGGTAAAAGAACCCCTGAGCGAAAAAGTCTACTTAATGACTAAAGGAGCTGACAACATAATGATGAGTCTACTAGAAGACAACACAGACCTAGCTTCTTTGGACCAAAAACTTAACGAGTTTGCAAAAGAAGGTTTGAGAACTCTTGTACTTGCTAGAAGACAGGTGCCCGCTCCAGAAGCCAACAACTGGCTGGAAAAGTGGGAAAACCTTTTAAAAGCCAACTCTGGAGAAAAAGAACTCCACTCACACGCAGAAGCAATAGAAAAAAACTTAAAGTTAGTAGGAGTTTCTGCAGTTGAAGACAAGCTTCAAGAAGGAGTCCCTGAAACTATAGCTTTGCTGATATCTGCAAACGTAAGAGTGTGGATGCTGACTGGCGACAAACAACAAACAGCAGTAGAAATAGCTAAGTCGTGCAACCTCATTCAAGAGTCCATGACGATAGTTAAACTCAGTTCTTACTCGTGTGAGCAGTTCCAAAGAACATTAGAAGCTTCCATGCACAAGTTCTCTCTGGACAACTACAGTCTACACCAAATACAAAACTTAAAGAACACCGAAAAAGTAGCCTTGGTAATAGACGGTAACTCCTTGGTCTGGGCCTTAGAAGACAAAACTAGGTTTTTGAAACTGTGTTTGTTTTCAAGTTCTTGCATTATTTGCAGAGTTTCTCCAGCCCAGAAAATGCTTGTGGTGCAACTTGTGAAGAGTCAAGGAGACTGGATTACTTTGGCAATAGGAGACGGCGCCAACGACGTAAGTATGATTCAAGAAGCACACATAGGAGTGGGGATCTGCGGCAAAGAAGGAACCCAAGCTGTGCAGGCTTCTGACTACTCGGTAGCTCAGTTCCAGTACTTGTCTAAAATGCTATTGGTCCACGGCAAGTGGGGCTACCGAAGAATATCTTACTTCATTTGTTACTACTTTTACAAAAACGTAGTTGCAGTGACTTGTGAGGTGTGGTTTGCTTTTTTCAATGGGTTTTCAGGACAGATTTACTTTGCAGACTTTTTGCCTATGCTTTACAACGCAGTTTGGACTAGCTGGCCGTGCATGCTGACTTACATATTTGAACAAGACCTTTCCGCAAAAGACTGTTACAAGCACCCTTGTGCTTTTAAAGAAGGCCAAAAAAACTACTACTTCACAGCAGTTGGGTTCTGGAAGTGGATACTTTTAGGAATATTCCACGGAGCAGTTTGCTTCTGGTTGCCTTTTGCAGGACTAGACTCGGACTTAAGTGGAAAAGACCTTGGTTTGTGGGCTACTAGCACAATATCTTTTACTTTGGTGATTCACGTTGTGTCTTACAAACTCTTCATGGAAACTGTCTTTGTTAACGCAATTAACTTGTCAGCTGGGGCCGTTTGTGTAGCGGTGTACTACTTATCTATTTTTTTGCTTAACACAGACAGTGTAGCTTTGCTTGTACAGCCACAACTCAACCAAGTGTTTTTTGAAATGTTCAACATACCGGGTACTTGGCTAGTGCTTTTCTTCGCCCCAGCACTAGCGCTGCTTCCTGACTTCATATTTGCAGCCTGGAGACAGGTTTTCTACCCTAGTTTTTCTGAGTCTGTTCTTAAAAAGAACCAAAAACTTAAAATTAAGTAACTAATGGAAAGAGAAAAGAAACAGGAATACTTGAGACAAGAAATTGTTGACCAGAACTACGACCCTAACGAGTTCACTGAGTTCTGTGGAGAGCGCAAAGGCACAGACATTGACTTGTGGAGCTTTGAAGAACTAGTAGAGTGCGTCAAGGAATTCAAACACTCAAGAGAAGAAAGAAAAACTCCAAAGTCCAACGAAGAGAACTCTGAACCTGAAGAACTAGAACCTCCTGAACAAACAGAAACTGAACACCCTGAAGACACAGAAACCCAAGAAGGAATATACTCAGTCTCCACTAACTCTGCCATAGAAAACAACCTGTCCCTTGAAGAAGACCTAGAAGTTGCAGTAAAGACTCCCGAAGTAATAGGAAGCGGTTTGTTTTCTTCAGGCAAGGTTTGCTTTACTGTGTTTACTGCTCCTTTTGAGTGGAGTGTAAAAAGACTAATTGAAGACTTCTTGTGGCTCAGAACTACCCTGCAAACCCAGTACCCAGGGTTCTATGTGCCTCCAGCTCCTCCTAAAAGGTTCAGAAACTCCATTGCTATAGAGAACCAAAACAAACAGTTAGTTTTTCTGCAGCGGTTCTTGTCAGCAATAGTGCGGAACCACATCTTCAGGAGGTCGTCTTTTCTAGTGGGTTTCCTGAAAGAGAACTCAAGCAAAAACTTCCAGGCAATCAAAAAAGAAGCCAACAAGCTCAAAAAACCTGACTCTGTTAACCAAATGTTTACTATCAACGGAACAGCTATTTGTGACCCTGTAATCAACGTCCAAGAAGACCAAAAAATAACTGACTACCTTAATAGCACAGAAGTACTTAAGAAAAAACTAAAAAGGCAAACAGATACACTCATTGAGAAACTTTCAGAGGTCTCTGACCTGTTCGGAGGCATAAGTGAGACTTACAAAAACTTGGAAGACTTGCAAAGTAAACTTCCTGAGATTCCTGGAAACAAACCTCTCTACTGTGCTCTTAAAGAGTCCTTTGCTGAGTGGGCTGCTTCAGAGTACCAAAAACTAAACTTGGTCCGAAACTACTGCAATGCCTTTTCTAAGTACGGCTACTTAGAAGTAAGCCCTTTGCTAGACTTAGTTAAAGAAAAAGACTCCAAACTTGCCCAGTACAGAAAGTCCAAACAAAAACTCCTTCAAAAAAAAGAAAAACTCTGGCAAGTAGGCAACGTGCAACAGTGGGGACTGAGAATGGAGGACTTAAATATTTCTGAGTCTGAAATTTTAAAAGACAAACAACTTGCTTTTTCGAAAATGCTTTACAAAGACAATAGAGTTCTTAAAAGGATCGAAGACGAGTTTGCTTACCTAAACTTCCAAGTTAGGTCTGAGTGCAGAAGAGTCATGCTCGACAACCAGCTAATTGAAAACATCCACTTCACTGAACTAGGAAACAAACTTAAGGACCATACGCAGTACTTGCACCAGCACTGGGAAAACTTTATCTCCAAGTTGACTCAAATCAAAAGTGAAATGATCCCTTCACGCACTTTGTAAATGATTAATGCAGTTCTAAAAGCCGGTTGGCGGCTACTTCTAAGTTGCCTTCACTATTGATTAGAGCTTGTTTAGCTACTTCTTTTTCAAAGCCCATGTTCATAAGGTCTTGCAGGTCTTGACTGTCCACTAAAGATTCCTTTTTGTCCATGACTACTTCTCTTTGGGTTTCCAAAGTCTCTCCAAAAAGCTGTTCGTTTGGACTTTTAAGTCTCCACTTAAGACTTACCCAGCCTACAACTGTGGGTGCCCGAACTTCTACTTTGACTCTGACCTTTTCACCAGGTTCAGCTCCAGGTATGGGACTTGAAGTCCACTCTAGGTCGCCTTCAACCAACACCAAAACAACTCCACGCCACTTCTGCGAGCCAGTGTTCAAAATAACCCATTCTTCATAAAAAGGTCCATCAATTGTAGCTTTAAAAGGCTGGGGTTCTTGCTGGCTAATTTGCATGTCAAATGAGTTTCCAAGGCTCGAAGCTATTGCGTCGCCTGAGTCTTCATAAATTATGTCTGGAGAAGCATAAGTTTTTAAAAGTCTTTCTTGAGGACTAATGCCTACACTTTGGCCAAGCTGCAGTTCAGAAGGCAGATCTGGAACCTGGGGGTTGCTGGTGTAGAACTTGCAAGAAGTGGGTTCTTCTAGGAGCACCACCACAGTTTCTTGAAAAGGCCTAATTTCTTCAACTGCTCTTAGTAACTTGTAGTCTTCGTCTAGCTCTACTAAGTCTCCTTCTAAATTTAAGTAAACAAAACTGAAGTCAGACCTGGAGAACTTGGAAAAGGCTTGCTTGCGCATGGTTCTGATAGATTCTGGAACAACTTCTAAGTCTAGGTATTCATTTTTGTGAGCTAATCTTACTTTCATTTATTAAGAGTTACTTATGCTTCTTGTAGTTCCCGGTAAACTTCTTCCATGTCAACAGTAAAGTTGCCTTTATCCCAGTGCCTCAACAAAGTAGCTTCTTCTTGGTAAGTCAGGCGCACTTCAAGCTGCTCTAAGGCATTCAGGAACTCTTTATAAGGAATGGTCTTTCCTAAGCCTTCGTCAATGTTTTCTAGAATCTTAATCAAGAACGCTTGCCGCGATCCCCAGGTGCTGGAGTGACTAGTTATCTTCTTCAAGATGTCCCTGTAACTAGCTTGTGGAAACTCTCTAGGACGCGCTTCCATGTAGTTGTGTGTGTAGTCGTCACACTTAGTCAGGAAGAACCTGTAGCCTTGCAGAATCACAGTGTTGCCTATAATGTGGTCTGTATTTTTGTAGTAAGTGTTCGTGTAAGGGTTCTTGTACTTCCTGCGCTCCAAAAACTTACCACCCACAATTCCAGAGTTCCTGTCAACTACTTCGTAAACCTTTATAGTGTCGTCGCTGGGGTAGAAACCCACTATGAACTTCCTGAGGTCGTCTTCGGAGTTAGGACTGACTAGTTTGGCTTCAAATCTCATGACATGCTGGTCGTTGTCGAACATCTTGTACATGTCAGGCTTGGGTGGGTTAGGTCTGAGTCTTAAAACGTTGCCTATGCTGTCTTCTTCAGTTCCGTAACCGTTGTGCGGAGGAATAGGGTTCGAAGGAACGAAGTCTTTGGACCTGCTGATTTTGATAGGAGTCATGTCGTTGCCTAAGTTCTGGATGTACCACCTCCTAGTGAACTCGTCGCAGTCGTACACAAGCAAATCTTTTCCGTAAACATGGATGTGGTTGCCCGTGACTAGGTCTATTGGCCTGTAGTGCTCTTCCTTCCTCAGAGAAAGAGCTGGACAAGGGGTCAGTATAGGACTGCGAGGCACCTTCATTCTTTTAAGCATCATGGAGAAGTTCTCAGTGCCTGAGTTGACTTGCTTGAGTTCTTTGATTTCCATGGTGTCGTCTGACAAGTAGTAGTTTGCTTTGTAGAACTTAAGGCCTCCGTCGTAAGAAGTGTCGTTCCAAAGCACGTTGAGGCTAAGTACTTTCCTGTCGTTGTCAAGGAAGCTCTTGAGGTTCCTGTTGGGGTGGCCTCCTCCCAGTTTGACTTCGTTGTACTCTTTGTAGTCCATGGCGTCTCCAGGTCTTTGTTTGAAATTAACCATAAGTCTTGTTTTGTCGAAGTTGTCCTCGGGGAAGGGCTCAGCAGGTTCAAGTGGGTACCCTGCTTCTTCGTAAAAGTTGCGAGTGAAGTCGTCGCAGTCCACAATTCTAAAGACTCTTCCGTAGAACTCTAAGTTTTTCCTAGGACCGAAGTCTCCCCAAGTGTAGTGGCCTCCTTCACGTTTAGGGACTCTGTGCTTCTTAATAAACACTCCTTGGGGAATTCCACTGTTTTCAACTTTGGGCTCAGTTACGTAGGTGGTTTCGTCGTCCAGGTGGTGCATGATCACGCACTTCCTCACTCTGAAGTTTTCACTGGGGCTTTCTTGCACAGGTTCTTGGAAGTAAGCGTAGAATCTCAACACTTGTCTATCGTGCTTGAGCCAAGCAGGGGGGTTTCTGGGGATGGCTTTGTTTTTGGGAGTGCGGACAGACCTAGTTTGGTAGCCCGTGAACTGGGAGTTTTTGAGCTCTTCAGCCACGCTGGGGTCTATAACTTCTTCTTGGAGTTTGGTGCTTTCGGTCATGTGGCCTCCTCTTACATTGAACATCTGGTGTTTGTGGAATTTGGTTTTAGTGGGGTCGCTGAAGGAGAAGCCGGGGAGTTTGGGAAGCTGAGTTGGTTCCATTTTATTTGAAAAACTGCCATTAACTGCTTAGATTAATTCGAAGTAGTTATTTTTTAAAGGATTTGAAAGTGTTGGTGATGTGGTTGCTGGTGACTTCTTCGTCTTTCAGACACTTTTTGAAGTCTTGGAGTTTTCCAAACAAGTTTTGGTAGATGTTTAGTTTCTTCTTTACAAGGGTTTCTAGGTCTTGGACGTACTGGTCGATGTCGTACTCTCCACACTTTTCTCCCTGAACTGAGTCAATTAAGTTCCCTTCTTGAGTCAGTATAGAAGCGTCTTGCTTAATGGAATCAACGTGGGTGTTTAGGAGTTCCTCTTCTTTTTCCAGTAAAGCTTCTACTTGCTTTTGGAAGTTGTTGAACTCTTGCTGGAACACAGGGTCTTCTTCTGGTTCGTCTTGGACACTTTGGTAGTTTTCAGCTTTGTACTCTTCTTGGACTGGTCTTCTGTCTTTGGAGTTGTCTTTGAGTCGGTCAGCGTATCTCAGAGTGTTCAGAGTGTGGTCTGCTGAAGTGTGTCCTGGACTTATGCAGCTCAGCATCACTATTTTGTTGTTTCTGCCTGTGAAGGAGTCCCTCAGCACCAAAGTTAGTTTGGAACCTCTGTAGGGCACATGGCCTTCACCTGTAGAAAGAGCTCTTATGCACTCTTTAAGAGCTAACAGACTCTTGTTGATTTCAGCACCTTCAAGTCTTCTTTGGCGGTTGTTGCTCATGCAGTCCTGGGCTCTTTCGCTTCCAGCTAAGTCAACTAGAATTAGTTTGCCCCTTTGCTTTCCTTTAGCAACACTTATTTGGCAAATGGCGTGGGAACGCGAAGAGTCTTCGTTAGAAGTAGTTGCGTGGGTTGTTCTGACTGAATTCCCGTACTCAATTAAAGACTGGATTTCTGAAACAGAACTTGCTTGCTTTTCAACCAGTCCTTGGATCTGGATACTGCCTACTCCGTCTTCAAGGATCCTTAGTTTTTCTTTGTTGTTGAGTAAGTCCATGCACCTGCCTCCGTAAATCTCGTAAAAACTCATGGTAAACTGGAACCCTGACTTTGCTAAACGGAACAAGTCTGATACAATGTTGCTTTGGAGGGCCTTCATGGTGTAGGTCTTTCCAGAGCCAGTTTGTCCGTAAGCAAAGCAAGTGACAGTTCCGTTGTTGAGGATGAAAGGACACAGACTTTTTAGGGTGTAAGAGTAAACTGTGTCGTTGGTTTCTTCTTCACCAAAAGTGTTGTCGAAGTTGAACTCGTGGTTCACTAAGTACTTAGTGATCCCGTCGACTTTGTACTTGGGTTCGTGAACTAGCACACAAGGACTCACGCAGGTGTTGGCGTCGATTTCTCCGTTCTTTTCTTCTTTAGAAAAAATAGGACGTTTGCGCACACACACATAGATTTTCATGTCTTCAGCAGTAACGTAAGAAACGTTTTTTCTGAGGTTTTCTCTGTACTCGTCTATCATGATTTGGAACTCCACGTCACAGACTTTGCCGTTAGCTTCGTTTTCGAGCTTTTTTTCTTGTTTGAGGATCTTTTCTTCTTCCATTTTGCGTCTGCGTTCTTCTCTCCGACGCGAAATGGCGTCGATTTCTTCTAGGGTGCTTTTGGGTTTTTTGGCGTTGCTTTCGGAGATGCCTGAGGCTTTTTTGAGTCTTTGGATTCTTTGTTGGTGGGTTCCGAACACAGGCAGGCCTTTGTTTTTAAGTTGAGAAACTACTTGGTCGTTAGACATGTTTTCAATTTCTTGTCTTTTTTTCTCGTTTTGGACTTGCTTGACTTTTTCGAGTCGGTTCTTGTTTACTTGGGCTTGGGTGGGAGGGTTTTTTCGGTTCATTTTTGAATTATGAAAGACATTTCTGGTAAGAACTTTTAAATTTAGTCATATTAGTGCATTAAGAAGTCAGTCCGTTTTCAATGCCTTCAAGTAAGTTTTCTAAGAACTTCTTAGTAACTTGGGTGTAGTTTGTGAGGTCGCTTTTATACTGGTAAAAAGGAGACTTGTCAAGAACTTCAGGGTCCAAAAACGGGTCCAGAGGCTTTTCTACAAGTTCGTGCAGGTGCTCGGTGTTTTCTTCTAGTTTTTCTTGGAGATGCTCGAATAAGTTCTTTTCGGGGCCAGATTCTAAGTAGTAACCAAAAGCATACGTCCACTTAAGTACTCTGCGGCAGGTGATCACTTGTTCAGCGCCTAACTTGAGGAACTCCACTTCGCCTATGGGGTAGTTCTTCATGTCATGCAGTAGTTGCATCTTTTCTTCCATAGCTCCTAACTGCTCTCGGGAAGCTATTCTTTGTGCTTTTTCGTGGTTGTTAAACCTTTCGAAGTACCACATGTACTTGTTGAGTTCTGTTTTGATGTCAGCTCTTTTTTTCTCTTCTTTGCTTAGTTTGCTTTGCTCGTTGTTCATCTGTTCTTCGTACTTGTTGCACCTGTAGAACCCTCCTGTCGAAGAGTTGTGGTCAGCCCACGGGCCCTGACACAGCCAACAGAACTCAAAACCACACCCACCTGCTTCCTTCCTGCAAGTCATGTGGTTGCAGCCTTGGTTTTTTTCAATTGGCTTTTTGCACTTAGGGCACTCTTTGGTGTTGGCCAGAATCCAGGTGATGTTTTCAGACTCGTTGGAGTTTTTGACTTTCCACTCTTTAACTAGACTGCAGGGAGCAGGTCTGTGGGCTTCTTCTCCACAACTAAAGCAAAACACAAGTCCGCACTTACACTCTATTTCGTGAAATCCTAAGTTAGGGTACTCTGCCACGTAGTTGCACCCTGGTGCAGGACAAAACTTGTAAACTGGGTTCTGGTGCGCAAAGTTTTCGCACTTGAGTCGTTTGTAAATCCAAAGGTTGTCGCTTGTGATATGTTTGAGGATCATTGTTTCGGGCAAAGCAAGTGTGCAGGAGTGCATGGGACATCTAGAACCTATTACAGTGTTAGAAAGTACTAAGTTGTCTATGTATAACCCCCAGCACTTGTTGCAGAATCCGTGACTGCACTGAAGTGCATCTTTGGACTCTTTGACTTCGTAGCAAATTGGGCAGGCTCCTTCGTACCCCTGGATAAGTTTAATTGCTCCTAACTTGACTCCTCTGCTTTTTTCATAGTCAAAGTTGTCACAAGGAAGCGAGATCCCAGCCTCAACTCTAACTTTCAACTCGTTGTCTAACCAGTCGTCTTGCAACTTGTGCACTTTCCACATGTAAAATTGCAGCAGAATCAAAGCTTCGTCTTGAGAAATCCCCAAAAGTTCTGAGTACTCTTCTACTGTTTGGTTTAACTTGTTTTCGAGTTGGTCTAGAGGAATGATTTCGTATGAGTTTTGGCGCCTCAGACTCGGTGAAGGACTTTCGTCTTCTTCATATTCCATTTCCCAGTCACTGTCGAAAGAAGAATCTGACATTTATAAGCTATAAGTTTTTTATTAGTGCGATGTGGTAGACTCGTGGTACTCTACATTCCTAAGCAGAATCTTGGAGCTTGGGTGATAGATGTCGGTGTAGAGTTCGTGGTCTTCTGGGAAGGGGTCTTCTATGGCCTTTTTGGCAGCTTCGTTCACAGCTTGCCTTACTTCTTTTTCGATGTCCTTGAGTTCCTGTTCTGAACTTAAGCTGTGCTCAACTAGCCACTGCTTGACCTTTTCTATGGGGTCTTTTTGGGCCCGCATGCTTTGGATCTCTTCTCGGTTTCTGTAACTTATGCCTGGGTCAGACATTGAGTGTCCGTGGTACCTGTAAGTCAAGAACTCGAGCCACACTGGACCGTTGTCGATGGAGTAGTTTTTAACGGCCTTGATGGTTTCCCTGACGTTGAGGATGTCTTGTGCATCTATTTGAATTCCAGGAATGCGGTCTCCTCTTCTGAAGATTTCAGGGTTGAAGCACGACCTTTCAATTGAAGTCCCCATGCCGTACAAGTTATTTTCGCAGATAAAAATAGCTGGCAGTTTCCACAAACCAGCCATGTTTGCTCCTTCGTACAACTGACCCTGGTTAGAAGCCCCGTCGCCGTACATAACGAAAGCACAGTTCTTTTTGTTCCTGTACTTAAGTTCAAAAGCCAAACCCACTCCTACAGGACACTGAGCTCCTACGATTCCGTTGCCTCCGTAAAAGTTAGTTTCCTTGTTGTAGTAGTGCATAGAGCCTCCTTTGCCCTTAGAAGAACCTGTTTTCCTGCCAAACATCTCAGCAAAAATAGCATGCGGAGACTCACCTCTCATGTAAGCTTGGCCGTGATCCCTGTAAGCAGTGATCAAGTAGTCTTCAAAAGTAGCCCCTGCCTCCATTCCTACTGCCACTGCTTCTTGTCCGTCAGACAAGTGGCAGAAGCCCCTGATTTCTTTGTTCTTGTAGTAGTTGTCAGCAGTGATTTCTATACGGCGAATAGTAACCATGTCGCGTAAGTACTGAATAAGCTCTTCCTTGGTGGTGGTGGCTTCTTTGGGCAGAAGCGACTCGTCAAGGTTGTGGAACTTAGAACTGGGAAGGGGCACTTTTATTGAGGAGAAACCTCTGGCAAAGGCTCTTTTCAACATTTATTATGGTTATTCAGGTAACTACTTAAGTGTTTAATAACTGAAAACTTCACGAATATGGAACTGTAGCAATTAAAGTTAAGATTACTCTGGGCTTTCTGAGTGGATTTTTATTCTATATATACTTTCGTCCACCTTGAACTCACACAAAAGGGAGGAACCCTCAGATTTAGGTGAAGAGGGTATTTCTATATGTTTGAAGTCGACGTTTTTGGTTTCTTCTCCTACTTCGTTTTTTTGTGACAAAACTGCAGCATCAGACACCTTTTTTTTGGTATTAAAACAACCCATTCAATTATTATCCATATTTCTACTTGCTTCAATTAGTTAATCACCTTTTGAGTCTTCCCGGTCTTTTGTTCATTCTTTGGGGCAGTCTGACAAGTTTGAGTTTGGGCTTTTGGGTTCTTTGTTCGATTTCAGAAACTAATTTAGGCAGAAGGGGGTTGCCTTGGAGTTTGTTTTTAATCAGTTCTAAAGCTTCAGTTGTTTCTTCTGGTTTCACGATCTCTAACAAAGCCTCTAAAAACTCTTCGGTTTCTATGAGTTTGCAACTTAGCAACTGGATGTTTTCAAGCACCACTGGGAACTTACTTTCTAAGTTACTTGGGAAAAGCTTGTTTAGCACTTGGGAGACTCCTTGAGGAGCAACTCCTGCCATTGAGAGTTGGCTCCTAAGGTCTTCTTGAGTGGACTTGTTCTCTGCAAGTAAGTTGGCTAGTTCTTGGGAAGTGAGTTTTTCTTGTTTGAACTGTTCGATGTAAGTATGCAGTGGCAAAGCTTTAGGTGCACTTTGGAGACTTGGAAACTCTTCAGCTGAGAAGAAAGGATTTTGCTGAGTTCTTTGGACCTGAGGCTGAATTTCAGAGGAGTTCCTTAGTCTGAAGCCCAAGTTGATTCTTGGATGCTTGTTTTTATTGTGGACTTTTAACTCGTTTTTACTTTTAAACAAGTGGTTGTTCTTTTGAATGCAGTTTTGGTTTTTGCAAACATAGTGGAGTAAGTTTTGGTGGTACTCAAGTTCATTAAGCTCTTCAAAAGTTTGGAAGCACAGTGTGCAGATGTAGTCGTCAAAAGATTCTTCTGAACTTAGGGAGTTAACAAAGGAGTCTTCACTTTCTTGTTCAAAAAACTCCGAATGCACTTCTCGGGTGTGCTTGCTTAGTTCTCCAGGACTCCCAAAAACCATTTCGTAGCCGAACTCGCAGTTGTTGCACAGGTAGTGCTTCATTTCGTTGTGCTTTCTGAGAGATCGAGTGTCAAAAAGGTACTCAGGACACAAAGTGCACTGGACATGGTTTTTTTTAAGGTGCTGTTGGTACTGACTTGCACCGAAGAACTCAGCTTCTAAAGCAAACATTTTGCAGTTTTCAAGACAAAGCAGACACAAGTGACTTTTGTGGTCCCTTAAAACGTGTTGGTGCAGTTCAGAATAAGACTCAAAAACTTTGGAGCACTGCTTGCAAACAACCTTAGTAAGTTTCTGGATTCTGTGGAACTCAGCTTTGTCTTCAAAGTGCATTCTGGAGTTTTTTTCGAAGACTAACTTACAAGTTTTTTTGTTTTTTAACTGGTTGCAGAACTCTGAGTAACTTCTAGAGTGACTAGGAGTCACAAAGATATGATTAGGTTTCTTTCTGCAAATAGGACACTTGCTAGTGGCTGAGAAGTACCTCATTTTGAACCAGCACTTAGAGCAAATCTCAAGGTGTCCACATTCCTGCACGCAAACTTGTATTATTTTTCCAGAGCAAAGCAAACATTCCATTTATTACGAATCTAGTTTCAGCCACCCAAACATTGAGTCTCTTTTTTTCAAGGCTTCTTTGATTTCGTCAGTTCTGTTGCCAACGTCAAATACTGGAAGCATGTTTCTTTTGGGTTGCGGCTTTTTAGTGGGGATGCGTGTGGACTTAAGACTTGAGCTTCTGCGTCTAGCTCTCAGTCTGCCATCTAAACTTTCTTGGTTTTTAATGTCTTGCTTAGCTTTGGAGCTGCTGGAGTTGCTCCAGGTAGTGTGTTTTTGCACTACGTCTTCAACTTCGTTGTTGGCTTGTTGGAAGTCTTTAACTCCTGAAAAGGACCTTCTAGATGCTCGCTTCTGTGAACTCCTAGATATGAGTTTGCTTTGGTCAAGAACTTCGGCAACCGTTGGGTTGGATAAAAGTCCTTTCATTCTGGACTGGTAGTGCAAGTAGCGGTGGTCATTGAAGCTCGAGTAGTACTCCATTGCTCTCTAATTAGGGTTTACCGAGTAAAGCTGCATTAATTCGTTAATTAAAGTAACAGAGCAACTAACATCTATTTGAGTTTCAAGGTCCAGGAGTTTTTCAGCAAAGTTTTCAGGCAGTTTCGGGGTTTCTTCTTGCATTATTTATTAGTTATTATTATTTGAGTCTTTTTAATTTAGAATGCAATGTAATTTGGGGTTTGTCTGCAGACTGGTTGGCACTTAAACGGTTTTTGGGTACCCTTGAAAATGACTTGTTTTGGGAACTCGAAAGAATTGGAGGGAATTTGCTTTTGGTTGAAGGAGTCACGCTATGGGACCTAGGAGCTTTAGGAATAAAGGGCGTTGGCCCTTTTTTGTAAAGGTAGTTGAATTCAGGGTAGTACTGGCCAGGTGCAGGGGACTCAGGCAAGCTCTTTTCAAAGCTTCTGTTGGTTCTGCTTTTGAATACAGGACTTTCGTTGGCACTGGTGTTTTTCTTCTGTGTGTAGACGGAGCTAGGGACTCTTTTTTTAATTTTAAACGGAGGCGAGCGCTTTCTGGAAAGAACTCTTTTGAGGAAGTCATTTTCTTTAGACAAGATTACTCCAATTCTAGACATCATGGGCTTCAGGTAAGATGTGTAGTCAAAGTTACTCTTCATTATTAAATTTACTTTTTCTTATAACTGTTAAAGCTTCACAACCCTCTCTGCGCTCCAACAACTTCAAACCTTCTAAGTGTCCGTTTGCTTCTTCGTAAAGCAAGTACATAACTCCTGAGTCACTCAACATTTCGTTTGCTACTGGAAGCAGTTGGTCAATGAACTCCCTGCCTCTAGTTCCTCCAGCGTAACTTGAAGAAATGTCTTTCTTCAGTTGGGCTTCTTTGTACTCTTCTTCTGGAGTAACTACGTAGGGTGGGTTGCACACTATAACGTCTACCTTTCCTTTAAAGTTGATGTTTGCAAACACACTAGTTGTCACAAAGTCCACCAAACTCACTGAGTTAGCTGCAGCTGTTCTGCTTGCTAGCAAAGAAGCTTTGTGGTTGATGTCAACTCCTACTAAGTAACAAGACTCCAAGTGAACTCCTAAAGAAGCCAAGACTGCCCCTGAACCCACTCCGATCTCCACTACGATTGTGGGCTTCAAAGCTTTAATGAAGTCCAAGTCCCCCAGCAAAGCGTCAATCATAAGGAATGTGTCTTGTGAAGCTGGGTAAACTTCTTTGCGGTCTTGACTCAAAACGTGTTTTAAGTCAGGCGAAAAAGCCATGTAAAATGCATAAATGTGAAGAAACCAGAGTTCAGAAACTAGAAAGGGAACACAAAACTCTCCAGAAAGCAGTGATTCTAGGCTCTGTCGAACTCAGAAAAGAACAAAGCAAACTAGAGTCCCTGCAGCAAGAAAACGCAAAACTCCGTGAAAGCATTCCTATCCAGTTACTACCTGCTCCTGAGTTTGACTTGTCAGCAATCAACGAAACAGTCCTAGAACACCTTTTCAGAATTAAAAGGGCACTTACTGCCTCCAGAACCGAAACCTGCCAACTCATGAAAACCAACTCCCTTTTAAAAGAAGAAGTCCAGAAAAACGAAGCAGAACTCAAAGCCCTCACCAAACGCCAACATATACAGAAAACAGGAAGTTACTTCAACATACACCAACGAAAAAAAGCCACTAAACCTAAACTGTCTTAGCTAATTTCAGAGAACATGTACTCTTGTTGGTACTCAGTCAGGAACTGTGTAGAACGCTTCAGGTCTATAAACAGCGAGTAAACTCTCCTGATGTCCTGCACGTCTACTTCTCCAGCTTTCCTTTTTGCTGCGCACAGCGAAGCAGTAGTAATTAACTGTATGGCGTACCTCAGAGAAGTTTCTGTCCCAATGTTAGTCAGCAACTCCATAGCGTCTTCAGTCATCTCAACGTCTTCTTCTTCGCACCTAATCTTCAAAATCGCTTCGATCTCCTGTCCTGAGTAGGGTTTGGTCATTATGATCAAAGACCTGTCAATTAAGTCAAGTGGCACTCCATGGGGACTCTTGTACAAAGTGCCTCTGATCTGGGCAATTCCTCTGTTAGTGGCCATGATGATAATGGGGGCTTGGTCGCTTTCCATAGCTCTGTTTAGGTAACTGAAGCACTCAATGTCCAGCATGTGCACTTCGTCTATAAAAAGCACTCCCGGCACTATTTCAGCTTTTCCTTCTTCGCGCCACTCAGCAACTCTTTGGTCTATTTGTTCTCTGATTTCAGACTTAATTTCCCCAGTGTCGCCAGCAAACAAAGCCAAGAAGCCCTGGGCCCTGCTGTTAATGACGTCGATCTCGTGCAAAGTAACTGTGTGCACTACTTCTTTCCGCTTTTCAAGCTCTCCTTCTGGGCACTGCACAAATCGAGTTTGGGCCCCCATTGCGTCATAGTCCGAGGCTCTTGCAAAGCTTCTGCCCAACTTGCTTATTTTCGAGGAAGCTCTGTCAATGGTTATGACGTCCCCAGCAACGATTTTTTCCTTTTGGAGCTGCTCTATCATTTTGGCTCCTAAGTCGTAAACTGTTTCCATGTCCGTGGTTTTCAGTATGAGTTTGCCTGCTTTGGCGCCAGAGGTTACTGATCTTTCGATCTCGATCTCAGCTACTTCACCTTCGATGATTTCAGCTTCTTCCTTAATCCTCACGCCAATGGAGCGCCTGAGTGCTTGGGTCAAAGCTTCTGTTTTGCTCATTTCTAAGGAAAAAATCTCAGACCCAGTCATCATAGTGAAAGGAGTGTCTTCGCCAAGGGCTTTGGTCATCCCCATAGCAATGGCTGTTTTGCCTGTGCCTGGCTGTCCTGCCATCATTATGGCTCTTCCTGCTATTCTGCCTTCCCTAATCATGTTCACGATCACTCCCGCGGCACGACGCGCTTCTGTCTGACCTACCATTCCTTGGGAAACGGCCCTGGCTTCCAAACTGTCGTCCAGTCCTAGTCCTCTTATGTGTGAGTGTGCTCCAATGCGTTCGATCCTCGTAAGGTCTTTAACCTCTGAAATTTTAGGAGCTGACATTTATTAGCTAGCTAGTTATAATGTTTTTTGTGCTTAGTTTAAAGAAGAATTTACTAGTTACTCCTGAGTTCCTTGGACAGAAATTAAGCACACACTTACACAACTTGCTGAAAAAAGCTGTTGAGGGGTCTTTTTCCACGAAATACGGGTACATCGTGAAGGTACTTACAATAGACAAAGCAGGAGCGGGAAAAGTCCAAGACGGAGATGCCAACGTGATCTTTCCTCTGAGTTACAAAGCTCTGGTCTTCATGCCTTACAAAGGAGAAATACTTGACGCAATAGTTGAAGGTGTATCAGACATGGGCTTCGAAGCATCTGTAGGCCCACTTAAGTTGTACTCTGCCAAACCAAACTTAGTAACAGACTACTACTTCGACGAAGAAGCAAGGCCCCAACCCCGCTGGGTCCACAGACAGGACCCCAACAAAGTCATTCAGCCCTCAGGCGAAGTCAGAGTCAAGATTTCAGGCACTAGGGTTTCTGGTAATGACATGTTTGGCGTCTGCGACATTAACGAGGAGTACTTAGGAACTCTTTAATTACCTAAAGACTTAGAAATCTTTTCGTGTAAGTCTTTCATGTGGTTGTCGAAGTCGCACTTGTTGCCCTCAGACGCAGCACTTAAAGGGGGTTTGGAAATCACCTGGACTTCCTTGTCAAAGAACTTACTAAGCAAAGGCACCACGAAGTTCATGGCTCCTTGGCCTTGGGGTTCTTCTTGGACCCAAACAACTTCTTCAAAGTTTCTAGACCCAAGTAGCTCCGAAAGGTAGTCTTTGGGAAACGGTGCTAGTTGCTCTAAAAGCAGCACAGACAAGTCTTTGTTAGAGTTAAGTATCTCCAAGTACACTTTGCCACTGCAAACCAATAGTTTCTTGGAACCTGAACCAAGAGTGTTCAAAATAGCAGGTTTAAAATAAGTTCCAGGTCCAAGTTCTTCTATTTGGGAAATTGCTAGTTTGTGCCTAAGTCCACTCTTCGGTGTGGCAATTACTAAGGGCCTTCTGAAGTCCCTGAGTACTTGTCTGCGCAGAAGATGGAAGTAGTTAGCAGGAATAACGTTGTTCACTACTTCCAAGTTAACTTGCTGCGCTTCAAAGTCGTTAACTGCTTCTAGTGCCCTTTCGATCCTTGCAGAGGAGTGGTCAGGTCCCATGCCTTCTTGGCCGTGAGGCAGCAGTAAAACCATTCCGCTTTGTCTAAGCCACTTGCTTTCTCCACTGCTTATGAACTGGTCCATGATGCCTTGTCCCATGTTAGAAAAGTCCCCAAACTGGGCTTCCCACATAACTAAGTTTTTGGGGTTGTCTAAAGAGTACCCGTACTCAAACCCCAAGACTCCCAGTTCTGACAGTAAACTATTCACTACACTGAAGTTCCCTAGTTGTTTAAGGGGAAAGTAAACTTCTTCGGTTTCCTGGCAAAAGAACCCAGCGTTCCTATGGGTAAAGGTTCCTCTGATACTGTCTTCTCCACAAATCCTCACATTAAAGCCTTCTTCAAGCAAAGACCCGACTGCCATAGCTTCAGCAGTGCTCCAGTCCACAAGGTTCTTTTCGAGGTTTTTGAGTCGGTTGGAAATATGGCCTTTCTGAAGAATAGGGTGCAGTTTCAAGTTAGAAGGAACTTTAACGGAGGCCTCAGCTATGCTTTTCAAGTGGTCTATTTCCCTTCCTGTTTGGATGACTTTGTTTGAATGGAGTGGAGACATACTTTTCCACTGTTCTCTAAAAGAGTCTATTTTCAGCCAGCCCCTTTGGTCTTTTTCTAGGTTTTCAAAGTTAGCATTGCTGAACTCAGTGTTCAACGCTTCTTCTAGTTGAGACTTAGTTTTTTGGTAAACGTTTTCAGACAAAATCCCTTCTTCTTTGAGTTTTCGGGCGTAACTCTGAGTACAACCTTCCATTTTCCTGATGATTTGGTACATCTTGGGGTTAGTAATCCCTGGTTCGTCAACTTCGTTGTGTCCGTACTTTCTGTAGCCAACTAAGTCTACGGCAAAGTCCTTGTTGAACTTGTTTCTGTACTCTACAGCCAACTGACACACCTTAACAGCTTCTTCAGGGCACATAGCGTTTACGTGGACTACTGGAGCTCCTATTATCTTAAACACATCAGTGCAGTAAGGAGTTGACCTGCCTAGGTTTTCAGGGGTAGTAAATCCCAACTGGTTGTTAGCAACCAAGTGCAAACTGCCCCCTACTTGGAAGTCAGGCAAGTGACTCATTTGGGCCAGCTCGTAAACTACGCCTTGTCCTCCAAGACTTGCGTCTCCGTGCACAGACACGTTCATAGCTTTGAATCCTCCATCTTGTTTAGAACGCGTTTTGCCCATACTCACTGCACCACCTACTTCTAAGTGCGAAGGGTTGTGGAGCATACTTACTCTCAAAGGCTTCAGTTCAGATCTCATATGGGTAACTGCTATGTGGGTGCTGATATCGTCCACGAAGTAGTAGTAATCCTTGTTAAGTTCTGGCGGCATCAAAGAGTTGCCTTTAATCTTGTAGAAAAGGTTCCTCATAGGGTACCCCATCAAGCTGACCAACACCGCGAGTTTACCCCGGTGGGCGATGTTTAGGACGACCCAAGAGTCACTCTCAGTCTTGTAAGTTTGGAAAATGGAGTAAAGTGCCGGCACAAGAGACTCAATACCTTCGCCTGAGTACCTTTTGTAAGTAGAAAACTTCTTTTGGCAAAAAGACTCGAAACTCTCTGCCATTTGAAGGAGTCTGAAGGTGTTTAACTTCTGAGAAGGAGAAAGTGGGTGGAGCATAAGTTCTTCATAGCGGGAGTAAAGCCAGTCTTGTTCTTGGGAACTCACATGCTCGAATTCTACCCCTACACTTCCTTTGTAAAGGTCGAACTCGTTATTCTCATGAATTAGCGGGTTAGTTTTGGCTAGTTTAGAGGAGTATTCCCTAGAAAACCTACGTCTAAGAATCCGCCACATTTATTAGACTTTTGGCCTAAAATGCAGTAAATTAAATGGACTCTACGAAAAGACTAAACATGATCAAACAACAGGTTTCTGGGGAAGCTTCCTTGACAGTTAAAGACAACAGAAACGGAAAAACCTTTGAAGTGCCCATTACCAACAACTACATCAAAGCCAATGAACTTTCCAAAATCAAAAGCGAGTCAGGAGAACCCTTGCGGGTTTACGATCCCGGCTACTTAAATACAATCAACTGCACTTCTAAGGTTTCCTACATCGACGGAGACAAAGGCATTCTGGAGTACAGAGGCTACCCTATCGAAGAACTAGCTGAGAAGTCGACCTTCCTAGAAGTGGCCTTTTTGCTGATCTACGGAGAACTCCCTACTCAGCACCAGTTTGAAAAGTGGGAAAGCAAAATCCTCACCCACACTTACCTGCACACTGACATCTCCCGTATGATGGAAAGTTTCCACTACGATGCCCACCCCATGGGCATAGTTGTAAGCACAGTGAGCGCTATGAGCACTTTCCAGCCCGAACAGAACCCAACTATACTAGTAGGAATCGACCCTTACTCAGACAGTTTAATTATGAACAAGCAAATCCACCGCATTTTAGGAAGGATCACTACTGTGGCAGCTTACGCTTATAGACATAGAATCGGACGCCCTTTCAACGAGCCCGGAAGAGGCCTTAACTACGTAGAAAACTTCCTTTACATGATGGACAAGCTAAACGAAAGCAACTACTTGCCCCACCCTAAGTTGGCCAGGGCTTTAGACGTGCTTTTCATACTCCACGCTGAACACGAGTTAAACTGTTCAACAGCTGCAATGCGCCACTTAGCTTCAAGTGAAGTAGATGTATACACTTGCATAGCAGGGGCCTCAGCAGCCTTGTATGGCAGAAAGCACGGAGGAGCTAACGAAGCTGTGCTCAGGATGCTCGAAGACATTGGAAATGTAGAAAACATTCCTCAGTTTTTAGAAAAAGTCAAGTCAGGCAGAAGACGCTTAATGGGCTTTGGACACAGAGTGTACAAGAACTACGACCCCAGGGCCCGCATTGTGAGGAAACTTGCAGAGGACGTGTTTTCAGTAACTGGAAAAGAACCACTAATAGACATTGCTATGGAACTCGAAAGAATTGCCCTGACTGACAAGTACTTCATTGACAGAAAACTCTACCCCAACGTGGACTTTTACACCGGAGTGATTTACAAAGCCATGGGGTTCCCAACTGACATGTTTCCAGTGCTGTTTACGATCCCTCGAGTGGCGGGGTGGCTGGCTCACTGGAAAGAGTTCCACTCAGACCCTGAAAACAAAATAGTCAGGCCTAGACAAAACTACCAAGGCTACAGACAACGCAGTTACATTCCTATAGAGTTCAGGAACGAACACGAGTTCCAGCTGGAGTCTCTGTCTTCTAGTCACTCCAAAAGAAGGGACATCAATCCTTACGAGTTTTAGTGTTAAACTAACTATTCTTTAAGAGGCAATGCAACCCCCATATGGTCAAATGCTTCTTTCAACTTTTCAATGCACTCGTACATGTCCTCAGCGTGCAGGTCGCCAATGTTTCCTAGTCTGAAAGAAGGGATTTTCCCTAGTTTTCCTGGGTAAATCACAATGTTTCTTTCAGCTAAGTAGTCATACAGGATCTTAAAGTTGAACTTGGGATCTGAAGGCTGCAAAAAGGTAGTGATGACCACTCCCTGGTTGCTAGGGTCTATGTATAGCTTAAACCCTAACTTGCGCATTTCTTCAGAAAGAATCCTTTGGTTGTTTGAATAGCGTTCTCCTCTTGCCTTAACTCCGCCTTCTTCTTCGTGCTCAAGCAAAGCTTGGTAAAAGGCACTGATCACGTGGGTAGGTGGGGTGAATCTGAACTGCCCAGGGTTGCTTAATTGGTAATCGTACTGGTCAAACAGGTCTAAGGACAGCGACCTTGAGTTGCCTTTAGTCTGCAGCAAGTGTGAAAGTCTTGCAATCACAAATGCAAACCCAGGCACTCCTTGGAGCATTTTGTTAGATGAACTGATCATGTAGTCTACATTGGACTCGTAAAGGTCCACGTGGAGGGCTCCAAAACTGCTCATGCCATCAACTAAGTAAATCAATTCTTCTCTGTAGTCCTTAATGGCCTTTCCAATCTCTGAGACTGGGTTTAGTAAACCTGTGGTGGTTTCTGAGTGGACTACTGAAACGTGTGAAACGTGGGGNTGTTCTTTAAGGGTTTTAATCACATCTTTGGGGTTCACAGGNTCAGCATCTGAGTACCTCAAAACGACATGGGGAATGCCTAAGACCTTGCAGATCTTAACTTGTCTTTCTCCATAAGCTCCATTAGCAATGATCAGCATTTTGTGCTTTAGTTCGTCTGTTTCAGCTCGTGGGAAAGAAGTTCCCAAAGCAGCTTCAACAGCATAAGTGCCACTTCCTTGAACTATGATAGAAGCATAGTCTTTGGGACTGACACCTGCAACCTTCAAAAGACGGAGTTTTGTGTCTTCCACAATTCTACCAAAGTCAGGGTCCCGGGAGCCAAAGTCGTACATCATAGCTTCTTTCACAGACTGGGTAGTGTTAAGTGGACCTGGAGTGAAAAGTTTCACTTGGGGCTTATGCTTGACTACGAACTGTCTGGACAACTGAGTAGCAATACTTCTTAGCATTTTTATTTTGGATCATTAAAGTGAGATAAAATGGAAAATGACACAGACTTGATTGTAATAGGAGGTTCTTCAGTAGGCAAGTCAGACTTCATCAAGTTGTACGAGAGAAAGGCTCAGAGTTTCATAAGTGCCACTGAAAACGTGAATTTGGAAGAGTGCATAAGTGGAACGATTCCTCACGACATATACAAAAAAGAAGGAGCCCTGATCATGTTCGACACTTCAAGTTTGGCTTCGTTGAAAGAAGCTATAGCCCTTGCTTCTGAAGTGCCTATTCCTAAAGTTCTCGTAGGAAACATCATGCACCCTTCGGAAGTCAGTGTGTCACATCACGAGTGCACTAAAAGAGCTGCAGAAGTAGGGTGTCCTTACGTAGAAACCTCAACCACTCTTAAGAAGTCAATTACTTTTCCCTTAGAAGTTTTGGTGTCAGAAATCAATAAGAAAAAAGACTTGCAAAAAAAGAGACGCTTCGTGTTTAGACTTTCGCCCCGTTCAATCAAGGCACTTAAGTTTTTTGCCTTAATTTCTGCGGGACTAACTACCTTTGAGAGCTTGGTGTTTGTGATATTTGGGTCACTGATGGCAGTTTCTAGTTCCAAAAATGACATAAGGTTAGCTTCGGACTCTATGATAAACTCAGGGGCTTTGGGATTTGTGATGAGTTTTGTGGGGATGTACGGAGTTAAGAAGTCAGGTATCAAAGAATACCTAAAAGTTTTTGTAGTGATTTTGCTAATAAACTGTTGTTACAAAGTAGTTATGGGACTACTCTACATCAACTTAGAAAACGTTGAAGGACTAGGAGTTGAGAGCTTAGTGCTGGTGGTGGTTTCTGTCTTTATAGAACTCCTAACGGCCTTTTTTGCGTTTATTGAACTCAATAAAATAGTGGAACTGCAGAAGTTCCCTAGCTTCAAAGTAGTTAACAGAACTCTGAGCATAATACGTTAGAATTTAAATGGTAAAGCACAGCGAACTTTTTGGAAAACTTCCTTTGAACTTTGCTGAGAAAGTCCTTGACTTGGAATTCAAAATAGAAAACAGCCCTAAAATTACAGACATCCGCAAGCTAGTAGAACTCTACTCTAAAGCTGTTGAGCACTACGAAGCCCAAAAAGACTCCAAGTACACTAAGTACCAAAAACGACTCAAAGACCTCTTATGCAGAAAAGAAGTAATTGCCTGCATGCAAGGCCCCCTCCAACCCACTGACAAAGCTAACCGAGTCCCCGCAGAAACCACCGAAACCTTTTTAAAAACCCACTCTAAAAACACCCAACAAGCCACTTTGTTGACCCAGAAAAACTTGGCCGAGCAAGAAAACTTCTTGCAAAGCCGAGTAGAAAAGCGTAGGTACCAGTTCGAAAGAATTTACGAAGAAGAACTCAACAAAATAGTAGAACACTTCGTGTCCTTGAAGTACGAAAGCATCCAAAGAGTCAAACAGACTTACGAAGAACAGATAAAAGAAATGAAGACTTACGGAAACAATTCCATAGTTTCTGAAGTCGTCAAAGAACTCGAAAAAAGCATGCTTCAAGAAATCCACACTGTTGCTGCACAAGTAGACGGCCAAAGGTCAACTGCTATACTTCAACTCAAAAGTAAAATCTAACTTAAAGGTTCTTCTTAAGTTCTGAAACCCCTCCTTCGTAAAGCTTAGCTCGGTCCACAACAATTTGGTTGATGAGCATATTGGGAATGTTGCCTTTGGGGTCAATGCACTCAACTACTTGGTAGTGAGTTTTGTTGGGGTCTCCTCCTACAGGCATGAACATCTGCAAACTGAACTTCAGGTCTCCTTTTACGTTGCCCTCACTTACTGGGTGTTCCTGTGGAGAACTTGTTGCAAGAATCGAAATAGTGTTTTCGTCTAGTTCTTGTTTAGACACGTAGTTGTGGCCTTCCCTTGCAGAAACTGGTCCGTGTGGTTTAGTTATGTCTTTGCGCAGCATGCTTCCGTCGTTGAAAGTCTTTTCAATGGTTGAAGAAGCCATGTCTGAGTGAACTACTTCCCACTCGTGCAAGTGTTGGTAAGCATAGTCAGCTGCGGCTTTGAAAGGTTTGTCGAAAAAGGCTTCTAGTTTAATTGCGTTGTAGCCGTACTCAGTTGGTTTTTTGTAAGTGGTGATTTCCCCGGTTGAGTTTATTTCTTCCCAACCAGTAACATCCTCCAGCATTTCGGTAGCTGTGCCAAAGGCTTCGCCAGCTTTTTCAAGCATCTGTTCCAACTCGTCAGCCATTTATTATATTCGTTTTATTTATAAAAGCGAAAAGTTGAGTTTGTTGAGGGTAATGGTCTTCACGTAAGGTGAGTGTGTTTTTCTTCTAAGGCGACTTGGAGTCAGCAAGTTAGCTCTGAAGCACGAGTCAACAGGCTTGATTTCTATTAAGTTCCCAGGGAACTGTTTTTTGTACTTAGTATACTTGTATTCTTTCCTGGCAATAACTTTTTTGCTGCGGATTCGGTTAGTATTGAGGATCACGGGTAAGTTTTGGTATTCCTTAAGAATTTCTTTGCCTGTGTTTTTGATGGGACTTTCTTCTAACTCACTGTCGGCTTCTGATATTTTTTCATGCAAGACAGCAATTTTCCTAGAAGACGAGTTTCCTTTTTTCCTAACTGAGAAAACTGGTTTGCGTTCAATTGGTTCTTCTTCAGAAAGTTCAGGTGAAGTAGAGGTACTTACTTCTCTGCTTGGCTTTCTTTGTCTAGAACTCAATCCAAGCAACCGCTTTGAGTTGTTTAGCGAACTAGGTCTGTTTTCAAAAGTGTTTAGTCGGAGTTTAGGTCTAGCTACTAGCTTGTTTCCTGAGCAACTAAGAAGCTTTTGTTCCTTGTTGTTGATTCTAACGAATTCTCCTGAATGGGCATTCTTTTTCAACATTTAACACAATATTTATAGTTCAATAAAAATTAGTTTGTCAATGCAAAGTTTAACTTCGAGGGAAATCACCACTAGTTGTTCTCAAAAAAGAAGGAGGAAGCGCAATGTAGAACTAACTTATACTTCAATCAAACTCTTGAAAAAGCTCCAAAAAATCGACAGACTCTGTGATCGCTACTATAAATTGCCTGTCATAGAGTGGGCTGGAGAACAAGAGCCAACCCCCCAAAAACCCCAAAAAACCCAAAGTACTACCCGGAAAGCCAACATTGTCAAGCCTGTTATAAAAAGTCTCAAAGCCCGACTAGAAAACACCTCAAACATAAACGTCCAGTACCCAGAGTCCTCTAGGTTCCGAACTAGAGACTCCACTTTGGGTCCTGGCAAGTACAGTCCTTCCCAAGCCTCCTCTTCTCCTACTTGGAAGTTCTCCAGTGTTCCTAGAATGGACAACCCATTTACGCACAAACTCAAGTGCATCTCTATGAACCATCCTAAAAAACTACCTCCGATAAACAACTCTGTGTGCAATGAACCCTTAAATTTTGAATTTTCTGTTACTAACTAAGGTTAATTGACTCGTCTGGAAAGCACTCGAAAATGATGAGTTCGTTTTCGTCGTCAAACCTTTTCTCAAGTTCTCTGATTTCTTCTTGGTGCTTCCTAGCGTTGAACTCCATCACTTCACTAGTGTCCAGAACTGAGTTGGTTTCTCTGGGGTGGAACAAGTGCGCACACATGTCAAGAATTGTTCTTCTGTTTTCTGGGTCTTCGTTGTCTTGCTCTGAAGAGTGCGTGCTGTAGATCTCCACAAACTCACTGATGGTGTCGGAAAAGTTAGTGAGTTCCATTTGTGCCCCAAACTTGTCGTTGGCAAGTGCAGTCAGCGTAACTAAGATGTGAATTATCAGTGTACTTTCAGTGTTTTCAGCTCTAAGCAAATCCAGAAGCAGTTGCATAATGCCTTCGACTTCAGCTTGTCTGCACTCCAAGTACACAATTCCGTAGGTACTGTTGACTAAGTTAGCTAAAATTGCACTGCCGAAGTCCAAGCAGTAAGGGTGGACGTAGTCTTTTTTAAGCAAGTGGACTTGTAGAAGTTCTTGGCATATCCACTGAATCATTCCTGAGTCTATAAGTTGGTTGCTCACGGCTTCACTCCGAAGACTGACTTTCTGCAGAATTCCCAAAGCAAATCTTTGGTGCGCACTTCCAGTAGGGCTTCCAGTAGTTATTTCTATAAAGGTGTTGATGGTGCTTTGCTGGGAGTGTTTGAGCACAGTGGCTACTCCTTTTGGAACACTTACTAAGTAGCAAACCAAAGCCATCACGTACAACTGGACTTTGTGGTTCTTCAGTAAAGAGTTCAAATTACTTGAAAAAATATCGTGGTTTATAATGGTTTCTATGAACTTCCTTCTGTGTTTGGGAGCTACTGAAAGAGCAGCTGCTCTTAGTTTTTTCAAAGGTTCTGTGAGTTGGGCAGTGTCTTTGTTTTTGCAGCTCTGTGCAATCTTGGACTTAAGTGCTAAGAGTTGTTCTTCAGAAACTAAGTCTTGGGCTTCTTTTTCTTCTAGTCTAGAGTCACTCATGAACAACTGGTAGTACCTGTTGAGTTGTTCTTTGTAGCTGTGGGTGTTGTGTTTGGTGTGAGACTCTGCTTTTTTCAAAAGGTCAATGCCCATAGCAATTAGTTGTTTTCCAGCGTGCAGTATAACCGAGTAGTTCTTGTCAAGCATCTTAAGTTGCTTGTCTTTGAGTTCTTCGCGTTTGGCGTAAGTCTGCACTCCGTGCATGGCCGCGTAAAGTTTAGGCATTGAAGAAATGTCTTCTTCCTTCCACTTCTTCCTGGAACCAGGTTGTTCTTGGCAAAAAGCACTTAAAGTGTCAGTCATCTGGTGGTAGTCCAGGTATTCCTTAATAGCTTGCTGGATAAAACTTTCTTCCATATCTACCAATTAAGACCTTTCTTAGTTAAGAACTCTTTGGCTTCCTTGATTTCTTGGTCGAGTTGCTGGGCTTCTTCAGGGCAGTCCCTTACACGGGCAAGTTCAGAGCCTACAGAAACTAAAGCGTAGCAGCCTAGTGAAATCAAACACCACCAAGGAAAAGCCCTTACTCCAAACCTAAAGTTAGCTCCTAAGTCTAGTGAGTTGAAGTGGAGCCACACTAGCACCAACAAAAACAGGTTGAAACTCAGCCTAGTCCCTCGTGAGCACTTAATTCCTAGTAGTTTAAGCATGTAAACTATAAACATGTTTTCAGAAAAAGAGGCGAGTTTTTCCAGGAGTCCTGGCAGAAGGACTCGTTGCAGTAGTTCGCTTTCAGGAAACCCAAGACTGCAAGGTGCCCTTTCGCCAACCAAGTACATGTACTTAAACATAAAGCCTAGGAACTCTTACAAACTTCCTCCAACGAACAAAGTAATAGCTCACTCAAACTCCCAACACGAAGGACTAGGCCCTGGCTACTACTCAAGCATTTCCACAAAGGAGTCGGGTGGTTTCCAGTTTTCTACAGCAGACAGGTTCAAACAAACTCCAGAAGAAAAATGGAAGTACGTTTTAACTCGGCGCAGAAACCTTTCTGAGGAACAAAAGTCAGCTATCAAGCAACGAATTGACCAAAACAAAGACCTTTCTAAGTATTCTCACCAAAACAAAATCAACCACATCCAAGAAAAAAGGAGAAAACGAGAAATCAGGAGCCAAATCAACCGGGAAACCCGCAAAAAAATACTTGAGTACATCAAAGAACAAAAAGAACTTAAGTACGCAGAGAAGATGAAGAAGCACCACTACCGGTCTCTGAAAGACAACTTCAGCAAAGTTGCTAAGGGTTGGCTTAGCTTGTATATGGTGTTAGGGTGTGCCCAAAATATTAAAGTAGCTATAAAGCGCAAAAAAGAACTCAAAGCCAGAACATCCAAGTCTATTCGGTGGTTGTTCTGGGCTTCAAGGGCAGTCGGAAGGATGGTTATTATTTCCAAACAAGTAAAAAGAAACAGAGCTATAAGAGCTATAAAGCCCTGGCTCAAGAGATACGCTTTAAAGTGGCTTGAAGGAAAAAAGGACTACTTACTCGACAAAGTGCTAGGATGCATAGAGAACTCCATGACTGCAAAAATAGGTTTGAAGCTAATGGTAACCTGGAGACAAAAGATCACTTTCATCCAAAGACAACTAAGACAGGCCCTTGTGTCAAAAAGCCTTTTGTACGAGATACTTATTAACAGGTGGAGTGCAGTCGAAGCTGAAATGGTGCAAAGTCGTCCCCAGTCAAAGCAAAAGAGGAAAAAGAGAAACAGCACTTCCCCTGTGCGCCTAAGCAACCCTGAAACTCCTAAAGAAGTTAAAAAACTTTACTTGCGCGAAGAAATCCGCAAAGAAGTCAAAAAATACCATTCAGAAATGAACAAATACAACAAAGAGTGCGAAAAAATTGAAAACCAACTTTTTAAAGAAGGACACATCAGCGAAAACAGCATAGCTAAGTACTTCCCCTTAAGACCTACACCTCCTAAGGTCTTGTCTCTCGTAGACACTGACAGAATAAAGGTCCTTGTGTCAGAAGCTGGAAAAGAAAGACACCGCTGGAGGCAGTTACTGCAAACACAAGAAACCAAAACTTCTAGCTTTTCCAAAATAACTAACCAGTAATAAATATGAGACTAGTAGACAAAATCTGGAGGAAGTGGATGAGTCTTCCAGGCCCTCAGAGGAACCACTATAGGCACACTGTTTACTGGGCTTCCTTGTACTTAGTTTTGTTCCCAGGAATTCTTTGGTACTTCCTAATAAAAGTGTACGATTTAAAAACAGAGTCTCTTATAAAAACTTCTATGCCCGAAGAAGTCAACGACTCCAACTTCAACAAGTGGCTGGCTAAACAACACGCTGAAGGAAGGTTCTTAGACGAAAAGTTTAGATAATTATAAAAATGCACTTCACTTGTGGTATGGAAGTCCTGACCCACCTCATCAGTGCTCAGACTAAAAGCTTTAGTAATTAAAGCTAACAATGGAACATAAGTTAACTACTGAACTCCTTAAGGTTTACAAAAGTGCCCACAACGCCAGTTCGCTTCTGCAAGAACACAACCGAACAGCTGAAGAATACCTAGAGTATATCCAAAACACACTGAAGTTCTTGCCCTTCAACTTTTCCCAACTCAACATCCAGCTGCCCAACCAAGAAGCTGTAGTTGAGGCACTTCAGTGCAAAACTGCTTTTAGACTAGAAAGGTTAGTGGCTAGGTTCAGGGAGTTCATTTGTGCCATGGAAAAACAACTTTCACTTGTACAAAAAAAACTGGAAGAGTTTGCTAAAAAGTCCTCCAAAAAACCCGAACACGCTTTAGCTTACGAAAAACTCCAGAAGCTACACCAAAGATCACAAGAAGCACTTGAAAAGCACTATAAGTCCCTGGAAGAATTAAGGTATTTTAGTTATGTATAGTTCCTTATTATAGTTTTGTTGAAGAGACCTAAGTCTGCAGCACACTCGTCCAGCACTCCTGTGTGGTACACTTCCCAGTAGAGTTTTTTCTTGAACAGTTGTTTGGCGTATTCGTAAGTCTTTTTGTCTACTATGTTGCAGAAAAACAGAGTGTCGAAGTCGAAAGAATGCACTTTCGACCCAGAACAGTAAGTATTGCTGTAATCAAGTTTGTCCAGGATTTCAAGGATCACTGGGTCCTTTTTGCTAAAAGCCAAGTCAATCGAGCAGTACCCCTTTCCAGTCCCATCTCCTCCACACACACACTTGTGGTAACCAAACTGCTTGCCGCTCCAGTAAGCGTGGAATAAGCACCAGTTTCCTATTGTGCACTCGTAGGGGTACTCAAGTTCCACAGGGAAGTCTCTTACTTCCCATATTGTGACTTTGTCACAAATTCCTTGGTAAGCCACACTGCTTTTGCAGAAGTCTCCACTAGAGCTCCTTTCTCCCAGTTCTTTGCTGAAGTACTCAGTACACACTTCTGAGTCACAACCTAAACCAATAGAGCACTCCTCGCTTTGAGTGCACTTTTCTCCTTCTAGCTTGGTTTTTTGGCAAGTCCCTTCCGAGCAGTAAAAGTCAGGCAGACAGTCTTCACTTGCACTACAGGCTTTTCCTTCACTGAACCCAACACATATTGGCACCTGGCACTCTCCTGAAGCACAGTCGGAGTCTTTGCAGCATTCATGCGGAGAGCCAGGCCTAGCCAAGTACTCTTCACAGGAAGAAGGTTCAGTGACTTGCAGTTCAGAGCAGGTAGTGTTGGTCCACTGCTTTTTCCAGGAAAAGCCCAACTGAGCGTAGTTGTTGTTGAAATTGCACCCAAAACCTTCAGGACACTTACTCACCAGCACTGACTTTGTAGGTTCTTGAACAAGAACGCAAGTGTCTGACTGTTCAGGGTTGCAGGAAATAAAGTGGCAGTCTTCAAACAACAGTCCTTGGCATAAAGCTACCAGAAGAATCCCGAACATTACAAATTTAGTAGGAATTAAGTAATAAAAATGAGCAGTGAAAACTCCTATCGCTCACAAAGCCCTGAAGGAGCCGAGGACTTTCCCTTGATTTTGGAAGTTCCAGAGAACCTAGTTCGCTGCTTCACAGAAAAAGAAGTAACACAGAGAATCGTTGAAGAAAGCAAAGTCGAAGGAATACGGCTAGCAGATTCTCCTGGGTACACTATTATGATAATAGACGCCTTTGAAATTCCCAAAAAGATGTACGCCCTCCAGCAAGTCCTGGAGGAGTTCTCTCTCAACGACTACGACATCAAATCCCAAGGAATCACCATCCGCATTCCCACGCACATGGTTTCTTTGTTGATTGGTCGCCACGGCTCGCAGATCAAGCAGTTCCAAGACAGGAGCTTCACTGACATTTCTGTGCTTGAAAAGCGTCCCCAACTTGAGCACCGCCAAATTAAAGTTAAAGGAGCACAAATGGACATAATTACAGCTGTGGAAAGCATCCAGGGCCTTATTAAAGACAGGTTCAACAGTGCTGAGTTCAAAAACCCCACTCGCGAAAAGTCTTATGTTCAGTTTATAGTGCCCAACAATTCAGTGGGAGTGCTTATCGGCAAAGCTGGGAACTTCACCAAGAACATGAAAACTGACTTCAACGTAGAAATAAAAGTGCTGAGGGGCGACGGAAGGAACGCTAGCGAGTACGAGCACATAGCAGTAAGGACTAAGTAGATTATGTCAGGGAGACAAGACGACTGTTCAGAAGCCCTGCCGAGGTTTGTGAGGAAAATGCAAGAAGCTTGTCCTGAGGGGTCTCTGAAACTTATTCTTTCTCGGAAACTTTCTTACTCAGACTTCAGGTACATTGAGTCCAAAACCCGGACAGAACTGAAACTGGAAGGGGAAGTGCTGAGTGTTGAGGGGTCTGAAAGGGGACAAAGAGAAGCTGTGATGGAAGTGCTGAAAATGAAGGGACGCAAAAGGTCCAGGTCTCCTCGAGAAGAAAGAGTAACGACTAGTGTGACAGTGCCTGACTCTATGGTGGCTAGGTTGATAGGGCGCAAAGGAGACCATGTGAGGGTGATGATGGATAAAAGTGGGTGTTCTATTACTTTCCACAAAAAACCAGAAGGAGTCAAGACCCCTGAGGGTGAAATAGGTCGGTTATGCACTTTGAGGGGAACTACTTTTGCGATTTCTATTGCCGTGAAAACACTGCTGGAGGAAATTAATAAACTTGAGAGGGATTAATCTGTAGGGTTTGTTGGGATATTGTGCTTCTTGTGGTTCTTATAAAGGGAATGGATCTAATAATGCTAAACTATGGGAACTACAGAAAAATTAACCAAAATGTCAGAAAACCATGAAGAAGGCCAATGGGGGTTTAATCTTTTGTCCTTTTACAAAGCACCTTTGACTTTCTTTTGGGCATGCATTGTGCCCCTTGGAATTCCTTGTTTACAAGCTGAAGCAGCTAAGTTGGCTATTGAAAAAGAAACTCGTCCTGGGTGTAAAGCTTTCACCAGGACTTTTTTCCTATGCTGTGTAGGAATGGGGATTAACCGATCAAAAGTCAGAGAAAACTTCCATATCGAAGGAGGAGTCTGTTGGGACATTTTTTTGAGTTGTGTGTGTCCTTGCTGCACTACAGTGCAGGAGTGGCGGGAAGTCATGGTCCAGAGGAACTTCAAGGACGACGAACCTATTTGGAGGGCCAAGAAGGGCTACGCCAGAGCTGAAGCTACTTAGTAACTAGATTATACATAAACTTATAATTATTAGTGAGTTTCTTTGATTTCTGGTATTTGAGGAACCCTGTACTTTTCAAATAGAGACCCCATGTGGTTTTCTAAGTTCAAAGAAAACTTTTCGTCGAAGTGGTAGGGGGAGTTGGAATTCAGGGCTTTGCTCAGATCTAGTTCAATTAGTCTGGAGTGCAGATTTACAAGTCCCGATAAAGCTTTAGTGTTTTTGTAGTTGAGGTTTTCTAGTTCATCAAAAAGGTCCTTTTTGCTGGTGGGCGAAAGTGAATAGGCCTCTTTAAACTTCAACTGGGAAGGCTGGCTTTTTTTAGCAGGACTTTTGGAACTTGAATTGTTGAGCAAAGAATTTCTTCTAGAACCTAAGTGTTTGCCTTGTCTTTTTTGGTTTTTCTTTGATAAGTAAACTGCTTTTAGTCTACCGATGTTATTTGGCATTTCTTTTTAATTATTAAACAGCTTAGCTGCTGAGTTTAAATCAGCGTCTTCGTGCAAGTAAGCCCAACTAACTAAGGGTCGCACACTGCTCAAGAACTCACAGCTGAAAATAGGCTCTGATAAGTTCCTTACTCTAAATAAAACCTGGAAAGCCTCCGCAGTACTTAATTTTTGGACCTCAGGAAGCACTCCTTTCAGCAGTACAACCGAACCACTTTGGATTAGTTGCTTCTTAGGCAGTATTTCGTGCCAAGCCAAAATGTTGCAGTAGAGTTTAAGGGACTTTTCAATGAAGTTAGAGTTCCTGGGGAGTTCTAGCAAAAACTCACAGTACTCCATGTGCTTTTGGAAAACTCTAGACTTGTCTTGCAAGAACTCGTCTAAGTCTTTTACTGCTTTCAGGCACTGGCTGTTGTTTGTTATGCTCAAAGGACAGTAGTTGTCTATCAAAAGCGGGAACCTTTTTTCCAGAACTGTTTGCAAAGTGCTTTGTAACACAGTTGTGTGTGCTTCTAAGGCCTTAACTGCTGGAAGGTCCTTAATGCTTCCTCCAATAAGTGTGTAAGTCAGAGTTTCTAACTCCAAAAAGAACTTAAGTACTTCACTGAGAACCGATTCTGCTTGGAACTTAAAGTAACTTTGAGAGTTGGTTCTTTTCCAACTAAAGAAGTGCTTAAGTATGTACTCCAAGGAGTAAAAGTGTTCATCAGTGTCCTCAAAAACATAATTGTAAACTTCAGACAACTCGGGCAAAGTGTTGACTTGGGGTGGCTCTGGAGTGTTTTGTCCCAGAAGATGAGCAGTCCACTTTGCTTTGTAGTAGTTCTCTATGCACTTAGAGTTTTCCTGGATGCTTTGGTCAACGATTTCTTGGATTTCTTTGAGAAGTGGAAGTTTTTTCTGCAAGCAGTCAAGAACGCCACCCAAAAATTCTTTGATTTCTTCAATGTTTATGAGTTGTTCAGTGGCTTCCATGCTTTTCTTCTCTAGCATCTGAATGTTGGAGCAAGTTTGGGTCTTTAGGTCTTCAAGGGCTTTAAGACGTTCCTGGCTGCTTTGGGAAGCTTCGTGCAAAGAACACTCTGTGGAGTGGAGGTGTTCAAGTAAGTTCTCTAGCGACTTGGGAGTGATGGCTTTGTGGTATTCCTTGACACTCGACTTGCTGGTGAAGGTGCCTCTTTTGATTCTGTCTTGAGTCCACTCAATTACTTCAGGTTCTTCTGAGCAAACTAAGTTTTCAATCTCACTTTTCATCTGCTCATTGATTGTGGGCTGTGTAGTTTCTTTTTCGAGTTCAGAGTACTTTCCCCCTACTAAGGGTTGCTCAATCCACCTGTTCTTGCGTTTTTTGGGTACTTTTTGGACTGGGAGGACGTGATCTTCAGTGTTGGGGTTGTTTATAGCTACTTTGTTCTTTTTCTGCAGTTTTCTGAACATAAAATTATAGTGTATCTATTTTCAGTCAGAGTTTAAATTGAACCTGAGTAAAGTTTTTTTTCAACAATCAGGTAAAAATAGATTATTTGAACGTGGTCCAATAATTAGTTAAATAGGGATTTTTAATTAGGAGTGTAATCAATTAAGAAGAAATTGATATAAGAACAACTAGGGCCTATGCTGTAACTCAAACCTAATTCAGTCAGTTGGTTCTTTTTTTCAGCAAGCAGTTGGCCAACTGAGTCCTCTAGTTTTTTCATGTACTTTTTTATCAGTGAGATGTACGAAACATACATAGACAAGGGCAAGACCAGCCCAAGCAAACTGACCAAAGGAAAATTGTCCATCACTAATTCCAAAACAAACCCTATTGCACAAATAACCAAAGAAACCAGCACTAGCAGGACTAAAACTAACCTGAAGACTTTAGGAGCTCTTAAAACTGAGCTTAGTTTTGAAGAAGTTTCTTCACATATTCCTTCAAGCAGCTTTTTGTCCACTTTAGTACTTAAAAAAGAATTAGGGTTCCAGTTTAAATAAACGTCACTCTCCAACACTATTGGGACTTTCCTTCCACAAAGTGACTCGTTCACGAGTATTTCGTAAAAGTAATCTGTAACAGCAACTGTTTGGAAGTCTTTAGTTGAAGGAACCTTTACGAACTTAAAGTCAAAGGGAATTCCACAGAACTTAGTTCTTTGGTTGTTCCACTCTAGTTCAGGACTTTCTTGAAGTTCAAGTTGTGAAGAAACAGCCAAGTTTTGTTCTGGGAAGTAACCATCTTCAGGAACCTCAGGTATGGTTTTCATCTTTATTACTTTTTACTTGTCACGAGACCCCTTGCTTTGGGGAACTGTTCCTGGGCGTTAGGTTTGGGCTCTTTTTGCAAAGCACTCCCAGGTCTTTTGCGACTGGCTGTGCCTGGACGTTTGGCTGACTTGGCACTGCGGAGTCTCTTTTGCTTTTGGGCTTTAGTGTCGCTTTCTTCACGAACAGCTCCATTTTCACTATAAACAAAATAAACGTTGGGGTGGGAGTCCACAGGCATTGCTTGGGACTCAGTGTCGTACTCCTGCAGAATGTTAGCTACTGCGTTTTGGACTCTTTGTTGCACCATTCCGTCGTACTGCTCAGCNTCCTTTTTGTTTTTCTTTTTGACTGAACCTGCCATAGGTCCTCGGATGTTGTTGCCTGCAAGGTCTGCTCGAGGAATCAGCCAGTCTTCAGCTTCTTCGGAGTACTGGGCCATGTTTTCGATCCTCATTAGTTCGTCTTGGGGAATGAAGTTGTCCAGCACTAAGTTCTTGAGTTTGAGTTGTTGGGTCAGAACTGAAATAGTGTCTACTAAGTCTTGTCTTTCCAACTGGAACTCGTGCTGGAGGTCGTTGATTTCTGCCTGTGCTTGTTGGTACTTAGAAAAGAGTTTTTTGAGTTTTTTGTTTTTGTCTTCAATTTCTTCTTGTTGTGAAGAAAACTGTTGTTCTAAGTTGATGTTATGTTCTTCCTTTTCTTCGAGTTCTCTTGCTAGTTGGCGTTCTTGTTGGGCCCTCATTTCCAGTTCCATTTTGGCCTTTTGGAGTTCTTGTTCCTGCCTCACAGCTTGTTCCATGATTTGGGATCCCTGGACTAACTTTTCTTCCATAGCTTTGAGTTTCTTAACTAGTTTGCTTTGGTTTTCTTTGGCTTTGTTTTGTTCTTCCACGTTTTTTTGGAGTTCTTCAATCAGTCTGCGTTTTTCGTCTTCAGCCAGGTTCTTTTGGGCTTCTATTTCCTTTTTGCGTTCTTCTACTTCACTCAGAATTCCTTCTTTTTCCTTAGCAAGTTTTTCTTCGATTTCTTTGATTTTTTCTTTGTCTTCAACTGGAACTACCTTTTCAACCACTTTCGGTTCTCCTGCCTGCAGGATCTGGCCTCCCATAGACATTTGGTCTGCGTTTATTTGTCCCCCTTGCATCTCCAGCTGTGCTTTCAGTTGCGTTATTTCTTCTTGGAACTGCCTCAGCATTGCGTCTTTCGGGTCTTCGTTAATGTGGGGTTTGCACTGGATGTTTTTGGCCCGGTTGGCGTACCTAAGTGTAGAAATAGTTTCGTCAAAGTTCCAGTCAGCAGGTCCTATGTTTGCACACATCACTGTCTTGGTGTTGCCTCCTAGGGAGTCTTGCAGCAGTTTCGTGAGTTTTGAGTCTCTGTAGGGAATGTGTGTGGAACTCCCGTCTACCAAAGAAGATATCACGTTCCCCAAAGTAAGTAAACTCTTATTGATGTTAGTAGCTTCTTTAAGACGTTCCCCTGTCGAACCTGTTTTGCTTTGCCTTTCACTGCCTGCCAAGTCCACTAAGTTGAGTTTCCCTACCTTGTAGTGGACCATGCCTTTGTCGTCAGTAACGCTAGTTTCAATAGTAATGCTGAATATGCAGTGGGAACGCGAAGAGTCCCTGTTCATTTGGGTTTCTCCCACGTGTCTGTTTTTCCTTCCTGCGTCCTGGACTTCTTTGATTTCCGTGATTCCCTTCACCACAAAGGTAGTTAAGTCCTTCACGTAAAAGCCCTGGTCTGAGTTTTCTTTTATGTCTAACTTGTTTTTGGAGTTCTTCGACAGCAAGTCGTGGATTTCTTCGTTATAAATTTCCAAAAAAGAAGCCCTAATTAAGTACTGGGTGTCGGGGTGCTGTTCGATTCCGTAGAATATTTGTTCAAAAGCACGCGGAGTAATTCCCCTCAACTCTGGAGGGTCGTCTTTTCCCTCCATGGTGAAGGTTTTGCCTGTGCCAGTTTGTCCGTAAGCAAAAATAGTTCCGTTGTACCCCTCCAGCACACTTTCCACAATTGGGTAAGCTATTTCGCAGTACACGTTTTCTTGTTCGACTTCAGGCGGAAAAGCATAATCAAAAGTAAAAGTCCTGGGAGGTTCCGAACCTGAACTTTTGGGGTTCGCTACTAGTATTTCTCCACGTTTCTCGTTCACACTCACGATTCTTTGGCGTCCGTCCTGGATCTCTCCTTTGGACAAAGGCCTGCACCTCACTGCTACCTTCACGTTTTCCTTTTTACTCATTTTTATGAAACTTCTTAGTTACCTAAAACTAGCCACAACTCCACACCTAAAAGAGGCATAAACAAATTGTCAATGTGCTTCGTAAAGGCTTCGTACAAAGAAACACAGACAAACACCCCTAACTGAGTTACTTGGAGTTGCCCAGAAACAGCCAGCCACACCAAACTCATTGAAAGCAAAGCCCCTACTGTTCCTTCAACTGTTTTGTCTCTGTTCCACCACTTGTGCTTCCCAAACTTAATCCCTGCCACTGCTGCCATTGAGTCCCCCACCCCCAAACTCAGAAACCCCAAACTGCTTAAAAAGAAGTCCGACCTGTTTAAAACAAAGTCAACTACCACAGGCATTGCTGACCCTACCAGCAAAAATATGTGCGTAACTGTTACACTTCCTACGTCTTTTTCGTCCAAAAACTCATCTAAAAACTCTTTCAAAAACCCAAAAAGTCTTTGGTTCTTAAGAACTTCTACCAGCACAAAAACATCAAGTGCCAACAAAAACGCAATCGACAACAAAGCGGGTTTCTTCAGTCCAAGTAAAACTATAAAGCTTATTTGGAGGTGGAACAGTTTCCTTATAAATATTTTCCTTATTAAGTTCCTAGAGTTGGCTAAGTGTATTGCTGGAACCCCTAACACCACAATAAACAGCCAAGCCCCAACTAGTTCCAAGGAATCCCGCTCTAGCAAGTAGTTCAAAAACTCAAAGTCCCTAAAAACTAACCACAAGTGCACCAAACCACTAACAACCACTCCTAGTAAACTTAATGTCCAAGGAACAAGTCCACCCAAAAGCAAGTTGCTTAAAGTAACTAGTAAAAGCTGTATTGGGCAATTGAGCTGAACAGGAACCACTTCTTTAGCATAGGCTTCTACCAAAAGACTCACTCCTAGTCCACAAACTGCACAGTCATCCACTGGTAAGTCTGGACGCAACTTATGGATTCCAATGGCTGAAGAAATGCAGTTAAGAGAAACAACCATCAAGTCAAAAGAGTCGTTTCGGAACCCTGCAAGAAGAAGTAAGTCTGCTAGTCCAGTTAGAAAGCACAGTAGTTCCCAAAGTGGAAAGCTCCTTACGAAGCTGTAAGTAATTAAGTATTGAGCTGTTATTTGGGCTTTGCCAAGTCCTCCTACTAAGAACAAACCCTCCATCAATCTGCGTTAATTATGAGTTAATTCTATGTAAGTAACTTGGGCTGTTAAAGCAATGTTTAAGTTTGGCAAAATGGCGCGGTAGGGTCTAACTACCAGTGTTCTTTGAAGTGCCTGGACCAATTTTAATTAAACTATATACACAGTTCCCCTAGCACAACAGCTCAAACTGAGTGTCCACATCCCAATTCCTAATCCTTAGTTCTGAGAAAACAAAGCACCCCCTGCCACTAATAATAATTTCCAAAATGGTAATGTAAACTCAGGGCGCAAAAGCAAAAGGCGGAAAAGGCGGAAAAGGAGGCAAAGCAGTCTCTGGAAAGTCCAAAAGAAATCCCCAGTCAAGGTCTACCAGGGCTGGACTCCAATTCCCAGTAGGAAGGCTGCATCGGTTCCTTAAAGAGCGCATGTCAGCGACCCAGAGAG
>PR_CR_10_Liq_1_inCRDRAFT_1000013_pt1 | contig 86398 bp, 70 predicted proteins | sample PRCRCaboRojoPR_3_FD_10241 | JGI IMG/M metagenome (IMG submission 10241) | reverse complement strand
CCTCTGCCAAGGGAATCTTTACCTTTCCTGAATTCTTCTTAGCTGGTGTTTTGGGCATATTATGGTTAATTAAGAAGGCAAACATACTTAACCCTTGAAGCGCTATTGTAGTAGTAGTTTCCTTGAAATTCGTAGACTAATGGCTCATTAAGTAGTTCTTTAGGTGGTTGTGTCTTAGCAATAGTTCCTGATTCTGATAAGAACTCAAGCACAAAAATCTTTCCTTTATTTTTTAGAGAAGTAGACAAACAAATGTACCCGCTTTGGTTCTTTTTAAGTTCTGAGTCAGCATCATCTATGGCGGTTGTGAACACTTCGACTTTCCGGCAGTGAGGGAAATCATGGGAAGTCACTTCAAAAAGGTAGTCTTTCAAACTATTTTTAATGACTTCGATAGTTTGGAGGTTGCAGTTACCTATAAGTTTGTCTAAATTCCTAGACACTGCAAAAAACTTTTTGGCGTCAGGCGAGTTGTCTTCAGGATTGGGCTTTTGTATCACTTTCTCAGGAAAACTAAAGTCTTCGAGTTCCTCGAATTCTTCACAACTAATTCTAGGGTGAAATTTTTCGCCACAAGTCAAACAATTGCTACAGCTAGCACACATCATGTCATCAACAGGTTTTCCTTCGTTCCATTCTTCACAGTTAATGCAAACTACTATTTCCAAAGGGACTCCTGTAAAGTAGCCTTTTCTTGCTTGGAGAATATCAATTGCTGAGTTCTTGTACCCTGGATCAAGTAGACTTGACTCTTCAATGAACTCTTGGATTTCCTCTATATTGTAGTAGCTATTGCAAGCAGAATGGTTTTCCATGCATGAAAGAAAAGTGCAACTACCCTGTTTTGAGTCAAGGTCCAGTTGTATTTCTCCATCTTCTTCTGAAATAAATTCAGCTAAGTACCGACCTAAGCAGTTTACCGAGTAAACGCTTTTGCAAGGGAACTCAACTTGCTCGTTTGCAGGAATTGACCTATTTTTGAACTTGCAAAAGTCGTAATTGCACTTGCAAGTTCTTTTACTAAGTCCTCTTCTAGTCTCTGCAAACGTTCTGAATTCGTCCATAGTAATAACCTGGAAAAGGTCAATCTCCGCAAACTTAGAAGTTTGTGCGGGACAGGCCGGACAGTACACTGGAGGAGACTGGCTTGAAAGGTGGGACTCAATATGCTCTCTCAGGCAATCTCTGCAGTAAAGATGGATTGTGCAGCACGAAAGCCCGATCATATTTTCCTTGAGCTTTAAGGACTGTCTGCAACGTGGTCCGCTGCAAGGAGCATAGAGTTCTCTGTGAGTACACTTGAAATTTAGTTGGTAGCCCAACTGATGAAGGTAAACTAAGTATTGCCAAACACTAGTGGGGTCAAATTGGGGGTTCTTCAGAATATTGGTTAGCTGATCTACGTAATCCATTTATCTATATTAACTAACAGCAATTAGCTTACTCAAAGTAACTTCCAAAAACCATAACAACAGCAAACAGACTTGCGTTCATGTAAGAACAGGAAGCATAGTCGTCAAAGTTAGCATTCCACAACGACTTAGAAGTAACCCGGACTCCTTGTCCTTTGTTTTCGCCCACAAAAGTCTGCACGATGATTTTGTAGCGAGGCATTTTGAGTGACTTGCAACGCATTTTGACGACGTTACTAATGTCGAGAGCAAGGGCCTGTGCGTTTTTGTCGTCGTAAGTTTGGTTTTCTAGTTTTTCGTTGAGGACTTCGTTGACGATTTTCTTAACTTGGGCTGGGTAGAACCTTTCTTCCTCCTTGGGTTCTGTGCGGTAAGCTGAACCAAATACAGGGTTATCTGCCATGCTTTTAAATTATTATTTTTTCTTGTAGTGCTTTTTCTTGGGTTTTTTGGGTGGAAGCACAGGCTTAGTTACTAGCTCTATTTCTTCGGGTTCAGCAGTTGAAAGGAAGTCTCCTATTTTTTGTAAGCTTTCTGGACCTCTGGTGTACTGTTCAGAGGTGTCTCCTAGTCTGTAGTAGATAAACCTAAGTTCAGGGGCGTATTTAAGTCCTACTTCTTGGACTAACTTTCCTCTGAAGTAAGGAATGCTGTGTGTTAATTTCCTTTTGATCATTTCGTTGCGTCTGTTGATTTCTTCTTCGTCGTTTTGAACAATTAAGTCAGGAAAAAACCCTTCAAAAAAAGCATGGACCAAGGACATGCTTCTGTTGACTTCAACTTTGTGGATTTGGATGTAGCCTCCTTCTAAGATTTCTTCTCGAAGCACTTGTTTGTTTTTGTTCATCAAGTCAGAAAGGCCTCTGTGTATGTTCTTTTTTGCAGTTTCTAAGTACACGTCAACTGTTTTTGGCTTTTCAGTTTTTATGGAAAATTCTTTGTAGGCGTCGCGGATGGTTCTTTTTTGCTGGACTTTTTCTAGTTCTTTTCTGGCCTTTCTGATTTGGGCGTTTTCTTTTTGGATCTTTTGGTAGAAGTGCTTTTTGTCGCCTTCACTTAGTTCAGAAATCATGTTTTGAAAGTTAGGGTGTTTGTTGGGGTATATTTCAAGTTCTTCGTCTTCTTCTTCTTCGCCAGAAGAACTGTCTGCTCCTTTGGACTTTTTGATGTCTTTTCTGACGACTTCTCTTAGTTTGGAGCGTTCTTCATTGATGTGAGAAGCCACTTCAGTTTGTTTTATTTGGTAAGAAATTCTTTCGCGGTCTTCTTTTGGAATGTTTATAGAGCCCATTTCTATGTCTTCTTGTGTGAGTTGGGGCTGAATTGGGGGTTTGGGGGGTTCTTCTTCTTCCAGGTCCTCTAAGCCTTCGAATAGTTTTTCTGGCGGCATGACTTTGTTGATGTACTTGTCTGCTCCTTTTTCTTTTAAGTTTTTATAAATTCTCAGAGTTTCTTCGTTCATGTCCTTTTTGCTGATGCCTGCTTTTTGGAGTTCTTTGGGAAACTCTACTTTGGGCTTAGGCTTAACTCCAAAAGGAAGCTTATCTGGCTTATTAACTTTCCTTGCAAAGCTTCTAGCTACTTTAAACAACATCCAATTAATGACGTATAATATGGAACCTGCCAAGAAGAGACTTGAGAACATCAAAAGCCACTTAACTCCTAACCTTCCAGAAGTAGTTATCTGTGCTGCTTACAGAACTCCTTTGACCAAGGCCAAAAGAGGCCAACTCAAGGACACCACCCTTGAGGAGATGCTGGCTCAGGTTTACTCCCACATTTTGAAGACCACCAAAGTTGACCCCAGCCAAATCGGCGAAGTAGTTATGGGAAACGTTCTCAAAGCAGGTGCTGCAGGAATGTCTCTAAGAATGGTCCAAGCAATGGCAGGAGTGCCTGAAGAAGTTCCTTGCTTTGCTTTGAACAGAATGTGTGCTTCTGGACTCCAAGCTTGTTCCAGCGTAGCCAATGCCATCAGGTCTGGAGAGATCCAACTAGGCTTAGCAGGCGGGGCTGAAAGCATGTCTATGTACGACATGAACGGTGCAGTCCAGCCTCCCTTGCCCGAAAGGGGCTTTGAAATAGAGCAAGCCTCCAACACTGTGTTGCCCATGGGAATCACTTCAGACAACGTTGTGAGGAAGTTCAACGTTTCCAGGGAGAAAATGGACCAAATGGCTGCGGAAAGTCACCAAAAAGCTCTTTATGCCCAAGAAAACGGTCTTTTTGACGAAGAGATCGTGCCCATTGAAACCCAAATAGTTAACAAAGAAGGCGAGAAACAAAAAATAGTAGTTACTAAAGATGACGGAATCCGAAAAGGCACTACTGTGCAGACACTAGGAAAACTCAGACCTGCCTTTGGTAAGAACGGAGGAACAACCGCTGGGAACAGTTCCCAAGTCACTGACGGAGCTGCAGTAGTTCTACTTGCAAACAGAAAAACTGCAGAAGAACTCAACCTTCCAATTTTGGCGAGATGGGTCACCTTTGCTGCTGTAGGTGTCCCAGCTGACATTATGGGAGTGGGCCCAGCTTACGCAATTCCCAAGGCTCTGGCCCAAGCCGGCCTTACAGTGGAAGACATCGATGTGTTTGAAATCAACGAAGCTTTTGCAAGCCAAGCTACTTACTGCGTGGAAAAACTAGGAATTAGCAAGGAAAAGCTCAACCCCAAAGGAGGAGCTATTGCCTTGGGACACCCACTTGGATGCACAGGGGCTAGGCTAGTTTCAACTCTTTTGCCTGAGCTCAGAAGGAGGAAGGCCCGTTATGGGGTTGTGAGCATGTGCATTGGGAGCGGAATGGGCGCTGCTGCTGTGGTGGAGAACCTAGTACGTTAAGTAAGGCTAATAACAAAGAAGTCTTAAAATCAGTTGTCAGAAAACTTAAGAGGCCATGATTGAGTTTCCATTATAATTAGATAATGGAAGGCGGAGACGATCTGATAATAGAGTCTAACTGGGACGAATCCATAGAAAGTTTCGACGACATGGACCTCAAAGAAGGTCTGCTTCGTGGAGTTTACTCTTATGGCTTTGAAAAACCCTCAGCTATCCAGCAAAAAGGCATCAAGCCCATCATTTTAGCACGCGACACAATTGCCCAGGCACAGTCGGGCACAGGGAAAACAGCTACTTTCACAGTAGGTTGTCTACAAGTCATAGACACCAGTGTGAACAAATGCCAGGCACTAGTTCTTGCCCCCACTCGGGAACTTGCCCAACAAATCTTCCGTGTATTCAGCCAAATCGGCGAGTACCTACGCCTTAAGTGCCACGCTTGCATTGGAGGTACAGTAGTTAGAGAGGACATTCGCATCCTGGAAAAAGGTGTACACGTAGTCATCGGGACTCCTGGGAGAGTACACGACATGATCAGTAGGAAGCACCTCGACACATCTAGCCTCAGAATTTTCATTTTGGACGAGGCTGACGAGATGCTTTCCAGGGGCTTCCAAGAGCAAATCCAAGATATTTTCCAACACTTGCCTGGAAATGTTCAGTGCTGCTTGTTTTCAGCAACAATGCCTCCTGAAATACTTAAACTGACTGAACAGTTCATGAGAGAACCTATCAGAATCCTAGTTAAGAAAGACGAACTCACTTTAGAAGGTATCAAGCAGTACTACATTCCAATTGAACACGAAGAATGGAAGTTCCCTACTCTCTCTGACCTTTACGAAAACTTAGACATTGCGCAAGCAATCATCTACTCCAACACCCGCAACAAGGTAGAGTCTCTTGCTCGTGCCATGACTGAAAAAGATTTCGTTGTCAGCTTTATGCACGGAGAAATGGAACAGGCCCAAAGAGAACTCATCATGAGAGAATTCAGAACTGGGTCAAGTAGAGTCTTGATCACTACCGATTTGCTTGCAAGAGGAATAGACGTCCAGCAAGTTTCACTTGTAATCAACTACGACTTGCCAACTAACTTCGAAAACTACCTCCACAGGATTGGAAGAAGCGGAAGGTTCGGAAGGAAAGGAGTTGCTATTAACTTCGTGACTGTGAACGACGCCCAATTCATCAGGGAACTTGAACAGCACTACAACACCCAGATCGAAGAAATGCCTGAAGATGTCGCAGGTATCCTTTAAAATAATTAAAGTTACTTAGAAAACAAGTTAATTGAAGAGTACTCCTTGCGAGTGTAAGACTTCTTTTTGGGCTTGTAAATGGCTCTAGGTGAGCTGATTGTTTCTTCGTCTTCTGACTCACTGTTTGAGCTCTCTTGAACTATCTCTGCTCTCGAACGAGGCCCAAACACTCCTATTGGGTGCAAAGAAAAAGTAGGGTGTCTTAGTTGCAGCGAACTCAGATCTCCGTAAGAAAAGTTCTTCTTGGACTTGTTGCTCCAGCCCCTGAGGAGCTCTAAGAACTGAACTATTTCGTTGGCGTCGTTGACGTAGTAGTCAGCAAGACTAGGCTTCCTCCCAACTGTGCAAGTAAAGGATTTGAAGGCCTTTTTGTCAGAAATGATAGAACTTTTTTCTTTGCGGATAGCTTTAACCACCCTGAACATTTCTTCGTCAGCAATGTCGTCCCCTATTGCCAGTACAAAGTCCAAAGGCCCTTTTTTCTCAGAAATCTGTTCAAGAATCCTGTACAAAGTAGTGCCTTTGGTGATCCCACTAGGCTTCACCTCTACGTAACCTAGACCTGAGGAAACTTCGCACTCGTTCATAAAGGGCTTCAGCAAGATTTCAAGGTGCGAAATTAACTCTTTGGCTTGCCAGGAGCCCAAGTCAGGGTCGGTGTCTCTGTACTGGAAGACCACGGAGCACTCTTTTTCTTCGATGTAACTTCCTTCAGTTCTAGTCACGTAAGCACTTATGATCTGCTTAGCTGTTTCTTTCCAGTTGCTGGAGCCTTGGGTCATGAGTTGCCACTGGGACTTGCTGTTCCACCGAATGAACGAGCCGTACTCAGCAGCCATTCCTAAGTTGTTTATTTTGCCGTACCACTTTTCAAGGATCCTTCTTTCTCGCCCAGTGATGACAAACACGGTGTTTCTTTCGTCCTTAACTAAGTCGTCGAGGCAGTTCTGGGTTTTTTCTGAAGGGCCTATGTTTTTATTGATGTCTTTTTGCTTCAAAAGGTTAGAAAGAGTTCCTTCGTTGTCAAAGAAAAAAGCTCTGTTTTTAGATTCTCTGTAAGCTGAAAGCAGTTGGTCACTTTTGAGGTTTGTGAAGTTTTTGCTCAAAGCAATCAGTTTCAAACGGTCTCCTAAACCGTGTGTGACGTACTGGAAGTGCTTGGTGTCTTTGTGGGCCCTTTTGAGGTCAGTTAGAAAGTTGCGTGCCCACTTGAAAGTGGTGTTGTTAACTATGTAAGCTAAGTCCCTTTTTCTTTTAGCAGTGGTTCGCGAGTCAGGTGGGTTGGTGATCATATAGTATATCTCGCCTTCAAGTTGTCCCAAGTCAAAAGGGTTAACTCTTTTAGGACTGCTTAGGGCTCGACTTACACCTGCGAACTCTGAAAGGATGATTTCAGCAGGTTTTTCTTTGTTGATAGCTATGAACTCAAAAGGAATCAAACAAAGGCCTTCTCTTAAGCAACTGTTGATTACTCCTAAAGCCATCGACATGTAGGAGTAGCGCATTTCTCTGCCAAACTCTTCCTTTTTGACTTCTATGATTTCTTTTCCAAACTCTTTGTTGATTTCGTCCCTCAACTGGTTGATTTCTGAAAACACCTGCTCTTTTTCGCTGTCTGAACTGTTTTTGGCTTGAGTAAGCACCTGCACCAGAACTACTCGGTTTAGGTACTGAGGCAGGTTCTTAAGTGCTTGTCTGAAAGCGTTGAACTTTAAAATAACTCCGCTTAGTCTGTGCAGAGGGTCAATTCCTAGCAAAACTTTCCTGCCCATGTACTGCATGTTGAGTTGCCTTAGTTGAGTTTTGTAACTCTCAGTTTCAAGCACGTTGGAAATAACTCCAGGTTCTATTCCTAAGTGGCCGATTCTAATCATGATGTGTCTTCCGTAGTAGTTAAGCAGCAAGTAACCTCCTCTTGAAAACTGATGGTCCACTCCTAGCAGTCTTTTGCAAGAAGCCAAAAAGTGCCTGGCGTACTCAAACAAGTGAAATCCTATTAAGTCACAACACAGCATAGCGTGCAAAATGGCTTCTCTGTGAGGCAGTACTCTGTAGACTTCACTGCTAGGAAAGGGCTGGTGCAGGTAAATACCTATGTTAAGCACTTCGTGAGTCCTTCTCGAAACGAAACTAGGAGTTAGTAACAGTTGGTGGTCGTGGATCCAAATCCTTTGATGAGTGTAAGTTTCCATAATGCGGTCAGCAAACCTAGAGTTTACGTTTTTATAAGCTTCCCAAAGCTCCAAGGGGTACTGAGGAATGGTTTCAGGGGCAGTTTCAATAATGTTGTTGAAAAGTGGAAAAAGGACTCCGTTGCAAAACTGTATGTGCAGAGCCATGGTTTCCTCAGGAACAAAAAGTGGAATGCACTTGTAGCGACTACGGAGGATCTCTGTGACTTCTTCTTGTTCGTCTTCATCTTCTATCCAGATTCCAGGCCAGCCTATCCACAAAAAGTTAATGCCTTCATGAAGGGCTATTTCGTACAGCACTGGGAGCCACAGTCCCCGACTTCTTTCGAAAAGCCACTTTTCACTTTCTGGGTTAGTGGAGTCGTAGTTGGGGTTACGGAAGATCTTGACTGGCAAGTTCATGGAAGCCAGAATAATAGAGTCAGAAGTACTGAACATTCTGGTCTCGTCAATAGTCACATCAGGCGTGTCGTAAGAGGAGTGGGCCAGGTGGGCAGGGATCTCGCTCTGAGTAATGATGTGTCGGGAGATAAGTGTGTTTTCTTCATCTTCAACTAAAAGGCTGGGGTGGTCTGCAAGCATTTTCCGGTTCTGCTCAATGGTTTCCCAAGACACCTCTCCGTTAAGTATGCGCACGTACTTATACTCAACTTCGACGTTTAAGGGAAGACAGACAGGCGCAGGGGTAGTCCAAAAGGGATAGGAAGAAGGAGATGTGGCTAAGTCGGCACCTTGCAAAGGGTTCCACATTCCCAGGCTTTCACAGTTACCCACAACTCGGACTTGCTCTCCTAGAGTGGTTTGTGCTTTGTACTGGAAAGTTACTTTAGAGAACTGGTTCATTTCCATATATTAAATGGGAGTTTATGTATATTAGTTATAAAACATCTTCAGAATCGTAAGTGAAGTTCACAGAAAGCTTGAACTCAGTAGGCTTCTTGTGGGTTTTCTTTTTTTTATAGAGGTAAGTTCCGAGAGGACTTGAAATGTCATCAGAAAGCTCTTTGGGAGGAATTGCGACTTTGCTGGGCTTGAATTTACCAGGCTTTACAATAGCTACAACCTGATTGCAAAGTTGCTGGAAGTCGTTGTCTGAATTGTACTGCTCAATGGGTAAGTGAACTTTGTCTGAGTTTTCTTTGACCAAAGTTTCGAGTTTGAACCTTTCTTCTTTGTCGATTTGGCCGTTTAACTCAAGCATATCTATCAAGTATACCAACTTTTCTGAGGAACTTGTAAGGTACTCCATTTTATATGCGGTGTTTTTCGTGTTGAACTTATTTTAGATGGAGTTTCAAATTCAGAGCAATAGGCATCGTTAGGGTAAATTAATTACTAAAGCATAAAGCTACCAACTACAGTCCCTGAATTAATTCAAGAGGTTTAAGCAGAATATAAGTTTTTGGAAGTCTCGAGCAAAGAACTGAACTCTTTGAAGTACTCAGAAGATAAGGAGTTGAGAGTATTCGTCAGGGCTTCTTGCAAAGCAGCCGTTTTGATCAGCACACTGAGTTTGCCATCGTGCTCCACCCAGTACTTCATATGCTTCAACACATTTACTTGGGAGTGGAACTGAGGCTTGTGAAGAATTTCAAGGACTGCTTCCTCCACGTAAGCTGACTTCAGTCTAGAAAGCCCAACAAACACAGGACTTCTGTAGTGCTTTGCTGGAAGCTCGAGAAGCTGCCTTACGTGCTGCGCTGTAATATGGGCAGTATGTCTGAAGATGTAGTTGAGGAGTCCTGAGAAGTTCTCGTAAGGAGCAACGTCTGAAGAAAGCGAAGTGCGGAAGTGGGTTAAGATGGTTCCTAGTTGCTCAGGTTTGACTTCAGCTAGGATGAGTTTCCACAAGTAAAGTCTTTCAGTAGAAGAAAAAGAAGAGGACTTTTCGAGGACTTGTGGAAGCTTGCTTGAAAGAAGTGAATAAGAATTAGAAAGCAAGTCTAGCTCTGTGTTGAATACTAGTTCGGGAGTAGCGCACTGCAAGAAAAAGTGGAGAGTAGAGGGCGTTACTTGGGAGTTTAGGTTTTTAAAAACTCTAGGAAAGACCCAGTTAAACACTTCTAGGCTCTGGTCTAATAGTCCTGCTTTAATGTCTCGGTCAAGTTGGGGGTCCACTTTTAGGTACCTGGAAACGTCAGTTTTGAGGCAGTAAATTAAGTACCTAATTCCTACTGCTCCTTCTATAGAGTACATAGCTTTAAGTAGGTCTTTTAGCTTAGAGTCAGTTTCTGCTTCAATGAAGACTTGCTGCAGCAAAGAAACTTCTTCTTTTTCAACAGACACTTCTTGTATGTACTCGTGAGTTATGCACTTCAGCACAAAGTTCGCTAGGTCTTGGTTAACTACTCCTACTTTGTAAACTATGTTTTGCAGGTCCTTGATGTTAGGTTCGTTTGCAAAAGCCACTCCTGCTTCGCCAAGCCAGTCCATCAGAGCCCTAGGTGCTGGAAAAGAAGTTTCTTCGTAAGCTGCACTTTCTTGTCCGTTAGAAGGGACTTCTAGTATCTTGAAAAGTTTGTTTCTTAAACCTTCGTCGAGTCTTTGGTCACAAGTTAAGCTTTCTAAAGAGCTTATGACTCCTTGTCTGTGGGCCATTTTGAAGCACTCCCTTACGTTCCTCATGATGACAACAGTGGAGCTTTTGTCGTAAAGCTCTGCAGAACTCAAAATAAACTCTAGCAACTCTTCTGCTACAGAAGTGCACTTGTTCAGCAAGAACTGCAAAAGACTCATTACAGGTTCCACAGTGTAAAAAGAGTCTTGGCTACTGTAAAAAAGGCAGTCAAACACTAAAGCTTGCTTAATGCTGGCTTGTACTTGGTGGTTCTGTGCACTTGTCAAGAACCATGCAGCAACTTGCCAGCGTGGAGTTAACTCCTTTGCACAAGGGTAAGTTACAACGAACCTGACTATGTCAGAGAGTTTGTGTTCTTTGCAGTCTTCCATCAGCCACTTTAAGTACCTCGTGTAGTTTTTTTGGTTTGAGTTTTCAATTACAAAAACTAACTTTTTTTCAAGTTCAGTTGGCAGAAGCACTGAGTGGTACTTAGGATGTGTGGGGGAGCAAAGTACCTTCCAGTACAAAGGAGAGCCCTCGCTTGCTGTTTGGTTTAAGTCGTTCCAAATTACGTTGATTGCAGAAACTTCAGACAAGTAACTCACTAACCTCATTAAGTCTCTTCCGATTTTCAAGCAGTCTTCTCTTTGTCTCTGCCAAAACACTGACAGAATCCTACTGATGTCGTGCAACAAAGGACTAGCTTCTTGGACTAAAAAGCTAGCCTGTCTTAGTACTTTATAGAAAACCAAACCCATTAGTGGGTGCCCTGATACCCACTCTATTTTAGTCATTATTTGCTGTGTTAAGTCTGTGTTACGGAGCAAAGAAACAAACAAATCAGCAAACGAAGGAGAATCCACCCGCCAAAGCTGTTCGAAAAGCCAAAATGCACGTTGTGGGAACTTCAATTTCGCAAAAACACAAGCAAGAGTGCTGCAAGCTGTGCTAAACTGGTCTCGAGAAGTAAGCAAAAGGTAGTTTAGCCAGTCGTGCCCTGCCAAGACTCCGTATACTAATCCTTTTACTATTGTGTTGTGCTCGCCTTGTGCTGACTTGCCTTGTAAAAGTGCTATTATTTCGCTTTCTTCAGTTCGGTGTCCTATTAAATCCCGCACGTACACAAAGCTGTTTTCTGTTTCCTAAGTGAACTTTACTTGCAGGCTGTTTCCTAAGACTTCTATTTCTGTCCTTTCGAAAATGCTTTGTTCCATTATTAGTTTACAAGATTTACAACTAAGACAAGTGGAAAGCCTTGCTGCCTTCTTTCATGGCGTAAAGCAGTTGTCTAGCAAGCACCTCGTAAGAAGAATAATCTGGCAACTTGAGGTAGTTCTGGCAAGTCATAACACTTGGCAAGTACTCGTCTTGGTTACCTGGCATGGTTTTTTTGACCACTGTTAAAGGCGGGTGCAGTCCTTTAAATCCTCCCAAAGGCAACCTAGGACACCCTGTAACGAACTCCAAAAAGGAACGCCTTTCTTCTTTTTGCAAGTCTGACATAAACTTCAGTAAGTTCTGCACTGTAATTGAGTTCTTGGTGTAGCCGTGAGCAGAGTGTACAGTGTGCCTCAAAGTCCACAGATCCCATGATTCGTCGTTGTACCCACAAATAAGGTGTTCTAGTTCCTCTTCTTCAAACACTTCTAAAGTCCAGGCAGGTATTATTTTCTCAAAGCCTTTTCTAAAAGCTTCTGCCTGACTCCTTTGCATCAAAGTGAACTCTGTGACTAGTTGTATGTACTCTTGCAAGTTGTGAATAGTTAACTTTGTTTGCTTGCCAAATGGTTTAAGTTCTATTTCGTAGCCTGGCAGCTCAAAATAAAGCTCCAAACTTTCAACGGAAGCTCCTTTGAAAGTAGCTTGGGAGTCTTTTTTCTCAACTAAGTGACTCAACTCTAGAATGTGCTTTCCTAAGTCAGGGTCTACACTTACCAAGTCGTTGATAGTAAGGTCTTTTTTAAGCACTAGTTTCCAGAAGACAGGCGAGAGTGGCAAGTCAACAAGTTTCTCGTCGTACAGAGCTTTAGCTACAAGTCTTCCAATCAACCCGAAGTACTTGAGGTCTTCAGAACTCTGCAGAGGAGCTGGGAACAACCCAACTTGTCCGTTGTCTCTCCAAATAGACAGTTTCCTAATTTCTTTGCTAATTAAAGAGTAAAACTCTAAGGTAGGGCCAAGTCCTGTTCCTTCTTCGTTTTCAAAGTCGAACTCCAGCACTCCGTACTTAAGCAAAGCTGAATTCTTAAGTATCTTAAAGCCAGTTCTTAGTAAGTCACTTCTTGGCACCAAAGCTTTTTGTTTAAGTAACCTTACTTTGTACCTTTTGCCTTTGTTAGAGTTGAAGTACACTCTGCGCGACCCAGTGAACCCCAAAACTCTGAAAAGTCTAAGTCTCTCTTCAAAACTAAACAGGAAAGGCACAGACTTAGGCAGTCTTTTAAGCCAATCAGGAACCATTCCTCCCAACACTGAACTTAAGTCGTCTATTTGCTTTTTAAGCAAAGCAGTTAGTTTGTGGGAAACTTGACTGGGCATAGAAAACAAGTGCAGAAACTCCAAAAACTTCAAAGGCAAGTTGTCGCTTGCCTGGTCCAGTAAAACCTTTTCGATTTGAGAGTGCTTAGAAACTAAACTAGACTTCTCTGAACACTGACTCAAAGGCTTGAAGTAGAAACTAACACAAAGACTCTCCCCTACAGCTGCGTAAGTGTTTATAGCTTCAAACACAGAGATGTAGTGAGGAAGAGTGTGCCCCTTCACCTTAAGCACTACTTTGAGTTTGGGTGACTTAGTTTTTGTGGAGTCCTCGTGCTTTTCTTCTTCAAGTGAGTCTAAGTCCCCGGTTTGGTTCCTGACTCCTAGTTCTTCTAATGAGTTTGTGAGTAAGTTCAGCAGTTTTGTTTGCTGTTTAGTTAAGTTCAGTTCTCCGTGCTGAATGCTTTGGTAGTCTGACTTGGTTCTTTCAAAAGTCCCTACAAAAGAACTAAGTTCGCCTTTGCTTTGGATTCTGAGTAAAGCGTCCACTAAGACGTCTAGTGTTTGGAACTCTTCTAAAGATAATTCGAAGTTACTGTGCGCTTTAAAAAACTTGTGTTTAGACCTCAAAAAGGGGTCTTTTTCGAACTTGTAGTGACTTTTGAAAGGCTGGGGGTTGTACTCAAACTTAACTCGTAGCCTACTTGACAAAGTCCTTGCGTAAGCAATGCTGTTAATTGGTACGTCTGATATGTAGACTTGGAACTGCTGGGTGTACCTTATAGTTTTGAGTAACAAAGCTTCAAAGCACTCAAAGTAAGTGCTGCCTTCTTGAGTGTGGTCACTGAGTTTGCTTACGAACTCGTAAACTCTTTGGTCGTTTTGGAAGCTGTTTACTAAGAAGTTCCAGAGTTGACTTAAGAAGCCAGAGTTCAGAAGTTCAAAAGGAGTGGTTCCCTCTTGAAGGATTTCAAAGAACTTTTCCATGTTAAAGTCGTTGTTTCGGAGATTCTTAGCTAGTTCTTTGAGCTCAGAAAGAACTTTGTAAGCTGAGGGTTGTGAGTATTCCTTTTCTTTGAGCAGAACTTGGTTGACTAGAACTAGCACATCCTGTGCTATAAGCCCTAAAATGTCTTCTATCTGAGTTTCTTTGCTTAAAGTTGCTTCTGAGTTCCTTTGCATAGCTAGTTGGAACACCTGGAAGAAGTACCTGGAGTTTTGAGAAATTCCTGAGTGTTGGAGTATTTTTTGGATTTCAGAGGTGTTGCTTGTTTCGTGTAGTTGTTGTTTAAGGAACTTAGGAAGGACGAGTTCTTTGGCGTTTTCTAGACTTGACAAGTAATGGAGCTTAGCAGTGACTCCTTCACGGATCAAATTGTCAGAGGTTTCAAAAGGAATTCGAGTGTAGAGGAGGTTAACCATAGACAACCCCAACTTAACTACTTCTAAGTCTGAACAAGAAAGAACCTCAGACAGAAAGTTAGCAAATACAGACACAGTGGTGTGCCTAACCAAGCACTCGTCCTGCAAGTGAGTCATTAACTTTTCTAGCACTCTAAGTGAAAGGATCCTGATCTTTTTGCTCATGTTTTTTTCGTAGAACTTAAAAACGCGCTTGAAAAACATGTCTCCGATCTGCACTAAGAATTCAGGGTTTTGTTTTAAGTTGTTCAGTTTTACTTGGTCGTGTTTGTCGTTCATTTGTTTGTTGGGCAAAATAATGTCTAGTATCTGCAAAGCTTCGTTTTGGGAGTGTTCGTCTTGAGCTTCAAGGGTTTTTTTCAGCACAGCCAAACCTCCAACCTGCAAAAAGCAAAAAACACTTTGAGGACTCATTAGGCATAAGTTTTTGGCAAAACAAACTACCCTAATCCCTGCACTGTGGTAGGGCAGAAGTTCAAAAGCACCTTGAAGTAGTTGGTTCGCACAGAACAACTCGTTTTGCGTGATCATCAGTCTGTTCAAGTTTTCAGCTAAAGCCAAAAAGAACTCCAAAGAAAGCTCACTGAGTTCCAAAAGCTCTTCTCCTTTGTAAGCTAAGTGGTTAGCAATCGTGGGAATCACTGGAAACACGTACTCAACTACTAGGTCTTCTCTGTAAACGTGCTTTACGATGTTGGTAGCTGTTGCAAGGATCTTTTTTTGCAGAGAGTACTCAAAAAAGTCAATCATGTTAACTATTGTAGTAAAGGCTCCTTCTCTCAGAATCAGAATAGCTTGGTCCTTTGCAAGGTGGTCTAGGGTCTTCACTATGTGCTCAGCTGTGTCTATGTACTCGAAGTTCAAGAGTTTCTCGCAAATTCTATTTACACCGCCTACTCCTGCAAACACCAGTCCTGAGTTAGGCACACAGTCCAGTATGTGGTTGATTGCAATCACTGAATAATTAGATATTTCTGGGAAAGGCCTAGTAAGTGCCTGAACCAGCACTTGCAGGGCCGACTCTACGGGAAAGGATCTGTAAGCCTCTTCAGGCGCTACGCTTAAGTCAAAGCACAATTGTGTGACGGATTCAAGGGCTTCCATATCGTCCCCTGACTCAATTGAGTTAAGCAGGGCTAAAGCCTGCTTTGCAAAGTCACTGTGCGAAGCTGCACCTGTATAGTGGGTTGACTCAAATAAGTTTTGGAAAGCTCTGCCAGAATGCCTTTCGGAATTTTTCATTCTAATTTAATATGGCGAATTAAGCTTATAGCATTAGAGTTCGAATTCGGAGTCAGAGTCTTTTTCAACTACTTGCTTAAGTTTCCCTTTTTTAAGGGGCTTTGAAACAGTGTCTTTGGCCTTTCTTTTATTGGTCTCTTCAAAAGGGTTTTTGAAGTCCGAGCTGTCACTTTTCAAAGCAGAGTCCAAAACTTCCTGGACTTTTTCAGGGATTTTGGGGACCTTTATGAAGTGTTCGTCGTCAGAAGCTGTTTTGATAGGTAGGGGCAGTTTGGACTGGGTCATGCCTTTTTTGTTTTCCTTTTTGGGTTGAGGTTTCTTTCTGGCTGGTTTGGCTTTGGCTTTTTTGGGTTGGGGGCGGTTGAGTCTTTCATTTTCTTCGTAGTCCCAAGCTTCCTGGATGCAGGTTTTGAGTTCGTCTAGGTCTTTGTGCCACATTTCGTAGATGTGGGTGTTGGTGAGTACTTCTAGTTCTTGGGTTTTTTCATGTTGTTCTTTTTTGAGTTGTTCTACTTTTTCGTAAGTGAGTGTCCAGAGAGGCATGCTGAGTAAGTAGTCGTATTCTTTAGAAGGCACTGCCATGCCTGACTCGTCACTTTCTTCTACAGACTCTTCTGAGGAACTTAGTTTGGGTTCTTTGAAGATATTGTCTAGGTCTGTTTTGGTGTAGAAGCCTTTTTTCTTTAACTCGTTGACAAGTTCAGCTTTTTTCTTTTTGTTAATAATTAGTTCGCCGTCAACTACTGCAAGGATGAACCTTACTTTGTTAGAAAGCATCTGGGTTTCCCTAGTGAGTTTCGCCATCAAGAAGCTTTTTCTTTTGTGGTAAAACTCTTCTCTGACTGAAAAGTGCTCTTCTAGCACTTCAACTATGTTGTTGTAGCGCTGGATTTTTCGGTCTTTGTTGAAAAGAACTAAGTTTCCCATTGCTAAGTTGGTTTCTAGCTTGAGTTTCTTCATAATTTCTGAGTTGCTGAGTTTGTCTAGCTTAGGTATTTTCACTTCGAAGTGCACTCGGTTCTCAGTGTGGTACTCTTTGATGTCTGTGATGAACGGAGGGTCGCTCAAACAAAGTTCTTCCAGCATCTTTTTGAAGTCACTTGTCCACTTCTTCACAGGCAACTCAGTAATTTTAACCCACTCAAGTCCAAGCCTTTCAAAAACTCCTTTAATGTCATAGTTGGGGTGCTTGCCCTTAGTTATGCTTCCTGAGTACCCTTTGAACCAAGGAGTTAGTTTATCTGCTTCAAAGTCAATTCCTTGGATTTTCTTTTTGTAGGCTTCTATCAACTCCATGGGGTTGTAAGGTGGAACGTTAGTGCTCCAGCCAGTTCCAATGCCTTCAGCTCCGTTTATGAGCACTAGGGGCAAAATAGGAACGTAGTAGTGTGGTTCTATTTTCTGGCCTTCTTCTATTTGGTACTCGTAAAGGAACTCGTCTTCTGGCATAAACAACTTCCTAGTGACTTCAGCCAAGTTAGTAAATATGTACCTAGAACTTGCTACGTCTTTTCCACCCATGTTGCGAGTTCCAAACTGCCCAATAGGCAGCAAAAGGTTGATGTTGTTGGACCCTACAAAGTTCTGTGCAAGACCAACTATTGTAGAAGCTAAAGACTGCTCACCGTGGTGGTAAGCTGAGTGTTCGGCTACATAACCTGCCAACTGGGCTACCTTGATTTCTTGTTTGAGTTTTCTTTTGAAACAAGCAAAAATGATCTTGCGTTGTCCAGGCTTGAGTCCGTCAATTGCACTAGGAATGGACCTGATGTTGTCGTAGTTGGAAAACAAAATAAGCTCTTTGTTGACGAAGTCACTGTAAGAAAGACTAGATGAAGCGTGTGAAACGTGAGTGTCAGGGTCTAGTTCAGACAGCCACTTTTTTCTGTCGTCTGCTCGCTTTTTACTAAAAGCCAGTTCTATAGCGTCCACACTTTCATCTGTCCAGATAAAGCTGATTCGATGAGTTTCAAGTTTAGAAAAGTACTCTTGGGCTTCTTTGCTAGTAGAAGTTCCTAAACCTTTGTAGTACTTGATTTTCCAGGTTCTTCTGTCAGACTGTTTGAGCCACTGTTCGTACTCAGGCAAAGTGAAGAAACTTGTGACTTGAGTGCCTTTAGTAGCTTTTACTATAGGCGTTATGAACTCTTTTAAGAAACCTTTGATCTTCAAAAGTCCAGGCCAAAAAAAGTGGATCAAGTTGATAACTAAACCTTTTATGTGGGACCCATCCAAGTCCTGGTCAGCCATAATCATAATAGACCCGTACCTGAGTTCAGTCAGGTCTTTGTACTCTCTTTTAGGTTGCAGTCCAGTAATCTTCATGATGTTTTGGATTTCTTCGTTTGCCATCAGTTGTTTGTGAGAAGCTTCTCTGACATTAAGCAGTTTGCCTTTTAGAGGAAACACTCCGTACTCGTCCCTACCAATCACTTCTAAACCTGCCATGGCCAAAGCCTTTGCACTGTCTCCTTCAGTCAGGATCAAAGTGCAGTTTTTTCCGTTTTTAGTTCCAGCGTCGTTAGCGTCTTCTAGCTTCTTCACAAAGATTTTTTCTGCTTTTTTAGTTCTGACTTTTTTGCCCAGTTGGGCTTCGGTTTTGGCTTTGGCAAAAGCTACTACGTGGTCGATCACTCCACAGTTCACTACTTCTTTGACGAACTTTTCTTTCAACTCAAACTTTGACCCAAACGAAGAAGGCTTTAGAGTCATGGTTTCTTTGGTTTGGGAGTCAAAGCAAGGGTTCTCAACGAGGCAGTTCACAAACACCCAAAGGTGCTGTTTGATTTGGTTGTTTTTTACTTCGAGTTTTTTGTGTTTCTTTTGAATGCTTCCAGAAATAGCGTTGATTAACTGGTCCGAGATGTAAGTAACGTGGGTTCCTCCTTTGCTAGTGCATATGCTGTTCACAAAGGAAACTTGCTGGAAAACTCCTTCGCTGATAGTAACAGCCACTTCCCAACGAGGGTGAGGAATGTCAAACATCAAAGGGACAGTTTCATCATGTACGTAAAGCTTTACATAGTCTCTGAAGTTCTTGACTTTGACTTCTTGGTTGTTCAAAAACACCTTAACTTTCTTGTCACTGCACCCAGCTAAGTCGTATACTCGTTTAGTCATGAGGTCCAAAATGTCCTGATCCAAACCCTGCATTCCGAACTTTTCGAAGTCAGGGTAAAAAGTAACTTTGGTGTAGTCTTTTTCGCCACTTTTCAGGTTTTTCAGTTCTGGGCTGCTGTGCTCAGTCATGTTGTTTTTCCAAGTCATTTTGAACTTTTTCTTCCTTTCTAAGTCAGCCGTTTCCACTGTGAACTTAGTTGAAAACACATTAGCTAGTTTGGCGCCATAACCGTTCCTCCCACCTGTAACTTTTTTCTTAGTGTCATCGTAGTTGCTTGAAGTAAGCAAGTGGCCAAATATAAGTTCGGGAACGTACATGTTGTATTCTTGGTGAATTACTACTGGAATCCCTCTGCCGTTATTACTAACACTAATCATTCCACTTGCAGGGTCAAGTTCTACGCTGATTTCGTTCATGCTTGAGTCTCTTTGGAAGTTATCGGCTGCGTTAACTAAGATCTCGTCCAGGATCTTGTAGAGACCTGGCACGTAGTGGATTTGTCTGTGCACCATTTTGTGGCGGGATGAGTCCCAAACCCAGAGTTTGTTTTCTTGCATCTCAGTAGAACCAACGTAGGTGTCAGGTCTCAGAAGTATATGTTCAAGTGGTGTTTTTTTTTGGTAAATCTGCTCAATTGAACTTGAGTCACTAGTGTTTCCGCGGTTTTTAGACATTTTGAATTATGCCCCTTTAAATACTCAGATTAAGTTATTGGAATGACTGCGGGTTGTAGCCGAAGAGTTTCTGGGTAACTTGGTTGATTCTGTCCCTGATTTCACTGAAGTAAGAGTCGTTTTCTAGGTCGAATTTGTTCATGGCTGCTGAAATCTCCAGTTCGTCGTAGCTGTACTTCTTCATGACTTCGTCGGCTTCTCTAGTTTTAAGCACAAGGACTTCCATGGGGTTCATGTTTTGGTGTTCTTCCATGTACTTAGTGATGAATTCGCATGAGTACTCAAGGACTTCTTTGAGTTTCTCTTTAGTGAGTGACTCAGGCACTTCCCCTGAAGCTTGGATTCCTTCAATGCTCATGTTTTCAAGGGCCTTTCTGATTTCTGGGTCTTGCGAGTGCACGTTGATGGAGTTGTCAAAGACTCCTGGTCCTAGTTGGTAGTAGTGGTTGACTTCTGCAGAAGTGGAGACTATCAGCATTTCTTGGAACTGAACCTGCTGCATCACTACTGCTTTGTAGTTTTCTTCATCGACTCCGTAGAGTTCTTGGCGTTTTTCAATGAACTTCTTTCCGCTCTCAAAAAGTTTGGCTTTGGCCCTGTCAACAAGTTCGTTGATGACCATGAGTAAGTTTTCTTTTGAAAGGACTCCGTTTTGCAGAGGAAGGGGTTCAGATGCTTTCTCGGCCGTGGAAAGGTCTTTGAACTTGTTGAGCATGTCTTGGTACATGCCTTGGACGCCTTCGTCCATTTGTGTCATGGGGTTGGGGTTTTCTTTGACCTCAAACATTAACTCTTCTGACTTGTTGTTGAGGTAAGCTACTGCAAGGTCTTTGTTGGAGCGAATGGGGTGTCCGTCAAAGAACACAGAAAAGTTAAAGGCCTTTGTTTCCTGAGCCACAGCTCTCAAAAGATCGTCTGCAGTTGTAGGGAGCCTTGACAGGGTAGAGACTTGGTCTCCGTACATAGCTTTGATTTGCACAGTCCTTTCCATTGTTTTTAAGCCATTAACTACTAAGATACAAAATGAATTTGGAGCTGGTCAAGCGGATAACACTCAAAGCAGCAGACTTAGAAACAGAACCTGTGACGGACGAAGAAATCAACTCGTTAATCCAGAAGTTAAACGAAACCAAACACCATAAAAACCAAACTAAGGAGGTTGATTACTCCAGTCTTCCGAAAGACAAACTTGTAAATATCCTTAAAAGCCGCGAAAAAGAATTTAAAAAAATAGAAACTTACTACAGAACACAAGTTGACGAACTAGAAGCCGAACTCTGTGACTCAAGAGAAACTCTTCTTGAGTTAATTGAAGAAAAATCAACTATCGAACAAGAGCTTTCAGACCTACGCACACAAAAAAACACCCTTAAAAAGCAAGTCCAGAAACTAGAATGCGAAAACTCAGACTCAGCACTTTACGTCCAAAGCCTAGAACACGAGTTGGAGCTGTCTGCACGCCAGAACCAAAGACTCAACCAAAACCTCGAAGAAGAACAACAGAAAATCGGAATACTCAACAAACAAATAAAAACACTCCAAGACTCAATAGCTTCAGAAAAAACCTACTCCGAAAGAACCTGCAATGAACTAGCTAGTGCAAAGCATGAAATTGAACTGCTCAAAAACACCATTGACGAGTTAGAAGATGAAGCTTTTGAACTCAGAAAAAACCAAGAAGGCTTCGAGTGCCTTACTGAAGACTCTGTAAAAGAAGCTATCCAGCAACTTTCTTTAATCATACTCTCTGACAACAAAAACTTCGCACTAAACCCTGCTTCTAAACTCCTTGTCAAACAAATCTTTGGAGAAAACGCCACCAAAGCTATAAAACACTATGAAAGCCAAATAGAAACACTGAGCAAGTCCAACCAAGAACTCAAACAGCAAATAAAAAAACAAACTATCACTGCAGAGCTTTGGCTCAAAGAACTCAACCGCACTTCTGACTGGGTTCAAAGCCTTTTGGATTTGCCTGACCTAAACAGTCTGGAAACCACAGTTGAGTCCAAGCTCCAAGAACTCAAATCCAAAAAAAGAGAATCAAAAGAAGCCATCAAACACACAGAACCAAAAGAACCTAAACCCTCAGCTGAGCCCGAAACAGTAAACAAACTATACAGTGCAAAGTACTCTGACTTCATCCACTTGCTGCAAGTGCAAGCAGCTGCAGTTGAAGAACTNCTCAACGAGCAAATTGAAAATGCTTAATTATAATAAATGGATTACATCGAGTTGGCAAAGAGCTTAATGCCCCGTCAAAGGACTTACCGGTTGGGTTTGGCCTTAGCAGGAGGCGTGCTGGGACTTTACATGCTAAGTTTCCCTTACTCGTGGATACAGTATCACAGGACTGAAAAATACAGACTTTCAGTGTGCTGGGAGCATTTTGAGAGTTTTAAAAAAGCAGAAGAACTTAATTCAGGGGTCACCATTGGCGAAGTTGTGAGAAGGCGACGCGAATACACTAGTTGTTTGAAGGCTGCCAGAAAAGGACAAAAAATCTACCCACCAGCCTTATAACTAATAACTTATAATCTATATGCGCCGCTTCAGCCAACTTACTTACAAAAGCCCTAACGAAGTCTCCACTGCGCTTTTGAACTTCCACCTAAACCCTCCACACAAACCCTTGCCCCATGCTACAGTTCCAGAACCAGAAGTTCCGGAACCCGAGAGTTACTACCCACAACTCAACTTGTCTCTTGAAGAAGACCCTGTGAAGCTTAGCAACTTCAGAGGAGTTAGTTACATAGGGAAGAAAAAGTTTGAGTCAGTGATTCTTGAAAGGAGTCAGGCCTTTCCAGCTACTTTCAGTGAAGCTGAGAACTGGTGGGAGTACGAAGACTTCAAAAAGTTCGAGTTGAACACTGACTACCTCAACTTGAGACTAAGGGAGTGGCACAAACACATGCTCAGAAAAGGCTTCCTTCAGTACTACTCCCCTATTTGGAACCCAGAGATTACTTTTGGAGAGCACCAGTTGTTTCTGCACTATTTTACTAACACCTTAAAAATAGGGCCTCCTAAACAGTATCCCCTTTCAACAGCCCATGCGTACCAAGGTGGAAGACCTCTGAACTACTTTTTATTTGTGTTGTTTGTATATTTAGTTTACACAGGTGCTTACTACGTTCCTCGCAAAAAAGCAGTGCTGAGGTACCTGAACGAAGACTACTGGCTAATGGACATCAAACTAGGAAGAAGGTACTTTGAAGGAATGATAATAGGCAGTGGAAACGCTTCGCGCCAACTTGCACAAGCTATTCCAATCCCCATTACTTCTATAGTCTTCAACTTCCGCTATGGACCTCAGTTTGTGGACAAACTCAAAGCTGACTCGCAAAAGCTCTCTACACTCAGAGGCGAAGAACTCGAAAACTTCTTGCGTGAAAAACAAGGCCTTAATTAACTCATATACGCAAAGACCCTAGCTCTGTCACTACTTTTTCTGGTTCGGGTTCTCGGAAGCTGTCCATAGCTTTGCAGCACTTATTGTACTTTTTGCCAGAGTTGCACCAGCACTTTTGGTTGTTTTTAGGAAGGACTCTAGGTCTGAACCCTGCTGGGGCTTTGGGAGGGGCTTTGGAAGGGGCTTCTTTTTCTTCTTCAATTTCAATTCCTGCCTTTTTGGCCTTTGCCAAGTCGTCAACTAACTTACCTGCGAAGGTGTTAAGTAACTCCATGCTAGGGGCTTCTTGGAAGTTTTCTTTAAGCAAGTGTTTCAGTAACTTAGAGTCTGGCTCTTGAGTGAGGATGCCTGCGTACTCAAGTGCATCACTCCAAGCAGTTTGATCAGCTTCTTCTTTGGTTTGAACTAGTTTTAAGTTTTCAGGAATTGCTTTTGAAGGTTCAGTTGAGTTGTCGCCTTTAAGCCTTACAGAGTTGTAATGGTCTCCGTCGTGGTAAGACAAGTGAATGAACCTCCAAGCGTTGTTGTTTTTGATCTCCCAAATGGGCCGATCAACCATGTGTATCTTGATGTTTACTTCTAACACCAAGCTTAGAGCCTGCAGTTCCATGTTGCCTCCCCAAGTGGAAGTGTTCTTCATTGAAGAGATGTAGGACTCAAAGGTTTGGTCGTCTTCTACAAACGGAGCGAAGTCCTCTGAGTTGTTGCTCATGAACTCACAAGCAAGGTTTCTGTACTCTGAGTGCATGTTTTCTGACCCGGTCATTTGATCCGAAATAGCTCGGAACAAACAGTTTCCGTCCCCAGTGATTTCTCTGACTTCAAGTCCGAAAGGCCTGAGTTGTTGTTTGAGTTTGAAAAGTTCAGTTTTCCACTCGAAAACATTATACTGTTTTCGGTCTTTTCTCCTTTCTCTTCTCTGGACTTTATTAGCAGTTTTTCTTTGCTTATTTTTTTTGGCCATTTATTAATCAAAACTTAGGTCCCCGTACTGGTAAATCTTGGAAAGCAACCACTTGTCTCCAGCCCAAATGAACTTCCAAAACTCTTCAAAGAACCCTGACTGGTCCTTTTTGACTCTTCTGCTGCTTTTAGTAAGAATCAAGTCAGTAGCATACGCGTTTATCAGTGTAACAAAATAGGACTCAGAGAACCCAGTATCGTCTATGTCTTTGCTTCTGTCCTTCACTTTAACTATGCTTAGTTCTTTGACGTGCAGGTTTGACACAGAGTTGGCTTCTCCAAAGCTTTCCATTTTGTCTAATTGTGCTTTCCACTGGTAGTAGAGTTCTTGGGTGAGTCTTTGACCAATCAAGTCTAGGTTATTTTCAGACCAGGCGGTTTGCAGTTCTTGGAAGTAAGAAGAAGCCGTTTCCTTAAGGCTATTTTCGTCCCAAAAGTCCCCTTTTAGCTCCTCCAGTTTTTCTTTGGCATGCTCTTTCAGTTTAAATATTTTTTGTCGATGTTTTCGCGGTTTATAGCAAAGAATAAAATACAGAAAAGTACCGATTACTACAATAACACCTCCAAAAATGCCCAAAAATATCGCTAAACCCGTTCCTGAAAGTGAGCCTCCTGAGGTTGTAGATGATTGAGTGCTCCCACTGGATCCTCCGCCACTGCTACCTCCACTTCCACCTCCACCAGCTCTAGCCTCTGCTTCTAAAAGTCCTAGCACAACTAATAGTAGTTTGTACAAGCCTTTCATTTAAAAAATAACTAGAATGGCAGACTTTGGAAAAAAGGCTGAAAATACCCTTAAAGAACTAAAAAGCATTTTCCCACTACTGGGAGAAATAGAACGGGTGGAACGCACTAAGGCCCTTAAGTACGAAATAGAAATCAAAAACAAACTCACTAACATTTCCATCAAAATAGACGAATTAAGCTCACTTTTGTCCTTTTCACAAGTATCCAGCTTCGAACTACAAAAGCGCCACAAAGTAGTTAAAGAAATCAAACACCACTACGAAACTATCCAAACTAAACTTAAGAAGTCCAAAAGCAACCCCACCATGGAACTAATGCCTACCAGAGAAAAAGCTGACTACCAAAGGTTCTCCAACGCCGACTTAGCTTACAGCCAAGAGCAACTAGTTCAGAAACAAGACAGTGACATCGACCAACTGCTTGACAGAATCAGCAACATCAAACAAACAGGCCTAGACATAGGCGAAGAACTCACTTACCACACTCAACTTCTAGACCAAGCTGAAAGAGGAGTGGACTACAACACCCTTAAACTCAGGAACCTCCAAAACAAAATGACTCGACTTATTGACAAAAGTTCCAACTCCTGCCTGATGTGCATAATTATAGCTCTGATTGTGGTCTTGTTGTTACTTATATTTTACCTCTAATTAATAATTGTAAACGATGGAAGAAGAGGTAGAGTCAATTCTTTTGCTGATAGACGAACTTAAATCTGAAGACCACAACATCCGCTTGCACTCAATAAACTCACTTGAACAGATCGCAGAAGCCATAGGGGAAGAACGCACCCGGGAAGAACTTATTCCTTACATCAACGAACTGCTTGAAGACGACAACGAAGAAGTCCTTCTAGCACTTGCAGCTAAATTAGGGGAACTCAGCAATTACTTAGGTGGGCCCCACCACATGAATGCTCTGCTTACCCCACTCAACACTTTGGCTTCCAATGAAGAACAGGTAGTCCGGGACAAAGCTGTAGAAAGCATCAACAGTATAGCCGCTAAGGTGCCTTTGGAAGTTATGCAGGAAGAGCTGCTTGGTGTAGTTAAGGCTTTGGCTACAAGTGACTGGTACTCTGCAAGAATAGCAGGGTGTGCATTAGTGCGGGTTCCTTTTGAGAGGATTGGAGACAAAGAGTTACTTAGGTTGTTTGAAGAGCTAGTGAAAGATGACACTCCAATGGTGCGCAGAGCTGCTGCTGCTCAAATGGGCGCTATGATTCAGATTTCTGGGAGCAAAGAATTGAAAAGTTTGATTGAAGGACTGAGTTCAGACGAGCACGACAGTGTTAGACAGATGACACTGGAAAGTGCCCTTTCTGTTTACAAAACCGAAGAAGAACTACTGTGGCTTGCCAAAAAGTACTCAGTTGATAAAAGCTGGAGAGTAAGGTACACTTTTTTGGAGCACTTCCGAGAAGTACTGGGGCCTGTTGAAAACGCTCAGGAGTTAGTGAGCTACGTTGTGAACTTGCTGAGTGACTCTGAACCAGAAGTAAGAAGCATCATGCTTGACAAACTAGAAGTTTTAGCTAGTAAAGTTTCTAACCAGGTAATTGTCACTCAAATCTTGCCTGCTTTAGAAAAACTTGCAAAAGACCCTTCGCACTACGTGAAGCTGTCTCTGATGACTGCTCTGTGCCAGATTTCCTACACTTTTGGCTCAGACATGGCTATAGTGAGAGCTTTGCCAATGATCAACCAGTTGATTCGGGACGAAAGCTTTGAAGTAAGGATGTCCTTTGCAGAGAACATGAGGGTGTTCAACGAAGCAATAGGTCCTGAAAAAGTAATAACGTTTTCAGTCCCTCTGATAACCCAAATGATGAACGATTCCCAGTGGAGAGTCAGACTTAAAGTAGTGGAGTACCTTCCCCAGCTAGCAGAACTCTTGGGCTCTGACAAGTTCACAGAACACCTAGGCACCTCAGTAATGAAGTGGATAGAAGACCCTGTGTTTGCTATTAGAGAGTCAGTTTTGGACTCACTAAAGCAAGTCTCTGGACTGTTCGGAGAAAACTGGTTGAAGCAAAGACTCCTTCCACAAATACAGATCTTGGTGACCAATCCTGTGTTTTCCAAAAGAATGACAGCTCTCAGAGCTTTGTTCAAACTAGGGGAGATTCTTCCCCGAGAAGAAGTAGTTTCAGCCCTCCAAACCCTAAGTCAGGACTCAGTGCCCAACATTAGGTTCAACGTAGCTAAGTGCGTGAAGCACCTTAAAGAACTGCTGTACAATGATAAACGAGTAATTGAGTCGCTCCAAAGCATCAAAGAAGACCCAGACTCAGATGTAAGATTCTTTGTCCAAGAAACTTTAAATACTTTAGGTAAATAAGAATATGAACGCCAAAACTGCCCGGGAGGCCATTGAAAACGTGTGCAACACACTTGCATACTACGGAATAAGAGACTTGAACCCCGAAGTGTTCAGACAAGCCAAACTAAACAACCCCGAAGTTGCTGATAGGTTTTGGAAAGCCATCTTCCAACTCATAGTGCTCCACTACAATTCTTTCCAGCTAAGGCTAGATGAGCCCACAGTTGACTTGAGTTTGATCAGGTACGTTACTACTTACGTTATTTACAAGTGGGGGTGCCCTGTTCCTTTATCAAGGGACTCTTCGCAGTTGCTTTTGATTGCTTTTGGGTTTACGGTGGACTACGTGCAGTTGTTTTCCAACTACGACAGAAAGTTCCTGACTTCGCCGACTCCTTTTTGTTCGCTTGAAGAACTCTCTTCAAAGGCACAAACTTACTTAGAAGAAAACCTTCCAAAGCCAACTCAACTCACTCACAGTTCTATTTTGGGAGTGTACAAGTCTTTACTGTTCCACCTCCAAGAAACCTTCCACGAAATAACTTACTGTGGCAGAATGATTTCTACAGTACACGAACTAGACCCCAGTTTGGAACCCGAAGACATTTGGGTAGCTAAGAGCAACAACAGAATTGAGGAGTACAAGGTAACTGCTTCGGCAGGACAAAGACTCGAAAAAAAAAGACTTGAAGAAATCAAACACCGCACTGTGTTTTTCAAGTGGCTCGAAAACATACTAGACGGGCTAGAAGCAACCCCCGAAACAGAAGACGAAGCCCAAGAAGAAGTCCAGGTAGACATGCAACTAGTGCTTGAAAGTGTAGAAGGAATGTTTCAGAGCGTCAAAAGTGCTTGGAAGTCTATCCAGGGACTGCTTCCCAGAGTCAAAACTAAGTGGGAAGAAGCTGGAGAAGTACTTCAGGGGTCACAAGTGCAAAAACTAGCACAAGAACTAAGCAGTAAGTTCGTGACCCTAACTGAAGTTATGGAAAGTGTGGTTGAGTCCAAAAGAGTGCCTTGTGCTATCAGAATCAGTGGACAGAGTGAAAAGGACCGAATTGAAGGAGAAACCTTGCTGTTTAAGCGACTACCTAAGTTGCAACAAGAACTTGACAAACTTAAAAGGAACTATGGAACTAAAATCAAAAAAAGCCTTAGTTCAGTTCCTGGCGTCAAAGCTTATAATTTATGAAATTAGTTATTATTGCTGAGGAACTGGAGCTCCTACTGGGGCAAATAGGGGGTTGTAAGAGAAGTTTTGAGATGGCATAGCTGGGAATGGCTGGTAAGACTGCACGTAGTTTTGAGGCTGGGGGTAGGGCCTTGAAGTCATAAGTTCGTATTCCATTGTCTTCTTGTAGTAACTGTATGCAAAGCCTACACAGCATGAGCAAATTCCTAATAGCATAATGACTCCAAACATTGTTGCTCCGAATATTGCTCCTTCAGTTTCTTCAAGGTCTTCGTCTTCATCTTCGTCGTCTTTTTCATGTCCGTGATGTTTTCCGTGTTTTCCATGTTTTCCATGTTTTCCATGTTTTCCATGTTTTCCGTGCCTTTTATGATGCTTTCCGTGCCCTTTAGCCTCATCAGCTTCGTCAGCTTCGTCAGCTTCGTCAGCTTCGTCAGCTTCGTCAGCTTCGTCAGCTTCGTCAGCTTCTTCGTCAACTTCGTCAGCTTCTTCCTCTGCATTTTCACGATCTTTTTTTCCATGTTTTCCATGTTTTCCGTGTTTTTTATGATGATTTCCGTGGTGTCCTTTAGCCTCATCAGCCTCATCAGACTCATCAGCTTCATCAGCTTCATCAGCTTCATCAGCTTCATCAGCTTCATCAGCTTCATCAGCATCGTCATCATCAATTTCTTCTTCTTCTGCACTTTCTGGACCAGTTGAAGGATTCAAGTCGTCAAACAAAGGTGAATCCTGTGCTTTCAAGACTCTTGGCTGGCTTTCTCGTTCTTCAATTGCATCTTCAACATCATCCATGTAAATACCGCACTTTACAAAGGCCCCCAAAGCCATAATAAGAGTCAAAACTATTAAACCCTTTACAAACTTTTTGGCAGTCTTGCTGTCTTTTTTGTTGCCAGCTTTGAAGCCCAAGGACCCGACAAAAGTCATACCCAAACTATTCAGAAAGTCCACCAAGTATATTCCGTCAGGCTCGTCGTCACCAACCAACATTCCAAGACCATTCAAAATCATCCCGACGGCTCCGAAAACACCTAAAAAGCCTGAAATCAACTTAATCCAACTAGCACGGTTGTCCATAGTCCGCTTGAGTTGGTAAAGTTCAGGATTCATGGGAGGGGCTGCTGGCACGTGAAACTGAGGAGGCTGAGCCATAGGTTGTCCGATCGAAGGATTACCCATAGGAGGGTTGGGCATAGAAGGATACCCACCATAAGGTTGTGGCATAGGAGGGGCAGTGCTGGGCATAGAAGCTCCAGAGATGGGAGCGTACTGCAGCCTCCCGTTAGAACCCACTTGGACATTGGGCGGGTTAGAATAGTCACGTAGATTTCTCATTTCCTGATTCTCCATTTATTAAGGTTACAACTTTTGCAAAAGATTGGTTAACTTAAGTTTGTGTGTTGAATCTGCTTTTCTTCCTCTTCTAAAACCTGAGTTTGTTCTGGATTTTCTTGGAAGGGTTCCTTTGCGCACTTGGCACAAAGGGCTCTTTCCTTAGCACAGTTGTCACAAACAGACCTGTAAGCTTTGCCTATGTTTTTTTCTTGGCAAACATTGCACTTCCCCGGGACTGTGCGCAATTTGTACTTCCTGTACTGCTTCCTCCAAGACAACTTCTCGAAACAGCGCCTGCAAAGCAGGTCTAGGGGTTCTGCAGCTATCACTTTAGTCAACCTGCTGTTTTTGTTGTGTTTAAAAGCAAAGGCGTTCTGATGTGCTGGTTTCTTGCCCTTTTTCATTATAATAGCTGTGAAACTGTAGTAATAATGGGCAATTGCACTGCGTTCTTGCTGAACTGTGACAATGACAACTCAAGCCAAAACAGACACCTTGGTGAGTACTCGAGAAGTATTAACCAAAGTCTAAAAGCAACCACACAACAGCTCCCTCCAACTCAAAGTTTAATTCCAGCTTCAATTAGCCCAGTTAACTTCACTTCAGTTTCAAAAGGATACTTAGCACGTAAGTCTTTGCGTGCTTTGGAGAAAGCCAAGAAGCACCAAGGCAAACCAGTAGTTTGGGTGCTAGGGGAAGTTTTAGTGCCTCTTCCAAACAGACACTGGGTAGAAGGTTGGAAAATTGGTGAAGGCAGCCTTTACACAGGCCAGTTGCTTCAGGACAAAAGAGACGGACTAGGGTTTTTTACTGAGAAAGAAGGAATTAAGTACGAAGGGTTGTGGAAAGACGACAAAGCTCACGGGCTAGGAAAGCTCACTAAGCCTGAAGGAGATGTTTACGAAGGCGAGTGGAAACACGACTCCATAGAAGGCTTTGGAAAGTACGTGCACAAAAAAGGCACTACTTACATAGGTCACTGGAAACAAGACAAACAACACGGAAGAGGCACTGAAAAGTGGCCTAATGGAGCAGAGTACAAAGGACAGTACAAAGGAGGCAAGAAAAACGGAAGTGGGTTTTTGAAGTTTGCAGACGGGGCTTGTTACAAAGGGAGTTTTGTGAATAACGACATAAGCGGAGAAGGAGTGTACATATGGAAGGACGGGAAGTGGTACCAAGGTCAGTGGCGAAACAACAAGATGCACGGGAAAGGGAAACTAACCTGGCCAGATGGCAGAGTGTACATAGGCGAGTACGTGAAGGACAAGAAAGAAGGAGAAGGGGAGTTTAGGTGGCCAGACGGAAGGTGCTACAGAGGCTGGTGGAAGGACGGGAAGCAGCACGGCAAAGGAGTGTACTTCACTCCTGAAGGTTTGAAGAGATTTGGCGAGTGGTACAACGGGAAGCGAGTAAGGTGGACGGAAACTAGTTAGTGTATTAATCTACTCCATTTACTAAACAAAAATGCGCAGGTGTCTTAGACTGTTTGGAAACGCGCATCCAGAACAAAAGATCATTGAAAAACTTGCCCACTTGAAAGAACTCCAAAAAAGCGTCAAGTTGGGGAAAAGGCACACATTGCGCCACGCTACGTTTAAAGAAAGAACTTTAAGAGCTTCGATCCCCAGCATTGGGAGGCCTATTGAAGAGTTCAAAGCTGCTAAAAAATTCCTAGTTAACAAACAAACTGAACTCGAAAGGGAGTTTCTCACTGAAATAGGAAAAAGACTAGAACCAGATGAACGAGAAGAACTAATGCAGTCCTGGAAACAGCGCAGAGCCGTGTCTAAGAACGCCAACATCGAAAGGATCTCTTCCAGCCCCCCTAAAGAAGAAGAAGAACCTGTTGAAGAAATCTTTGACTTGCAGAGTTTACTGATTCAAAACAGAACCAAACCTACTTACAACGACATCGGGAAGTTCCTAGAACTGCCTGTGGACAAAGCAAGGACTTTGTTCAGCGGCGGAATCTTTGGAGAGATGATTAGAGAACAGTACACATTCAACGACAGAGTAGACGTTATGCTTAGGGAAGAAAGCTTCAACTTGATTAACTTAATGAGGGGAATGCAGAACGTGCGCCCTGACTCTGTCGAAGTCAGTGGCCAAGGCCAGAAAGGGTTTAAAGAAGCCCTTGAAACCAACTCTTACGCTTACATGGCTGTGTACTCTTCACTGGGTTACTACATAAACTGTGCAGTGACTAACTCCCAAAACAAAGACCTCAGGAACCTTTACAGAAACTCCTTTGACACTTTTGACTTGCTAAAAAGAGTCCTTATTAAAGAACTTGCAGAACCCGACTTGTACTTTAAGGTGTTTGAAGAGTTCAACTTCCACTCTACTTCTGAACTCAGGTCCCACTTGTCCCAGTCTAAACTTCCCTCTTTAGTTGATCAGTTGTGCAGCTTCTTGGCAAACAAAGTTCCTTATGCAGATACTTTAATGGCCATTTCAGCAAGGGACTTCGTTGAGCAAATCACTGCCCAAATTAACTTAGAAGGGTTTTCGCACACTATAGACCTAAAGAAATACTCCGACCTGCGCAGTCTCAAAAAGCTACCTGACTCTGAACTAGGCAGAGTCAAAGGCCTCAACGGAATAGTTGTTTCAGGCAAAAGAGGTTCAGGCAAAAGCCAGGTCCTCACAGCAGCAGCTCTTTGGGCCTTTGAAGAAGGCAACTGGGTGGTTTTCAAAGTTCCAAGAGCCACAGACCTAACCAAGAACGCAACTCACATTATTTGGGACCCCTGCGGCCTGTACATCCACCCCGAAGTTGCTTATGACCTGCTAAGCGACTTCAAAAACGCCAACGGCGAAAAACTAGGGCAAATCAAAGTAGACTTAAACTTGTACGGAAAATACAACCTAGCAGGAATGCACGATGAACTGGACCAAGAGTACCAGCCCTTGCCAGCTAAGCAAGAGTGGATCAGGGAGTTGCAGTGTTACACAGACGACTGGAAGCAGTTCTACCCCAGAGACTATCTAGAAGAAGCGCTCAGAGGAGTATTGGAGTACGAACTCAAGCCCAGAAAAACAAGGTTCGAACACGAAATTGAAGTAGTGGATAACCCCCCAGTTCCTCCTATTATAATGCAAAGACTAGAAGACCCTGACTTCAAGCACCAAATTGACTTCGAGAAAATTCTGAACCTAAACATCACTAAAAGAAAACCCAAAAAAACCAAACTCCCTAAGTGCGGCAGCGACACTCACCAACTTAGCCACAAAATGAAGCCTATTCACTCCCAAGAACTAGCAATTGGACATGAAGAAGGGCCTAACGTCATTGAAAACTCCAGCGAAATCCTAGCCACTAGACTCAAAGAAAAACTCCCCGAACCCAAAACCCTTGCTGAGATTGTTGAGTTCGGACTGGCCCACCACACCTACGCACAAAACGCCATTTGCGAAATCCTAGAGCAACTGTACCACACAGACGACTTCAACGTACTAGTGCTGGTGGACGGTTTTAACGAGTTCTTTAAGGCCTCAGACTTCCACTCAGTGAAGTACGAAAACTACAAAGAATGCAAAGGCGCAATTCCTCCCTACGACATGGGACTCTGCAGGGCACTTATGCGCTTTGACGGCCACACAATCAAAAACGGAGTCAAAATAGTAGCTACGAGTGAAAAATTCGACCCAATCGAAAAAAGGACTTGGAACATTGAACACCTGAACATTCCTAAAGCTTATGAACTAGAAGTCCAAAACTTGACCTTAGACGACTACAGGTACATGGTGAACTACTACAAGTCAACTGGGTGGCTTAATTACAACATGAACGAAATCGAAATGGAAGGCATGTTTATGCAAACCCAAGGAAACTGGTGGATCACTCACCAACAAATCCATTCATCTCCACCTAAGCTTTACTAATATGACTTAAACAGCAACTGCCAAAACTGAAGAGGAGTGCCCTCGAAGCACCTGGACTTGTTTGCCTGACTCAAGGTTCCAAAGCACAACTGTCTTATCACCTGCTCCCGAAACTATGTACTTGTTGTCTCTAGACACAGTAACTGAAAGCACAGGGAAAGAATGCCCTCTGAGTAAATGGGTCTTTTTTCCTGTTTCGAGACTCCACACTGCAAGGGTCTTGTCTGAACTCGCCGACACCACAAACTTGCTGTCACTTGATATAGCCACTGACATCACTATATAGGAGTGTCCTTTGAAGAGTTTTAGTTGCTGAGAAGTTTCTAAACTCCAAATTCTGATTGTTTTGTCTTCGCTTCCTGAAACCACTAACTTGTTGTCTTCAGAAATCACTACACTCCTCACTGCAAAGTTGTGTCCTCTAAGCACTTTTTTCTTTTGGCCGGTTTCAAAGCTCCAAACCCGGATGGTTGAGTCAGCACTTCCAGACACCACAAACCTGTTTTCAGTAGATATTGCCACTGACCAGACCCAAGAAGAGTGTCCCCGCAGCAACTGGACTTGCTTTCCTGAGTCTATGTTCCAAATCTTAACTCGGTTGTCTTTGCTTCCCGAAACAACAAACTTATTGTCCCGCGATACAACTACACATCTGACCATGTCTGAGTGCCCTCTGAAAAGGTGGATTCTCTGTCCTGTGTCTAGGTTCCAAACACTAATGGTGTTGTCGTGGCTCCCTGACACTATGAACTTGTTGTCTGGTGATATAGCTACTGTGCTGACAGAGTCTGTGTGGCCTCTCAAAAGGTGTGTTTGTTGGCCAGTGTCTAAACTCCAGACCCGCACAGTTTTGTCGTCACTTCCAGAAACAATGTACTTCTGTTGTTTAGGAGGAGGGTTAAACACTGCAATGGAGTGAATAATGTCGTCAGGTTCAGGAAACTTAACTACTTCTTCTACGTAGCTTTGCAAGTCACTGCTTCTTTGGTAAGCACTTTCGAAGTTGTTCTTCATGACTAGGTCGCGAGTGGAGTAGTCAGTGAGTTGGATAATAAGTTGTTTGATGTTTTGGCGAGTTTGTTGGAACTTTTGGAGTTCTTTGGCACAGAAATTTTCGATTTGGCTGACAAGAGCATTGGCATTGTGGATTACTTCGTTTTTGTAAAAGTCGCATCTTTTTTCAAGGTGTTTTAGGAACCTTAGGATTTCGATGTGGGAGTCGTAGTTCTTTTTTACTTCGTCAAGTTTGAGTTTAACAGACCTGAGGCTAGGTCTTTTGCTTGGGTCTTTTTCAAGCATCTTTTTGATGATTCCTTCAAAAACAGTAGAAGCAAACTTGTTCATAGGCATGTACTCTCCAGCATTAAAGGGTCCTTTGAGTTCACAAATTCTGTAAAACAAGACTCCTAAGTTGTACACGTCTTCTTTGCCTTCCTCGGTTTTATAAAGGTTCTTGTAAGAGTCAGAAGAGTTAGTAACTGAGTTGCTGAAGAACTGCAGGGTGCCTAGGTCTGGAAGCAGGATTTTGTTGTCTTGTGCGATGTAAACGTTGCTTGAAGATATTTCAAAGTCAAATATTGCTTTGCTTTGCATGTAAGCTGTGACATCTGAAAGCTGGGAAAACCAGTCTGCAACTCGGACTTCGTCAAAGGATCCAGGTTTTTGTTTCTGAATTACTTGTTCAAGTACATCTGCTTTAAAGTATTCAGTAGTCACACACAAGTGGTTTTCGTTGTTAGAAGTTACATTAAGTAGTTTAGTGAGGTTGGAGTGACTAAGTTGAAGTAACTCTTCAGCTTGCTGCATGAACCTGTCAATTTCTTCTTGACTTTTGGGAAACTTAGAAACCTTAACTACACAGAGTTGGTCACTAAGGTCTTTGCAAAGGTAAGATTTAGCGAGTCCTTTTTCCTCCAAAAGCTTGATTTTTTGGTAGCCTTGAGGGACTTTTACAAGTTGTTGGGGCTTTTTGCCACACTTAGAAGGGCTATGGTTCACTTGTTCGCAAGCACAAAGTTCAGTAGGAGTAGACCTGCAAAGGCACTCTAGCCACTTTTCAGAGTGATCGCATTCCATTACGTTATTTTTATACATTGGCTTAATTAACTGAAATGTCCCAATTTAAAGAACCCAAAAATGCAGGCTCCAAACTGATGTAAGGACTACTAAGGATTTGGCAGAACTACGCAAGTCTCGAAAGGAAACTCAAAAGCATGAAAAGCACCATTGAGACCTACAGAGAGTTCCCTCAAGTTTTCAAAGCTCCAGTTGGCAAAAAGCAACACCTCAAAAAGATGCGGAACAAAGAGATCAAAGAAGAAAACAGAATCCTCCTTGAAAAAATGCAAGGCATCTTCAAAGCCAAACCTAAAATAATCCAAACTACCAAACTTAAGTCCCTCAACATCACTGCCAGGAAACAAGAAGCCACCCGCATTAACCAACAAAACACTAACCTTTATAAGCACCTTTCCAACATCAAATCTGAGTACAGCAGAGAAGAACTAGCTAAGTGGAACAAAACTAACGAAAAGTACAAACAAAACCTTAAGTCACGCTCAAGCATAAGTCCTTTAAGACCCATTGTAACCCCTGGACTTGCCAAAGCTTACCCCGAACTCAAGAAACTCCCTTGCAACACAAGCAGGTCACGCGCTAGTGTTTCCACAACTGACCGTGGTAAACCTGAAAACACCTCTAATTCGAATCCCTAACTTAACTTAATTCAATCTCATGAACTCCATTTGAGTCCACACACTTGAAAACAAAGTGCGGCTGGGCCACCAAGAACCGAGTTCTAAGTGCGTGGGCACACTTAGCCATGACTTCTTTGGCCTCTTCAAAAGACATTTCGGGGTTCCACCAGTGGTCCAACAAGCCGTACAAAAAGTTGCCTCCGTAACCATGAGCTGCCTTGTCTACTTTGGAAACCACTCCCAAGTAGTCTAAGTAGTACAGACTTGCTCCTTCTTCGTCAAAGCCTCCCAGCAACAGGTCAGTGAAGCTTGGACTTTTCCTCAGGTCTTCTGCTATGAGGGTCCTAATGAAGTTTGCCGAAGCACCAGTAGAAAGCGTGACTCCGTTGGAGAAGTAGTAAAGGTGGATGTTTTTTTGGACCAGGTCCGAAAAGTCATCTCGGTTGGATGCTTCTCCAGCAGCTGCAAGGATCTTGTTGTTGTCGATAGGGGTGATTTTGTCTTCGTCGTCTTTGAGTCTGACTATTGAGAACTGGGCACTGCGGTCTGCCCCGAGTATGACGAAGTCTTTGCCTTTTAGTCCGAAGATGGTATCCATATTTGTGCTTATATGACCCAAGAAAGCATATTTTAGTTAACTCCATATTAAGCGATAATTTAAAAATTCGTTAGATGTCTGAATTTACAGCAACAGAAGTTCCCCAAGAACCCGAACACAAAATGTACTCTGAAGTCAAACAACAAAGAAAACAAACCGAAGAAGACGCTAGACTACTTGCCAACAGACTGGCTCTCCTCCGGCAAGAAGAAGCCAAAGCTCAGAAAAAGATCGAAGAAACCAGACGCAAAGCACTCGAAATCATGCAAACCCGAGCTCGCAACTTAGAAGCCCAACAAAAAAAAGAACAACTTTCAAAAGAAAAACAACTTCAAAAACAACAACGGTCTAGTGAACTCCGCAACCAAAAACAACAACAACAACTCTCCAAAGAACAAAACCTCCAAAGCCACTTCCACAAAGTCCACTCAGAAGCCAAAGCTCTCAAAGAGTTCAAAAAAGAAAACAAACAAGCCATCCACACCCAAAAACAACAGGAAAGAATGCAAAAACTATCCAAAAAGGAACAACTCCTTTCTTGCAAACGCGAAGCTGAACTCAGACGCAAAAAACTAGAAGAAGAACGCAAAGCCAAAGCCAAACAAGAACTCCAAAAACGCATTGAACAGGAAGAAGCTATACGCCTCCAAAAGGAAGAAGACGTCAAACGCATGGAACAAGAAGAATTCGAACTCATACAGCGCCTCCAAAACACCCAGTCCATGCAACAGTCTGCTTACGAAGAACTCGAAAAAGCCCTTTCTGGAGAAGTTGAGTTCAGTATACTGAGTGAAACATGTTAATATTACTTAGCAGGATAAACTTTAGAAATAGCCCCTAGTCCTTTCGTCCGACCTTCTCTGAACAAAATAGTCATCCCTGGATGCACTAACTCAGGGTTGTACATAAACTTGAACCTTATAAGTCCTTTGTCGCCTGTCCGGAGAAGCTCCTTAGTCATGTCTAGTACCTTAGCTGCCTGCCTTACCACTCCACAGTGAATTATGGGTTGGTAGTTCTTTCTGATAGTAGTTGCGTGGTGCAGAATCACTACTTCTGCGTCAAATTCCCAGGCCGTCTGAGGCATTAAGTTCCTGTCCACCATCACCATGCCTTTGCGGATGCTGTTCCGTTTGATTTGGTCCTTTTTGTTAGAAGCCCTTACGTTGAAGCACACTGACTGGCCTGCCACTGCAACGTCTACAGGAGTCCTTTTCATGTGTATGCTCCTCACAGTTACTTGTCTGTAATTGCCGTTCTTCTCAGGACCTAGCATCAAGTTGGAGTTAACTTGCACTGTGCCTGACTTAAGAATTCCTGAAATCACAATGCCTACACCTGTCACCATGTAAACTCCGTCTATCAAAAACTCCACAGGGTCTTCAGGGCTCCCGAAAACCCCTGAAGTAGTTGCCCGTGGTTCGAGTCCGTGCAGAAACAACCTTAGTTTGTCCAGACCTTCTCCAGTGACGTTAGACACTGAAAAGATAGGGGAGACCTTAGTTTCCATAAGGTGTTGGATGTCCTGGAACTCTGTGTCTTGGTCTACCACCAAAGGCATTCGGCTCCCTGCCGAGGGACTCCGAAGGATCTTTTGCAGAGTTTCGAGGTTCTGGCTGTATACGTTTTCAGGAGCAATGTCGACTTTAGTAATCACGAAAAACATTGGAACTTTAAGAGCCAAAGCAAGCCCTATGTGCTCTTTAGTCATTCGAGTAAGACCCATGTTAGCTCCAATGACTATCATGGCGTAGTCAGGCATCAGTCCTACCAGTCCGAAAATAGTAGTTTTTAAGTACCTTTCGTGACCGCACAGGTCGAGGAAGGTAAGCACTCGGTTGGAGTTCTCAACAATGTGTGACCAAGTTTTGTTTTTGCTTTCTGTGATTCTTTCTGGAGCAACTTGCGAGCCGTCAGGACGGAAACCCATGATTTCGTGGCCGATGCTGGAAGTTCTTCCGTTGGCTTGTTCGTGAGAAAAATTAAATACCAAACTGCGTGCAGAACCTCTTCCATCGTCCATGACGCACCTAGTAAGCACTCCCACTAACGTAGATTTGCCTGAGTCAACGTTTCCGATAACAGCTACTCGGAGGTCAGGTTCCCCTCCAGAAACTTTGCTTTCTTCAGCTGGCTCCATTTATTAAGCTTACTTAGATCATTTCGTATTCCTCTTCTATTTGGCAGAAGTCAGACCCGAACTCAAGCAAATTCTCAGCTTTATACTGCTCAAAGCACTCCACAACTAGTCTTTTGCTAAGGAAGTTGTGCAGTTCTCCAGACTTCAAGCGCAGTATCTTAGTTTTCTTTAAAACTAGCATTTTCAAGATCAAGTTTAAAAGCACTTCTTCGCCTTCCATCAAAAACAAGTCCATGATCTTAACGCTGACCTCCAGGGGCGCTATATACACACACAAAGTCAAGAAGTAAGCTGAAAAACAGGTGAAGTCCAGTTCCTGACTCTGGAAATGCATGTACAAGTCAAGGTGGTGGCTTTCTACTTGACGGGCAAGTGAGTCGAGGATCCTGACCAACTTAGGAGTGCCAGCTAGAAACAACTCTCTCCACTGCAAGTCGTTCATCACGTACCAAAACACCCTGAAGGCAGCCATCTCTGACAGGTGCATGAGCAGCAGGCCAGCAATGAAAGCCATACCTTGGCAGTACCCCACCTTGGGGTCAGCTTTGGCGTAAGCACGCAAGAGGTTCTGAAGGGCTGTTTGGCCAATCCCCCCTTTTTGTGTGAAAAGACTGTGGAAGGGGAAGGTCCTACTCAGGTCCTTGTTTATTTCGCGATCTGCTCCTGTGAAGCTGCTCAGTTGTAGGTACTGTCTTTCTGAAACGTTTGCTCCAAACATTTGCCACAAACCTGGACGCATGTGTTCAGGAATGCCCCTCACTAAGCTATGACGCAAGCCAGGAGGGGATACGCGACTCTGCCCTGGTCTCTGCAGTAGCGCCCACTCTTCTCTGTGTACTTTCGGAACGGGCGGATCAATTATCTCGAATTCGTCGCTTAGGCTGTACTTGCGTGACATAGCGTAACTTTTAAAATATGTTTATTGCATGTTGGATTCATAACTTAACCTGTAGGTGCAGTTTCTAGCTGTAGAAAAAATAAATAAATATGAAGTTTCTGGTAGTAGCTGTTCTAACTGTTGGAGTGTTGGGCCTCCAGAGTCCTTTGAGTGCCTATAAAGAGTTCCTAGAAGGTATGCACCAAGGCTTCACAGGGTCAATGCCCCCCCAGCAGTGCCTTTCGCAAGAAGCCCAGGAAAAAATCAGCCAGCACTTTTCTAAGTTTGTTTCAGTAGTTTCTGGCAACCCTACAATCCACGACTTCTTCAGTGCCTGGTTGCTGTTCACACCTGACGCTATGAAGCTTGTCAGTGACTGCGACTTAGGAATTTACTTGGAGACTTTCAAAGAAGCCATGGAAAGCTACGGAATGCATGGGCTAATTTCAAGGACCTACATGCACTATAGTGCTTTGCAACTGAGACTCAAGAACATAGTTGACTTTTGGAATCAAGCTAAGTTCAAGAACGCAGGCGACGAAGTAGGAAGACTACTTAAAATAGTGCTGAGTCCTGAAAACTTAGAAAGTAATTAATAAATGGGGAGCAAGTGCTGCAAAAATGTTAAGTCGAAAGAACCCATTAAAGTTGTAGCTAGAATTGAGAACATGGATTACGAACTGCCTGAAACTCCAGAGTCTTTTGAAGTCCTACAGCAAAACTTACTAGTTCTTGCTAAGCAGCATTACGGAGACGTAGAGCCTTACGACTATTTTAAAATGCAAATTGAATCTCAAAAGGACAAGTTCATTGTTGACGAGGAGTCTTACTTAGCTGCCAAAATTCTTCTGAACAAAAAAGGACTGACCCTTGTAGTTACAAGGTGTTCTTTTCTGGACTTGTTTAATCTAGACTTATTTTCAGTTCAAAATCAGCAGCTGAACGCAAGTTCAACACTGGTTCTTCAAAGTTTGGAATACCACAAAGAAAGCATTTTGGAGTTCCTTAAACTCCAGTGGAAACTACTGAGGTTCACAGAGCACCTGAACTTGTTCACTGCCTGTTCTTCACTGGACTCTGCCATTTTAGCTCTACTTCTGTGTTACGCGTGTGAGTCCAAAGGTTCCTTTGAAGTGATAGGCCTGAAGCTCTCAGAAGACTACCCGTTCATTGACATATCAGTTTGTGTTTCAGAGAACTGTGCTAAACTAAACCAACTCTGGCAGAGCTTCATCAAAAGTTACTATGAAGCAAAAAGGGCAGCTAAAGTAATTTCCAAGCAAAGTAAAGAACTACTTGACTTAGTAGAGCATTCTTCTAAAAAGAAGTTCCACGAACTCGGCCACTCCCACTTGGACTTCGAAAAGTTCCATGAAACAGCGGTTGACTTTGAAAAGAAGACTCATAATATCCAAAAACAACTTAAAAAAAGTGTGTCTTCGCTATTCCAAATAGAAAAAGGTGACTGGCTCAACAAGATTTGCATGATGGTTGACTTAGCCCAGGTAAAACTCAACAATGTCAAGTTAATGTTTGGACTCAAAGGGAAGTTCTTAAAGATTTCTGATATTTTAAATGAGTAATTAAAGGGGGTTATAATGGAACAAGTCAAGCAATCCAAAAAGAGTTTTTACAAAACAAGTAACTACTAGTAAGTGATTACCTCTTCCAGAGAAGCTGCCCAAAAACTAGAACACTTGCTGAAAATAGATAAGTTAAACCCTAACCAAGTAGAAGAACACATCACCAAAGCTATCAAAAAGGCTGCACCACAAGTTGACTTAGTTAACGTTGTTTTGGGAATCTACAAAGAACTCCTACAGTTAAACTTACCTGAGATTTTGTCCAAAAAACTCACTTCAGCTGTTTGCAAAGCAATCGAGTCTAAACTTATTGACAAGCAGTCCATGGCCCAAGCAGTAGAGTCCCAGATCTACCAAATCGACCCTGGAACTCTTCCAGAACTCGTCGGAGCCCTTAGTCTAAACCACCTTAAAGAAAAGTAACTTCCAAACAGTTTGTATGAACTAGCTTGTAGTTACTGGAACAACAAAAAGCACGAAAAAGCTGTAGTTTTGTGTCAGAAACTCAAGTTGTGCAACAGACTCCAAAGTGATTTCTGTGCTTTGGAGTTTTTAGTTAAATCCAACAAAACCGAACTAGTTAAGAAACTCACTAAAAAGAACCCTGACTTAGCTAAAACCGCCGTAAAACTAATGACTTCTGAAAAACATGCTAAGTTTGCTGCCCAGATACTTAAAGAGTCCCAACTTTCTCCTCAAAATTACCCTTCACTTTTAACTATTTTGAAAAGAAAAACAGTCAGGTACCACTTAAAAGCCTCAGACATTGGCTTCTTCAGACTAGCAGAAATAGTTAACGACGACCTCGAGTGTCTTGCCTTTGTAATAGACCAGCTACAGTTTGAATGTAAACTTTACTTAGACAAAAAGAAAAAAAACTACGCGGGAGGAGTGGCTGCAGACATATTTAGGAACTACCCCTACTCAGCACCTTTCTTAAGAAGACCTGTTAAAAAGGCAGTTGAAAACATTCCCCCAAGGAACTTTTCTTTAAGTGACAGTTTCGGTCCCCGCAACCCAGAGGTCGAAGCTATTTTGCCTTTTGATTTTTCAGACCTTAAGTTTGTAGGCAGTTTGGACTCAGTCAAAGAACTAGACCTTAGAGGGGACGTAGTAGGACTGGACTGCGAGTGGCGGCCTTCTTTGACTGCCTTCGACACTACTAAGGTGTCCATTATACAAATAGCTTTTGAAAACAGAATTTACATTGTAGACCTTTTGAACCTCAACGACTGCCAACTGCTAGACGAAAAGCTCAGCCAAATGTTTTCTGACCCAGGCATTGTAAAGTTAGGACTTAGTTTTTCTGGAGACCAAAAAAAGGCACAAGAAAGTTACCCCCACATGAAGTGCTTCAAGAACCCAATTAATAACTACTGCGACTTAGTGGACTTGTTTCAAAAGCTAAACAACCAAAAGAACCCTGGCCTGGCTGGTCTGTGTGAAATGATCCTAGGACTGCCTCTGTCCAAAGTAGAACAAATGTCTAACTGGGAAAACAGACCTCTGAGACAGTCTCAACTGCACTACGCCGCAATGGACGCTTACGTGCAAATTCCCATTTACCAAGTTTTGCTAATTCAAGAACCTGGTGAAGCACCTCAGATGGCCCCTAAAAGCTGTTTGAACTGCAAAAGCAAAATGCACGAGGAAGAGTCTTGCTACAGAGGGCCTAAGTGCAGACTCTGTGAAGAGTACGGACACGAGTCGCCACACTGTCCTTACTAATTAAAAAATGGAAGCTTTAGAGTTCAATTCAAACATCAACTCAACTTTAGAGTGTCCTATTTGCATGAACTACTTAAGTCCTCCCGTAATACAGTGCTGCAACGGACACTCTATATGCGGCAAGTGCTCAAGCATGACTGAGAAGTGTCCTGAGTGCAGAATTAAACTTAACCAAGCCAACAGGAACCTTACTTTGGAAAAGATACTTGAAGGAATCCAACTTAAGTGCCAGTTTGAAGAATGCCAAGTAGTTACTTCACTTGCTAAAAGGTCCCAACACATGGACGAGTGTCCTTTCAACCCTTACTTGCAGTGCGTGATTGAGCAGTGCCAGTGGGTAGGCAAAGAAGAAGACTTACTTAACCACTTAAAACGCACTCACTGCATCAAAGAGTTTGTGATGGATCCAGAAGGAGGCTTTAGGGGTTGGAACTCCAAGTCTTGGAAACAAGCTGACTGGGGGTACAGTATTTGGAACTTCAACGGAGAAGTCATTCTTAACAAAAGCATGAGCACCAAGAACTTCTTTTACCTGTCTATTTACGACTTAGGCCAGCAACATAAAGTCAAACTTACAGTAGAAAACAAAGACAACAAAGTTTCCTTCGTTCTGAGCACTAATTCTATAAAAAACCGCCACAAAGACCAAATGCAGTTCCACCTTTCAATACAAGAAATCCAAAAACACTTTTTAGAGGCAGCTGAGGGTCTAGAAGACGGGTACCAAAGACTCACTATCAAAGTTCAGTTATTAAATTAATATAAAATGAAAAGCAAAGAATGGTTGGAAGCAAGAGAAGCCCGCAAGAAGATGTGGGTGGAAAGACTTAACTACATGAGCAGGCGCTGCCACGCAGCTGCTTGGGCCATTGGAGCAGCCTTGGTGCTTTACTACACCAATTTCTTCTACGTAATCTTTAACTCACCCCAAGTCAACTCGCTTTTCTTCGGAGTAACACTGACTTGCTTCGGAGTCTTTGCCTCACTCACTTTGTTTGCGAGCTTCGGGCTCCCCAAACACGAGGAAATAGAAGTAACTGCGCCTAGACTCATTCCGGTAGCTTCAGCTGTAGCGATGATGATGTACCTCAGTTCACACATTGCTTTCTGGCCAGTTTGGGGTTGGTACACTCCAGCAATCATTGCAGTACTCACAATAGGGTTCATGATGGCAGGAACCTTCCTTCCAAAAGGCACTCCAGGATCAGTCTTGGTGGTGGTTTTGTTTGTAGCTTCAGTGTCTTCAAGTAAGTACATTTCTCATGAAGGCTTATGGCATTAGCTAACTTAGTTAATAATATGTCTGACTTTGGCTTCTTAGACACCTTGGTGACTAAATATCGAGACATTTTTGAAAAAGCCGTAGCTAACAACTACGTTGTGTGCATTCCGACAGAAGCTTCTTTAGGATTGCAACCCATCACCAAAAGACTTGTAACAGACCACATCTTAAAACCTTCGCCCTATATCGAAAACCTTTTCCAGACTTTAAGTGGAAAAAACTTGCTGATTAAGTCAGACGAGATTGAAGCCCACACTGGCTACACTCACAAGTTCACGCTTAAAATCATAAGGGAAGAGAACGCCCACGACGAAAACGGCCGAGTTTACAAACAAATTACAATAAATGCTCCCTTGGACGACAACCCCAAGAAGTTTGCTTACATTCCTCCAGACCCTATTTTTAAGTTCTACACTTCAGACCAGTACATCGGCTACTTAACCAACGCAGTTGAAGGGGCTGAGGCTGCCAGTATGTTTGCCAAGGCCTTTACTCAGCACTTCAACACTTCTTACATCATTTTCAAGGAGTTCGCAAAAGACTGCTACGCCAAAGTCAAAACGGGACTTAAGGACCTCAAAGCTTTGGTGTTAACTATTGGCCAGTTTCAGAGTGTGCACACCTGCCCTAAGTGGATGGAGTACTTGTGCGAAATGGTAGAAAGCAACATACTCAAAAGCATCTACCCTAAGTTGTTTGGCCACATGAAAGAGTTCCACGAAGACAAAGAAACAGAACTCTGGAACGACTGCAACAAACTCATAGAACAACTCCCCCCCGAAAACTTCGGCTTCGACCCCGAACTCAAAGACTGCCAGTTCAAAGAGTCCTTTGGTTTGGTGGAGCAGCTAAACGACCTAGAAACTCCTTGGGAAAAACTCCAAATCATCACTAGAGTGGCTTCTACAATCGACAAAGAATGCAAACACCACCTTTCTTCCATTAAGTCCCAAAAAGCTGATTCCTGGGAAACCTCTGCAGACCAATACTTCCCCCTACTGACTTACTTTATTTGCTTGCACAAACCTAAAAACTTACTAGCCAACCTAGCTTACATACAGGAATTCACCATTTCAACCAACTCTTCTGGAGAAAAGACCTACCACTTAATTAACTTCCAAGCTGCAGTGCAAAGCATCAAAAAGATGGTGGAGGATGTAAGTAAACCCCAAGTAGTTAAAATCCCCTCTCCGCCTCCTCCTGAGTACACCAGAATGAAAACCTACGGAAAAGCCAGAACTGACTTGGAAGCACAAAACATCGAAGAAGACTACGGAGTGTTTGGACCTCCTAGAAGAAGAATTTAATATTTAAACCTTTTTCATAGAAGCAGAACTAGGTCTTGAATAGTCCTCAGGTCGGGGGTCTAGAATCCTAGAAAATTCTTCAAAAGTAATGTAGTTTTCGTACTTAAACCCTTCTTCCCGAATCATAGACTTAACTTCTTCTTCAGAAACTTGCAGTCCCATGATTTCCAAGGCGTGCTTTATGTTGTCTTTCGTGATGAACCCGTTGTCGTCTTCGTCAAAGAACTTAAAAGTAATCCACCTAAACTCTTTGTCAATCAAAAACTTGCGGTCAATCGTGGCTGAAAGGAACTCAGAGTACTTGATTTTACCTATCCCTTCAATGTCTATTCCAGCTACTAACTCGTTAATGCTTTCTTGAGTAGCTTCAAGTCCTAGTCGAGTAAGTGCTTCCTTCAACTCGCTTGTGGTAATATACCCTGTGTGGTCTGTGTCTAGAACTCTGAACACACCGTTTAGTTGTGTCAGTTCTTCAGTGTTTAAGTACCTCACTAACACGTTCATAATGTCTTTCCTGAGCTTAGAAGTTTTGTTAAATCTTTTGAGCCTCTTCAAAATAGGCTTAGTGTTTAGGTTGGAAGGAGAGTGTCTTAAAGAAAACCAAGAGTGCTCTATGGCTTCAGAAGCCATGATGCGCTTTCTGGGGTCTACACAAAGCATTTTCCTAAGTAAGTCTTTGGCAGTGTCACTGATACTTTCCCACTTTTTGCCTTCAAGTGAGTAGTTGCCTTCTAAAATATTTACAAACAAGTCTTTGGTGGTGCTTCCAGAAAAAGGAGGTTTTCCCACTAGAATTAAGTACATCACTGCGCCTAAACTCCAAATGTCGCATTCTTGGTCGTAGTTCTTGTTAAGGACTTCAGGAGCTACGTAGTAAGGAGTGCCTACTATGCTGTGGAGCATGTCACCTTGTCCAAACTTAGCTGCAAGTCCGAAGTCAATAATCTTAATTTCGGCACCTGGACCTTCGTGGGAAAACATAAGGTTTTCAGGTTTAAGGTCTCTGTGGGAAATATTCATACTGTGCAAGTGGTTGATTGCGTGGAGGAGCTTATAGATTAAGTCAGAGGCTTCTGCTTCGCTACAGGGTCCTTTTCTGAGCAGGTTCTCAAGGAGTTCGCCCCCCGAGCACATTTCCATTACTATGTGGATGAACTCTTCGTCTTCGTAAACTTCGTAGAGTCTGATGATGTTGGGATGGTCTACTTTGCAAAGTGCTTCAAGTTCCCTTTTGAGACTGTTTACTTGGGACTCTACTTTTTGCTTAGGAATGATTTTGATTGCATATTTGTGTTTGGTTTGGGAGTCTTTTTTGTAAGCTAGTCTTACGTTGCCAAAGTACCCCTCTCCAATGACCTTTTTGATTTTGTAGTGCTTAAGAATGTCTAGTTAGATCTTACTGTCCTGGTTGATGTAAGGGAACTCCCCAAAAGAAGTAACTGGGTCAGTTGGGTTGAAAAAAAGACTTTTAGAAGAGACTCCTTTGGGCTTTACACTTGGTTTTGGTTTTTTCGAAATGCAGTTTCCCATGTTAATTAGTATTAATTCGGATACTTAGAACTTAAAAACCTGCTAAAGTTCTTTTCAGCGTGGTCTTTTACGAGTTCTATAGCTTCTTGCAAACTAACTTTTTCTTCTAGAACCATTTTAGTGCACTTGTCTATAAAGGACTCTTGAGGTTCAATGTAAGTTGTGGGTGTTTCTTCTTCAGTAAGTATTTCGTCAGTTGTTTCGCTAAACTCTCCACTCAGCATCCCCTTAAAATGGAAAGTTCTTTTACTTTTTCACTGCTAGAAAGGGCTTCTTTTCCTTACTTCCAAAACCCCCAAACACAACAGACCCTTACCAAGTGGGGAGTTTGGAACAGCATGGACTTGTTTAAGTTCCGGTTCGAACAAGTCTTTTCGGAGGACTTAGCTGAAACCTTTCTGTTGGACTTAGTTAACAGCTCAGAAGTCAGAAGAGCACTTCCTAGCATTGCTCAAGGAGCCAAAGCTTCCCCAGTCACTTCACTCAACTTCAAAAAACTCAGGTGTTCTGAAGTGTCCATGTCCTTTTTCAACTTCCTCAAAGAAAAAGGCTTTTCAGGCGACTCTGGAAACATCGTAAAAGTCATTCCTGACTGGCTGGACGACATAGAAATCGTGGACAAGTTCAGAGAAGCCGTCCTGATGGAAGAAAGCGAGCACTGGGACTTGCTTCCCCAAGAAGTCAGAGACGAGTTCTTGTTCAGAGTCTTCCAGCACCTAGAAATCGGGGGAGGGATGAATCAGTACGAAGACTACATAGAGCCTTACTTAGAAACCACCAAAGGAGTTTACAAAGACTTAGTTAGTGTGAAGCAAGACCAAGACACCCAGGAACTCTACATAGTGTCCCAAGTCTACCAACTCTTAGACAACAACCAGTTCGACCCCTTTGGATCCGAGCACCCCCAAAACTTCTGCTACGTAATTGTAGACCCTTCTTACAGACATGTGAACTTGTGGTACCACAGGTGGCGCTCTTTTTGGTAATAAGATAAAATAGTAGACTTTATAATATGCGAAACACCCAAGTTTTCTTTAAACCTGCGCAACGCAAACTGTACTGCAACCCAGAACTAGATTCTAGTTTTGAAAAAAGAAAAGACAGACCCATCCTCCACAAGGCCCCTTTAACAGGGAGCACCCTGAGTTACAAGTCTATTCTTAAAGTAAAAATAGGATCTGCCAAAAGAACCTCTTCTTCAAGTCGCGACTTGAGGGCCCGCAAAGAACCCCACATCAGAAAAAGCAACCTTCAGAACTTATTCGTTAAAGGCTTCAAAGAGAAGGTAGAAGCCAAGTCCTCAACTCCTAACAGACCCAGGCCCAAACTCAGTCCCGAATCTGAAAGACTTCCAGAACTCGCCCTAAAAACCAGCAAAGACCACTGCTTTGACAGGTCCCGCGTAATCAGAAAAACCAAAAACTTAAAGCAAACTAAGCCTTCCAGAGTCGTAGTTCTCAACAAGTTCAGAAAAGAAGAAGCTTTCAAGGAACTCAGTTCAAGTTCTTCTAGCCTAAGCAGTCTCTGTCCTAAAATATAAATAACATGCAAAAAGAAACCTTTGAAGAAGAAGCTTCTTTACTTGCCTTAAAAGCTCAGGAGTACCCTTCGGTAAACGTCAGTTGGTGCGAACCCTTTCTCAAGATCAGAGGCGCCAGCCAGGACATAGACTGGGAAGCAGTAGTTCTCTACCATGTAGGCTATAGAGTGCCTGTTCTGTACTTCAGACCTACTAACTGTGTTTTAGACTCCAAGTCTGTAGTTGAGTCTCTGTGCAAGTGGAGCAGTTACGTTTCTCCTTGCGAGTTGCCTTTGACAGGACAGCCTTTTTATATGCTGCATCCTTGCAGGTCACAAGAAGTAGCTGGGTGCTTACTTCCTTGGCTCAGTGTGGTGTTGCAGGTTATAGGACTTACTCTTCCGCTTGAACTCTTTATTTAACTACTTTTTAACGATCATTTTAGACCTAGGCGCTACACTGGACTTTTCGTACCTAGTTTTTTGTCTTGATGCAAACTGTCTTTCTTTGGCTTTTTTGTGTTTGAGGATAGCGTTCTTTTTGATGGCTTTCTTTTTTTCTTTGACTAGTTGTTGTTTGTTTTTGAGGTCTGAAGGAGCTCTAGACCTGCCAGTGTTTTTCTTCATGTTGTCGGGGTCTTCTTTTTCGCCTACTTTTTGGATTCGTTTTTTGGTGGTTTTGGTCCACTCTTTGTAGAGGTCTTTGGCTTTGTTGTCGACTAAGAACTTTTTCTTCTTTTGGTCTTGTATGTACTTGCCTTTCTTTTTGTCCCACTTCATCTTAGTGGACTTCCTGAGTCCTGTTTCGTCTTCCATGGGAAGTTCCATAGCTAGTTGGGAGAACTCTTTGTCCTTTTCAAAAGTGCGTTCTCCTTCGTAGCTTAGGTAACTGGAGTCTTTGAAGTCTGTTTTTTGGCCTCTTTTTTGTCTTTTGGAGGGTTTGGATATCTGTTCTTGTTTTTTGCTGATGCCTTCTCTCACCATCACTTCTAGTTCTTTTTCTTCTTCTTCGTTCACTTGTTCTGGTTTGGCTTGCTCCCGGGGTCTTTTTTGGAGGTTGAGTCTTTCTTCCTTCATTCTGTTGGCAATTTCGCCTTTTCCTGACAGCTTTGCACTGAGTTCCAGCATGTTCATTGTGGGTTTGAACTCCTTTATTTTTTGGTAAAACTCTTCTTCAGGCTGGGCTTCTTTGTAGTTGGGGTGGATGCCCCACTGGAACTGCTTGGCCCTGCGCACTGACTCATCTGAGGCACCTTGTTTGGTTTTGTTGTAGATCTTAAGAGCGTTGTTTACAGACTTCAGTCTGGTGTCTAGTTCTTCAAGGTTAACTTCTTTCATAGCTAGTGAGTACTCTTCGTGTGCGTCTCTGATCACACTTTCTGGGAAGTGGCCTATAGTTTCAATGTCTGTTTTGGAAAGGTGCATAAGTACATCTATTAAGTAAGGAACGTCTGGCTGAGTTGCTAAGCAGTAACAGTGCCCAGGACGCCCTGCACGGGCAACTCTTCCTGACCTGTGGATGAAAAGTTTAGGTGTGTATGCAAAGTCGTAGTGAATTACGTTGTCTAGCAAAGGAATGTCCAGTCCACGCGCTGCTAAGTCAGTAGTAATCAGAAAGTTCCTTCTGGACTTCCGAAACATCTCCAAAGCCCTTGTCCTGGCTTCTTGGTCCATAGCTCCATAAAGACCAACAGCAGGAATCTTAAACGAGTTCAACAGAAACTCCATGTATTCCACGTGGTGCCTCGTTGCCACAAATATTATAGAGAGTTGGTCTTTAGAAAGGTCAATGATGTGTGTGATTATGTGCAGAAGCAAAGCTTCCTTGTCTTCTTTGCGCACCATGAAAAAGTCCAGGTCTAGTTCTTCAGGCAACTTGTGTTCTTGGTCCAGTTTAATCAACACAGGGTTGCTCAAACCCGTTTTGGAGAAATCAGTCAAAACCTCAGGCAACGTAGCTGAAAAACACAGAGTTTGTCTGTTTGGGTGCTTCATGTGGCTCAGTATTGAACTTACTTGCTCCATAAGTCCCATCTCCACAAGACGGTCAGCTTCGTCCAGAACAACCATTTCCACGTTTGCCAAAGAATAGTTTAGTTCCAAAATAAAGTGAAGCAACCTTCCAGGAGTAGCTATTAAGATGTCTGGGTTCTCAGCTAGTTTGTTGAACTCACTTTTCAGTCCGTCTCCACCAACTAGTGCTGCGAACTTCAAAGAAGTGTACTTGCCCAAGTCCAAAGCAAACTTAAGTGTTTGGTAAGCCAGTTCACGAGTTGGACTGATAACTACAGCACGCGCTCCAACTATGTTAGAGTGGACTTTAAGTCTTTGGAATATGGGAATCAAAAACGCTGCTGTTTTACCTGAACCTGTCCGAGCAATTGCAATGATGTCTTGGCCTGACAAAGACATTGGAATGGCTTTGCGCTGAATTGGAGTGGGCAAGTTGTACCCCTTTGCTTTGATAGCCCTAAACACCTCAGGGGGTAGTTCCATCTTCTCGAAGCCTCCACTCTTTTTTACCATTGTTTATTATTATGGAACCCAAGTTAGCAAGTGGCTTGACTTTGGCAAAGAACCATGAAATCTTTTACTTAGGTAACACAAACTCAGGAGGCGCTTCTACCAACGGCCAACACTCTAACAGAGTGTACAGGTACCAGGAGTCTTGGACTCAGTTGCAAATTACCAACTCTGAAGTCTTTAAACCTAGGTCAGGCCTAGTGGGGTTTTGCTACAATAACTGCATTTATGTGTTTGGAGGCCAAGAGGAAAAGGCCTCTGGAAGCACTGTGTATTCTGACTGGCTTAAACTCAACTTAGAAACTCTGGAGTGGGAGGTTTTGTTTGAGTCTGAGTTCCCCAGGCACTCTGCTTCATGTGTGCTTAGAGGCTCTAAGGCTTATGTGTTTGGAGGAGCTAACTCTCAAGGCGTGTTCAGTACTCTACTTGAACTAGATTTAGGTAATGTCTAGTGAGACTCTTTGGAGTTTTGTGAAAAACCCACACTAGGAACTCCCCCTGGAGTGTTTATGAGCGGAACTGTTCTTTACAGGGACTGTTTGTACTTGCTGGGGGGCCTAAAGGAAGACTCGACTGCTTCGAACGAACTCTATTCACTTGACTTCCAAACTTGGGAGTGGGCTTTAGTGAACACATTTACTTGTGAAGGAAAAAGCATGCCTATGGCAGGACACTGTGTCACTGTGCACGAAGAAGAGTTACTGGTGTTTGGAGGTTCTGACTTAGCTTCTGTGCTGTACTCGAACCTGTTTGTGTACCAGATTCCAGAAAACAAGTGGAACAAAGTGAACTGTGAGTTGCTGCCTAGGTTCTGTGGAGGCATGTGTGTAGTTGGGAGTAAGGTTTGGCTAGTAGGAGGCTGCAACTTAGAAAGGAGAGAAAACTTAGGAGAGCAAGAACTAGACTTAAGCACACTTAGTTCAAAAGAACCTTTAAGTTAAGATTCTCCACTTATAATGTTTACTGTAAAAATGTACAAAAACACCCACAGACTTAGGAAGTTTTCAGAAAGACCTGGATGGGTCCAACTCATCAAAAAAGAAGCCAAAAAGGTATTTCAGGGCTGCAAACTGCTTTGCCACGACTCCAAGTACATCTTGTTTAAGAAATACAAGTCTATTTTTTACACTGAAAACTTTACCATCAAAGACCAAAAAGCCCTGGACCGAACTAAAGGAGATCTGTTTAAGATGATCCCTTTTAGCGTATTTATAATAATTCCTGGGATGGAGTTACTGCTCCCTCTGTTTCTTTATGTGTTTCCCAACATGATTCCTTCTACTTTCCTCAGCAAAACCAAACAAGAAGCTTACGTGGAATGCATTATACACAAACGCCCTTCCAATGCTGACAAACTCCACAGGTTTTTGCTAGAAAAAGCCAAAACTCTTGAGGAACAGCCTGACTTGATCCAGAAAATCAGAAACCAACCACAAAAAGTTACTTTGGGAGACCTAGTTAAAAGCCAACACCTTTTCAAAAAACAGTTCACTTTAGGCAGCATGGACTCTGACCAGCTCAGAGCTGTTTGCAGGTTCCTGTGCTGCGAACCCTGGACAGGATTCCGCAGCTTCAATAAACTAGTTGTCTGGCCTACTCACAAACTTTTGGGGTGCTTAGGTATAAACTTCCCTGCAGAGTGGGAACCCAAAGTATTTCCTTTGTCAAGCATACACAGAAACATTTTGATGCTGCAAGCTAGGTCTGTTCTAAGGAAACTCCGCGAAGGAGACTCTCTTCTCCTTCAAGAAAACCTAGACACGATTGAAGACTCCTTGCTAGACACTCTTTGTTGGGAAAGAGGCATTCCCACTGAGTTCCAAACAGACAAGCAAAAAAGGAAAGGACTCAAGACTTGGGTTTTCTACTCAACTCACCCTCTTCCAGGCGGTCCTGTCCAAAACGAAGTTTTAGTATTTGCTCAGGTCTTCCAGTACCTACACGACTCAATAATGCCTGAAGAAGAAACAAAGATCCCCCTGACGCCCAAAGTTACTTTAGAAGAGTCGATAGATAGAATTCTAAACTTTGAAACTAAAGAAATCACTCAAGTCCTCCGAGAACTTGAAGAACTTGAAGCAACTACTGAGATTTCTCCAGAAAAAAGACAAAAAATTACTGAGAAACTCAAAGTAGCCATTGACCAAAAGTTGTTTTTCGAAGAACGCGAAAGAATCAAAACACAACTCAAGAAACTCGAAGAGATCCCTTCTGAGCAGCAAAAGTCTGAAGGACCTAATCACCCTAATAAATAACTTGTATACTCGAAGTTTCTTTACTTATAAATGGCGTTTAGGAGGAGCAAAGTGCTGCAGCAAATGCAAAACTACAACAGTCCTATGAGAAATGCTTTTATGCTAGATGCTTCCAAAATGAGTTACGACCCTTCAAGGTACGGATTCCAGTACTCAAACAAAGCAGTGCGTGAAGGCTACGAAGACGGAAGACGATTCCTCAGTAGGATTCCTAGGTACCGCGGAACCCACCCTGAACTCAAGGACAAAATCAACGCCCAGCGCTTAGGCTTCTATTTCGGAATAGGAATCACTATATACTTAACAACGCAGTTGTGGACAATGCGACACGAAGAAGACAGGAAGTTCTGGTATGCGCTCTTCAAAGACAAGGAATTTGTAGGACGCTACTCCTATAAGACCAGAGCAATTGAGTTCCAGGACACCATTGGCCCCAGAGCTCCACTCTAAGTAAGTTTCTGGTTAATGTTTAAATAAGAAATGAAGCATAATAATGAACTCTACTGCCAAAGGGTGGAACCGACCTAAAGCCCTTATTTGTCACATTTGTGGACGCGAATTTGGAACTGCTTCCCTGGCTATCCACCAGAAAACCTGTGCTAAGTTGTGGGAAGAAAGAGAATCCAAAAAGCCCAAGTCGAAACGCCGACCAGTGCCCCAGGCACCCTCTGAAATACCTGTTTCGGGGTCTGCTACAGACATTGACTTCCACAACCAAAGGGCTTTTGCTTACTTCGAAAGCAAAGTTATGAAACCCTGTCCTAACTGTCAACGTACTTTTTTGGAAGAGAGACTCCCCATCCACTTAAGAAGTTGCACTGCTGAAAAGCCCCACAAACCTGTAGGAGCTCCCAAATCTCCAGAGCCAGTTCCCAGAGCGCAGTCCCCCAAACCAGTAACTCCCCGGAGTGTGACTCCTAAAAAACAAGACTATGAAGAATGTCCTTACTGCTACAGAAAGTTTCTCAGCAACGTAGCAGAACGCCACATTCCGATTTGCAAAGAGACCAAGCACAGACCTAAACCCCCTCCAACAGCAACTGACTTCTACTCTAAAAAGACTCCTACACGCAAGCCGGTGAGTAACACCAAAAGCAACATCTTTGCTTCTCCAGAACCCACTCAAAGGGAGTTTAAGCCCCAGCCAAAAGTAAAGCTCTTCTGCCACATATGTGGTGAAAAGTACCTAGAAAAAGCTAACTACTGCGCTTACTGCGGCACAAAAAGATAGTGTAGACTAACCTTAGAATTAAGTATATGAAAAGTAACAATTCAAAGATGTCAAGGGTGCTTCTTAACGCCCAGTTCAAAGGCGACAAAGAAAACTTAGGATTCAGAAGCAAAGGAGTTTCCAGAAACTCAAGTTTTTCAGAAAGAAACTCCAGGTCCAATACTCCATCCATCCACACCCACCGCCTTTCAGATATTAGCGTAGCTGCTAACTCCAATTTGCCCAGCTTGCCTCCTTGTGGAAAAAGACTACTGAACTCAAAACCTCCTTTAAGTAAAATCCAAAGTCACAAAAGTGCTAGACCCTTGATACCAGAAGAGTCAGAAAAACCCACTAGGCCTAAAACTCAACGAACTGCTACTATCAATACCCCAGTAGTTACTTATAGTTCTGAGCGCCTCCAGTGGAGTAAAAGGCTGTTGCCTACAATGCCAGTGCTTGTGATGAACTTTGAAGGAGTTCTAGGTGACTACTTCAAAAGCAGTGCTTGGGAAGCTAACGGGGAGAGTCTTTTCCTTCGGAGTGCTTGGGACAGAGGACTGAGGATCTTCCAGGAGTGCTTTTACTTAGTTTTGTTTTGCAGTCTCAAACCCACTCGGGCACAGGAACTTCTGCAGTTTTTCAGAAAGAAAGGCTTTGTCTTTGACGCTGTGTACAGAACAACGACTCCAAACTGTTTCCAAAACTACTCGCAAGTAGCTGAAGACTTTAAACTCCAAGACTCAAGCAGTGTGCTGGTGGTTTCTAGTTTGAACTTAGACGAAAAGGAAATCACTGCCAGAAAAGGAAAGGACTTATTGTCTGACAACTCAGTTTCAAAGCACAAAAGACTCAGAGTTAAGGGGTGTCCTGAAGGCTCTTGCAAACCCTTGACAGTGCTGGTTTCCAACCCAAGGGCGCAGAACTTCAACAAAGCTATGGCTCTCGACTCCATTGCCAGAGTCATTTATAAATTTTATAAAAACTCCGTTAAAAGTGCTTGTTTCCTGGAAACTTTCAGCGAAGCCAAGCAACTAGACTTTCCTGGGTGCAAGTTTGTGAAGGTCACTGACTCAGAGTTTCTGGAAGGTTTATGCTTTTTCGTGATTTCTTCAAAGGGCTTCTTAGTGCACCCTTACGAAAAAGTTCTGACTAAGCAAAGCACTACTTTTTTTGACATATTTTCTTCTAAAACTGTAAGGAACTCCAAGTCTGCCTGTAAATATTAACTTAATAGTAAGTTTCTTATCAAAAATGTCAATTACTTCGTCTTCAAACGGAGGAGTTAACCCTGTACTTCCTGTCAGGGACTTGTACAACATGACTGCAGGTGCCAAGTCAGAGTGGGGAGTTGAAGGCTACTACGCTCCCAAACCCTGTCTCTACACTACTCACCAGTTCAAGTTCCCAAACGAAAAACGCAAAGACTTCATTTCAGAGGCCAAAAAGCGAGAAAACGAACCCGACCCTTCTAAGTACGCTTTGGAGCCAAAGAAGTTCAACGAGATGTACTGGCGCAAACCCAACGGGAAGTTCCTCCAAGGAAAACGAACTACTTACACCGACGACGCCATTAAAAGAAGCAAAACCACACCTGCCCCCAGTGACTACTTTAAAACCGACAAAAAAAGCCAAAAACCAATAGTGTCTATTGGCGGAAAGATTTCAAAAACTGAAGGAATTAGCTTTATGACTACCACTGAGTACAACTCCGAACAACTGCCTGAACCTTCTAAGTACAAACCCAACTTCAAACACGTAGAACGCAGAACTCCCAACTGGGGAATGGGCAAACCAATTCCTGCCAAGAAAAAGTCCAAAGACAACATTGGCCCCGGAAGCTACGCAGATGCTTACTTCAAACACGAAAAAAAAGTAGTTAAGAGCTCCCCTTCCTTTTCAGTGCCCAAGTCAAGACAACCCAACTCAGTAGTCCAAGCAACAACAGTCACTAAAAACAACCCAGGAGTAGGCGCCTACAAAGAACTAGACCGAGCTTTTACCTCAAACACTGTTTGGAAAAGACAGAGAGCAGCTGCCATCACGCCCTACAAGTTCAGAAGGTCAACTGACGAGTACACCAAAAGCAAAGACTGGGTGCCTGGACCAGGCAGCTACAACGTAGGTCCTCCCGCTATTCAAAAGTCCAAATAAGGCCTTCATAATTTAAACTTAAGTTATGGAATCCAAAAGACCCCAAGAGTGGAGTGTTTCGGAAGTAGGAGAGTGGCTGGAATCCCTCGACCTTACTGTGTACAAACCACGGTTCCAAGAACTCCGCATTGACGGAATGCTGTTGTTTGAAATGACTGAAGAAGATCTTATTAATGACATAGGAGTGCCAGTACGCCTTCACAGGTTCAAAATTAACGAAAACATCAAAAAACTCAAAGAACAGACACTACAGAACCCTCCAGAGAGCGACTCTGAAGAAATGAGTGAAGAAGCCCCCCAGGAAGTCAAGTGGGAAGTCTTAGTCCTCAAAGCAATGGAAGGCCAACTTGCAAATAATACTTTTCTAATTGGAACATCAGGTGCTACTATTGGCCGGAACTCCAGTTTCAATGAAATAGTTATTGGAGAAAGCTTTGTAAGTAGGAAGCACTGCGAAGTCAGGTACAACGAATCTACTAATCAGTTCCTGCTCAACGACCTAGGAAGCACTACTGGGACTTTCATGATGGTTAGTTGTCCTTTGCAATTGCAACTCGGAACAATGTTCCAACTAGGACTCAGCGAGTTCAAAGTAACCAACGTTAAGTACAACCCCCACGGAAGAGCTGTGACGCTTGAACTCGAAATTTACGAAGGACCTGCTCGGCAAAACCAACTAAGTGTAGGACCCCAAGGACTAACTATCGGCAGAGACCCCGAAAACTCCTACAGCATCAGAGAAGACTCCCAAATGAGTGGGTTCCACGCCAAAATTGAGTACTCTGAAGGCAACTTTTACCTTTCAGACGTAGGGTCCACTAACAAAACTTGGGTGAGACTCAGTGCAGAGGGAGAAAGAAGTCAACCCTACCCTGTGTTAGTAGGCGACGTAGTGAAAATCGGCTCTACAGTGCTTGCAGTTGAGTTGCCAGACCCTTCCCAAGTTCCTTTCAGGGACTCCAACGGTCCAGTTTCTGAAGACACTGCTTGCAAGATTTGCTTTACTCGTGAGTGCAACGTTGCTTACTACCCCTGTGGACACATGCTATGCGAGTTCTGCGCTAGGAAGTGCGGGAACTGCCCTATTTGCAGAAAGCCTGTGCAAGACCTAGTCAGGCTTTTTAGGTAATATGTTACTCTTTAGTTAGTTTGCGTTTTTTGTGGGGGGTTTTGGTTGTGTTGGGGAGTTCGCCAATGATCCTAATCATTCCTTCTTCAGTTTCTACTTCTGAAACCTGGAACTCTAGTTCTTGGTTTTTGGTGAGTAACTTGTTTTTGTAGTAGAGGTCGTTGCCTTTGAGTTTCAAAGCCCTTTTGCCTTTGATAGGAATTGCAGCGTTGTAGATGCCAACCATCAACCCAATGGTGTCTTCACTCCAAGTCTTAAGTGTGCCTGTGAGTTTTTGGCCTGGCTTAGGACTGAAGTACTTAGCAACTAACTTAACTTTAACTAGTATCACAGAAGTTTCCTCAACGATTTTGGCTTTCTTTTCTAAGACTTTGAGGTCAGTGTAACTCTGCATGACTCCTTGGAAGTCTTCGTTCCACTTGTTTACGTAACTCTGGAGGTGCTCTTCCACAGCTTTGCGCACGTTTTTGAGTTTGGAAAAAGGCACTGGAACTATTGTGTTTATTTCGTGTTCTTCCATTAATACAAACTACTTTTATTAAGTGCCTAACTTTTCTTTGTGGGTTTTGGTGGTGACGTGTCTTTTGGCAGAAGACTTTTGCATCGTTTTGTTGCAAAGAGTGCATTTGTAAATCCAAGAGTCCTCTTCGCCTTCGTCTCTCACAAGCTCAAAAAGAGTCCCATCCTCCATAGTTAAGTGGTGGGGGTCAGACACCTCCACTGCCACTGAAGGCTTGAACTTGTCTGAAAGAGTGTCTGACTCAATGCTTAAACTACGGATGCTTTCAGGCGAAGAAGGAGGAGAAGTCCGCTTTGAAGCCCCGTTCCGGAACTGGCACTCCCGGGCTATGTGGCCTTGGCCTCCACATTCGTAGCACTCAGGCACTTCTTTGCAGTCCCTGCTAATGTGTCCAGGCTTCCCGCAGTTGTAACAGCGGTCCTTTTGGCGTTCTCGCGAAGTGCCTCCTTCGCGTTGTGTGAACTTGCCTGAGCGTTTGGACCACTCAATGTTCAGGCACAGACCTCCCATGTTTTTGCCGTGCAGGTCTAGTTTAGCTTCGTCTGCGTCGCGTTCGTCTTGGTACTCTATAAAGGCATAGCCTCCTCGGTGGTTTATTTTGCAAGGTCCAAATCTGTGGAATTCTTCTTCTAAGTCCTTTAAAGACACGTTGCGAGAAATGTTGCCTACAAACAAGCTCATTTTACTAATTACTTACTTAGTTATTATTGCTTAACTATGGAAACCGAAGAAGTTAGAGTTCAGTACGACATTCTCATAGCTTTAGTTGTGTTGCTTGTTTCTATAAAGGAAATCATTTTGCTTTTCACTCGGCTTTAGTGACATTATAATTATGTCGAACAGTTTGCCTAAAAAAAGAAAACAGCGAGTCTGGGAAGAAGACGAGTATCTGCACAAACTAAGCATGATCATCGAACGTGACTATTTTCCTGAAAAACAAAAACTCTTTGCTTTAAGGGCCCTCCTGGAAGCAGAGGACTCCAATGACTCCCAAGGAATTTCTAAGTCCAAAGCCCGTTTAGAGCAGTCTAGAAACTTCTCCAACGAGTCCCTTAACGAGTTCCTTTCCAGCAATACTAGTCAAGACAACACTAGTTTCTTCAAAATCCACACCCAAGACTTACTGGATTTCAAAAACAAACACTGGTGGGCTTTTGCTTCTGAAGCACTACAGACCCACCAGTTACTTGCAATAGAACCTCCTAAAGACCTAGGAGAAAAGCCATCTAGTTTGATGTTTAGTTCTGAGTTAGCAGTTGCAAACCCTGCTTTTAAAAAGCCCTCTAGACAAGTAGTAGCAGCCAACACGCGCATAGCAGACTTCACTTTGACAAAGAACTCAAACTTCAAGCTCCAAGGCCTCTCCGAAAAAGAGAAACTTGCCTTCTCTCTTTCAGAAAAACTCAAGCAGTCCAAAAGGGCCCCTAGGTCTTCTTCACGCAAAAACTCTATTTTCGGGACCTCTTCTAAAAAAAGCAAGTCTTCCTACTTGTTTCCTGTTATTAACGAGCCTTAGTAATTCATATAAATGGCAAGAGCACTTGGAAGCATGCCTGACTTGAAAACTGGAAACCTAATTCAGAGGTTTTACAAAAAGGCCGGAGTCAAACAGGTTTCTGATGGGTTTGCTGTTGTTTTGGACGGCAGAGGCATCAAAACTCCTGAAAGAACCTCTGTGGTACTGCCCACTGAAATACTTGCCCTCGGAGTTGCTTCTGAGTGGCAAGTCCAAGACAAGTTCCTTAAACCACACACTATGCCTTTGGTAAACCCTACTTAGATGCAACTAACTTCCACTGTTTTGGACATCCACGTCACCCAAATACGCTCTAAGCTAAGTGAGCGAATACTAGAGTTCCTGCAAAACGACAGCATATGGGAAGTAACACTAAAGTAGTTATAGAGAAGACTCAGAAGAACAGGCCCAACACCAAGATCAGCTCCTCAATCCCCTTCTGGAGCACATCAACAAAAAGTACCAAATCCAGCTTCCTATGTGCAGTGGTTTGGAAACTCCTGAAATCCCCTCTTCTTCGCTTGAAAGTTTAAAGAGCCACTGCAACTCTTTGGACAACTACGGAATTGTAGCTTTGGAAGCAGCTTCCACAATCTCAAGGTCAGTAGGAATCGCATTGGCACTCTTAGACGGGCACTTGTCCATTGGGGACGCTCTAAAGTGTGCACGTGTGGAAGAAGACTTACAAATTGAGGAGTTCGGGATGGTTGAAGGAAGCCACGACATTGACGAAGTCAACTCCAAAATGATCCTTGCTGCTTCTAAAAACTTAGTTTCACTTAAAAGTTTTAGTTAAATCCATTTTCTCACTTCGTCTACTGAAACGCCCTTCCTTCTAGCGTAGTCTTCGACTTGCTCGTCAGATATAGGGCCTAGGTTGAAGTACCTTGAGTTAGGGTGGCAGAAGTAAAGTCCACACACAGAAGCTGCAGGAGTCATTGCCAAACTTTCAGTCAAGTCCATGTTAATCTTGTTTTTGACGTCAAGGACTTCCCAAAGAGTTAGTTTTTCAGAGTGGTCAGGCTGAGAGGGGTACCCAGGAGCAGGCCTGATTCCCTGGTACTTTTCGTGGATGAGTTCCTCACTAGACAGGCTTTCGGTCTTAACGTAGCCCCAGTACTCAGTTCTGACTTTGTAGTGCAGCAATTCTGCGTAGGCTTCCACAAGTCTGTCAGCCAGCGCCTTCACCATAATGCTTTTGTAGTCGTCATGGTTCCTTTCGTACTCAGCAGCTATTTCCTCTGCTCCGTGCACAGTGACTGCGAAGAACCCAACATAATCATGTTTGGGATGCACAAAGTCACTCATGGCTAGAGAAGGTCCGTCGACAGCGTTGACTTCTTGTTGTCTGAAGGTGTAGAATTTGTAAGTGTTGCCGTCTTTTGTGATTTCAATGTCGTCTCCGTCTGACCTTGCTTCAAAAATTCCAATGACTCCCTTGGCAGTCAAGGACTTTTTGGAAATGATTTCTTCAAGCATCTGACAGGCTTCGTCGTAAAGTGTTTTGGCTTGTTCTCCAACTCGTTTGTCGTTGAAAATTCTGGGGTAACTTCTGTTGGGGTACCTNCCTCTGAGTTGCCACATTGAGAAGAAAGGGTTCCAGTCAATGTAGTTAACCAACTCCCTTAGGTCTTGGGAGTCAAAAACTTTTACGCCTTCAATGTTAGGTTTGGGGGCTTCGTAGTTGCTCCAGTTGATTTTGGGTTTGTTTGCTCTGGCGTCATTCAAGGACTTGAGTTTCTTTTCTGACTGTTGGGAGTAGTAGTCTTTGCGGAGTTCTTCGTACTCTTCGCAAATTTCTTCGTAGTAAGAGTACTTCAAGTTGGGGTCCAGAAGTGCTGATGCCACTCCTACTGCCCTTGAAGCATCTAGCACGTGCACTGTAGGTCCTGAGTAAACAGGCTGGATCTTAACTGCTGTGTGCATTTTGGAAGTGGTGGCTCCTCCAATCAAAAGGGGAATTCTGTAGCCGTTAGCTTCTAGCTGCTTAGCGTTGTTGACCATGTGTTCAAGTGAAGGAGTGATGAGTCCTGAAAGACCTACCACGTCCACTTTCTTTTCCTTCAGAGTCTGCAAAATCACTTCCCAAGGAACTTGCACTCCCAAGTCAATTACTTCGAAGTTGTTGCACTTCAGCACCACTCCTACAATGTTTTTCCCAATGTCGTGCACGTCTCCCTTCACAGTTGCCATCAAAATGGTTCCGTTGTTTTCAGCACCTTCTTTCTTTTCCATGAAAGGTTCTAAGTAAGCGATTCCTTGCTTCATCACACGTGCAGACTTAATCACTTGGGGCAAAAACATCTTTCCAGCTCCAAAGAGGTCTCCAACTACTCCCATAGCTCCCATCAAGGGCCCTTCAATGATTTCAAGAGGCCCTGGGTACTGGGTCATGGCTTCCATCAAGTCTTCAACGATGAACTCACCCATACCTTTGACTAGGGCGTGTTTGAGTCTTTCCTCAAGGCTTAAGGTCCTCCACTCTTGTTGCTTTTTGCCTTCGGACTTTTTGCTGCCTTTCTGTTTTTCTTTTTCAGCGTACTCAAGAAGCCTTTCCACGTGGTTGCCGTCAGAACTGTTGTTCCAAATCACTTCCTCCAGCAAGTTCCTAAGTTCAAGGTTGATGTCTTCGTAAATCGGAAGGGCTCCTGCGTTAACGATTCCCATGTTCATGCCGTTTTTGATTGCGTGGTACAAAAACACGGAGTGCATCGACTCCCTTAAGTCGTTGAGTCCTCTGAAACTAAAGGACAAGTTGGACAGTCCTCCAGAAACACAGCAGTAGGGCAACTTCTCTCTGATAAGTTTAGTAGCTTCAATGTAGTTTTTAGCATAGGGATTGTGTTCTTCCATCCCTGTGGCTATTGTAAGGATGTTCAGGTCAAAAATAATGTCTGTGGCGTCAAATCCTACTTTTTCAGTAAGGAGGCGATAAGCTCTTTCGGCAATTGAAACTTTGCCTTCGACTTCAGTGGCCTGGCCTTCCTCGTCAAAAGCCATCACCACCACAGCTCCTCCGAACTTCTTGATCACCTTTGCTTCTTCCAGAAACTCTTCTTCTCCGTTCTTGAGTGAAATAGAGTTGACAATGCACTTCCCTTGACAGCACTTCAATCCAGCCTTAATGATTTCAAAGTTCGAAGAGTCAATCATCAAAGGCACCGTCGAAATGTCAGGGTCACTAGTCAACAAGCGCAAAAACTTCCCCATCACTTCCACTCCGTCTATAAGACCGTCATCCACATTGATGTCTAAGACCTGAGCTCCGTTTTGGACCTGTTCACGAGCTACTTCAAGAGCTGCGTCGTAGTTCTTTTCCTTCACCATCAGTCTTTTGAACTTGAGGGAACCAGAAAGGTTGCAGCGCTCACCTACGTTCACAAAAGGAATGTCGTCGTAGAAGATGAATTCTTTAAGTCCACTTAGCATCAACTTGTGAGTTCTGGCAGCTGGAACTCTTGGCTTGGCACCTGACTCTTCAATAGCGTCCACCAAAGCCCTGATGTGGTCAGGAGTAGTTCCACAGCACCCTCCAACCATGTTCACTAGGGAATCTGTTACAAACTCCATGCTGTTTCTGGCAAAGGTTTGTGGGTCTTCATCGTACCCTCCCATGGCGTTAGGAAGACCTGCGTTAGCGTAAGCATGCACATAGAAAGGACACAAGTCAGACAAGTTGGTCAAGAAAGGCTTCATGTGAGTAGCTCCCAAAGCACAGTTAAGACCCACACACAAAGGGTTGGCGTGCTGGATACTGATTAAGAAAGCTTCACAGGTTTGGCCAGACAAAGTTCGGCCACTCATGTCAACAAGGGTTCCAGAAACGATCAAAGGCAGTCTTTGCTTGTCTTCAAAGAACTCTTGGTAAGCGTAAAGGGCAGCTTTGGCGTTAAGTGTGTCAAAAACAGTTTCAACTAGAATGATATGGACTCCAGCTTCGTACAGAATTCTAATCTGCTGTCCGTAAGATTCGACTAGTTCGTCAAAAGTTATGTCGCGCTCTGAAGGGTCTTCAACGTTCCTACTCACAGAGCAAGTTTTGCTAGTAGGTCCCACAGCTCCTGCTACATACCTCTTTCTGGAGGGGTCTCTCTGCGTCATTTCGTCTGCTGCGCGCCTAGCACAAGCCACATTGGCTTTGTTGATCTCCTCCACAAATTCTTGCATGTCGAAGTCAGCCTGGGCAAGAGTAGTTCCGTTGAAGGTGTTGGTTTCGATGATGTCAGCGCCTCCTTCGAGGTAGCCCATGTGGAGTCGGTAAATGAGTTCGGGCTGAGTGAGCCCTAGCAGGTCATTGTTATTCATCAGGTCCCTGTGGAACTCGCTGAACCTTTCTCCTCTGTAGTCTTCTTCTTTGAGGTTCTGGAGTTGGATCATTGTCCCCATACCTCCGTCAAGAATCACTATTTTGCTTTCAAACAACTTTTCGACTTCTTCGTAAACCTCTTTCGGATCAAAGTCCATTTATAAGTTTTATGGAGTCACTGCTCACTAAAAAATGGCTATTTGCGAATTTCAATTCAAAATGGTTTTGCGGGGAAGCTTGGGTATTTTTTATTAAATTTACTCTGAGTAGTCTTGGCTGCAGGGACTTCCGAATTCAGAACTCTCGAGAGTCCTGCTTTCCAAACACACTTTGTTTTCAACCAGTTCTTCTAAAACTTGGAAAAAGCCAGAATGGTCTCCAGAAACTTCTTCGTGGACCTCCATGAGTTGCTGGGTGTTTTTAAGTGCGTTCAAGCCAGAGGTTATTACATTCCTTAGCAGTTGGTTGAGGTACTCGTAAAACTTGTTTCTGATCGGTGGAATTTCCTCTATTTCTACTGAGTAGTTCTTGGAAGTGATGTATCTTATGTAGGCTTGGTAAGTAGCAGCTTGCATTTGGGGGCTGCCTTCTAAGGACTTTATGTAGTGAGTCATTTTTTGGTTTTTGGTTTCTTGTTTGTGCTTTTGCTGGACTGCGAAGTTCTCAAGTTCATTTAGGTCGGAGTCAATGATGGCTTTGTCGTCTTCAATGTCTGCAATTTGCTCTGACTCAAACTTAGCAGCTACTTCAGTTATTCTTTTGCACAACACTTTCAGTTCTGTACTTGCTGAAGAGTAGACTTCTGCCCTTTTTTTGGAGTTGGCTAAGTCACTTAAAGTTTTCTCTAGTTGAGTTAAACTTTTGGAGTAAGACTGGTGTGCTTTGTCTCTGAGTTTTTGTAGAACTTCTCTTGAGTGGGAGTTCAGCCAAAGCATTTTGTGGGACTTGTGGTTTTCTATGAAGCAGTAGTTGCACTCCAGTACTTGACACTCTTCACAGTAGACTTTAAGACTTGCTTTGGAAAGGTGGCACTTAGAGTAACTTGGAGTAACTTCTCTGGATCTTTCTTCAGAACTACTAAACATTACTGTATCTTTAAAATGGAGTTACATACTTATTACTCACTCAGGATACTTTTGAACTCTTCAAGAGTTACTTCGAGTTTCCTGTTGTTTTTGTTTTCTTTGGAGCCTTTTTGGGCCACCCTTATCATTTTTTCAATTTCTTCTTCGCTCAAGTCTTCCCCCAACTCTGCAATTACTTTTTGCAAGTCTTCCTTCGAAACTGTGCCTTTTCCTTCCAAGTCAAGCATTTCAAAGGACCTTTCGATGTCTTCTGCTGAGTCAGGCTGAGAGACCTTGTCAATGATTATGTCCAAGAACTCGTGGAAGTCTATTTTGCCTGACTCAGAAGTAGTTCCTACGAGTTTTTCAATAGCTTCTTTCGAAGGGTCAAACCCCAAAGCCCTCAGAGCTACTCTGAGTTCCTTGCCCTCTATCGTGCCTGTTCCTGAAACGTCGAAAAGGTCAAAGGCTTCTTTAATGTCTCTTTGGTGTTCCTGACTAAGTTCTTCTCTCTTGGCTTCAGTCTTCTTGGGTTTCTTTGGCGGCAACTTTCTAGTTTTGGTGTTGCGCTTCATACTATGATAAAATATGAAACCAGCCCAACTAGTCCCAGGAGGACCTAACTCCGAACAGTGCATTTCGCTAGGTTGTTACGACGACGTGCTTTTAGTGGCTTACGGAAGTGGCAAAAAGGTAGTTCTGATGCAAGCCCACTCTTTTAGTTTGCAACAAGTACTAAACGACCACCCTAGCGAAGTGTCTGCTTTAAGTTGGTCAAGAACAGGGGGCAGACTAAGCAGTGCCAGCAAAGACTGTGTTATTGTCCACACTCCGCAAAGTGACTTTACTTGGGCACCTGCTTTGAGTCTTAAGCCTTCTGGAGTTCCAAGTTGTCTTTCATGGTCCCACTTCGGAGATGTTTTGCTAGCTTTAACTCAAAAGGTGTCTTTGTGGAGTTTTGAGGTGAACGTGCAAGGAGACCTCATTACTTCTGAAAAGCCTCTTTGGAACTCGCGCAACACTTACTTGAACTCAAAAATCTCACCAGACGGGAGACTTGTAGCTGCCACAAAAGAAGACAAAGCACTTTACATACTTTTTAGGGAAGGCGACTTAAGTGAAGACACTAGTTTCCCCCAACTCAAAAGTGACTCTCTCAAGAGTTTGAAGCTTTCGCACTCAGCTAAAGTTGTCCACTTCGACTGGAAAGACATAAGTGTGTTTAAGATGTACCTGAACTATTACAACCCCAACAGTATCTTGACGATCTGTGAAGATGGTTGGGCTAGAGTCTGGAGTGAGTACTATAGTCCTACAGGAATAGGGTTTAACATTGTGTTTCAACTTCAAACCTGCAATGGAATGGCTGCTTGGCTAAGGGACTTCTACAACCTTGAAAACCACATTAACTTGCTTGCTAGAAAACAAGAGTCCCTTAAGCAACTCCACGGAGAAATTTACTTCAACATGAACTCCAAAAGTTGTTTGCTTAGACAGAAAAAAAGCGAACCTGAAAAGCACGTGTATGGAGCAATGCTTAGGGAAAAAATTCCAGTAGAGTGGTTTGTAGTGGTGCAGAACCAAGACGTGAGGTTTTACATGTGTGAAGGGTTGGGTTCTGTTCCATTCACTGCTATCAACATCAAACTCCACTTGCACTTTGAGCACTTTTGGAGTCCCGAAGCTTCCCGTTGGATGCCTTCCAGGATGCCTTTGTTTCTAGTTAAAGAAGAGGAAGAAGTGCAATTCCTGAGTTTGGATAAAACAGGGGACTTAGTGAGGTGGAGGAAAAGATTCGGCACTGAAGAGTATGGAGGGTACGTTTCTGCACTAACTGGAGTAATGGGTGGACACAGAGCTAAAATAGTTCAAATTGAGTGTCACAGAACGCTGCCTTTAATATGCACTTTGGACTCTTTAGGAGTTGCTAGAGTTTGGAACTCAGCCATGACAGTCAAAGGTGATGAAAAGGCAGTAGACGCTTTGCGTCACTGGGGCATTTTGGAAGAAAACAACATTTCCTGTGTCAGGTGGACTAAAAGCTATGCTATACTTCTAGTTGCTACCAAAGACTCCCGAGTCCACCTGTACAAGTGGCTTTCACAAACCTCCAACCAACTGAAACTCCCCACGATCCACTGGACTCCTCAAAAGACTTGGAAAGGAGTGTCCCCTGAGTGCATAAGACTAGACTCCAGCAGTGTTGACATTCCCAACTACAACTACTTTTGTTCGGACTTACTTGGAGTTTACAGAGAGTCCGGAATTCAGGTTTGGAAACTTAGTTTCCAAGACGGAGTTTTTGAAACTAAAACTATATGCTTCGAAGAAGGAGACTTTCTGGACGCCAGAATTAACTCGTTTTTGTCGTTTTCAGAGGAGGAGTCGACTTACTACAATTACTTGTACTCTCTGGAGAAAGACAAAATAACTTGCAAACTCATCAAAGACTCCTATTTAGAGTGTGTTTGGGAAACCAACTTAGGGATGGCTTTCCACAAAATCATACTCTCAGGCATTCTTATGTTGGTAGGTGGTAGGAAGGAAATACTGTGTGTGAGCTTGCAGGGAAACATATTAGGCGCAGTGGGAGGATTTAAGTCCAACGTGAAAGCAAGGTTCTTAAGTAAAGGCCAAGTGACTGAAAACCTAGCAGTTTTGGAAGACCAAAGAATTCAGGTTATGGCCCAAAAGTTCCTTGCAGGTGTAGGTGAAACAAACATGCCTTGGAAAAACATACTCACTGCACCCCTCAGACAAAAACCTAACTCAATTGGAGTGAGTGTTTTCCAGCAACTCTTAGTTACTTCTGAACGGAGTTTGAGTGTGTACTTGCCTGACACTCCAGAGTTTGACTTGTTTGGGAACTTGCAAAACTACCAAGAACCCTTTCCTTACTACCACCCCCTCATGCTTGCTGAACTCATCCGAATCAACAAAACCCACTTGATAAAGATGATCCTTAAAGTCCTTGAGTCCAAAATAGACGAAGGCACTGTTTGCTCTACACTAAAAATAAGTTTGGAAGAGTTTTTAGAAGCAAAAGAACAAGAACCACCTAAAGCCACTGGGGACTTTGACTGGTTTTTTAACTCAGTGCAGCCCAAACAAGAAGAAACCTTTTCACAACAAACTGCAGCTAGTCTCAAACAGAAAATCCAAAACTCAGAGCTGCCTGGAGTCTCGCAAAACGCACACTTGCTAAGAGAGTTACTTGCAGTAATAGAAACTTTTGGCCAAATAGAAGAACAACAAAGAGCCATTGACGAGTTTTCTAAGGTGTTTTACTTGAACCTTAAGATTTTTAGGTTCTGCTCTGAACTGAAACAACCTGGAGTAGTTAGACCTAGTAGCCTCACAACCATGGATGTGGCCTTTGCCCTGCACAGTGAACACCAAGACACTCTTTTCCAAATACTCTTTACAGAAGAACTCAACTGGGCAAGTATGAGGAAGTACGGAATGGGAATTTGGATACAAAGCTCAGCAAGGATCAAAAGCTTAGTTGAAACCATTGCCAGGAACGAGTTCAGAGCCAACAGAGACCCCAAAGCAGTGACTTTNTGGTACCTTGCTTTGAAGAAAAAAAACATCCTGCAGGGACTTTACAAACAAGACCCCAACAACTCCCGGGTGTTCCAGTTCCTGTCTAACGACTTTTCACTCAGAGAAAACCAAGTCAAAGCACTCAAAAACGCCTTTGAACTCCGAAAGCAAAGGAAGTACGAAATGAGTGCAGGCTTCTTTTTACTTGGAGACTCACTTGGAGACGCTCTGGAAGTACTTGCACGCGACTTAGGCGACCCCCAGTTAGCCTTAGTGGTAGCTAGACTCTACGAAGGAGATTCAGGAGAAGAGTTTTTGAAGGTTGTAAACAAGTTCTTGCTCAACACAGGCTTAGAAGCAAGGGACCCTTGGCTTATAAGCATTGCTTACACTCTTCTGGGAAACCACTTGCAAAGTGTAAGTTTTCTTGAACACTTCCCTAAACAACCACTTCAAACTCAAAGCCTTACTTACTGGACTGAAAAAACCCAACCCACACTCCAAGGATTCCACCCTTGTTTGGAGCACTTTGTTTCTTTGCTCCAAAACACTCTTAAAGTCAAAAGGCAGTGCCAGTCCCCCTTTAACATCCAACTCACTAGTAGGTCTGCAGAGGCTTACCTCGGTGCAGGCCTGCCAGTGCTTGCTTTGCGTGTTCTTAAGGAAACAGACACCAGTGCAGACACCCTTCTTACTGAAAAAATCCTTTGTACTCAACTGCTTTTGACTGTAAAAGACACCTTGGACAAAGAGTGGAGTCAAATGTGTCCTTCACTTATAGCAGACATAAGGTACCTGGGCCTGAGTTTTAACTTTCCACAGGGAATTTTAGTGGACTTTCTGACTAAGTACTTCTATAAAAGGGACTTAAGGCACTACCAAAGTGCTCTTTTAGTTGGACTTAACATGAGACAAAAGGGCACTGAAGCTGTTCTGCACAGAGCAGCAGTTATGCATATTATACTGTCTAGGTTTTCAAGGGACCCCTTTTACAAAGTGAAAGTAGCTACTTTAACTGGGATTTCAAATGAACTAGTGACTTGCTTAGGTATTTTGAAACAACCTGAAACTTCAGTTTACGACTTAGCTATAAGGCAAAGAGCTCACCTTTTCCAGATTTCGCTCTGTGTTTTCTTGAGTGGGTTTTTAGTGGTTTACACCAGAGGCAACTGGAGTGAAACTATTGAAATTCTCCAGAAACTTGAAGTGTTCTTGAACGACCAAAACTCAGAAATATTCCAAACTCTCAGTTTGCTTGAGTACGAACACAGTGTGCAGAATGACTTGGTTACTACTTGGCTCAGGTACTTGATTGTGAACAAACTCCACAAGGTTTTTGAACACCACGACTTCAGTGAGATTGACGACTGGTTTGAAAAAAGCCTTATGCAATTCAATTACATGGACACCCAGACTTCTGGAAAAGACTGTTTACCCAAAAAGGCCCTTGAAGCCAGACTAGGTCCTGGTAGAGGAATCAAAAAGCGCCCCATCATGCCTATTTCTCGGTTGCAGCGGAGAATCCACTCTTGGAAACGCAGACTTTTGCTAAGAGCTCAGAAGTTTATGGTCAACGAAACAATGCAAAGTACCCAACAGTACATTGAGTTGTTAACGAACCCAGGGCCTCAACTGCACACCCAACTCTCGCCCCACTTTGCTTCTTCAGTACTTTATTCGGAGTTCAACGAGTACTTTGGAGGCAACACACAAGTCCACCTTTTGCTGCAGCACTCAGAGCACAACTTGAGCACTTTCATTTACGAAAACCCTGCAAAAGTAGAGAACCTCATAGAAAAAGACAACTTCATTTACGAAGAAAACATTAAAGAAAATGCCAACTTGTTCAAAAATGGCTTGGAACTCTTCAAGTCCAAAGACCCTGTGCTGGGGTTTGCCATCAACCCTTGCGACAAAAACCACATGGCTGTGATTCTGCAGTCCAAAAAAGACAAAGTCAGAGAAGTCACCCTTGAACACTCTATTAAGTGCAAACAAAGAAACCAAGAACTCCAACTTACTCAAGCAGATCCTGACTCTTGGGAAAACTGCCTCCACCAAACCACTCAAGAAGTTCCACTACTCAGTCCTACCCTGAACTCTGCTTTGACTTGTTTGGAAACTCACCAAAAAGTCTTTGTAGAGTCTATGAAACTCCCCCCAGAAACTTGGCACAGAAGCTCTTTGGAGGAGCTACTTGGAAGTTTGGAGTCACACAAAAGCCGTTCAGAACGCTTTGTCAATATTGCAGGACACCCTTTGCTGCCTCTTTACGTTACTGGAAGCGACTCAGGAGTGGTTACTCTTTGGCAGTACGCAAGACCTAAAAGTCTTGGAGACTTTGCAGGGCCTTCCAACAGTTCAAGCCTCACTTCTATCCAGTTCAACTCCTACGGAGACAAACTAGGCACTTGTGATGCCCAGGGAAACTTTTTTCTTTACAAATTTGACTTGCAACCCACTTCCTTCCAACCCCAACTTACAATGATGAGTTCAGTAGGTTCCAAGGCCAGTGCATTTAGTTTCCTGAACTTAGGTTCAGTGATCGCCACAACTGGGAACAAACCCAGAGGCTTTCTTTCAATCTACGATACTTTGCTTCCGCCTAATAAGTCCTTGCTGCACACAGACTCAATTGGAGGAAACATCATCCACTACGTTTCTAGGTACCAGCAAGTTATTTTGGGACACAAAAAAGGAAAACTCACTAGATATGACCTGCGCATGATGAAAGTTGCTGACACGATTGACTCTAGACACGAAAACATTCTTGACTTAGTAAGTGACTCCACTGAAACCACTTTGGTATCTGCAGGCAGTGATGGCTTTGTGCGGATTTGGGATGCCAGGAACTTAACTCTGAGGGAAGGCATAGAAGTAGTTCCTAAAAAGACTAGGAACAGGACTGTTACGAAACTTGAGTTCTTGGACAACGCACTGTTTTGTTCTACTTCGGACGGGTTTGTCAAGCTGCTGAGGACCACAACTAATTAATTTACATGTTTTTGGGATCAGTGAGTTGTTTAAGACTTTCAAAAGAAAGAACATCTTGGAGAGACTCTTTGCTGTAAATGTCGTTTTGTTCTTGGAACCTTTTAAGTCGTTTAGTGGGGTCGCCTTGCTCTTTTAGGGCGTTTTCAGATTTGTAGGAGTAAGCCCTGGAAGAGTCCACACTGAACTTAAGTTTGTTGTTGAACCACTTTTTTTGGGTTTGGTTGGACTTCAAGTTTTGGATGAAAGAGTCGAGTTTTTGGAGGGTCTGGGCTTCCCTGCCTTTGGTTTTCTTTCGGTGTTGGTTGTACTTGAAGCGTCTGAGTTCAAGTGGCGACAGAAGAGTTTCTTCTTGTTTGATCTCTTCTTGGATGTAGGGGTTGTTGGTTCCAGTGGGGTTCCTTTTGATCAGCAACTGGTTCTTTAGTTGCTGGAACTCTTCTTCAGGGTCCTTGACTGCCCTTGTGAGCTGGTCTTCTTGGACAATTGTGAACTTGCCAAACCTCGTTGGGTCCATTTCTAGCAAACTTGAGTCTAGGTTTTTCTTTTTTTGCAAAACTGAGTTCCTCATTTTAGTGTCGAAGTCTTCTTCGTCAGAATGACTTTCGAGGGAAGTTTTTTCTTCTTTTTGTGGGTTTTCCTGGAGCACTTTGGGTTGGAACTGGTCTTTGCTGAAAGAAGGGTCTGTTAGTAAGTCGTGGCTGCTCTGGATTCCAGAAAAGACTTCTTCCTCTTCTTCTTCTTCTGCAAAAGAAAGTTTCGGAATGGACATTTATCAATAATATATGCTTTGCAAATACTTTAATGAGAGAGTACGTTTTAGGGATAATAGCTGTTCTAGGAGTAGTTGTAGGCTGGGTCACCTCCGACGCTATCAATCAAGCTGTAATGCAGAGTTTCTACTACCCTTTGTTTATAACTAGAACTGGGGCTTTCCTAGAAACTTTTTGGATTTTTACCTGGAAAACTTTTAAACTGCCCAAAAAAGAAGACTTACTCAAACTCTTCGTTTTAAGCCTTCTTTGGTTCGGAGCAACTTACCTAAACTTGCTATCCCTCCACTTCACTTCAGTCAGTTCCAACGAAGTACTGACTACACTGATGGCTCCCTGGGCTATGGTACTCTCTGTAGTGCTCATGCCTAGTGAACGCAAGCACTGGCTGTGGAAGGCAGGAAGTATCCTTTTAAGTATCTCAGGAACTTGCCTCATAGCCTATGCTGATGAAGAGTCTTCGGGTTCAAAGTGGTTTGGAGACCTCTTCATTATACTTTCAGCCCTTTCTTACGGCACTTATGATGTCTGCATCAAAGTTTGGTTTCCCACCCACACAGACGTCAGACCTATTTTGATGAGCATTGGAATACTAGTCTCGATTTATACATACCCTCTGCAGTACATTTTCGGAGGGACTGGCTTTGAATCAGTTGCAGACCCTTCGCTTTCTGAGTTTGGAATCATTGTTTTCACAGGCTTCCTGGGCAACTTCTTAGCAGACTACTGCATAGCTAAGTCAGTTCTTTTTTTGTCGCCCCTAGCAACTACTATTGGGTTGACTCTGTCAGTGCCACTAGCTATTGTCATCGACATTAGTTTTTACTCAGCTACTTTCCACTGGCAGTACATTTTGGGAATTGTGCTTTGTGTGGCTAGTTTTGTAGTGGTCTCTTACTTAGAAAGCCCCTACAGTCAAAAAAGCAACTCCAGACCACTCGGAACTAAACTTAATGATTATTAACCAAAGAATAAGGTTTCTCTTTGCTCTTTGATCACGTGCATGATGCTGGCAAGTTCAGGAACTCCTGAAATGTAGCTAAGTAATTCTTTGAACTGCATGTTGTTTTCGACCTCCACGTGGACTTCAATTGAGTCCAGACACCTAAAGCAGCTCCTCAGCACGTCATTAGCTCTCTCCACGTCTTGACGGTTGTTGATCATTTTAAGTTGTTTTTCAATGTTTTTGCGAATAGGAGCCAGCACTCCGTCCAAGGCCCCACTCAAAGCCCCTGACCCGTAAATAGCCAACTTACCCACAATTTGGTGGCAAATCATCTGAACTTCTTCACTAGGGTCGTCCAACCCAATTAGCATGTGCTCTGTCAAGGTGTTGGGGTCCACCTTTTCAGGCACTGCTTCCAACAAAGCTTCTAGCAACCCGTAAGCTGCTTTTCTAACAGGCAGTCCGTCGTCTATTTGGTGGGTAAATGGACCTAAGTCTACTTTTCTAATCAAGTCTTGTCTTATCTGAGTTTCAGGGTACACTTGAGGAAGTATTTCAGGCACTTCGTGCTTAATGGTTTTGGGAAGGTTGTGGGCCATAGCGTTGAGTGAAAGCATGCAGGCCCGTTTGAGGTTTACATCTTGACTAGCAAAGCAGGACACCAAAGCCTTTAGAATTCCTTCTAAAGCTGAAGTGTCAGGCAACTTGGAACTAGCTGCAAACTTAATTGAAGAAGCAACTGTAACTCTAGAAACTACACTGCCTTCTTGGATGTTGCTCTCCAGTTGAGGACCAATTTTTTCTGGGGAAATCAAAAACAATTTCCCTAAGCACTCCGCTACTAAGTTCCTCACACTGTCTTCTGGGTTGCTGCTGTGTTCAAACAACAAAGGCAGTATGGTGTCCAGGAAAGGAGTCATTTTTTGGAAGTGGTAAGATATCACTTCTTTCAATGCTATCAAAAGCAAGTACTTGTGGGACTGAACTTTAAACTGCGAAAAGATCAAAGGCAAGTACTTGTCTAAGTTGCCCACTGCTAAGTTTCCCAGGGCCACACTTGCACATATCTTAAGGTCTTCACTTCTGTTGTCGAACATTTGTATAAGACTCTGGGCAATTTCAGCCCTGTCTGACAAATCTTGGTGTTTGCCAATTTCTCCAATGCAAAGTGCTCCTAGTTGGGTTTTGGGGGACTGTTGGTTCAGCAACTCCACACAAGAGTTCAAGAAAGAACTCGCGTAAGAACCTGAACTTGCCAAACACACTGCAGCAATGCACTGAGACAGCCCCTCCAGTCCGTGTCTGTGGACTCCTTCAATACTCACTTCCATTAGCCAGTTGGTTACTTCTTCAGCACTTTTAAGTCCTTCTTTGACTACTTGGAAGTAAGCATTTCGAAGACGTTCTAAAGCTCCTCCCTGGATCAAGTTAGACACAGCTAAGTTCTTCATGTTTTGCATGTAAGACTCTAGAACCTCTGGCTGGAACCCAAACTTCTTTTCAATGCAAACTGAAAATATTTCTAGGGCGTTTTGGGCCAAGTGGAGGTCTGAGTCGTTGATGAACACGTAGAGTTCCTTCGAAAGTTGTTCAAAAGACTCACTGGACAGGTTGTACCTCTTAACTAAGGCCAAAAGGGTCTCTAATGTGGAGAGTTGGAGTGCCCTTAAGTTCTTTTTCAACAAAGCACTCATTTCAAAAACAGCCTGGGAAAGTTCTGGGCTCCCGTTTAAGTGGAGGTCTGTAGTTCCTTCGCACACTTTGCTCCAGGCTTTCAAACAAGTTAGTCTAGTGACTTCATTTTTCATTCTTTCGTTAACTAACTCTAAGGCACGACTTACCGTTTGGGAGTCAACTTGCTGGCCTGCGTCTGAAAGAATCAAGCCAGTGCTGAATATAGAAGCTTGCTTAACTTCTTGGTCAATGTCAGTCATGCTTAGTTTTTCCAGCACCAAAGGAAACACTTCAGACACCACAATGGACTTGTTTTGCATAACTCGGACTAAACCCCCAGCTACTCTAAGTCCTTCAGCTGATATTTTGAAGTACTCGTCCTTTATGGCTTGTTGGATCTGTGGAATTAAGCTGCTTGAAACAGACTCTATCACTTCAGAACGCGTTTTTCCTCTGAAAAGTCTTTTGAAAATCACCAGTGTGTCTATGCGCAAGTTGGAGTTGTTTAGGTCCTGCAGGTTCTTGCACAAGTCATCTAGGATGCTAGGTAACTGTTCACAAAGGTTTTCAGGAAGCGACAGTGCCATTTCCATCAAGAAACTAGTTACGCCTTGTTTGGTTTTGGGGTTTTTAGAAGACAGTTCTTTCTGGACTCCTTGAATTATCAAAGGGACTTGGTCTCTGAGTTGGTCTGTTGAAGACCGCGTTCTAACTAGTGTTGGAAGTGCTTCTTCATCTTTGCTGTTGTCGACTTCCCCCACAAGTATGGACCTTATGAGTCCCGAAAAGGTTTTGAAGATGTCTAGTTTTACGTTTTCTTCCCTTTCTCTGAAGCGCTCCACAAGTTTGTCCACAAGTTGCGAGTAGTACTCAGAAAGTTTTTCAGGACGGGAACGTATGATCGAGTCTAGTACGTGCACAGCGGCTCTCCTTACTTTCCAAGAAGAGTCGTCGATTCCAGCGTCACTGAGTTCCTCACTTTCTTCGAAGTCAGAACCCCAGTCTTCGTCTTCTTCCATTTCTTCTTCTGCGTAGCTGTAGTTGGGGTCGTAGGATATCAGTTCCATCACTAGTTTGAAAATCTGGGGAACGAAGTCTGCTACTTCTTTAGGACATCTTCTGATGAACGACTCCAGTGCAGACAAACAAATTTCTATGAGTTCGTGGTCTGTTTCAATCTCTGGGGACTCTATTTCTAGCTTCGAAGTGTCGCAAAAGGGCATTAGAATAGGAACTAAGTCGTTGAGGTAGTTGCTGAGTTTACTGCCCACTGTTCGGGAAATTGCTGAAATGGCTTGGATGTAAGTGTACATTTCTTTTTTGTTCCTCGAAGACTGGATCCTCGAAATCAAAAGTGAGACCAACGATTGGAGTTGGTTAGATGGCAAAATGAGTGCAGCTGCCCCTATGCACTGACAAGCCTTTTTGCGTAAACTCAGCTTTTCATGAGTAAGCAAACCAAACACTGAGTTGATGGTTTGTTCTGGGTCAGTGGTTCCATGCATGTAGTAAGCAAAGCGTCTGAAGAGTTCTGTCATGATGTCAACAGCTTCTTCTTGAAGTTGCGAGTCCTGAGTCTGCAGTGCACGCAGCAGTATAGGCAGCATTGTTTTGGTTACTGTGCTTGAGTAGGAATTAGGCACGTCACTAATGAGCCCTTTCAGGCAAGTGGCATAAATGTCCCTGAACTCAGCTTTTCCAGTCATAAGGACTTCTCCGAGTTTTGTAATCACTTCTGAAGTTTGGGATTCCTGGATCTTCGAAACAGTCCTTTTGATGCAGCGGACAGCGTTGCCTTGAACGTCAATGCTGGAGTCATCTAGTTGCTGCAAGAACACTCCTAGAATTTGTCTCTGCAGGCCTGTTTCAAGCTGCTTGTTTTCTTTGAGAAGTTCATTGCACAAGTCATTTGCAGCCATAAAGCGCTTGTCGGGGTCGTAGTCTGTAGCATCTTTGAGTAGCTGATCAAAGCTTTGACTCATAGTAATAATTATGGTTATCCAGAACAAGTTATAATATGGAAACCCAAACTTACCAACCCCCCCAGAAAAAGCCCAAACTGGACGAAATTGACGACTCTGAAAAGAGTTTCCACCTTGAACAAGCCAAACTGAGGTCCAGAATCCGAATTGAACAGGGCAGAGAAAGTTTGTTTGACCTTGTACTGCAAATCCTTATGATTTACCACAGGGAAGTTAACTTTAAAGACACTTCTCAACAAAAACTCCCCAAACAAATTAGGGAGCCTTACCTCTACATACAAGGACAAAACTACTCCTCCCTCGAAAACCTAAAAGCTTCAATTGAGTTGCACTGTGAACTCGAAACAGACCCAAAAAGACTAGAGTACTGGAAAGCCCTTTTGAAAATAGTCAAAATCGAACTCCAGCCAGAATCCAACACTCTTTTCGAAGACGAAATTGACTCTATTGTAGAGGGCAAAAACGAATCAGAACTCCAAAACCTCAAGTCCCAAGTCAAAGATACTCTGAGCAAAGGGTGCTCTAACGAAGAGTTTTGGAAAAAAGTTCTGCAAACAATCAAACTTTGCAGAGCTAAATGCGTTCTTAGAAGACATGCAGAAGAGTTTACCAGCAAGTTCGAAAACAAGTCCGAACTTCCCAACCAAGTCCGACTTGAAGTAAGTGACTTAACTCTAACCAAAGACATCAACGAAAAGGCCTTTGGAGACGGGAAGCTTTCACCTGAACTCCAGAGTTCGGATGAAGAAGACCACTGGAGCCCTGAACAAGACATCCAAAACTACTCAACACAACGTAAACAAACACTTGAGAGTTTGGTAAAGGAGTACCTGGAGTCCTTTTCTAACTTCAAAGAAAAACAACTCATAGAAAGCACCAGGTTCAGTCTCCAAGAACACGAAAGAATTTCAAGTTTGGGAACTACTAAGTCAGTTGAAGACATCATGCGTGCAGAACTCCTGAAACAAGAACCTCTTCAAGAAGAAGACTCTGAATTTTCCGAAGTAGTTGACCTCAAACCTATCTTCCAAAACTGGCAAAACAGGTTCCGGCCCCGCAAACCTAAGTACTTCAACCGAGTTAAGACAGGCTACGAGTGGACTAAGCACAACCAAGCCCACTACGACCACTTCAATCCCCCACCTAAAGTAGTGCAGGGCTACAAATTCAACGTTTTTTACCCAGACTTAATAGACAAAACTAAGTCGCCACAGTTTTACTTAGAACCCGACAACAACAAAGACACCTGCATAATAAGGTTCCACGCAGGACCGCCTTACGAAGACATAGCTTTCAGAGTAGTGAATAGGGAGTGGGACTTTTCAGAACGCAATGGGTTCAAGTGCTTGTTTGACAAAGGAATTCTGCACCTTTACTTCAACTTCAAAAGACACAGGTACAAAAGGTAATTAATAAGAGTTAAGTGTATTATTATTATGGAAGAAACCGGGAACCAAGCTGCAGACGAACAAAACCAAGAAGACCTCAACCGTCGCTTCAGCAGAATCATGAGGAAAAAACCTCAACTTGTAGGACTTGCAAAACCCCAAATCAAAACGCGGGTTGAGCGGTATGTAGAAGAGTTCAGTCAAATGAAAGGACTTGAAGTTTCAGGCTTGCTTGGAAAGAACATTCAGCAACTAAACAAAGCTGCTATAGTCAGAGGAGAACCCAACATACTGAGTTCCGAAGATCTGTACGGACTTAGTGATTGGAAACAAGATGGGTTGTGTGACACAGGGATGCTGCCCACCTCAGACAACCTGCAAAGACTAGAACAACGGATTCTCAAAATGAAACAACTACCCTACTTCAACAAAAGCAACTGGCAAATGAGACTAGATTCTGACGTGACTACTCACTACATTTCCAAACCTGTAGACATCTCTTTGGAGTTTAACCCTGCAAAGGAAACCAAAATGCAAAGTGCAATTCTGTCCCACCGGAAGAACACTGCCAAAACCAAGTACTTTAGACTGGACTTGCAAATAGGAAGACTCAACTTCCAAAACCACCCCCAGTTCATCCGCGAAGACACCCTAGCAATGCAACTCCAGCAACTTTACTACGATTACGAAAAAAGGGTGGGACTTTGCCTTGTAGACCACCTGAACGAAAGGGTCGAGAGTCTAGAAGCACAAATTGAGGAAAAAGAAGAACTCCTCAGAACTTACTCCCAAGCCCCCTCAACCACTCAGCAAGAACAAAACGAAGTCCTAATGCAAGAAATCTCACTCATGAGGAAGCACCTTGAAGACGCAACAGAAAGCCTTGAAGCCGAAAAGGGAGCCATCCAACAAGGAGCAGAAGAACTCTACAACAAGTGGGAGGAACTCAAAGAAGCACGCCAACACCAAGGCTTCACTTCTACCTTTGTCAAACTTGCTGTCAGGGAATACAGAGACCAAGACACGGAGTACGACTTCTTTCTGCATCCTCAAGAACCAACTTCAGAGGGTCTTCCTGCCTCTGAAACCAGTAGAAGAGCCATTGTGCGTTCAACTAGAGTCTTTTTGCGCATAAAAGTTAATGGAGTTTACGTAGCCAGAACTACCAAGAAGTTTCTGCAGTGGCCCCAGTTTTCAGTGAACTTTGCAGAGCGTTTCCAACTTCACCTGTTCAACAGACCAGTTAAAATAGAACTTGAAGTCTGCACAGGACTGAGAGCTGCTAAAACCTTAGCAAGGGGGTTTTTCCACCCTCCTGGACTCAACGTAAACGCTGAAACTAGTTCTGCTGAAATATACAAGCAAGTGGAACTCCAGTCAGAACAACAAGCTGAGTTTGCCACAGTTACTTTGAAGTCTTACTGGGTAGGCCATTCCAAGAAGATGCCCCCTGTGAGGTTTGAAGACTTGTGCAACTTGCCTAAGTCTGGCTTCCAAGAAACTGAAGAGCAAAACTACTTCATTGACGTAAACGACCCCAGGAAAAAAGCTTTGATAGACAGTTTGCAAAAGGAACGCAGTAAAGTCATGAAGGACTTACTTAAGAAAGACGAACTTTTTCCTCACTTTAAGTTCCAGGCTTTGCGGGAGTTGTTGATGAAGGAGAGAGTGCGCAGCATAGAGTTAGTTAAGTACCCTGTGCCTTTGCTGGAAAGAGACATCAGAAACGCCCCAATGCTTATGAGGTTCATTGAAGCCATGCAGCAGTACAAAGCTATTTACGGCAACCTGCCGTTTTTCTTTTTGCAGAAACAAAAACTTAAGTACAGCACAGACCCCGAAAGCAAGGGCAGAATGAAGGAGTTGATGGAGTACTTCATCACTAAACAAAACCAAATCAAACTCGGAACACAAAAACCCCTGCACTCCCTCGAAACTACAGTTAGGGAGTTCATTTTGATTGACCGAAGGCCCTTTTTGGAGTGCTTCAGGTTTTTGTTTTCTCCCAGAAGGAAACTCTTGCCCAAAAAAACCCGCGTCCAAGCTATCTCTTCTTCTTCTGTTTCAGTCTGCAAAGTCAACATCACCATTTACAAAGGAATCAACATTCCTGTGAGGAACTCCGAAGCCTCCAAAAGGTATGCTCAGGTGGAAAGGTTCTACCAGCCCAGACTGCCTGGTGCAAGGATGCGCGAAGTCCCTGAAAACCAACCAAGTGCTTTCAACTCCGCAAGTATGGGACCTGAGTACCCTCCCTCTCCTCGTTACTCAGGATTTGCTCCTTCCCCAAGGCCCTACAACCAGTTCTACCCCTACCGGCCCCCTTCACCTTCTTCTAGTTTTTACGTGCCTCCAGAATTCCAACCCATTTTTGAAAACGTAGAAAGGGTCCAGAGTTTCGTGGAAGTCAGGCTGTTCCACCTTGGAGTTTCTCGCGTAGTGAGGACTGCTCCCTTCGAAGGCACCAACGCAGAGTGGAACCAACTCCTAGAGTTGGCTTTCGAAAGCATGAACAGCATGAGTTTCACTAAGGAAGAACTCATAGACTGCAAAAGTGTGCTTTACTTCAATCTTTATGACCAAATAGTAAACGTCAAAAAACTCTTGATGGAAAAAGACAGGGCCTTAGTAGGCCTTGAAAGAAGATACTTGGGCAGTTTCAGTCTACCCTTAATTACTGTTTTCCAGAACCCCCACGGAATAGAGGCTTCTTTCAGGGTCAAAAGGCCACTCTTCATTTTTGGCTACCATACTAGTAGCGAGAACCCCTTCACACCACTTGATGAAAACAGGGAACAACAAAACCTAATTTTGAATCCGGAGTCCCCCACCTACATAGTTCTCAAGGTTTCTCTGGACCCTGTGTTAGAACTTCCCAACGAAAGCGAAGCTGACTACTACCCCGGGGCAGAAAACCCTTCGTTTCTGTTCCACGGGTTCCAATGGCTTTCCAACAAGAAAAACACTATAGAAGTCCTCAAAGACCGGAGAGTCATTCTTTGGGCAGAAAACTCCAAGTTCCAAAGTGTGTTTCTTCCAAGGTTTTTGTGCCCCCAAGAACCTCCCCCAGGATTGCTTCTGGAAGACGACCCTGACCCCATTGCCAAAGTAGTGAGGTTTGTTTCTCTGATTCCTCACGTAGAGGACTCAAGGGCTTTCAGAGACATGCCAGACGTGTGGACTTCTTCCCAGGAAATGCTGGACTTGGGCTTTGGAGACTACGAAGAACACGCTCTTCTCCTGTGCAACTACTTCAAGTGGATTGACCGAAACAACCAAGCAATACAAAACATGATTGTAATTGGAAAAGGAGTTCCTGAAGGAAATGCTATCTACGTGCTGAGAAGAGACACTCACTCAGGAGACGTGGAACTGTGGAATGCTTCTGAAGGAGTGGGCTATTCACTTAAGCAAGAACCCTTTATTTCTAAGTTCCTTTGCTTCAGCATCACTAGAGGGAACAGAGCGATACCCCAGGACTTTGAACAAACCATTGGCTTGAAAAGTGTGGGTTGCATTTTTGACGAAAATGACATATACATCAACATCCAGCAGTTCAGTGACCCTTACTCCATAGACTTCAACGTCCAAAACACCAAAAACTGGATGCCTTTCTTAGGAAAAGGTGGCAAAAGGAACCTTTACTTCCCTGGAAACAGAATTACTACTATACAGGAAGACATTAAGTACGAAGTCACTCCTGAAAGGTTTGTGCAGGAACTCCAACTCAGGATTGAGAAAATGATCAGAACTAGGTTTGAAGAAGTCCGTTCTTCCAGTGAAGGCAAAAGACCCATGATCACTAAGTGGAACTTCCGAATTGCAGACTACCTGTACCAGTTACTTCCTCTCTTGGAAACCTTTTACTCCTCCTACAGAATTGGAGCCCAAAAAACTTCGCTGTGCAATCAAGACCCACAACAAACTCTATCCAGACTAACTGACTTAGAGTCCCAAATCAAAAATGTGATTGGGGAAAGGGCTTATGGATTCCCTATAAACAAGTCTTTGCAGGACCTTGAAAGTTTGTGGCAAGAAGTCGAAAACACAGACCTGCAAAACCTGCCTGACGAAGACTGCGAGTTCGTTCTCTCAGTAAGAGTTTTTGACTACGCTTGCTTTGTTTCTTCTGTGTGGATTTACATTGCAGCAGTTTACAGAGATCCCAGAGAAAGGTTTGAAGAAGCTCAAGCTAGGTACAGTTACTACTAATTACATGTTAATTTATTCTGACTTTAAAGGTGGCAGTCCTAGTTGAGCTCTTATGTTGTTCCAATACTCAGTAGACTCAGGAACTGGTTCTTTCTGAGGGTTCTTGTTGCCTTCACCCAGTCTAACTCTGTTGCGCTTAATTTTAGGCTTAGGTTCAGGTTCATTTGACTGGGCTGGTTCAACAATTTCAAGTTGGCCCTCTAAAGCACTTTTCCTCCGAGGTAACTCCCCCATTTCCTCCAAAATGTGGCGTTTGGGCAGACTTGGCAGAGCAATCTCAAAAACTACTTCTTTATAAAGCAAGTCCTCTATGTACTCGTCCATGTGCGACCTCACAAAAGAAGAGTCTGGCTGCCTCACTCTGATCTTCCTGTAGTCGTTGTAAAGAGGCTCCAGAGTCTCAAATACTTGCTTAGGCGAGGCAACTAGCCTCCACACAAAGGCCCCAAGTGCTCTTAAGTACTTATACTCTGACTGCTCAATGTACTTAAGTAATACTTGCTTTTCTGGGTAGATTTGCAGTAACTTCACTACTAAACACATAAAAGGAGTTGCATTCCTTGCACCGCCAGAAGTTCCACCTATGTACTTGAGCTCCACTGCTTTGTCTATCAAGTTTTTTGCATCAAGCCCGAAACAGTGTTCTTTGTAGTAAACTGAGTTAAAAGCTTTGTTTCTAATTATTTTGTCAACTAAAAATATTGGCTTAGTTCCTCTAACTTGGGTTTCGCTTGACATCTAATTTATTACGTAATAATGAAAATTAATCCCAAACAAGAAATCAACAGACTTGTTGAGAATTTGACCTCCACACGCAACCTAATCTACATCTGCATAGTATTATACTTCTTGCTTATGGTAACTTATAAACAGCTTTCGTTGTTTTGGTGGCCAACAGTCATTTTGATGCATGCACTTCCGAGTTTAGTCACTTTTGTACTTCTAAGCAAAGCACAAACTCTGCAGTCCCAAGGCATCATTAACTTACTTCCCAAACCAATCCAAAACCTCTTACTCAAAAACTCAGTCTTCGATTTGCTCTGCAAAGTCTGGTTCCCAACCAAAGCCTCCCTGTACATCAAAAGGCTAGCTCTGCCTTTCTTTGTGAAGATGGAAAAGAACGAAGCCCTCAGAATGTTTGAAGAACTAAACCCCGAAGTAGCCCAAAAACTCAGCACACCTGGAGTCTTGAACGTCTTGCCTCCCTCTGTTTCCGAGTTTTTGCTTCCTAAAGTTGAGTATGATGCTTCAACTGCAGCTTCTGAGTCTGGACATGAAGAAATAAAAACCATGACCTTCGACCACGACCAAAACATTGTTAAACTCAAAACCCACCGCACCCAACTCTTGAGTTCAAGCAAAGTTGACAACAAACGCCCTACTTCAGATCTCGACTCAAAAATCCAAAAAATCACAGAACAGATTCCTACACTAGAACCTGTGTTTTCCCAAATCTTAGGAAACAAGTTCAGGCAACTCATGACATTCATCAGTTACAAAGCACTGGGCTTCGTTAGTGTAGGAACTGGAGTTGCCATTGTAGCCCAACTAGTTTTTTCAAAGCACGCCCGAAGGTGGGCTGCCAGCGGGGCTAAGTTAGGGTTGTTTTTAGGAGCCATAGTTCTGTTGCTAGGCTCCATCTCTGGAATGTGCATAAAGTTCGTCCACAACCGAGTCCAAGAACCTAAGAAGCTCCAAAGTCCTTCTTTGAGTTTCGTGAAGAGACAATTACTGCCCAGGAAAAGAAAACTGCCCAAAGTCAAACAGGAAACAGAATTCGACTTCTTCAACCCCGACCTTGCTTTTTAATACTCTATGTTATCGTTAGGAACTAAGGCTAAGATGTTAAACCTCACTTCTTCAGGGTCCTTTTCAATGAATTCTTTCTTAATCACTCTCGTCAAAGCTTCTAGTCCAAAGCTCACAGGATCAGTGTATGCTCCGTGGTTTATAGGAGCTGCGTTCCTTCCGTCTAGTTCGTAAATGTTCCCGTCTTTGGGAACAATAGCTACAAAGTGCAGGGTGATTTTTTCATGTTCTGGGGGCGGAGCAGTTTGTCCTCTTGAAGCAGCAGAGTGGTGAGCTTGCTCAATAGTTGCAGAGAGTTCATCTCCTTGCTCTAGTTCTCTGCCCCTCTCCTCAGCTGACATGTTTGCAGTTCTTTCTAAAAACCTCTGCAAGAACCCAGTCATATCTATCTGCCCTATCACGTCGCTTTTATGCGAATTCCCAATTGCATGCATCAGCCCAATCGTTCCACAGGCATTCCCTACTGTTTGCTTCATGAAGTACACAGAACCTTCCTCCAGTCTAGAGTTCTCAATTCTTTCTTTCTTTGCCGATTCTGAGCGTTCTGTTATCGGGAACAACAATATAAATGCCAGTACCGGCTGAGGAATCATTTCCAGTGCCCACTCTTCACAGGCTAAAACGTCACAGAACTTATAAAGCGATGTTGGAAAACCCAATATCTCCAAGTACTCGTTTATAACCTCTGGGTTTGACTCCAGCGGAATCCACTTCTTCTTCTTAGTTTCCATTTATTAGGTTATAGAACCTTTCTTATTAGTTTCGGAACTGTGGATAAGAATTTTGGGGGTTTGTAGCGCCCCAAAAAGCTGTACAAATTCGAAAGAAAAATCAGTCTTGGGTCTCTTTTAAGTTTCTTACTGCTAAAGTTTTCATGACATTCAACCTGCAAAGGATTGTAATGGAAAGGTTTTTCAGTGGCTATATCTAGAAAACTCCAGTTGCCGGAATAGACAAGTTGTTCCAATGCCAAGAAATACTCACTCAATACTATGTGTGAAATTTCAGACTCCAAACCAAGGTCTTCGAGGGCCATGCTGAAATAGTTTCGCTTTACCTATCCAAAAAGATGCTTACTTAGCTTCCGGAATATGCATCCTACAAAGACTCTTAAATTAGATCATGAAGCCTCAAAACAAGCGACAAATTTAAAAACTACAAAGGCATAATCCTGTTTGGCCATTTAAGATAATATAGCATTCTAGAATATTAAGTAATACAAGTAAAAATGAAATTAGTAGTAGGAACATTGTTACTCCTGAGCTTAGCTGGAGTCAGCGGAAAGTTTATATGGGGCTCTTGTCCTGACATAGAACCCATCCAAGACTTCAAACCTGCTTCTTACATGGGAGTTTGGTGGGAAGCCATGAGGATAAAGAACACACCCTTTGAATACGGAGATTGTGCACATGCTAGGTACACTCTGAATGAAGACGGAACCATCAAAGTTGTGAACTCAGGAGTCAAGAACTCAACCTGGTCGAGCGTAGTTGGCGAAGCATACTGCGACAAATCTGGAAGTGCAACAACTGGAGCTTGCCATGTCAGGTTTTCAGAGTTCTCACCTTACGGCCCCTACAATGTTTTGGCCACTGACTACGAGAACTACGCTGTAGTTTATGGCTGTAGCAACTACTACATATTCCATATCACCTACGCTTGGGTTCTGGAAAGAAAAGTTGGAGGTGTAGATGTCAGCAACTACATCAAGTATTTCGAAAAAGACGGACTAACTCTAGAAGACTTCCACCTAACCACTAACAAGAACTGCCCTCCATTCCCTAACTAATTAAGCCTAGTTCTTCTAATATCCGGTCTGTGAAGTTCCTACACCTCGAAATAATTCTATCATTTGATATATTTCTGATCTGACTTTACTAGTCAGTCAAATTGTTGTCATTAATTTGACCTAGTTCTTCTCAGTATTGTTTCTTATGCATTTCTAAGTTGCCATTGTCTGTTCTGCTATATTTAGTTTCACTATTCAACCCACTCAAGTTTCTAGAGTCTCTGTCTTAAGTTAAGTGCTTCTTGAATTCCTACTTACTGCGTTGTTTGTTACTACTTCCANTNCTC
>PR_CR_10_Liq_1_inCRDRAFT_1000012_pt1 | contig 88673 bp, 81 predicted proteins | sample PRCRCaboRojoPR_3_FD_10241 | JGI IMG/M metagenome (IMG submission 10241) | reverse complement strand
TTCAAAGAAGTGGTTGATCAATTTCAGAACTTTTTTAGAAGTTTTGCTTTTGAGGTACTTAGGAAGCACTATCACGATGATGTTTTTAATAGCTAAAGTGACCATTTGCTCTGCTTGCTGAAACAGTTCTTTAAGTCTTTTGGTAGTGGCTTTAGAGCTTATGTTAAATTCCAAACTTTCGTTGATCACTTGGTGGACGTAATCGAACTTCATATTACTAGTTAAGTTTAGGAAAAGGATTCTGTTTACTAAGCACTAACACTTTTTTTGTAGAAGAAACATAACCTTTAACCCAGCCCTTGTATATCAGATTGGAAAGCACGCACTCTAGCTCTGGCATGTCCATTTCACTCACACCTGAAACTTGGAGTGCCTTTAAAAAGTTACTTAAAGGCACTTGGAAGGAGTCCAAAACAAAGTGAGTTCTTTTGAAAAGGTTTCTGTAAGCTAGGAGCTTAAGCATTTCCATCATAATGAAAGTGCCCTGTTGGATGAATTTGTCTTGGTAAGCTGTTAACTGGCTAGAGTAAGCACCTACGTTTCCTTGCTTCAAGTAAGTCATTAAGGTCTCTAGTTCTGGCAACTTGTACTTGCTAAGCAACTGTGGAGTTGGGAACTTCCCTCGCCACAACTTCACCGGAACTAAGTAAAGCAGCAATATGCGTTTGTTCCGAATACTGCCTGAGTGGCATCTGCGGAAAGCGTAGTCAAGGCACTGCTCGGCCTTTTCGAACTCTTGTTCGTATATGCAAAAGCGTCCTTGGTAGTACTTAAACTCAACTTGGTGTGCTTTGGGGAACTGTGAAATAGGAGGTAACTTGGCGTGTTCGCTTTCAACTGCTCGCAACAAAGAGGGGCACGACTGGAGCTTGTTGAGTCTAAACAACACTTTAAAAGACATAATGAGTACATGGTACAGTCCAAATGCTCTGAACTGGTTAGGCGGCTTGCACATCTGGCACAAGCCCATTAGTTTTCTGTAGCAATTAAAAACTTCGTCGAGTTTGCTTGCTTTGTTGCCTTCTGAAAAAAGCACTTTGGAGTACTTTTGGATGATTGTATGGAACCAAACGTCTTCTATTTCCTTTTCCAAGATAACCAGTAACTCTTTGTAGGCGTCTCTGAAGTGCTCAAATTTCTTGTTGCGGAAGTTTTTGCCCAAAGTGTGGTTTGTAAAGAAGTTAGTCCACCGCTCTATGCTTTCTGGGTCTTGTCTGAACCCTCTGTTGATCACTTGCGAGATTGCACTTTTCAAATTAGCTTTGTTGTGAGGAGAATTGGTAACTTGCACATTGAACAGAAGTTTTACTGCGTTCGGGCCGTTCTGGTCTTCTATACTAACCAAACATTCATTAAGCCACTTATCGAATTCCATTTATAAGATAATTAACTTGGTGTTTGTCATTATTTATACGATTCTTCAAGTTGGTCAATTTGGGCTTGCATGTCTGAAGCAAACTTAGAAACTAAGTCTCTGAGTTGTTGGAAGTTCAAGGACTTGTCTGGACACTGTTGGTCCTTTTGTATAACTAGGTCTTCTTTGGAGTTCTTCAAGTTGACACAGACTTTTACAATGTAGTAGTCACTGTCTTTATAAAGCATCACGTCAAAGACTTTCCAGTCTTTAGACTGATAATCGAGTTCTTTGATTCCAATAGGTTCGAATCCGTTAAGGCCGTTCTTTTGTGTGTAGTCTTCAGCTATTGACTTAGCTCTTTCATGAGGCTTTTTGAACAAAGAAGGTTCTTGCAAGAACTGGTAAAGCTGCTGGTTTTCAGACTTTGCTGTCGACAGACAAACTAAGGCAAGGACAAATAACTTTAGTTTCATTGTTATTATGAAAAAAGGGCTGTTTAGGTGCTTCCAGTCAAAGAAAGAACTAATTGACAAGCTGATAAGTTCCCAAAGAGGAGACTTCGACAAAAGAACTCCAAGGGACCTACGTGATGTGTTTAAGCTAGACTTCAGAAANGCTTCTGAACTGGCTCCTTTCAGCATTCCAGAGTCCTCCACAGAGCGGCTCTCACACGACCAACAAGACTTTTTGAAAAACCTGATTGCAGCTTACAACTCGACTCTTCCTTCTCCACACAAACTTTCCAAAAGCTTCGAGGCGTACTCAGGAGCAGACACTTACAAACACTCACTCATCGAAACCTTTTTAAGAGGTGTGGTTATAGTGGGCTACCAAGAAGGAGTTGAAGTGCACAAAAACTACAGAGTGAACTTGCCTGGCAACAAAGAAGGCCACAGCGAGTACGTGATTACACTTGCAGACGTTCCTAGATTAGTGACTCGTGTAGCTGTGAAAAAGGACTGGAGGATCCGGGGAACTCCTTTGGAGTTTGCTTTTTGCAGTGTGGTGTTTGAGATGTACAGTCACTTTTGGGAAAACCCAATGTGGCCTATAGTTGGAGTTATTAGTGACGTGAACTCTTGGATATTCCTTAAGTACGACGGAGAAGAGTTCTCTATGAGTCAGAAAGTTTACAAATTAGCTTTGCACGACACTGCTATTTACTCTTTAGGAATTAAGTTTTTGAATGTTTTAGATTCAATTAAATAAATGCAAAAGTTAAGGGAAGCAATTAAGAAGTGGCAGAAGCCCCAAGAAAAAGCTCTAGAGTTACACAAGGGCTGGACTAGACACATTGGTTCAGTGCTGGAGTGCCTTTTGGAGCTTCTTAAAGTAGACACAGACAACTGGGGCGAGTGCGAGCCTGAAGAAACTAAGTTACTCGTAGAAAGGTGTGGAGTTCTAGGCAAAGCAATCCTCAAAGAAGTTGAGGAAGGCTTTCACTCATTTGACTTCAACCCAGTTAAAAAAGCCCTTTCGGAAATACAAAACGCCAGTTGGAGTCCTGAAACAGGAATGAACCAGCTACAGTGGAGCAGTCTTTTGGAAGCCGCACAAAACAGTTTTTACTCAATCTTGAAAGAACTCGTGAAGATCCTAGGTCCTTTGGCTTCTCACCCAACAGTGCTTAAGTGCATGCAAGGCCTAAAAGGCAACCCACCCACTGCCCAGCTCAACAAGCTTTACTACGAACTACTCAAAAGCATCACAGGCATAGCTTCAGAAATAGTGCACGATTACATCACTCAACACAAACTAGTTTCCCAGACTTCAGAAGCTCTAAGGAACCTAACTTCGGTGCAAACAGAAACTTTGGCCCCTGCGAAGTCTTTGCAATGCAGAAAAGGAAACTCCCACCAACGCAAAAGAAAGAAAATTATGATTAGGAAAACCGAGGCAAAGAGACTTAAACAAGTCCGAGCTCCCCAGGAAACCCAGTCTGCCTGGGAAAGCGACATGTTGGTTTCCTGCTGTAGGCTGTTTGAAATGTACGTGCTCAGCAAGCCAGTTAGACCCATAGACTTCCAAGACCTGGCTAAAGCAACTAGTTCTGACATTTCTGAAGAAGTTTTATCCCCCCTTTTGAATGTTTTGGGACTGACTTGCAGAACTAAGGCCCAGAGTTTACTGGCAGAAGTGGCTTCCAACGTAAGGTTCAGGTACCAAGTAAGGTGGCTCCAGTACTTAGTTAATTCTTAAATTTACACTAGGGCTTTTTGTAGTATTCCTGATGCACTCTGCCTTGACTGCATCTTAGAGTGGTTCCTCCTTGGGCGTCAGTGAATCTTTCCATGTACATTACTTTGTCAGGTTCGTTAATGGGCTCAAACTGCAAAAAGTTACTGTTTGTCTTTCCACAAACTACACAAAGCAGCATCAACAACCCCAGAATTAAAAACTTCATTTTAGTAAAATGAGACAATTGACTGAAGAAGAAACTAAAGCCCTTTTCACAAAACTCTCGTTGTTCCTAGGCGACAACATAAGGTTCCTTATTGAAAGGGAAGACGAAGACTATGTTTTCCGCCTGCACGAAACCAGAGTATACTACATGTCCAAATCAGTATTTGACCTTGTGCAGTGCGTGGGACGCGACGAGTTGGCCTCTGCAGGGACCTGCTTAGGCAAGTTCACCAAGTCTGGCAAGTTCAGAGCACACATCACCGCCCTTCCTTACTTAGCCAAGTACGCGAAGTACAAAGTCTGGTTGAAACCTGGAGGGGAACAAGTTTTCTTGTACGGCAATAACGTCCTCAAAACCCACATAGCCCGAATGACTGAAAACACTCTTCAGTACGAAGGAGTAGTTATATTCAACCTCAACGACGTTCCCTTAGGGTTTGGAGTGGCTGCAAGGTCCACAGAACAAAGCTTGAAGGTGCAGCCCCACGACATCGCAGTGTTCCACCAAGCAGACGTAGGCGAGTACATAAGGAGCATGGAAACTAAGCAAGTTGACTACTAATTCAATTTACAAACAGTTAGTTTTAAACACTTTCTTCACTTGCAGTGTCAGACTCGGACTCAGGGCTGAACAAGACAATGTCTACATCGTCTAGGGACTTGTCTCCGAAAAGCAAAGTAGAGGAATCCTCTAAATTACGGCAGTCCAAGATCTTACTGATCCTTTCCCAAACCCAAACTTGTTCTGAGTCTTCCAAAGATTTGCATATGCAACATCTTTCTTGAATGTTCATAGTAGGCTTGCACTTGCACCTTTGTTCAAATCTAAGAGTCAGTGCAAAGGACTCAGAAGTGTTTCTGCAGAACTTAAACTTGTGGGGATCTAGTTCAGTCTTTTTAAGCACCAAACCACAGTCTTCGTCTATAAAGGCGGTGTTGAAAGAAAACCTACAGATTCTTTTGTCTTTAAACATTCCGCTGTTGTAAATCTTGCACAGAAAGTCCCCTTCCAGGTCTAGTTCGTAATCCAGTCTGAAGACTCTGCGGAGACCCCCAGTATCCTCTAGGTCGCTGTTTGCGTCTTTGCTTGAGTAAACTAGGTTTTCTTTCTTATACAGTTCTAAGTATGGCCTTCCTTTTTCAATCAAGCAGTTTTTCTCAGTGAGGATTTCAACTTCTTTAAGACTGAGAATCCTAGGACTCCTTACACCATTTAACACCTCTGAGAAGTAGTGCACGTACCTTACCTGGGAAGGCTGGGTGACTCCTCCCCCTTTGAAAAAGCGTTTCTTCTTGTAGTAAAGAAGAGCGTACTCAGGATTGCTGAACCTTCCAGAATAAAGCAAGTAGCAACAAATCAAAGTCCCGGTTCTGCCTTTTCCAGCCAAGCAGTTAACTACAGCTACATGCTCAGGGTCGCTTTGAAGCCATGCATGCATGTCCCTGCATGCTTCAAACAACAGCTCAATCGGGGGAGGATAGTGGTCAGGCCAGGGGTACTCCTCAACGTTATACCCGAACTTAGAGTAGTCGTATTCGATTCCTGACAAGTTAAAGATTCTGTAGTTAAAGCTATGCTTGGTGTTCAGCATATTGGAAACTGATGGAAGAGGGTTTCGAAACAACGAGGGAAACCCCTCTGCAGGAAACGACATAGCTATTATCCTAGGAGTGATGTAGGACAAATCTAAATTAAATCCGTCCTGAGTATAACGCTTCTTCTTCTTCGACCTAATTGTACGAATAAAATCCATTTCAATTATTTTTATAACAAGTAAATAACATGGAAAGTTTTTTGAAAAAAACAGGTATTTCCTCCCACTTGCTAAAAGCTGTTGAGCTGCTAAACTATAAGCAACCCACAGAAGTCCAAAGGGACTGCATTCCTAAGATACTTGCTGGGGAAGAAGTCAAAGCACGCGCACCCACTGGAACAGGAAAAACAGCAGCCTTTGCCATACCTTTAGTAGAACTCCTAAGCAGAGACCCTTACGGAGTCTTTGCCCTTGTGCTAAGCCCTACCAGGGAACTTGCTTTGCAGATCCAAGACCAGTTCAAGGCTTTTGGTGCTATGATGGAACTTAAGTGCAGCTGCATAGTGGGAGGAGTGGACATGATGAAGCAAAGCATAGAGCTAGTTAGCTTGCGTCCTCACGTTGTTATAGGCACGCCTGGACGCTTAAACGCTCTTTTGCAGCAAGAAGACATTAAAAAAGTTTTCGGGAATTTAAAGTTTTTGGTTCTTGACGAAGCTGACTTTTTAGACGAAAGCCAAAAAGAAGAACTTTCGGAGTTAATGGGTAAAATTAGTCCCCAAAAGACTCTGCAATTTTCAGCTACTTTAGAAAACACTGAAACTTTAGGAACCCGTTCAGAGGTCAAAGAACACATGCTACTGGTCCCCAACGCTGTAAAGGACATTTACTTGTTTTGTTTGTTAAAAAGGTTTCCAGATATCAACGTCATCGTTTTCACTGAGTCTTGTGCAGAGGCCCACACACTTTCAGAAACCTTCAACGAACTAGGACTTTCTATACTGCCTCTTCACTCACTTATGCCTCAAAACTTACGCGAACACAACTTAAAGCAGTTTAGGTCAGCACGTGCAGCAGTGCTTTTAGCCACAGATGTTGCAGCTAGGGGACTGGACTTGCCTCAAGTTAAGTTAGTGATTAACCACAACTGCCCTAGATCAAGCAAACTGTACTTGCACAGAGTAGGAAGAACTGGCAGGGCAGGGCGCACAGGAACAGCCTTAACACTAGTGACTCAGTATGAAGCTTCATTAGTGCTGCACATAGAAAAGAAGCTAGGCAACAGTTTAACAGAGTACTACACTGAAGACCAAGTCAAACAACTCGAAGACGAAGTACTGGACTCTATGAACAAGTTCACCAACAAGCAAGCTGTTACTTTTCATAGAGTGAAACGACCTAGTTTGGACACCAGGCGCAGCAAGCAGTTGTTGGGAAAAGGTTTAAAACGCTTAAAAAGGTTATAATAATAAATGGGGTGCTTACAAGGAGTGCAGTCCTCAGGCTTGGAAGTAGAAATTGACAAGAGCCAACACAAAGCCAAGAACCAAGTATTGGCCTCACCTACGACAAGTGGCTTGGAACCCATACACTTAGATGAAAACGCCCTTTTTGACAAAAGCGTGCAAGAAATTCGGTTTGTGACTAAGCTCAACGATATTGAAGCTCTCAGCAAAAAGGAGATAATTAAGCAGTCTGAAGCAATTAGTAGGCACGCAATTGCCAAGATTATGGAATACAACCAAGACCTTAAAGCTGAGAAACAAGTTTCGCTAGAGGAAAATTTACTTATTGATATTAACTCTTAACAAATGACTTAAATTCCTTGTTCTCTAAGCTTTTTAGGCAAGTTGTAGGTTGAAGACTTTTGAAAGGACACTTTGATGATGGATTGTGCAGAGTTATAAGGGACACAGTTTTCCTCGTCAGGCTTTGATGAACAGTTAGTCTTATTTGACAGCATGTTTTCTCTGGCTCTGTTCCAAGACTTGAGTGTGAGCAAGTCACTGCTAGTCTGCAAAGCATTTAATGTAGACTCTGCTTGGTTCGAAAAAGCTGTTGAAATTTCAGTGACTTTGTTGATTTGGCGAGTTTTGTAGCCCCTCCAAACAGACTGTATTTTTACAACTTTTTCAATAGTGATTCCGGACCGAGTAACTTGTTTGAAAGCTTCACTGTGCTCATAAGAGTCGTAGTTTTGTTTCACACACACACAAATACTGTTGCCCATTCCAAATTATAATTACATTTCTGTTAAGTTTTAAATATTACTAGGTTAAGTTATTTTAAATGGAATGCAATCTTTGTTCAGATGACTTAAAAGTCCTTGAAGCCCTCAAAACTTTAATTACCAAACACAAACTACTCAAGTGCAAGTCCAAACCAAAAGCTTGTTTCCAGATTGCACCTCCCTCGCCCTGTAATGACTCAGTGTCAACAGACTCTGACTCTGAGTACTTTCCTTACAGCAGTCCTTTGCTCTGGAAGTTCGACAAGTTACTAGAAACTTACCAAAACTCCCAACTGAGACAAGGCGACTTGCTCCACATAAGTGTTCTGAAGCAGTTGTTCTTAGACTGCTACGTAAGGGACCAAGGGTTCATGAACTTGTTGTGCAGTTCTTTAGAAAAAACTACCTGGGTAGGGATGTCTGACTACTTGAAGTGCTTGCAGAGTCTGCATCAAAAGTCTTTTTTGCACTACTTGTTCCCTGAAAAGTACGGCAAAAAAAACAAAAAGTACTTTAAACTCCAAAAAATGCTTTGTAAGGTCTAAGTAGTTTACTTCGGTTTGGTTGGAAGCAAAAAAGCTTATAGTAAGGAAGAAATAACCTGGGTCATTCAGTTAGCTTCCAAAAAGCACTTTAAAGTGCTTAAGTTGCTTGAGGAACTGTACAAAGCTACTCAAAGTAGCTACATCACACTTGAAGAATTTAAAGAATTCTTAATGTATAAAGTTTAGTCACAAACTCACTGACAAGTTATGTATGATGCTTCTTAAGTCCCTGGTTTCCAAACAGCTCCAGTCAAATGGCTCCTCAGCTGTGGGCTCGTCTTCTGGAAAGTGAAGTTCACTTAAATAAGAGTGGCTCAGGCATTCTTCAACTGACCACCTTTTGTCGGGGTTGAAAACCAGCATCTTGCTCAGTAAGTCCAGGGCGTCTTCGCTGACTCCAGGAATTAGGGTTTTGAAGTCTTGCTTTTCATAGTGGGGTAAACTAATTATTCTTTCTCGTAAATCACTGCTTTCAATGAAGTCTAAGTTTTGAGGAGTTCCTAGCACGTCCAAAATAGCTTCTATTTGGTTCAGAGAACTGGCCCCCCTGAAAAGAGGAGCTCGTTTCAAAAGACATGCAAAAACACAACCTAAACCCCAAATGTCTATTTTTTTGCAGTTTTTAAACGAGTTTGTGAGTTGTTCAGGCGAGTAGTACCATCTGTTGCTGATGAATTCTACAGGGCTGTGGAAGTTAAAAGGAGTTGCAAGGTCGAAGCCGGAAAGTTTCAAGTCGGAGTTGCGGTTTAAATAAATTTTAAAGGGTTTTAAATCATTGATTGAAATGTTGGCAGAGTGAACGTACTTAAGACCTCTTAGGATTTGGTAGATAAAGTATTTGTGGTGGTCATTAGTGAGTGGTTGGGGAGACGTTATTACCTTTTGGAGGTCTGTGTCCATGTACTCGTAAACTGCGTATACGTCTGTGAAGTTCTCTTGAGACCCTGTGTAGAAAACCTTTTCAAGGAGAACTATGTTTTCATGTCTCAAATAGTGGAGTATTTTAAGTGACTTGCAAACTTCTAAAAGCAGTTCTCCAGACTCAAACAACCTTTCGAACTTTTTGATAGCAACTAAATTGCCCGTCGCAGTGTCCAAGGCACTTACTGTTATTCCTGAAGCTGACCTTCCAATGACCTTTTTTATTCGGTACCTTTTGTACACACAAAAAGTTATTCCGCTAACTTTGAAGCATGCCTTATCAAGGGATTCCATGTTTATTATTTTGGGAATTTTCAGTTTAGTTGTAGTTGTAGCTTTTCTTGTAGTTTACTTATGTGTGGAAAAGCTTCTGTATAACTTTCCGAGGAAAGACTCCAAGTTCAAACCTAGCGACTGGGGACTAAGTTACTCAAACATCTACTTAAAAACCAAAGACGCAGCATTGCTCCACGGCTGGGAAATCCTTCATTCGGATAAAGCACCTACCTTGGTGTTCTTCCACGGAATATCAGGAAGCGTCTCTTTGAGGTGCCATACCATAAACTTGTTGCACAAAGAACTAGGAGTTAACTTAGTGATTGTAGACTACAGAGGCTACGGACAAAGCAGGGGCTCTCCTTCAGAAAAGTCTATTTTGCTAGACGCGGAAGCAATCATGCAGTACGTAAGAAGCAATCCTAAACTGAACAAAAGAGTATTTTTAATGGGAAGGTCTTTTGGAGGGGCAGTGGCTACTTACTGCGCAAGTAAGTACCAGTGCAGGGGACTAATACTTGAAAACACCTTTACTTCTATTCCAGACGTGTTGGTTAGTAAGCACTTGAAGTGGTTGACTTGGTTAGTCCACAGAAACAAGTGGAACAGCTTAGAAAGAATTCAGAAGGTAGAGTGCCCAGTTCTATTTATCTCTGCTACAGAAGACGGATTGGTTCCACCCTCACACATGTGCAGCCTGTGGAGAGCTAGTTGCTCCGAAACAACATTTGTAAAGTTTACCTAGAAAGAAATTCCACAAGGAAAACACAAAGGAGCATGGAAAGCAAACCCTCAAAAGTACAAGGAGTGGCTGAGTGAGTTTATCAATTCTAACATTTAAATTTAAATCATGAAAGAAAACCTTTACATCAAAAAAGACTTTAACGAAGAACTTACCAGGGAAAAACTAAGAGATTACCAGCTAATTCTGGAGTACAAAAGCCTTAGCTTGTATTCTCCACAAGGAGTGTACACCTTGCCTAGTTTAAGCTCAAACTTAACTTGGCACGGCGTGATATTTGTCAGACAAGGTTACTACAAAGAAGGTGTTTTCCGCTTTAAAATAGAAATTCCCCACAACTACCCTAATGCACGACCTGCAGTGTTTTTCTTAAATTACTTGTACCACCCGCTTGTGCACCCCCAAACCGGAGAGCTAAGTATGGGCCCTCAGTTCCCAGTTTGGCGACCTGAGGAAGACTTTATTTTCAGTGTTTTGGCTTACATCAGGAAAGTTTTTTACTTCAGGGACTTTTGGACAGTTTCTAAGTTTGCACTCAACGAAGAAGCTTTATTTAACTACACTCAGGACGAAGAACTTTTTTGCGAAGAAGTTAGCAAGTGTGTCTTGGAGAAGCAAGAAAACCCCTCTGGCAACTTCATAAAGTTCACTGAGTTCAACGCTTTCCACAACAAAGTACTTAAAGTACTCAGGTCTAACTCAAACGACGAAAAAGGCTGTGAGCACTTTATGAAATGGTTCAGAAGGACATTTAATGGTAACTTTTAGATATGAATTGGACTGGAGTGGGCAGCCAAGCAAGCTTCCTTAATAGCTTCTGAGAACCCAGGGTGTGCGTGGCAAGTTCTGGCTAAGTCCTCTGAAGCAGCTCCATACTCCATGCCCAAAACTCCTTCCATGATGATTTCGCCAGCAGCAGGACCGATCATGTGCATTCCAAGTATTCTGTCAGTCTTAGAGTCAGTAAGTACTTTTACAAGTCCGTCAGTTTCGTGGTTAGCACGTGCGCGTGAATTAGCAAGGAAGGGGAAACTTCCTTTTTTGTAGTTGATGTTGGCTTCTTTCAGTTGCTCTTCAGTTTTGCCTACCCAAGCAATTTCGGGGTGGGTGTAAATAACCCAGGGCACTGTTTCGTAACTAATGTGGGAAGTCTCTCCAGCTAAACTTTCAACTACAAAAATTCCGTCTTCTTCAGCTTTGTGTGCAAGCATTGGGCCAGCTACGCAGTCTCCAATTGCGTAAATGTGGGATTGCTGGGTTTGCAAGTTTTCGTTAACTGGAATTTTTCCAGCTTTGTCTACCTTAAGCCCGACTGCTTCCAAGTTGAGTCCTTCTGTGTGGGCCTTGCGGCCTACACCAATAAGTACTTTGTCGGCTTCCATAGTGGCAGGGACGTTTTCTCCTTCTAAATTGACTTTCACGCTGTCAGCTCCTACTTCTCCTCCAGTCACTTTGGTTTTCAGGTGGAACTTGAGTCCTTGCTTTTCAAGGATCTTCTTAAGTGTTTTTCCCATTTCTAAGTCAGTTCCTGACCCGATCTTGTCCATGAACTCCACAATAGTAACTTCGGAACCCAGTCTCGACCAGACACTTCCAAGTTCCAGGCCAATGACTCCAGCTCCGACGACCACTAGCTTTTTAGGGGCTTCTTGGAGTTCCATGGCTCCAGTTGAGCTGAGAACGTTTTTTTCGTCGATGGGCAGAATTCCTCCAGGCAAAGCAGCGGGTTCTGAGCCAGTTGCAATGATGATGTTCTTAGCAGTGAGTTTGTCTGTTCCGTTGACAGTGAGTTCGTTTTTGCCGCTGAAGGCAGCAGCTCCCTTTACGTAAGTAACTTTGTTCTTTTTGAAAAGGCCTTCGACTCCTTTAGTTAGTCCGTCTACAGCTTTCTTTTTGGACTTCATCATCTGAGGAATGTCAGCCCTTACATTTTCACAGATCACTCCGTGGTTTTTGAACTCGTGCTGTGCTTCCACGAACTTGTGGGAAGAGTTCAGAAGTGCTTTGGCAGGAATACACCCTACGTTGAGGCAAGTGCCTCCTAGAGTGCCTCTTTTTTCTATGCATGCTGTTTTAAAGCCTAGCTGAGCAGCTTTGATGGCAGCAACGTATCCGCCAGGTCCTCCACCCACAACTGCCAAGTCGTACTCAAACGAAGCAAAGCGTCTAGCAAAACGAAGTTTCCCCAGCATTTTTATAAATGTGGTAAATAATCATTTCTGTTGGTTTCATGATTTTAACACTGACTTAACTATGTTTGGGTTCGGGAGGAGTAAATATGAAGTTTGTGTTGGGAGTTCTTTTTCTAGTCGCTTTCGGCAGAGGCTTCCTCAGGACCCACGACTTGGAATCTTTAGAAGTTACTCAGGTCACTGAGGGGTTCCTCAGTTCTATTTTGCTCGACTCTTCAAAAGACTGTGTACAGAACTATCAAGGAGTCGTCTCAGAACTCCAAACTGCTGTTCATCTGCTTTCAGAAAGTACCTCTGAAGCTTTCCAAAAGGCTTCAGAAGTTAGTCAGTTGCTGAAGAACTGTTCTCGAGGAAAGAACTACCCAAGACTTGGAGTCCCCATTCAGCTGAACTACATTTACCAGGAAATCAAAAACTGCATTCTAGCTAAAAGTTGGTTTGACTTAGGTTATAATCTAGGCCTGCTAGTTAACAACCAAGAAACCCAAAGGGTTCTTTTAGTCATTGAAGGGTTCTTTGAAGGAATGGCTTTAGAAATGAAATCCAGCGAAGTAATTCCTTGCATAACTGACTTGAACCAGATCACTGCAAGCATCGAGCAAGCAGTAAGTGATTTCGAACTTAAAACTTTCAAAGGAGTTAGGAAAGGGATTTCGGACTTGGCAGAGGCCTTTTCAATAATGCCACAAGCCATGAAGCTATGCACAAAAAGCACTCACGAAACAGCCAACACAGTAGAAAAGGTACTGGAAGAGTTTAGAAGTCCCTGGAGTTTGCTGTACCATGTAGGAAAAGCTATAGTATTAGACGGACACAACATTTACTCAGAACTATCAGGAGCCATAACTGCTTGGAAGCACCAAGACTGGTTTAAGTGCGGAGTCGACCTAGGAGAAGCAATGTTCGCCTTCATTAAATACGGAGAAAAAAAGCCCGAGCCAACTCACATTGCTTTAGGAATCCTCAACGGCATGGAAATTCCAGTTGACCACAAAGAACTAGAGCCTTGTCTTAGCTTTGACTCTGAGAAGTTCTTAACTGGACTTGCCAGTTTTGAAAAAAACACCTTTGACGGGGCCTTAGAAGGACTGGATTACTTTGCTGAAGGAATAAAAAGCATTCCTTTAGCTATCAGAAAGTGTAAGCAGGAGCACTCGAGCGAAGCTTTTAAACTAGAAAACGCTTACAGAGCTCTTAAGGAGCCTAACAGTTTAGTGTGGGGCGACTTAGTTCTTTTGAACGGAAAAGAAGTTTACCTGAAGCACGCAATACTGAACTTAAAAGTTGAGGACTGGTACAACTTTGGATTTCACTTAGGAAGGACCCTGCTAAGTGTACATAACTCTTTATAAATAGTTTATTTATCCCTTAAGTGCTCATAAAAGCGGTAAATGACGTCCAAAAACTCTTGAATGGCAGTTTCTAGGTCGTCGTTGACTATAAAGTACTGGAAAAGTTTAGAGTCAGACTGAGCGTCTTCAATTTCTTTCTGGGCGTTCCTGAGCCTGACCCTGAGTACACTTTCTTCGTCAGTGTTTCTTGCTTTGAGTCTGTCTTCGAGTTGCTTCATGGTTTTGGGCATGATAAACACTCTGTTAAAGTCAAGTCCGCTTTCCCAGATCTGCTTTACTCCTTGCACGTCAATATCCAGTAGGCACACTTTGCCCCTTGCGTAGACGTCTTCTACAGTGTGTTTACTAGTGCCGTAGTAGTTGCCGTGTACACAGGCCCACTCCAAGAACTCACCTTGGTCTTTTTTCTGTTCGAACTCTTCAATGCTTAAGAAAAAGTACTCTCGGCCGTGTTCTTCGCCTTCCCTAGGTTTTCTTGTAGTCGAAGAAACTGAAAACTCAAACACTCCTGGAAACAGTTCCCTCAGTCTGTTGATGAAGGTACTTTTTCCTACTCCTGAAGGGCCTACTATTGCAAGTGGTTTGTTTTTGATGGGGTTGGGGTTGAACTTAGCAAAGTACTCTTTCGCAAAAAGAATTAAGTCGTCTGGTTTGTGGTACAGAACTTCTGTAGTGAAGTCGTTCAGCAGTTGGGTCAGTTCAGGGTGGGACTCTAGGTATTGTTTGTGGTAGTCAATCAACTCTGTTTTTCTCAAGTCAATTATTTGTTGTTCTTTTAAGTCAAATCCTTCCATTTAAGTATAAATGTATATTAGCTTAAAAGGCTCTAAGCTGTACAATTATTCGCGGCGCTCGCCAGTCTTCTCCTGGACCTTTTCTCTGGCTTGCTCTGCAGTCTCTTGTGTTTTTTCTCTCACTTGCTCTGCAGTCTCTTTGGCCTGCTGTCCAGTCTCTTGGGCTGACTCTTTGGTCTCTTCTGATTTCCCAGAGATCCAACTAGTGGCTTTTTCGTAGGCGCCTGATACGCTTTGGGAAACCTGTTCAGCAGTTCCTTTAGCGTATTCTTTTGCTTTCTGAGTCATGGGTTTTTGTTCTTGCGAGGTTTCGGGCTTGTTTTCCTGAGATGACATTTTTGTATTTAGTTCATGTGAGGTTCTATTTATGATTGGAAATATGGCTATTTTCTGATCTTTTTACTGTAAACACACTTTGTTCTAAAAACTAAGCTTGTAAGCTGCAAACTTTTTCAACCTTTACTGAGTAGTGTTTTTAATACTTAATTAAAAACTAAGCACTTAAAAAACCAGTAATTTAGAATACTTAGTTTACTAAGTACTTTAAAGCTATTAAATGCTAAAAGTTTCCATATAGTAAATAAAAAAGTCGTTAATGCATACTCCTTCGACACCACTGAAAGCAATCAACCTAAGTCAATCCCCACAAAGGCGCTCTGTAAACATCAGCCAAGAACTCACAAAAGCACAGCAGCGCACTCTAGAGTACTCTAAAGCTCTTTCAAGTAGACTCCAAGAATTCCAATCTAAATCCTTCAACGGACCCCCAACAGAAGAAGACCCTTGGCAATTCCACAAAGAACTAGTAACACTAAGCGAAAACTACTGCAGTTACTTACAAAGCCAGCCTACTAAAACAGCCCAAAAGCAAAAAGACATCGAAAGTGTTAACTCCAACCTACAAAAAGGACTGTCTGAACTCGAAGAAACTCAAGAACATGAAAAACTCAGACTTTCTAAGAAAGTCTCTCAGCTCAACTCAGACTTCACTAAAAAGTACGAAAAAGTCCAAAGAGAAGCTTTGAAACAACTAGAACAACTCAAAAACAACTTAGTCAACCAAATCAGAGAAGAACAGAAAACTAGTCAAACCCGAGTCCAAGAAAAGGTTGCCCAGATCAAAAAGTCCATTGCCCCCGAAACTTCTAAGTTTGCTATTCGTTCCTCGTCTGTTAGGGCCAAATCGCCTTCTAAAAACAATAAACTTTCTACTCCTTCTAAAGCTCTTAAAACAAAACAAGTTTACGAAAAACTAGAACAGTCGCGGCAGAAGCTAAGAAACCTCTACTCCAACTCAACTACTCCAATAAAGTCACTAGCTGACTCTACTGAACTTTTCTCTGCAGACACTCCTCCTAGTCCACACTCCCCACTTATAAAGCTTCATCCCATAATTCATTAAATATAATCCATAAATGTCATTGTCAGCCTCAAACCCACAAGCCCTGGAAGAAGCCCTTCAAAACAACCTTTACCTCACTGGAGACTTGCCCACCTCCACAGACGCCCAAGTCTTCTCTCAGTTCCAAGAAAACGTTCCTGACAAAGCTGCTCACCCCCACCTTTACTCATGGTACTGCTTCATCAACCAATTCAGCGACAAGATCCGCAACACCTGGGCTGCGCCTGCAGATGCTGAAGCTGAAGATGATTTTGACCTCTTTGCAGAAGATCCCAACTTGGAAGAAGAAAGCAAAAAAATTGCTGAGGAAAAAGCCAAGTCCAAAAAACAAGCCCCTGTTGGAAGGAGCAGCGTGGTCTTCGAAGTCAAACCTAACTACAGCACCGTCAACTTGGACGAACTTGCACAAAGGATCCACAACGAAATCCAGCTTCCAGGACTTAAGTGGGGAGATGACTACAAAAAACAACCTGTGGCCTTTGGTCTTTACAAGTTACTGATGGGATGCGTGATTGAAGACACAGTTGAAACCGATATGATCGTTGAAAAGATCATGGAGTTCAGAGGCGAAGTCGAGGTTGAAGAGGAAGACGACGAAGGAGAAGCCACTGGAAACGTTACCAAGGAAGAAGATGACCTAGTACAGAGCGTGGACATCGGTGCCTTCCAGAAGCTCTAAATAACACTTCTAAGCGTAATAATATGGAGATTTCAGCACAGGTAAAACTCCACACGATTGCCCCAGACACCTTACCTTTTGCATTGTTTGGCATAGAAGTCTTTACTGAGTTTTCGCGCCACGTAATCACGAAGCGTTACACAGACTTTTACAGGTTCCACAAGGACCTTTGTTACTTTGCGCACTTACAGTTCTCGCCTGAAAGGTGCCTGATGGACGTAATTCCTAAACTCCCAGGGTCCCACTTGACCAAAAAGCCTGTGTCAGATAACTTAGTTTCAGTGCGCAAACAGGAACTAAACACTTACGTGAAGGGCTTAACTGCTTTGCACAACTGCACTAAAGACACTTCTACGCCTTGGTTCCAGATGATCAGGGACTTCTTTAAACTTGAAGAAATCGAAACTAAGCAAGAAAAGTCTGCTAAACTCATACAAAGGTCTTTTAAAAAGTACACTGAGTACCTTTGGTTTAGGAAAAACACTCAAAAAAAGTACGAAAACAAAGGCTATGTTACTAAGCTTGACGAGTTCCCTGATGAACTTTTAGTGGAGATCTTTAGCTTCATGAAACTCGAGGAACTTTGGAGCATTGCTTGTGCTAATAAACGATTAAACAGACTAACCAAAAAACCTATACTCTGGACTACGCTTAACTTGTTTCCTAACAAGTATGTTTTAAGCCCTTTACAGTTCAAGTCTATATGCAAGCGTGCTTGGTGCTTGACTTGGCTTGACCTTAGGTACTGCAGTTACATCAATTCTGACTCTTTGGTTTCAGTAGCCAAGTACTGCAACCCACAGTCGCTCAGGTACCTTTTGCTTGACGGCTGCGAACAGGTAGACGATGGAGCTTTGGTAAGTCTAACTGAAAAGTTCGACGAGCCCACAGGTAAACTTAAAGGAGGTGCAAGAGGACTCAAAAGACTGTCACTTGCAGAGTGCAGACACATAACGGACCAAGGAGTGTCTGTGCTGAGGAAACTCAAGCAACTTGAAGACCTTAACTTACTAGGATGCTACTCAGTTACTGATGAAGGCCTTAAAGTGCTGTTTAAGAAAAGCACTAAGTTCCACAAGCTAAACTTGTCCGGAACTTACATCAGCAGGGAAGGATTAACTGAAATCAAAAACAANTGCAGCAAGCTAGAAATGCTTTTGTTGAACGGGTGCAGACTGCTGAGTTTGGAAGACAAAAACTTGTTCACCAACGTAGAAGTAGAACTGCGGGAAGACGTGTTTAGGTTCCAGTTGCTGCCAGATCCTAACTGCTCGTTGAGTCCAATCACCAACAACATTCTGAGAACTCGCAGTTCACTCACTATTCAAAGAGTGTCTCACTACATTCAGAGGAAGCTTGAAAAGACCGAAGAAATTCACATACTTTGCAAAGGAATTGTTTTGAGTCCCTACATGACTCTTAAAGAGGTGCAGAACGACTTGTGGGACAACTCAATGCTTTCTTTGTTTTACAGACTGAAAACAGACACCCTACTTTTACTAGAAAACGAAAGCAACAACTGGGTCGGACTTCCTAAGTGGGTTTCTGACAACGACGCTTTGGAGTGCCAAATATGCAGTGAAAGGTTTTGGCTTCTTTTGAGGAGACACCACTGCAGGAAGTGCGGCAGAGTAGTTTGTGACGACTGCTCTAAGCAAAAAAGCTACCTGGCAGACCTCGGTTACACTCGCAAGCCCGTGAGGGTGTGTGACAAATGTAAAGTAACTTTGTAGTTAATGGATATAAATGCCGATTGACATCAACAGAATCAGGGCTGAAAAAGGAGGCAACCCTGAAGAACTTAAAAGGTCCCAAGAAAAAAGATTCAAAAGCCCCCAAGTAATAGACGAAGCTATAGCTCTAGATGCTGAGTGGCGCAAAACACGCTTTGACTTAGAACAACTCCAAAAAGCTTACTCGCAGGTCAACAAAGAAGTTGCTCAAAGGAAAAAGGCTTCCAAAGGCCAAGACCCTTGTGAAGACCTTATTGAGCAAGTCAAAAGTCTAGACGTAGAAATACAAAAACAAGGAGAAGTTGAAAAAGCAGCTAAAGCTGCACTTGACAAAAAAGTTTGGGAAATTGGCAACTTAGTCCATGAAAGCGTCCCTGTAAGCAAAGACGAAGTTGACAACCGAATTGAAAGGACTTGGGGCGAACCAGTTCACAAAAAAATCAACAATACTCCAGGGAACTACTTCCACCACGCCGTTCTGTCGAGGATAGACGGGTACGACAGCGACCGAGGAGTTAAAATAGTAGGACACAGAGGCTACTTTTTGAAAGGGCCTGGAGTTATGCTTAACCAAGCCTTGATTAACTTTGGAGTGCAGTTCTTGTCTGGAAGGAGCTACACTGCTTTGCAGCCTCCTTTTTTTATGCACAGACATATGATGGGGCTGACTGCTGAACTTAGTGACTTCGACGAACAGCTTTACAAGGTAACTACAAACGACGAAAACCAAAACGAGTACTACTTAGTGGCCACTTCGGAACAACCTATAAGCTGCATGCACAACAAAGAGTGGCTAAACCCCAAAGACTTGCCCATCAGGTACGCAGGCGTTTCGTCTTGCTTCCGAAAAGAAGCAGGTGCTCATGGAAAGGACACTTGGGGCATTTTCAGAGTCCACCAGTTCGAAAAGGTAGAGCAGTTCTGCATCACTACTCCAGAAGCTTCTTGGGAGATGCACGAAGAAATGATTAGGACTGCTGAAGAGTTCTACCAAGCACTTAAAATCCCCTACAGAGTGGTGACTATTGTAAGTGGCGAACTTAACGGAGCTGCTGCTAAGAAGTACGACTTAGAAGGCTGGTTCCCTGGCTACGGGACTTACAGAGAACTAGTTTCTTGTTCTAACTGCACTGACTTCCAGTCACGAGCTATTGAAGTGAGATGCGGCAACAAAAAACAAAACGAAGCTGAAAAGAAGTACGTGCACATGCTCAACGCTACTCTTTGCGCAACTGAAAGGACTATGTGTTGCATTCTAGAGAACTACCAAACTGAAGAAGGAGTCATTGTTCCAGAAGTGCTGAGGCCTTACATGGGTGGCAGGGAGTTCATTCCGTACGTCAGGGAACTGACTAAACAAGAAGCTAAGCAACATTAACTTTCATATTATCTTCTATACTCAGGCACGTAAATAGCCCTTTGGTTCAGGATTTCTGCTTTTTCTTGTTTTTGGTCTTTCAACTCGCTAAAGGCAGATTTCCTAGCGTTCGCAAAAGTTTGCCCAAACACGTTGTCTGCAACGACTCTTCTGGACACTCCCGTGTAACCTGGAATGGGTTCGCCATGCTTGCTGGGCTTTTCTTGGGCTTCTTTGCCGTAAAACACAGCTAAGTTTTTTTCAAAGTCGTTACCTGAGTCTTCAAAGTCTTTTTTTGGCAGTCCGGCTCCGTAAAAAGCTTCGGTGTTTTTGGCAAGTTGTTTTTGCTCGTCTTGGTGGCCCCAGAACGCTGCGTGGGTTTCAGGAGGGATTACCATTGGGCCTTGGTCAGGGCGGGCATGGACTCCTAGCATTTCTTTGGCAGTTTTTTCTTTGACGTTGTAAAGGTTGATGAAGGAGTCTTGCTGGCTAGTTTTGTACTTGTAAGTAGGCTTCACGTCAAGTCCTTTAGGAAAGGCGTTTGTGGAAGACTTGTAAGTAGTTTTGCCGTAAGTTTCCCCGTAAAGGTTCTCGGAGTGGATGCCTGGAATATAACCTTTGTAGCCTGGAATGTGACTGCGGGCTTCCGAGTGGCCTATTCCGATGTCTTCTTCTTCAATAGAAGGAATATGCCCTGTATAGCCTGGAAGGTGTTTGGAAGTCATATTTAACTGTTAATAATAGAAGATGGAAATGGACAAAACACGAATAAACGAAAAGCACCCTGAAATCACTCCTAATTTGAGGAAAAAAGAAAAAAGACAGATTTTCGGAGAAGTCAGTTCTGAAGGCGAGTTGGTTTTGAAAGAAGCAGGGCTGAGTGCAGTACCCACCAGCATAATAGGTAACTATTGGGGGTGCGTGCTGCATTTAGACCTTCGGAACAACAACTTGAGTTCCATTGAGTCTTTGCCTTTTTCCAAACTCACTCAGCTTTTGACTCTTGACTTGAGGTCAAACAGCATTGATATTTTAACAGAAAGTATATTTGAACTTAGGAATTTGAACTGCTTAAGACTGGACAGGAACCTTATTTCAGCAATTCCTTTTGATTTTTCGACACTTGAACAACTCGAAACCTTGTCTGTTTCCAGCAACAAACTCGACTTTCTGCCCAACTCTATTTGTGAACTTAAGAACTTGCAAACTCTTATACTTTCAGAAAACAGAATTAAGTACTTGCCGCCTCAACTGGGCGACCTCCAGAAACTTAAATTGCTTTACCTGCACAAGAACCAGTTTTGGGAACTTCCGCTTTCTTTCAGTGAGCTTGAAAGCTTGCGTGAACTCAGTTTGGAGTGGTTTAGGTACACATCTCCTCCTCTTCCGCGCGTTCTTAAAGGGCACATTGGAGAAGCTATGATTTGTAGTTTGCGGGCTCTTTGTTCTAAGTTGTTTAATTCAAGCCACCACGACTGTTCCCTGTGCACTTTTCTGCACCACTTTTCAGAAACTACTTTTGACTTCAGTCAGATGGACTCCAAACAGAGAAGCTTAATTCATGTAGCTGCTTCAGAAGGAGACACTGGAGTCTTGCTAGGCATGATTGAAGCCGGAGTTGACATTGACGTCCAGGACAAAGACGGGTGCTCTCCTTTGCTTCTAGCTATTAAAGAACAGCACTTAGGCTGTGCAGAGGCCCTTTTGGAGGCAGGAGCTGACATCAACGAAGGAGGAGGTGCTTTGGGTTCGCCTCTGCACCTTTCAGCCTTTAAAGTGCTGCCTTCATTTACCAAGAAACTGCTTAGCATGGACGCTGACCCTAACTCGCGCGACTGCGAAGGCAACACCCCTTTGCACATTGTGTTGGGAGTCTTCAACAAAGACGTAATTGCTAGTACAGTAATAGCTGAGAGTTTGCTCAAAGCTGGAGCAGAAGTAAACGCACTCAACAACGAAGGCTGGGCACCTATCCACTTAGCAGCAAGAAGAGGCCAAGTCGAAGGAGTCAGATGGGTAGTGTACAAAAACCACCTTCTCCGCAAAGCTGGCCTTGAAGAATTCAACTTGGACTTGCAAGGCGGTTCCCACGGGTGGACTTCTATCCACTTAGCTGGCCACGCTTCGCACTTCACAGTGGTCCAGTCCTTAGTAGAAGCAGGAGCTTCTTTAATGATTAAGAACACAGATGGAAGAACTCCCCGACACGCTTCCAAAGCTGACTTGGCTCTTTTCAAGTACTTAATCAGGGCTGAAAAAAATGCTTTGAAACAAAAAGTTTATCAGCCCTGGGTTCCTTTTGAGTTTCCGACTGAGCAGTCTGTTTCACCTTCAGTTGAAGAAATACTAGACCCTTCTACAATGGCATCCCGGAGGTACCAAGGAATCTACCACTTAGCTTCCAAAGGCAACTACGAGTTACTTGAAAACTTAGTTTACAAACTAGAACCTGGAAGTCTCAAAGAAGACGCTTCTTATCTCTTGTCACAAATGTCTCCGCACCACCTGACTCCTGCTAAGCGGTTTATTTCTGTGTAATAATTAAGTTGCTCCTACATTTTATTCAAGCATATATCAGAAATGCTCTACACTTCTTTTATAATAAATATGAGTTCATCAGAAGACACACAAGTTACCAAGTCAGACACCAAAACTGAACAAACTAAGCCTGAAAAAACTCAGAAGTCTGAGTCTTTAGTTGGCAAGGCCAAACACACTTTAGAAGAAATCGGTAAAGAAATCAAGCACGGAGTGCACATGGTTAGTCACAGGTTTGAAGACGAAACACCGCCTAAACAGGAATAATCTTATAAATAAACTGCCATTACTTTTCAACTGAAACTTTTCGAGAGTGGTTCCTTGAAACAGACTCTCTAGGGATGTCTTCTACTATGTCATGGATTTTGGTTCTGCTGAAATTCTTGTTTTGGTCTTGGTAAAGTTCTTTCTACTTATAACTTACGTTTTCTCTGTAGTCTTTTAGTCCTAAGTTGACTAGTTCTTCCATGCGTTCAAACACCTCCAGAAAAGGGGTTTCGGAGGTATTGGTTTGTGGTAGGTCCATGATTGCTTGGAGTTTAGACAGGTTCTTTTTAGCCCAACTGTTGATATTTTCGTAAGAAATGTTTAACTTGCGGAGTTTTTCTTTGTCGGTAGCTATTTCTTTGATTTTGTTGGAAACTTCTTCAGAGAGCTTTGCAACAGGGTTGGTTCCGCTCATCTTAGCAATCTCTAAAGCACTGATCTTTTTTTGGTAGTCTTGGTTGGAAGCGTTGTAGGAGTTAACTCGTTCTTTGATCTGGTTAAGAGTTTCTACTAAGTCTTTGTAAACTTGCTCGCGCACCATAAACTTCTCCACCATTTCTTGGGGTTCTGTGAGCCCTGAGACCATGCGCACTCTTTTAAAGGCTTCTTCAATTGAAGCAAACTGGTCCATTTCTGAAGTGAGTTTTTCTTGCAAAAAGACGTACCAGAGTCTGTGGAGCATCATGGATTCTCTCATGACCATAGCTCTTTGGTTCCGGTCTTCGTTTGCAGCTTGTTCAGCTATTTCGATTTGTCTTTTCATTCTGAGTTCTCTTTTGCGGGTGGTTTCTTGTTTCTGGACGACGTCTTTTTCAATGATTTCTAAGTTGTACTGGCGTTCCATGATTTCGCGCTTCACGTGGCTTTTGAGTACGTTAAGGGCTTCTTTAGTTTGGATTTTGGCTTCTCTTTTCCTGCGTTTTTTTTCGAGTTCTTCTTTGAGGGTTTGGTTTTTGTCCTTGACTTGTTTAGACAGTTCGTGGGACTTGCGTTCTAGTTCGATCATCGAAACTTTCATGCGTTCCAGCATGTGCTCGTAAACTTTCCCAGCAAGCAAGGCGTCTTCTTGGTCTCGCTTCATCTTTTCCATGCTTTCTTCTAGTTGTTTGGCCCTTTCTCGCATGTTTTCTAGTTTAGTTCCAGTGCGGGCTTCCATCTTCTTGACGCGTTCCATCTGTTTGTTTAGGTCTTTGAGTTTCTTTTCTTTGTTGGCGTTTGAAGAGTGCGACACGTCGTGGCGTTTCCGCAGGATTCCTAACTGAGAAGAGATTTCTTTGAGTTCTTCTACTTTGGAGACTTTAGCTGTTTCTTCAGCTTGTGTGTAAGTGGAGCTGAGGAACTTTTGAGCTTGGTGGGTCGATACCATGTTCCGTAGGCGTCTGTGGTTTGCCATGTTGAACTTGGTGGTGTGCTGGCTGTAGTTCTGTCGGTTCCACCTTGCCGTGGCTGGTGCTGAAAGGGTCACGCTTCTTTCGGAACTTACGCTCATTTTTACTTAAATATTTCAAAAAAACTTTCTTTATAAATGACGGACTACAAGTTAAAGGGCTTGTTAACTGTAGTTGGAGGAGTGCTTTTGAATATGGTTGCAGGCAACCTTAACAACTGGGGAGCTATTTCGCCCTATGTCACTTCTTACTTAGCTTCTGAGAACCACTGGGTCAACTCTTCTATGGTGTACAATGCCCTGCCTTATTCCTTTTTGGGCGAAAACTTAGGAGTGATGGCTGCTCCTTACTTGTGCAGAAAACTAGGAACTAGGACTTGCTTGCTTGTGGCAGGCCTGATGATGGGTGTCGCTTACTTGTTGTGTTCAGTTATTTCTAGTCCACACGCTTTTATAGGGTGCTATTCAGTTCTTGTAGGAGTTGGGGGAGGCATGCTGACTATTACTTCTATGTGGCCGAGTTGGGATTACTACCCTGAGTCTAAAGGAATGGTTACAGGCATCATAATGGGTGGGTTCAGCAGTGCTTCTATAGTTTTTAGTTTCATGTTTACTTGGATTACTAACCCCCACAACTCTCCTCCAGTGTCTAAGGGAAACGATATGGTTTTTAGTTCGGAAGTGAACAACAAAGTCCCCTCAGCTTTTTTTTGGGTAGGATTGGTGCTTTGTGCCATGACTTGTGTAGGAGTTGCTTTGGTGCGTCCAGTTTCTCAAAGGAGTAAGTCAGAGTCAGTAAAGAAGTTTCCAGTTACTCAGATACTTAAACTAGGGACTTTCTGGAATTTGTTTTTCGTGACTTTGACATCTTTTGTGTTTTGGCACTTCGTTTCGGGGTGTTATAAGTCTTTTGGTCTGTTGTACATAGACGACGACCACTTCCTTACCTTCATAGGACTGGCTGCAAACGTTTCAGGGGTGCTTGGCAGGTGGTTCTGGCCTACTCTTTTAGACTACTTGCCTTTTAAAGTCGTGCTTACTTTATCTCTGAGTTACCAAGTAGTGTGCAGTGGCTTAATATGGTTTGCTGTAGGGAATAAAACTACTTATGCAGTGCTCATAATAAGTTTGTTCTTTGCAACAGCAAGTCTTTTCCCATGCGCAGCTGTGCAAACTAACAAAGTATTTGGAGTGCTTCACGACTGAGTGTGGCCTTTTGTGTTTATGGCAATGACTGTGTCGTGCGTGAGCACTATATTCATGAAACTCCTAGCTGAAACTGTGGGATACTTACAAGTGTACTTGTTTGAAGGCTTTGTGTTACTTTGCAGTGTTTTCTTGACTTGGATGCTTCAAGAAAATTCTGGAATCGGCAAAGAAAAGTACTTCGAGCCCTTAAATTACACTTAATTTAAAGTTTTTGGGGAGCTTCTTCTGGGAAACCACTACACTTCCGGTTTCGAACCACACGTCAATGCTGGGGTGCATGCCTGGCGCAACGTTGCTAAAAGCCACTCCTTGGCAAATGCCTTTTTTGAAGAAGGATAAAGTTCTTTTTTGTGCGTTGTAGTATACTCCTAGAGAAGTTTCTTCGTCGTCACACTCGCAGCCATAGCCATTCACTACTGAGTGCACTCCGTTTTCGTCTGTTTTAATAAGTTTTGAGTTCCAAACTTCCCAGTAGTAACTACTAGGGGCGTCTTTCCACCGAGTAGACATAAGCTGCACAGGCGAGTACTTAGACTTGTCAACCACTCCTAGAAAAACGTGGGACCCGTTGGTGCTGCCTGAAGAAATGCTCAGTTTAAACTCTATGTAGGGGTTATTGCGTGTCAGCGGAGCATCTGCAAAGGCTATTCCATGAGGACTCCCAAGTTTCCTCATTATAGTGCAGTTTTTTTCTAAGATTAAGTTACTAGAGCACCAGTTCATGTCAAAGCACTTAAGACTTTGGTCAAGTTCAGGTTCAGGCTGGGCAATAGGCACTCCCCAAAACTCCAACTCGTTTAAAAAGCGCATTTCTGTCTCGGGAGAGTCGAACTCAGGGAACTTTCCTGAGCGTAAGTAACTAACCATGTCGCAAAAAGCACTTCCTTCACGGTCAATGAAGACTTGGTCTTTGTAAACTGGGAGTTCTTTCATAGTGAAGAAGGCGTACAAAGCTGAGTTGGGGTACCTAAGTAAAGTTGAAAGACTCGTAACAACAGTGTGGGTGCCTCCAATATTCAACTCGATAATTTTGCCGGTATTGAGTTTAGTGCAGTTCGAACACTGTTTTTCCCAGTTGTTTTTAGCTTTGTAAAACTTTTTAAGTTTTTGTTGTTTTTCTTGGTTGAAAGTTTGGATTTCTTTAAGAATGTTATCGTGTTCAATGTCTATTAGACTGCGTTCTGTGGAAATCAAGTTGTTGAGTGAGTTGTAAAGAGACCCTAACTGGGAGTCAAAGTTCGAGTCTGGAGGCTGCAGGTGCTCTGTTGAGTCTTCTTCTGAGAGGTAGCTTTCTTGTTCTGGTTCCATTTTGAAGAATTTACTTAAATCGACTTATTCCGAACTAATATCTTTTGGCATCTTTGCGAGTTATAAATGGAAGCTAGTGTGCCAACAATTAACTTAAGTAGCAACCAAGTCCAAGGACATTTTAGAGTCCAAGTAGTTGTTCCACTCATCAAAGAACTCCAAGTTCCCCAAAAAAGAAGCTCTTTAGCACTTCCTTTATCAGACAGGTCCCTCTACAAGGACTTGTTGGCTCCCAAAAAGGTTAGTGAACACTTGGGAAGGAACTCAACCTACCAGCTGCAAGAAGATGTAATAACGAGGATCCGTAATGAAATAGAGTACCTAAAAAACTCAATTCCATGCACTTACAACTCAGCTATTTTTGCAAGAATCAACGCAAACGACATCGCTGACATGCAGTTCTTAGTGACAGGAAGAACTAACTCGCCCTTTGCAAGTGGACTTTTTTTGCTCAAAAGCAGAGTTCCTCCTTTTTACCCCTCAGACCCCCCCAAAATGACTCTTAAAACTATGAGTAACAAAGTTAAGTTCAACTCTATGATTTGTAAGTCAGGCAAAGTCTCTGAAAGTTTCTTTAATGAAGGAAAGTGGAATCCCAATTCTGGGTCGATTTCAGACTTAGTTGTAACTATCCAAAAGCACTTACTTAGTGAGTTTAAAAACTCCAACAGCGTGGTAGTTGCCTATGCAACCATTAAGTTTGGAATGATTGAAATGCTCAAAGCCCCTCCTGAACCCTTTGCTGAAGTGGTTAAGACTCATTTCGTACTGAAGAAACGCGACATTTTGGTTGGACTGAATGAATGGCTGGAAGAAACTAACTTAGAACTTCCTGAAAACGAAATTAAAAGCACCTTGCAGCACAACATTTGGGTTGTCAAAGACTTCTTTAGAACAGGAATAAGAGGCGCGTTTCAAGAAGCCATTCTAGAACTTAAACAACTACTGGAGGGCCTGCCTCCTATTAACTAAGTACTTATCTGGGCCTTGAGTTGTACCGGGGAGTGGTGTCGTCTTCTTTTATTTGGTGGATTCTAATAGGAGTTAACCACTGCGACTTAGGGTTTGGAGTCCAGCTCCTAATTTCTTGCATTAACTCTGAAGGTTCGCTGGAGTCTGCCTGGTTCTCAGACAAGCCCTTCATTTTCAGTAGCCTTTGAAAGGCACAGTTACGAATTACTTCTTTTTTAAGTCTTTTTTGGACTTTTCTGAGTCTGGACTTAGTAAGTTCGAGTTTGGCTTGAGAAGACTGGTTGGTTTCTTCGAGTGACTGGTACTTTTCAAGTAGGTTTTCGTACTTTTCTTGGAACTCTCGGAGTTCTTCAGAAGACACAGTTGCGCTTTTAAAAGGGTTAGTGGCTTCAGTTGCTAGTTCTTTTACTAGTGAGTTTAGGTTGTTTGGGCCTTGGGTGTCTAGGATTTGTTGTTTGAGTTGTTCTTTTTCCTTGTTGGTGTCTGAAAGGTTGATTTCTAACAGGAGCAGTTCATTGTCTTTTTTTTTGAGGGCTTCTTCTTTTTGTTTGACTTCTGACCTTATTTTGAGTAGTTGTTTCCTGACTTTTTCTTCTGTGTTTTCAGGGCTTTTTTGGTGTTTTTTGAGTTCGTTTTCTAAGAGTTGGGTTTTAGACTGGAGTTCTTTGTTTAAGAACCTGAAGTACTCGTTTTCGTTTTGGAGTTCTTCAAACTGGTTTTTGACTCTTTCAAAGGTTTCTTTGCTTTTTGAAGGAGTCAGTTCAGTTTTGCGTTGGAGTTCTTTTATTCTGTTTTTGAGTTGTTGATTTTCTTGTTTCACAGACAAGACTTCTTCTTCTAGTTCTTTACACTTAAGTTTAGACTTGCTTTCAAATTTGTTGCGGTTTACAGTTTTAGTCCACTTTTCACTTAGTTTTTTCTTCTCGGTTTCTAAGAGTTTGTTTTTCTCTTCTAACTGCTTTTTTTCTTTTGCCAGGCTTTCAAATTTCTTTTGAAGAGTTATGTACCTGTGGTTGCTGTCTTTTAATTGCTCGTCAAACCTTTTAAGTAGCCCTTCAATGTTTCCACATTCAGTTTTTAGGGCTTTTTGCTTAACTAAGATTCTGTTGTTGCGGAGTAGTTTTTCCTGCAAAGCTAAGTTTTGGGTTACTAACTCTTGGTTTTTAGCTTTTTGGTAGTTTGCGTCTTCATGAGCTCTGATTCTTTCTTTTTGGCACTGTTTTAACTTAGCTTTTAAATCAGTTGGCTCTTCAAAACTTCCAGACTTCTTGTTGGTTGACAAGTGGGATGACTCAATTAATTCCAAAAAGTCGTCTTTTTCAAGGTCTCTGAAACTCTCCTCTGAAGAGTCCTCAATAGTTATTTCGCAGTGTTTACTTAAGATGCTTTCAATGTACTCCTCATCAGAGTTCTTCATTTTGGGTTGTTTATTAACAGAAATTCTTTAAATTACTTATTGGGACTCATCAGGAGTCGATAGTTCCAGGTTTGAAAGCTGCATTGAAGGAACGGACTCGACTTTGAGGAGTGAGTTTGTCTTGAAGTGTAGGTTTGGCAGTATTGTTTAAGAAAGAAAACACAGGACTTACTTTAGTGACTTTGTGGAGCATCCTTGGGATGGGTTTTCTGTTATATTGTAAACTCTCGCTTTTTTCAAACCTTTTGGTTAAGATTTGGTTCAAGCTTTTTTGGTAGTTTCCTCTGGTAGCCCTTCGTTGTCTGAGTTCAATTAGCTTTTTAATGTTGCTTCGAATGTTATCTAGGTTCTTAAACTCGCTTAAAGGTAGTCTAGAACAAGGGTTGATGTTATGGTAGTCCAAAATAGCGTAGGCAAGGCCCTGTCCTACGTTGTCAAACATTTGCCTGTTAAACACATAAACCCCTCCTATAGTTGGCAATCTTGGTTCTGTGACTTTGCTGCGTCTTTTGTTAGGTAGGTTAGGAAGTGAGTGGAGTTGCCGAGGAATATAGTAAGAGCACTCCACAGTGTAACTCATAATCACTCCAGTGCTTTTGTGCAGGGCTACTCGGCCACTTCCTTCTTTGGTTTTTTGGTCTTTGGGGTCTTTGGTGCTCATACTGCGTTCTGAAAAGTCGCACTCACTGTACTCAAAGTACTGGGAGTTAAGTTCTATTAGCTTTGCAAACAACTCGTTTTCTACTTGGGAGTCATTTTTAATGTTGTTTCCAAATACAAAACAGGACCTTTTGGAAGCTTGTGCGTGAAAGTCTAGATAGATACTGACTCCTGGCTGGGTATAGTACAGGTACTCAAAGTAAGTTTTTGCAGCGTAAATACTAGGTGTCTCTGAGCAGGGGCTCTGGTAGAACCTATTGAGGTTCCTTCCGTTTTGGTCTACTCGGTAGTGCCCCCTAAAGACTCCGTCAGGGTTTAAAATAGGAATTATTTTGAAAACAAAGTTCTTTCTGAGATTGTAGCCTTTTTTGTCAAGAGCCAGCACTGCTTTGAGGAACCCATCCATCATGAAAGAAGCGGGAGTTTCTCCTGGGTGCACTCGGGCGGTTGCAAAGACTACAGGTTTAGTTCCTGCGTAGCACCGAGGCTGGTGTGTTGGAAACAACAATTCTTGTCTAGCTTCTCTTTTTTGTTTAAAGTTTTCTTTGTTTGAAATAGTAAGTAAGTCAATGTTTCTGTTGTCTAGGGACCTAGCTAAGGTTTCTCTGTACAACAAAGCGTCGGGCGGGCAGGCTTCTTGACAAGCTTCTATAGTTTTCAAAACTTCTTCGTAGGGGTACGGAGGCGCAAATGCAAAGTAAACAACGTTGTCCTCAAAAGGCATTTCGAAGACCCAACTGAGTTTGTACCCGTTAGGAGGGTTGGCTTGGAAAGTAGAGTCAGTTCGGGTTCTTTGCCACTCAGGTTGGGAAGGCAGAGTTTTCCACACTGGCCTATATATAGCAGATCCAAACAGTTTTAAGTTGCTGAGGTTCATCAAAGTAATTCTGAAGAAACTTCCTTTCCTGAGTCCTCTAATTCCAAAGTGGAACCACACTCTGTAGTCTTTAAAGCCTAGATTTGAAGCATCAGGACTCACCCACAGTTCGAACTATCTAGAAATTACGCAGTTTGGACCTAACTTTACAGCACGCATTAAGTTGCCTGAATCGAAGTCTGAAAAGAAAGTTAATCCGTCAATCTCTACAGATGTATGTTGGGCCAAAGAAACCATTTATTATACCTCAACAACTTTGCTATGCCTACCCAAGTAACGGCCTTATGAAATATAGAATGATAAATAGCTCTGCAAACACTATCATAGTGCCGCCTAATCCCACAAGGAACTTGTACCTGGACTCTGTAAGCCAAGGAGTTTTTTGCTTAACTTCAACTAAGTTGTCTTCTTCTTTGTTCTTAAAAGCGTTGTTTTCAGACCTGTGACTTGAAGGCGAGTTGGGAGCTTCGGTGTTTTCCATTATAAACTAATAACAATGCAATCAACAAACTCCCGGCCAGTTTTAAGTTTGAACTCTCCTTACAAAGACCCACAAATCAACCGACCCCCCTCAGCCACCCCTACTTCTAACACCAGGCGTTCTTGTGGGTCTTCCATCCGCGAAGAACTCCAGTACAAAAACCCTTCAAGTTCGCAACTCTTAAAGTCTACCAACAAGTCTAAAAAGTACAAAAAACCTGACCGGAAGTCCAGACCAACTCTTTACGAGAAAAGTGAGTTCAAAGGAACTCAAGAACGACTCAGTACCATAAATAGCTTAAAGCTGTTTCCACAGAAAGAGCAAGACGAAAAAACTTTGGAACTGCAAAGGTCGCTTATTCAGTCCGAAAAAGAATCAAAAGAATTAAAGGATGCTTTGGCTAGGTGCGAGCAGATGTTTCACAACTTATACAGAAACTTAAAACTCGGAGACACCAAAAAACTCGAAACTTCTGTTAAAGAAATTAAAAAGTACTTCGAAAACAGAACTAAGTCCCAAAACAGCACTAAAAGGCTGAGTTTACAACTAGATGAGTTCAAAAACGAAACCGCTGGGTCGCGGTTGACTTTTAGAACTAGTTCGATCAAAGAACTCAGTTCCAGAATGAAAAGTCCATACAACGCAGTGCCTAATACCACAGCTAACAAAAAGCTCATAAGGGTCAACTCTAAGATGTTTAGGCAAAGTCCTGACAGGTCAACTCCTTTAGAAACTAGTTTAGAAACCCAACTTAGTTCTTTAAAACAAAGAACCCGGCTTATTCTAGAAAACCTTTCAAAAAAAAATTAACTATTGTTGAAGTTTTATTTCACCACCTAATAAATGGCGAACTTCAAATTGGCTGTTCCAGTACTGCTAGTGTGTTGTATAAGTAACGCAGCCCCACTTGACAACGCTAAAGGATTCATTGAAGGGTTGTACTTAGGGTACAAAGGCACTCAGGTCAACTCAGTAGGGTGCTTGGATTTAGATGCCCAACTCTCAATCCTAAAGCACTACAACGAGTTGAAAGCTCACGTATCTGCCAACTCCCACTTGGAAGAAGCATTGTCCTCTGCAGTTAAAATTTTGGGAGACCTCAATAAAGTGGGTCTTGCTTGTGGACTTAGCGATATTTACTCTGACTTCTCAGAAAGTTTGAGTGAGCACGGAGCAAAAAAGCTCCTAAACACTCTAATGCTGGAGTGGTCTTACTTCTCAAGAGCCAAGGACGAAATTAAAAACGAACTCAAAGAAGGCCACTTTTACAGAGCTGGAGAGTACTTTGGAAAGGCTGTGAAACTGCTTTCTTCTCCTAGCTGTGTTGAAGACTCCCTAATTAACCAACTCACTAAAACTTCAGAGTTAACCGACTCTGACACTTGCTACTTCGACTCCCTGAAGATCCTGGAAAAGACCTATACTTTCAAGAAACACGTGAAGAGCTGCGCTGAGTTCAACATTATGAGCTGCGAAAGCATTTTCTGGGACTTAAAAGACTTGATTGTACAACTTGAAGAACTTATTTCTGACTGTCTCTCAAGGAGCTCCTACCAAAGCTTCAGGGACTTACTTGCCAAAGAAAATCCTCTTTTGGAAGGCCTACTTTTGACAGAGTCTTTCTTGAAGAGCTTTTAAGCTAATAGCATACTTTTAAGTACCAATTTAAATCATGTCAAGGAAGCAAAATTTAAGATTCAGCCAGTGTGAGTGCACAAACCCCCAACCTTCGCGATGGCTCGAAGGGTACTGCAGTACTTGCTTCAAATCTTTAAGCACTCTTAGTTCGCCTACACAGGCCTCCCGCACTCCATCGCCTAACTTCAAATCTCGCGCTCCAAGGGATACAAGGAGTTCTGAGGCCCTTCAAGGAATCATGAAGTTCATTCAAAACGTCACTAATCCTATTGAAGAGAAACCTCACCACAAAAGATCCTCTACTTCTAGAAACCAACAGTCTAACCAAGAGGAAATTTTTAGTTCCCGTGTAGAGTACTTGTCTCGCCATAAAGCCCCCCAAGCTATGACACACAACAAATCTGCTAGCGAATTGAGAGGACCTAAACTCATGAGCAGTCCTTACTGCTTCGACTCCAGGAAAAAACTTGACCTGCATAGGAAGTCCACAGATAAGTTATCTAAACAGTACAAGATTTCGAGTTCCATTCCAGAGTCAAAACAACTTGTCCGGTCTGAGTCAGAAGACATATCTAGCACTCGCCAACGCTTTCACTCCTTCCATAGCAAAGACTTTTCGCTGGAGTTTTTGTGTGTGGCTCACAGGAACACAGTGACTGACTTGTGCTTTACTAAAGGGAAACTGTGGAGCGTTGGACTGGACTACACCCTTCACGGGTGGAACATAATGCCTTCAAGGGACCCTTACTTCACAGTTATGAATAGTTGGAAGTTAGGCAACACTATTTCGCCTTTAATTTCCCAAAGAGTTCACTCTCGAGGAATAAACTCAATAGAACACATTGACTCAGGACTAATGGTGACGGGGGGCTCGGACAACATGATTAAGTTGTGGAAACTCAGCAGAGGAATAAAAGGCATTTGGAAGGTCCAAGGACATGAAGGCAGCGTGACTTGCTTAGGTGTGGCTTCACCAAGGAGTTTACTATCAGGAGGAAGTGAAGGCAAGATAAAAGTTTGGGATGTAGAAAGTAGGAAAATAGCAAAGGAGTACGAAGAAGACTTCCAAAAAATAGAGTGTTTGAAAATGTACTCCCCTTCGACCTTTATGTCTGGGTGCAGTGACAGTAAGGCTAAACTTTGGGACATTAGAACTGCCAGAAGTATTTCGAGCTTCACTGACCACAACGGCCCGGTGACTTGCATTGAGTTGTGGGACGACTACTCTTTTTACACAGGAGGTCTTGACTACAAAATTAGAGTAAGTTCTACTTAGAAATGGGACATTAGAACTGGAGGAGTTTTGAACAGCATAAGAACGCAAGAGGAAGTCAGGAGTCTCGCTAAAGTCAGAAGGAAACTCTTGATTGGGGGGAAGAGTCTGCAGGTTGCTGATGGAGACTACACTTACTTCCACAGCGGTGGCATTTCCAAAATTAAGTACGACGAAGAGAACGACTTGCTGTTTACTGCTTCCAAAGACTCTACCGTTGCGGTATATTTTATTTAGGCACTGAAACCTATCTTTTGATGTAAATTAATTAAGTTTTGATAAAATGGAAAGTCAAGCCTCCGAAGAAATTAAGTCCAGGCGCTTCGAAAAAGAACTCAAGATGCTTGAACAACTCCCTCAAGAGTACCAAGTCCAAGAAACAGGCTCTCCTTTTGGAATCATCATAAAAGTCACTACTCCGCAAAAAGTGACTTTTTCTCTACACTTGGAAGGAAGATTTCCTTTTCAGTCCCCAAAAGTTCTGTGTGACACAGTAACTAGTTTTCCATCTTTTGCAGATGGAAGGGACTTGCTGTATTCAGTTATCAAAAGTAAGTGGTCCCCCAGCATTACAACTTTAGACTTAATCCAAGCTTTGCCTGAGTTCTTGGAAGAAACCAAAAGCTCTGATGTAGGCGAATTCCACCTAGGACACCCTATGCTGCTTGACACCTGGGAAGCTAAGTCAGGGATGAAAGCTTTTTACGCTATAGAAATGGACCCTCAGGACATAAAGTACGCTAAAGAAGTTAGGGTTGTAGTTACCCACACTGTAATTCTGCAGTTAGAAGTAACTCATCAGTACGAAGGAGTGGGATACCTTACAAGTTGGGCTACTCTTAATTCGCTGTCAACTATCAAGCGTTCTAAGTCAGACCCCCAAAAACTCACTTTTGAGTGGAAAGCAATAGGAGAAGACCTTCCTTATTCGCAGGTGTTCAAGATGCCAGGTGCTACCGAGTGTGTGAAACTAATTGGAGTGAACATGAAAAAACTAGGAACTGCAGTAAGGGGCCAAGGCATAACAGAGTCCTTCATTAAAGAAGAAGAAGTTAAGCCAGAAAACACGACTAAACTTAACATCTGGGACACTTTAAGGAGCATAACACACACTGAAGAAGACATTAGAATTAACGCTACCTTAAAAGACGTTGAAAAGCTAGTGCACCTCTACCAAACGGCTATCGAGTACTTTTCTGCCATGAACGATCCCCAGTACGATGAGTTTTTGGGAAGACTGCATTCTTTGCTTTCGGACGAAAAGGTAACGAAGGTGCTGGAAAAAAAAGATAGCTCGCCTGAAGACTTAGCCAACTATGAACAATTATAAAGTATAAATAAACATTATGGAAGGAAACTCTACTCCCAAAAATGGACTAGACGCTCCTTTGCCAGAGTACTCAGTTACACCAAGCGAAGACTATATAGGGCTTAGTCTGTGCAGAGGTGGCCAACTCAGTTACTTAGGAGTAAATAACGTTTATTGGTTCCCAGTTATTTCTCCACTGCAAACTTTCAGAGACAAAGGCAAAAAAATTGTTGTGCCAGCTGACAAACTAACTTATACTGAAGACATAAGCGTGAAGGTAACTCTTTGGTCACTCAAAAACTCAAGTCCTTACAAAGCAGGGTCCTTTGACCAAAAGTCCATTGACTCAGAAAACTCAGAATTCCTTATTTCTATTAGGAGCTGTGAGGAGTCTTTTAGTTCTTGTAAGGACTCGCTTGGCAAGCCTTCGATAGACGAAGTAGACAAAGAAGCTATTTTAAACATACAAAGAAGGATGTACTGCGAAGACCAAAATGTGCTCAACTCCATTACTCCAGCAAGTTCTTATGAGTCCCAAGAAGCTTCTTTTTCAAGTGAATTCGAAGTGGAAGAAGTTGACCTGAGTGAAATAGTTTGCTGTGCAGAGGACTCTAACTCAGAAGGGTCTATTCAAGTTCCTAAAGTTAACGACATTCCCCAGGGAAGAGCCAGTCACAATTTGTTTGCTCATCGAAAACCTTCTTTTTACCGGCCTTTTCAAAAGCACATTCCTAGTATTTCTATTTACTCTGGTTCTCTTGTCCAGGAAAACACTTTGCCTGACCCTTACTCGCCTTTGCAGACCAAACTAGTTACCTGCAAGTCCACCTCCAATTCTATTACAGAGTTTCCGGTGTGTTTGGAGCTTTGCTCGGCACTACCTTTCACAGGGTTCTTTAGTGCGGGTTGGGAAAAGGCTTTTCTTGGGCTGTTCTCTAAAGAAGTGCTTGAAAAACTAAAAGGCACTGTTTGGGTTAGCTGTGGTTACGAGCACTGTGCAGCTGTTTCCAGCGAAGGAGAAGTAAGGTGTTGGGGACTGGGTGACTCGGGGTGTCTTGGCATTGGGTCCACTGAAACCTTAGAAATTCCCAGACAAGTAAAACTTGTCACCAGCATCAAGTATGTGGAGTGTGGGGGGTACCATACACTAGCTGTAAGTCCAGAGGGCGACCTTTACTCCTGGGGAAGGGGCGAAAAGTTCCAACTAGGAATCGACCCTAAGAAACTTTCAAAAGATGAGTTTGGGTATGTGGCACTGAGCCCCTTGAAAGTAGATATTCCAGCTAAAGTAGAAAGTTTTGCCTGTGGCAAAGAACACAGTTTAGTTCTGGATTGCAACAAAAATACTTGGAGTTTTGGGTCCAACGAATGGGGCCAACTAGGGGTGCCTTTTGAGAGTCTAGTTAGAGGAATTAACAGAGTCGGGATTGAAAATGCAACCAAACTTGCATGTGGAGCAAACTTTTCAGTTTGTCTCAAAGAAAACGAAGTTTATGTTTGGGGAGACGGAAGTAAGGGCCAGTTGGGACTTGGATTGGCCATTGGAAGCAGTTTTACTCCTAGGAAAGTCCCTGTTAAAGACACCGTTGACTTAGTTTGTGGAGAGAACTCTGTGATTTGTGTAGGAAGTAACTTGAAAATACTTACTTGGGGAGAAACTTGCTTAAGCTCTTCATGGTTATTTAATCCTACTGAGGTTGACCATATTCCTAATATACATCACCTAATTGTTAATTAAACACAGGAATTTAAAATGGCTGAGCAGTGTTCTTTGTTTGGGGTATTTGGAGGCATGGTTCAGCTTACTCTAGCATCTTTGTGCTTGTTGTCTTTGCTTTGTAAGGTTTACTTAGACAAGCGCTACAGAGAAGACCCACCTAGGGAGTGGTTGGTGTTTTTTCTGGATACATCCAAGCAAGGCTTTTCAGCTTTAGTAGCCCACTTCATGAACCTTATGGGAGCAGTCATAATAAGTCGTCTGCAAGAAGACAACCCCTGCGTTTGGTATTTCATCAACCTTATGATAGACACTACTTTAGGAGTCCTTACATCTTACCTGTGCCTTAAGTTACTAGAGTACATTAGTTACAAAAAAGGCTGGCAGAAAATGATCAGTGGGAACTATGAAAACAACTTAGACGAAGGCATAGACTTGGGAGCTTGGGCCTTACAGCTCATGTCTTGGGGAACCATTGTAGCTGTAACAAAGTGGCTCTGGATTATACTTATAGCTTGCTTCAGAGAGCAGTTTGGAAGTTTAGGAAGCTGGGTACTGGAACCTTTGGAAGGCCACCCCAAATTTGAACTGTTAGTTGTAATGATTTTTGTGCCTCTAGTAATGAACGTTATCCAGTTTTGGATCCAAGACACCTTTTTGAAGGGTAAATCCCAAGCTCTTAATTAGAAGTGTTCAATATGTAAAGTTGTCGTTTGTAATAAATATGAAAGCTCGAGCAGTGCGTTGTTTAGAGTCAGTGAGGCATATGTGTCCGTACTTAACCAAGCACGGAATCAAGCCTGAGCTTATTGCCCAAAACGCTTCAAAGTGCCCTTTCATGAAAGCACTGAATGTTTCCGCTTCAGAAGCAGCTGACCCCTCAGTTCTATCTGAGAAGCTCATGGACCCACTTAACTTTGTGGACATTGACTCCTTTGCCCCCTCGCACCCCCTGAACGACTATTTTAAGGCAGCTATAAAAAGACTGCACTCAGAGGGCAGGTACAGGGTGTTTACCAATATTCTTCGCCACACGGGTGAGTTCCCCAAAGCAACCGAGTTCATGACAGGAACTCACAGCAAAGTGAATGTGTGGTGTTCGAACGACTACTTAGGCATGGGACAACATCCTTTAGTGCTAGACGCAATGCACCAAAGCATTGACGCCCATGGAGCAGGTTCTGGAGGAACCCGGAACATAGGAGGCAACACTAACTTGCACGTAAGACTTGAAAAAGAACTTGCCACCTGGCATGGAAAGGAGTCTGCACTCGTCTGCACTTCAGGTTACGTTGCCAATGAGGCAGCTTTGAGCACTTTACCAGACATTTTCCCTCAAGGCTGCATTTACTTTTCTGACAAAGAAAACCATGCTTCGATGATTTGTGGAATGCGGCACTCTAAACTCAACCGCAAAGACATCAGAGTGTTTAAGCACAACGACATGAAGGACTTAGAAGCTAAGCTCTTGAAAGCTTCTGAGGACCCAGAAGACATGGAGAAAGTGAAAATTATTGTCTTTGAAAGTGTTTACAGCATGAGCGGAAGCATTGCTCCGATGGAAGCCATTAAAAAACTTTCTGAGGAGTATAGCTGCCTCACCTACATAGACGAAGTGCACGCTGTAGGGCTTTACGGAAAGACTGGAGCTGGAATATGTCAGGAAAGAGGAATAGACATGGACATCATTTCAGGAACTCTAGGAAAAGCTGTGGGAGTCCACGGTGGGTACATAGCTGCCAACTCACTGATTGCTGACTGCATTAGGAGCTACGCTTCTTCTTTCATCTTCACTACTTCTTTGCCCCCTGCAAACTTAGCAGGCAGCATTGCCTCTATTCAGTACATCAAGCAGTCCTCTTACGAAAGGAAACTGCTTCACAAGCACTCTAAGTACATGAAGAAACGACTCAAAGAAGAAAACCTGCCAGTGCTTCCTTCGGAGTCCCACATAGTGCCTTTGTTCATAGGCAACCCTAATGTGTGTAAAAGCGTCAGTGACACTCTTTTGAAGGAACACGGAATATACGTGCAGCCTATTAACTACCCTACTGTTCCCAGGGGAGAAGAACTGCTTAGACTTTCTCCGGGGCCTCTTCATACTCCTAAATTGATTGAAGAATTCATCGTTGCTGCCAAGCAAGTTTGGAAGAAATTCGATTTGATCGACTACAAGGGCCTTCAGCTCAAGTTAAATCACTAATTTACTTTCGTAATCTCATAAATGCTAGCAATTGTAAACGTTTAACTAGTTAAATGTAAATCAGTTGGTTATTTATATAACTATGGATCCCGTCGGTTTCCCGAGGGAATCTTTGTTTAATCACTGGGAAAGTACTAACACTCTATACTACATAATTCTACTCAAAATACTTTAGATGGACTGTAGTATTTCCCAAGCCAACATTAAGTATTTCTGACAACATATTGAATTAGTAATACAAATGGATTCTGAGATTGGAAATCCTTGGTATAGACTAAACATGCAGCCAGAACAAATAGACTATAGAACTTTGAGGCTGGCTTGCCCTTTTTTCACGCCTTTAGGGTACATTGTAAATTACCCTTCGAATGATGGTTTTTGCCAGTATGAAGAAAGTAATAAGTGTGTTTTTTGCAACATTAGGTTCAAAAACAACACTGGTCTTAACCAACACCTTGGCAAAAAGCACTTTATTGGGAACAGGAACTCTGTTTGTTCAATATGTAACAAAGCTTTTAAGCATAAGTATGCACTTAAATTCCACGTAAGACAAGTGCACGAAAAAACCACCCGAGTGAAGTGTTCGATTTGCAATAAGACGTGCTATAACAAATACGTACTTCATAGACATATGAAGTATCATTATTAGAGTATTAAATAATTCAATTTTCATATTTACCAATAAAATTCTGGACTTCTCCTTACAGAGGTATGTTAAGCGCTAAGTTAAGTTAAATTGATTTAATGTTATATTAGTCCAACGAAGAGTCCGAGTCCTGGTCGATCCTTTCAATGTTGGGGTTAGGAAAAGGCTGCATCTCTATGAGTTCAGCTCTGTAAGAAGTTGCTTGTCTTCTCTTTTTGATTAAAACCAAACAAACTATAAGAATCAACAAGTACAAACCTCCTGCCAAGAAACAAGTCACCGCTGCTTTTCTGTAGTCAGTATTAACCTTTACGTAAGGATACTCGTTGTAAAATAGCACACTAAGTAGTCCCTAATTAGTCCTTACTAAGAAAAGACTCCCGATTAAAGATATTCCCGCACAGGATTTTATATAGTTTTCCATTTACAACTAATAAGTTAAATAAATGAACCTCTTTGAGAGTGAAAAGAAGTCTCGGGCTTTGGGTTGAAAGACTTAGAAGTGACTTGGTTAAGTAGCTTGTCTATCTCAAGTGCAGAAGAGTCCTCCGCAAACTCCTCCCTAGAAACGGGAGTGAACTGGTTAGCTCTGTGAGGAAACAGTTTCTCGTACAGGTGCACTAAAACTTGTTCATTAGAAATAAGCAACTCAAGGATTTTGCGTTTGTCAGAAGGCGTGAAGAGGTCTTTGCGCTCCCGCTGGGCAGAACCAGACTTGCGAGGGAATTTTTGGTGCAGTAAACTTTTAGCACGCCTTCTGAGAACTTCTTTCCTGACTTCTTCGACGCACTCCAAAAAAAGCCCTTCTAAGTCGCTTTTTTGGACAAAAGCGTTGTTTTTTTGGGCGTTGAGGTTGATGATTTTTTTCTTTTCGTTTTCAATGATGGACTTGTAGTGCTTAACGGACTCGTGGAACTTGCTTTCTTGGGCTTCCATGTACCTTTCGAGTTCTTCAAGGAACTCTTTGCTTTTTCTTTTGTGTTTTTGAAGGACTTCAAGGATGACTACTCCTGCTTTGCAGGAAGGCACGAACTGTTTGGTGTTGAGTCGGGGGAGCTTCTGGACACTTAGTTCTTGGGAGACTTCAAGTGACTCTTGAGTTCCTTCTTCTTTTTTTTCTAGTTCGTTGTAAAGGGTTTTTATTTTTCGCTTGGCGTTTTTTAGTTGGGTTTCTAAGAACTTCCTGTCGTCTTCCATGCTTTCAGCTTTGGCTTTCCACTTGTCAGCTTCTTTTTTGTAGTACTGAGTGCTTTCGCCGAGTTTCACAGCTTCTTCTCTGAACCACTCGAGGCTGGCTTGGAGCCTGTTTATTTGTTCGTCTCTTCTTAACTTCAATTCATTTTCGTCAGTTTTTTTCTTGAGTTCTTTGAGTTGGTTGTACAAGTTGTACATTTGGCATTTGAAGGCGTTCAAGAAGTCTTGTTCGTGTCTTTGGAGCACAGTGTCTATGTAGGAGTCTAGAGTGGAAACGTTAGTTTTAAGGGCTTCGTAGTACTCTTGGATCTTGTCTGAAGAGCTGAAGTCTTTAGTTTTGTTCATTTCAGTGAGGAAGTTCCAGTCTAGTTGCTGGGAAGAGGACCTCGACCCCTGGTCTTCTATTTGCTTGTTGGGACTTTGTTGCAGAAGCTGTTTGTCCATTATGAATTACTAGTTTTTTGAATTAAATTGAATTTTTTAGTTGCTTAGAGATACCGATGATTACGTCCAAAAATATGCAAACTTATAATGGCTGAAGAACTGAAACTAAAACTCGTCTCCTCTGAAGGACAAACTTTTGAAGTAGAGGAAAGTGTGGCAACAAACTCGCAACTCATCAAAAACATGGTGGAGGACTCAGGAACTGACGAAGAGATTCCTTTGCCCAATGTGAAATCTGCTATACTCGAGAAGGTCATTGAGTACTGCCGCCACTTAAAAGAGGAAGCCCCCTCAGAAATCGAGAAGCCACTCAAGACCCAAGTTATGCAAGATATAGTTTCGGCCTGGGAAGCAGCCTTCATAGACATGGAGCAAGAAATGCTCTTCGAGTTGATTCTGGCAGCTAACTACTTAGACATCAAGCCTTTGCTTGACCTTTCATGTGCCAAGGTAGCCACTATGCTCAAAGGAAAGACTCCTGAAGAAATCCGCAGAACCTTCAACATCGAAAACGACTTCACCCCTGAAGAAGAAGCTCAAATACGCGAAGAAAACAGATGGGCTGAACAAGACTAGTTCTAATTAAGGTTAGTTATGTTGGAAAATTGCTTATTTGCAGGTTTGTAAGGAATGTCTAAGAAAAGGTTGCAGGCTACTGGGCGTTTGTTCACAAAGACTATACTGGGCGAGAGGCTGGGTTTGCGGGATTTACTAGGGCTGAAAGGGTTCTTCTTGGAACGTCTTGGCTTAGGTAGTCTAGGAGTGTTGTAGTTTTCTTTGTTTTGAGTGTTGAGTGGAGGAAACACTGGAGAATTGTGCGCAGAGGTAGGGACTTTAACTGGAGAAAGCGACCTTGCTTTGAACGGGCTTCCCCAGTTAGGACAGATTGACTTAAAAGGCAGCTCTAAGTTCATATTTTAGAATTTGAATTTATGATAAAATGAAGTATTTGCAATAGTTAGTCCGAAATAACTTTAAGGTGGATGTAGAGTATTTTGGTAGGTTGGGGTTCCCAGATTCTTCTGTAAAACATTTTAAGCGTTAAGTGGTCTCCTGGTTCACAGAACTCATTGCAAGCTATGGTAAATACTTGCTTGCCTGCCTTGTAGTTCCCTTTGCAGCTTGGAATTTCGATTTTGCCTGACTCGTCAGGAAGCATGTACCACAGGTAGCCAGAACTGGGTTTGCTGCTGATTTGGGCTTCTACTTTTCCGTAAGGGCTAATGGTGATTTCTGTAGTGGATTCTAAGTCCACTTGGGCGTATGCTTGCAAGACCAAGGGTAATAAAAAGATCATTACAATTAATTAAATACTAGTTGTTTCTGGACTCCCTTAAATTCTTGACCTTTCTGACGAGTTTCTTAGAAAGCAGTAAAAGCATAATTGCAAAGCTGTATAAGTCAAACAGCAGAAAGATCATTACTTTGTGGTTGTTTAGGAGTTCTATGATTGCAAGTAGCCCGATTAAAGCCCCAAAGATAATTAAGAAAGTAAGTATAAAAGTAATAGAGTTCATGATCTTGCGCTTCCTGGAACGGGGTATGTAGCGGTCAAAAACTACTACAACCGAAAAGGATATAATCAGCACCAGTATGAGCACACTGTAATAAGAAATCAAGTCGTTTGCAGTGTCTAGTGAAAAGATGTTGCTTACTTCGTCGCAGTCATTATAGTCGTACACTATTATACCTAAAAGCAAAGTAGACATGAAAGGCGTATACACTGCTCCTACTTTAGGGAACTTTTGGTTGTTTTGTAGGAATTTTTTGGTGCTCACGAACTTAGTGGCTAACAAATAAATAGTGAAACTGACTCTAACAGCGTAGCCCACTGTGGTCCAGATTTTAACTGAAACCAAGTCTGGAGAGCAAGAACTGTCAAATATGTACTTGAAGTTCAAGTGTGCGTCTATAATAGCTATTGTGAAAAAGCACATGTCAAACAAAAGCACTGCCAGTCCCCCAACTACCTTTATTTTTTTGCTTTGGGAAATTTCTAGAGGTGATTCTTCCATTTATAAATCTGTGATTCAAACTCTAGCTTAAAACTTGAACAGACCTCCATTAATAAATATGCTAAAGGTTATTGTTTTTTATATAACTTTCTTGACTCAAACGACTGTGCTTGCAGGTAATGCTTAGTCAGCAAAAATAGCAGAATACAAGTTCTTTGAAGCTGTAGGGCAAGTGGCACTTGATCAAGTATCCTCTCACCACGCAGTTAGTGGAAATTCTTTGGCCGAAGAAAGTTCAGACGTGGTTTGGACCGAAAGAGGAGCTTATTTTGGGGGGTCCTCTCTCATAACTCTTCCTTCCAATTCAGTTGTTAAGGAGTCTTTGCTTATTCCTAAAGACTTCATTATTGAAGTCTGGGTTCTTCCAGAAAACAGCGGTCAAATTTACTCTAAGTTCGACCCTTCTAATCCTGGTGAAGATCTAATTTCATTCTACACAACTAGCACAACTTTTGAAGCAAAGTATCTAAGCGGAGCTCCTGATTTTAGTCCAATCCCTTTGAGTCAATGGAGCAATCTTAAGATGATTGTAAATTCAAGAGAATTAAGGGCAAGTACAAATGGCGCAGATGCAACCTCCCAGACGTACACAGAGGACTGGAGTGACTCTAAAAACAACTTAAGCAGACTAGGAATGAACGGAAACGGGTCAAATGGACTTCAGGGCTTTATATACAAAGCAACCATTTATGATGATCCTGACAACGACTCTGGCACTGTTGTAAACTCAAGTCCAACCTGCATTACTTGTGCCGGGATTTGCCCTCAAGAAACTGACCAGTGCATTCCTGACTGTGGAGACCCCCTTAAAACCTCTGACTGCAACCAAGACTGCAACTGCGGAGATAAAGGTTGCCACTCTAACGACCCTGACTCTTGCATAAGTTGCCATCCAGAGTGCAATGGAATTTGTACTCAAAACATGGAATCTACTAGTTGTACTGACCCCCAAACGCAGTACTGTTCTCCTTATGAATACGACTCTACATCCCAGTCCTGCAACTTCGAGCCTATTTGTGTGGATAACTGTGAATTGTGCTATAACACTCTTGAGTGTCAGGATTGCAGTCCAGGTTACTACTTAACTCCTTCCAAGTTGTGCTCTGAAGCATGTCCTACTGGCTACTACCCGAATGGAGAGATATGTGAAAAATGCCATAGTGATTGTTCAGAATGCACAGGTCCCTCTAATTCAGACTGTAATGCTTGTGCGGACTCTAAAAGAACTCCAGTTTCTGGAATCTGTGAGTGCTCAGAGGGCTACTTTGAAAACTCAGGAGTTTGTGAGGAGTGTCACTTTTCTTGTAAGAAGTGCACTAGTTCAAGTAAGTCAGACTGTACTACCTGCAAAGACCCCTCAGCTCAACTACTAGAAGGAGAGTGCCTGTGCAGGGAAGGATTCCAAATGAACGAGTCAGGAGAGTGTGAAATCACTTGTGAAGAAGGATTCCAAGTCAACGAATTTGGTGAATGTGAAAGTAGTTGTGGAAAACTAGAGTTTTACGAAAAGTCAAATAAGTCTTGTGCAGCTTGTCACTTTGACTGTGGAGCTTGCACAGGTAGCTCAAAGTACGACTGCAAGGAATGCAAAGACACTAATGCACAACTTAATCAAGAAAACTTTTGTGAATGCCAAGAAAGGTACTATGCTGAGTCAACAAATCCTTTAGTTTGCTCAGAATGTCCACAAAACTGCAAAACTTGTACATCAGAAGAGTGTTTAGAGTGCTTGTCTGGCTACCAAATCAATGAAGGAAGGTGCTCAAACGAAACACAAAAATTCTTTGAGGTAACTGCAAAACTAGAAAACAACAACAAAGTCAAAGTAACCTTTAGTGAAAACCTTGTGAACAACTTAGAAGAGGCACAAGTAGACGTAGAACTAAAGGAACAAACTTCAGTCATTGTGTACTACAACCTAACTCAGGTTTCCCTTGCTGAATACTTTTTAAATTTAAACTACTCGAAGACTGTTGAAGAAAGCGACTCAATTATTCTGAACTTTGACTCTAAGTTGCAAAGCCAAAGCGGAGCTAGTCTTCTTAACGATGAAATTGAACTGGAACTCCAAAGTTCTAGCAGTGAAACAGGGTTTAAAAGAAAGGCTTTTTGGTGGGCCTTTGCAGCCATTGCTTTAGTTATTTTAGCACTTAAGAATGCAAAAGGCTACTTCTGGGTATTTCTGAATACTGCCCAGTTGATTTCTTTGTTTGCTTTGGTTACTCAAGAAATTCCTTCTGAACTTTATGAATTCTTTATGTTCTTCGCTCCTGATTTTATTCCTAACGTAGGGGAGTGGATCTACTCAGACAACTCAAACCCCAATCCTTACAGGTGGAATANCTACGGCTTCACTAGTTCCCTCTTCCTTCTCAGTGCTGGCCACATGCTNTTCTGCGCTTTGGTGTTTTCTTTGATTTTCTTTTGTTTAGTTTTGATCTATGCGTTATTTAGGTCAACTAGCTACAAAACTTCTATCCAGAAGAAACTCAAAAAGTTCAGGTGGTCGCATTCAATTAGATTCTGGCTTGAAGTCTACGTTTTTGTGGCTGCAGCAGCTCTGATCAGTCTCCAGCAGATTCCGCTCCTAGGCTCTGCAGACTCTGCTGGGATCCTCAACTTCTGCTTGGGAGCACTCTTTGCCCTCCTCACTGCCGCTACTCCCCTGGGCCTGGCTTTGCTGCTCCACCAAAACAAACAACGCATCTTCAGTTCTGACCAGAGCTTCAACAGGTCTATCAGGACTTTGCTGGAGGAGTTCAGGGAAGAGCCAGGAGTGAGTGGACTGATGTACCACCCGCTGTTTTGCTTGCGGAGACTAGTGCTGGTGGTGGGGTTGTTTTACTTGGAAGGAGTGCTGCAGGCAGCAACAGGGGCAGTTCTGAGTCTGGGAATGCTGGTTTACCTGCTCAAGTACCTTCCTTTCGAGGGAAAACTCCTCAACGCCTTGAATGTCATTGGTGAAATTATAATATTTATTTGCTGGCTTCTACTTCTATTTAACTCTTTTGAGTTTTCAGATTCAGCAAACGATGCTATTGCATGGGTTATAATATCCATTACATTGCTATTTCTAGTGTGCTCTTACTTAGTATACATAGTTATGACAATTGTCAGAAAACTAAAACCTAGACAGCAAAACACTGTTCGAGTCCAAGTTGTTACTTCAAATGAGTCAAAACAGAACCCTGAGTTATCGCCTAGTTCAGAACAATTATTTGTTCCTGTGCCTTTGGCCTACGACTACAACAGTCCAAGGACAATCAAAAACCACTCTCCTTCTACTCTAAGCCCGCCTAGTCCAAGAGACTAATAACATTAAACTTCATTATCTAAAGAAACTAGGTATTCACTTCCTTCGTAGGTTAACTTCACATAGTCAACTTCTTCAACATTGTTATCAATCTGGGTTGGCTGTTCGTCAAAGTCAGAGTCAGTCAAGACAGACAAAGCTATTTCATTATCTTCAGTTGCTTCGACAGTAGGGACTTCCTCAATCAACAAGTCCTGAGAGTAAACCACCAAGGCCAAAACCAACACTAGCAACTTCATTTATTCGTTTTAAGTTTACAAGTTATCTAGTAATAATCATGCTTGTTGGTGATCGGCGAGAGTTGGGGACTGTGCTTGAAGGGCGAAAACATTCTGGAAGTAGCCATTACATCGTTTACAGACTTGCCTCGCTTGTTAACTTTAGGCGAAGGTTGGACATCCTCTGCTCCAATGAAGTCCCTGAACACTGAACTCTCCCTTACGACAGGGATGCGTGCAAGTGCGCCTAAGTAGTTCTGGAAAAGCTTTTTTCTTTCTTCCAAGACCATAGGTCTTTTTCCCAACCCAAACGAAAACAAAGCTGAAGCATCTGGCAACTGAATGTGAGGAAACATTTGTTGGAGACTTGAGTGTAGGTTGCAAAACATCTTGTAGCGCCTAGCTACCTGCCAGGTTGTTTCTCCGTCAGAAACAAACAGTTGATACTCTGTATAGGGTCTTTCTTCGTTGTCTTTAACTACCGTGTGGGTGATTTGTATTTTGAGTAAGTCGCTTTCAGGTGGTTCTGAGTTTTCTTGCCCGTGGCAGTTACTTAGATGACTCGAAAAAGAAGCAGAACTTACGTTCTTAAAGCAGTTTTTGCACTTGATAGACTGTGAAGCCTTCACAATAACTTGGTAGTGTTTCAGACGCTTAACTTTTTGTTCTAAGTACTTGCAGCGGTCTTCCATTTTGTCGAGTGCGTATGACAAGTGCTTGTTAGTTTCAAAAGCTTTGTCAGCACTAGAAGACGAGTCAGTCTTTTTGGACTGCAAAGCTGCCATAAGTGCTTCTTGCACGCTTTTGTTGTCTTCAATGTTTGCTCGCAAACTTTCAATCTGCGACTTCAAAAAGGCCCTTTCAGACTGCCACTCTTCAGAGCTTTCAGTGGAAGGTCTTTGTTTTCTGTCAGACAAGTTGTCTTTGGACTCTAGTTCTTCTTGGTACTTGTTAACGGCTGAGCGGAGTTCTTTGACTTCGGTTTCGAGTTCTTCTTTGCGTTTGCGGAGATCTTCAGCTTCTCTTTTCCTGAACTCGATTTCTTGGGAGTGAAGGGCGTTTTCTTTTTTGACTTCTGAGAGTTCCTGTGACTGGGTGGACTTTAGGGAGTTGAGTTCTTTGACGGCTTCTTGGTACTTGTCTTTGATGTCTCCGTACTTCTCAGAAAGGGTTTCTTTTAAGTACTCTATTCTTTCTTTGTAGCTTTCTTCTAAGCGCTGTTTTTCCTTTTGTATGTCTTCTAGTCTGGAAGAGTGGGTTGCTTGGGAAGCCCTTAAAGAGTAGAGTTCTTTTTCTTGTTCATTCAGTCTTTTTTGGAGTAGTTCTTTTTCTTGAGACCAGTCTTCTTTTTGTCTTTGGTTGAGGTCTTGTAGGTAAGAAACTTGCATTTGGAGTCTTCTAATTTCGTTTTGGAGTTCAGTTTGGGAGTTACTTGCTACGTACTCTGCTGCTTGGGTGTAACTCCTAAGTAAGTACTCGTATACTTTGGCTTCGCTTCTGGCGGTGTTGGCTCTTTCTTTTAGGTTTGTTTCTGTTTTTTTGAATTCTTCTTTGAGTGCTTCGAAACTAGTTAAGTTGCCTTTCTTAAGTTGGTCAGATACACCTTTCCACCACTGGGTTAACTCTTTTTTAAGCTCAGCTTCAGATGCGCGTTGGTTTTTTTCTCTGAACTCACTGAGTTTCTGACTGACTTTTGTTTTGAGTTTCTCCAGGTACCCTTCTAGGCCCTCTGAAAACCCTTTTTCTTTAAGGATCTTAGTTGCACTCTCGCTGAGTTCTTGGAGTTTAGACTCAAGTTCTTCTTCAGGTAGTGGAATGCTTAGAGCCTTAAGTTGGGTTTCAAAGTACTTAAGAGACTCCTCTAAGGCTTTTTGGCACTCAGCTTGGCATACACTAGTCCAAGCGCCCTCAATGTTAGGCACTCCTCCAGTGTTAATAGCTTCTGTGTATGCTTGAGCTAGTTCAGCCAGCATATGCCCAGTGAAAAACTTGCCGTTAATAGTTTTGGGTTTTACTTTTCTGAAAATCAAGCGTTGTAGTTTAGAAGCTTGTTCTAAAAACTCAGGGCGGAACTGGTCAGGAGAGGCTTGGTCTAGTTTTTGCAGGGTTTTTTCGCTTTCAGTGGGTCTTACAAGGGTAAAGCAGTCCCTTTCTTTGAAGAACCCACTTAGAAGTCTCCGAATTCTGTTTTTAGCTTCTACAGCATCACTAACGCCTTTCTGGGGCATCAGTGCGTTTTCTAAGTATTGCCTGCTGCTGATAGGACTTCCTTGGGAGTCTACAAGTCTCAAAGCAAAGTCCCTTAGCACCCACAAAAAACTCGGAAAATACTGTGCTATTTCTTCAGGGTCTGAAGCTTGGCTGCTTTTGACTTGCAACTGCTTGCTTAAGTTGACAATTAAAGACAAGTTTTGTAAAGCACATTCGTCAATGCTCCCCACACTGTTGTAGACAAACATAGAACTAAGCAGTAAAGCAAGTAAAAAAATCCTAGTGTCGTGGTTAGCATCTTCATCAAAGGCGCCAAGCCCTTCACTATCAACTATCAAAACAGAGACTTCTTCTCCGTCTGCATTTTTGACCTTAATAGGGTTACTCCAAATCCACAGTCCTTTGGTGCAGGGGTTGATCGAAGGACCTACGCCAAAACCTTGTTCACCTTCTGTTTTAAGAATTATTCGGTTTAGCAAAAAGGACTTTCCAGTGCGGTACTTCCCCACTACAGCCACTACTCCTACTTTGCCTTCTATGGAGTTAAGCAACTCTACGCTTTCGTCTGTAAGTCTGAACTTTTTGTTTTCCTGGATTATGAGAGGTATTGCCCTTCCTTCCATAATTTAATTTAAACTAGGCGCAATATGAAATCGAAATGCAAAGAACTCTTATAAACTTAGTAAGCATTCATACTACTAACTGTCAAAAAATAGGGCCCATGATATCCGCAGAAATAAAAACAACATGCTGGCCAAGACACTTCGCAGTTTTGCAACTAAGCGAAAAACCACCCAACTTAAAGAAATGTTGCAAAGCAAAAACCTAGAATTCATCATGGAAGCTCACAATGGACTCAGTGCAGTCATTGTGGAAGAAGCAGGCTTCAAAGGGATCTGGGGAAGCGGACTGTCGATTTCAGCACAGTTCGGAGTCAGGGACTCTAACGAAGCTTCTTGGACCCAAGTGCTAGAAAACCTTGAGTTCATGAGTGACCGCACCAAAGTTCCTATACTGCTGGATGCTGACACAGGTTACGGCAACTTCAACAACGCCCGAAGACTCATCCACAAACTCGAGATGCGTGGGATCGGAGGAGTGTGTTTGGAAGACAAACTCTTCCCCAAAACCAACAGTCTGCTTGACGGAGGCAAACAGCAACTTGAAGACATTTCAGTTTTTAGCAAAAAAATAGAGTGCTGCAAGGACTCAGCTGAGGACAAGGACTTTGTAGTGGTAGCTAGAGTAGAAGCTTTTATTGCTGGCTGGGGACTTGAAGAAGCCCTTAAAAGAGCTGAGGCTTACAGGGCTGCTGGAGCTGACGCTATTTTAATGCACAGCAAAAAAAGCGACCCCTCTGAAATTGAAGCCTTCATGAAAGAATGGGGAAATAGATTGCCTGTAATAATTGTTCCCACCAAGTACTATACCACCCCTACTGACAAGTTTAGGGAATGGGGAGTTTCAATGGTGATTTGGGCCAACCACAACCTTAGAAGTGCTGTAGCAGCAATGCAACAAACTACTAAACTTATCTACGAAAACGAGTCACTGGAACCTGTTGAAAACAAGATTGTTTCGGTTCAGGAAATATTCAGACTCCAAAACATGGCTGAGCTCAAAGAAGCCGAGAAAAAATACCTCTAAGTAATTATGCTAAGTCCTTAAAAAGTTATATAGGTGGAGGGCTTCGTTTGGTCCTATTAACTCTGAAAGTTGTTCAAGTGTAGCTAAAGACAGTAAGTACATACTTTGGTACTCTGAACTAAGCACGCACAAAGAACTTTCACTCAGGTTGGGGAGTTTCCTGAGTACTTTCAAGTAAGAGCTCTCGGCTTCTTTAGTTTGTTTGACATCTGAAGCACTAGGTTGGTTGTGTTTGAATACTTTTTTCAGTTGCAAAAACAACTCGGCTGACTGTTCAGGGGAAGTACTCCAAAGTACGTTTACTGGAAAGTCTTTTAGGGTTTCAGCCAGTTTAGAAGGCACTGGGGAAAAGCCTGAGGAACCACTAAGACTGAAAGCAGTGTCTTCTTTAAACTCAATTAAAAGGTAGCAGTAAGTGTAGTTACTGCACATTACTTTAAGTTGTTCATAGAGTCTGCCCGAAAGCAGCGAAGTAACTATGTCGTCAGTTTTTGCGCTTTTACGTTCCACACAAATTTGAGGAGATAAAACATAGTCTCCTGTCTTCAGAGTGTAAGGAACTACTTTAAGTCCTCTTTTGCAAAGGTAGTAAGGAAGGGAACTTGTGAACTCCCGTTTGTCAACTATTACTGTTTCCTCTGTAGAGGGCACAGAACAACTTAATTGCAGTGGTTCGAAACTTGAGAAACTAGCAAGAGCTTGGTATTCAGCTTGGTAATGAGCTTGGAAGCAAAAAGAGTCTGAAAGCCCAGAGTTTATTAGTGTAACTAGCTCCAAACTAGGATTGTCAATTGTTTCTGCACAGTGAACTTCAAGTTGCCTTATAACTTGCAGATTGGATGTGAGAAGTACTATGTAGTTGGGTAGTTTTCTAAGCGACTCTAAAAGTTCTTTGGGTTCTATGCATTCTATGGTCCATTTCCCAAGGTTGAAAGTTTCCCAGTCGAACCCTAGCATCCTAAGCATCTGGCTTTGGAAGCTAACTTTTTGCTTAACTATTTCTATAGGTTCTAGTTTCTCGTCAAACTCTAGTTCCATCTCAGTGTCGAAGAAACTTTCTAGTTCTATTCTTTTGAGGTCGAGTTGCTTAGCTATTTCAAAGACTTTTCTTTCAGCACTTAAAAGAATGTTTTGTTTTTTCAAACAACTTTTGAGTCTGAAGCTGTTGTACATGTCTAGTTTGTTTTCGAACTCAGCAATGAGGAACTGCTTGAAGGACTCAGTAGTTTGGAAACTAGGCAGAACCACCAGTACTTTTCCAGGAGTTTTGGTTTCAGTTAGGTTCTTGATTTTCTGATGAGCAAGTTCGAAGTAAGGATTGGGACAAGTGTTGAATTCCAAAACACTAGTGAACTTCAAAACTCGAGTCCTTGCTAAAAATATCAACAAGTCAAGGTTAGGGTTGTTGTGCCAGAGTCCACAAGAAGCTTCCTGGGAGTTGATTCTTTTACGCATTACTTCAATGAACCCTAACAAGTAGTTTAAAAAGTCGAGGGAATCACTGAACTCTAACTTCCTGAGTAGTCTTTTAAGTTCGTATATGTTTTTTATAAGTACTTTGACTTTATAAGGAAAGTTTTTGATTTTGGAGTCCAAAACATTCCTAAGACAATTTATGTGTGTTCCAAGCATCACTGAAGCCAAGTTTAGTTTTTCTAAGTCCAGCTAACTACAAGTTACCTTTAAAGTTCTTTTGATTTCACTAATGCACTCTTTTATCATTTCCAAAAGCATGTTGTTGATTCTTTGTGTTCTGCTGCAAACAGCAACCGTCTCCTTAACCCAGACTCCAGGCAAGTTACTCAGTTCTTCCGAAATCCAGGAGTCTTGTCTGCTTCCACATACTACTTTTTGTATTTCAAACTCTTCCAAAATTCTGCTTTTCAACAGTTCAGGTCTTTCAGAAAACAACTTTAAGCAAGAAATAGACTGAGCTTGCTTCATCAACTCCAAAACAAACCTTTCGTGAGCAGCACTTGCTAGTTTTTCTGGGGAGTTCACTACTAAGGTTTTTATTTCTGAAGGGTTTAGTTTTTGCTCCAGTAAGTCCACAGTAATAGTTCTTCCCGTTACATAAATAAGCCCCCCTTTTCGGTAGTTCTTTACCCTAGTCTGAGGACTGCAGTCTGACAAGTCCTTAACTACTAGCTTAGTTTCTAACTCACACAGTTCGTGCTTAGTGAAGTTCAGCAGAATGTGGACACCTTCCCCCAAAGAACACAAGTAAGTTTCAATAACTCTAAGAAGACCCAAGCCCCTACTCATGCACAAAAGTACGTTTTTCTCAGAGGTAAGGCTTTGGACAAGTTTAGAAACATAAGCTAAAGACATTAATTTACTAATGGTTTTCTTCTTCAGTGATGGCTACTACTTGAGGACTAGCAATGCTGAGTTTAAGTTCGTGTTCAGCATGTTGTCGCTTTTTCTTTTCGTGGAGGAAGGTTCCTAGCGGGCTGCTAATGTCATCTCCCATGCTTTTAGGCGGGATAGCAACATTACCGGGTTTTTGACGGAGCGGTCTGACTAAGACCTGGAGCTGGGACTTCAGTTGCTGGTAATCCTTATCAGCTTGGTATTGTTGGAGAGGTTGCAGAACTCTGTCGTCTTGTTGAACTACCATGAGTTTCAACTGACGTTTTTCTTCCTCAGTAATCACTCCTTGCTCTTCTAGTTTGTAAATAGCATACAGAAGTTTTGCCTCAGGTTGTTCAAATTGGTCAAACTGATCCATTTTCGTTATTATAAATTTGAACACAGAAGTTTCGTTAGAACTAACCACTATTATATCTTATTAATTTGTGCCTGTGAGTACTGTGCAATTCTTCGAATTTCAACTTCGGGGTGATTCGTGTAGTTAGAAATGTAAGTAACTACTCTTGGAGTTTTGAGCACAGAAGACACTTGGGATCCGTAGGCACTTGCAATGTCTCCGAAAAGGCCAATTCCTGACATGTGCATGTTTTCAGAGGGTTTGAACTGGTCCTGGACTGCTATTATTGTGTACTCAACTATGTTTGGCACAGTTTGAAAAATTAGTTGTTGTTGTCTGGACTCAATTAGTCCTTGAAGCAGGCCTACGTAAAACTCAAGAATAGCTTCCCTCAACTCAGCTAAGTAGTCAAACAAGTCTGGGTTTTCTTCTTCACTGACTGTTTGAAGACTTGCATTCGCAGCACTTCCGATGATGGTCATCACTTGGTTCAGGTACTCTAAAAAGCTTCCTTTGGTGTGGCCAGCTAAGTCGGCAAGGCTCTCTATACTTTGGACTTTGACCTCTGTAGAGACTAGTTCGCTTTCTAAGTTCTTAAGTATAGGCTGTATGAACTCGCGCAAGTAAGGGTAAGCCTGTTCGCCAAGTGCCCTAGCAATGTCCCCCACACACATAGTTCCAGCTTTGCAAATTGAAACAGAGTCCTGCTTGTTCAAAGACCACATAAGGTAAGGCCCAAAGCTTTGTATGTAGCCCAAAAACCTGTTTTCAATGTTTCCAGCCAAAGCACCTACAGCTTGGATTCCTTCTTCTATAACTGTGTTCCTCATGTTAAAAATACGAAAAAGGGTTTGCATGAACTCGTTAGCAGTTTCATCCGAAATCGCAGCAAGTGAAGCCCGGACTATTGCGCTTTGCAAAGCTGAACAAATAAACGACTGGAGTGGCTCACTCGAAGGAGTTTGTGTGGTTTCTTTGAGCAAGTTCACGAACTGAGGAATTTTGTTTTCAATTAAAGGAATGCACTCGTCAGGGGCTTTTTCTAAAAGGGTAGTTATGGCACTGTAAGAAGCTAGCTGCAAGTTATGTTCTGTATCAGGAGCGTCTACTCTGTAAGCAGCTGTTAAAAGTTCTTCTAAAAGCAACTCAACGTGGTCTTTAGTAAACAGTTTTTGGTGAGTAGTGTTGTCAATTAAATTGATCAAAGCCCAGCAACAGTGACAAGCTATTTTAGGCTTGTCTTTTAAAGACCTCACGAGTTTAGGAACTAGTTGGTTGAAAATGAACTGCTGGGCTACAACTTCGCAGTGAAACTCACAAATCTTAGAAATTGACCAAGCAGCAGTTTGCCTTACAGTTTCGACTTGGTCTTCCAGTAAACTCAACAAAGAGTTTATTCCAGTTTCAATGTTGCTTTTAAGCTTTTGCTTAGTAGGGCCTTCAAGCATCATTCCAAACACTAAAGCTGCTGAAGTCCGCAGTTTCCAGTCTTGACTTCCAATGAACTTCGAAATAAACGAAACAAGCAAGTCCACCAAAGGGTCACCTACTACACTTGTGATAGCTCCTATGCAACTTCCGCAAGCTTTGTGTAGGTTCCACTCTTCATCTTCTTGCTCGAACACCGGAACCTTTTCTAGAAGCAAAGGAACCAAAGAGTTAGCTGCGGTTGCAGTGTACCCTTGTGCACTTTCTCCGTTTTCCATTTTTAATTTTTCAGTGTCAGCCACTATGTTCCAGAACTCTATTCCCAAAACAGCTATGCTTTGCAAGTCTGCTCTAATGGCTTGGAAAGTCAGGTTTCCAATTTGGTTCAAACTAAACGACAAGAACTCGTAGTAGTGGAAAGCAATGTCACACAGAATCTGGAACCCCTCAGTTCTGATGTTGTCGTCTGAGTGGTTGCACCCGTGGAAAATTAAGTTCATGATTATTTCTCTTTCGTTGTCTTGTTTAAAGTTGCTTTCAGCGAAGGGCAAAGAGTTCCTTAAAGCCTTCAAAGCAATGAGTTTGACTTCGTTGTTGGTTTCCTCAGGTCTTACGTTTTCAGCAATAGCTGTTAAGATTGAATCTGACATTGACTTTTGCAAACAATCTTTAGGTAGGTCTTCGCAAATGTAACCAAGAGTCATTAAACTAGCAGTTTTGTAAATAGGGTTCACGTGAGTAGAGTTGTTCACTAGAATAGTGAGGATATCTGTCCATTGACCTTTAGGAAGATCTTGTTTGGCAATAGTAGCCACAGCCTGCGAAGCACTTGCCCTTATATCTTTGTCCTCACAAGCCAAAGTCCCCAAAGCGCTGTTTCTCACATGCTGCCTTTGGGACTCTTGGATGGCCTCCCACAAGTTGCTTTGCCCTTCTTGTTGTGTGGCATTTACAAGCGTGTTCTTCAGCATCAGGCCCGCCACTTGCCTTGAAACCTTAGGACTCTCCCCTGAAGCCAGTTCGCTTGAAATGTCGCACAAGAACTGTCCAGGGTTTGCTTTTTGCTGGCTTTCTATGTTTTCCCAGGCTTCCTTGCTGCCTTGTTGAGCTGAAATCAAGAGTTGTCCTATAGAGCTCATATTTTAATACCTTTTACTTAAACTTAGTTACTACACTCACAAAAACCTTTCCAAACAACTGAAGCATTTCTTGGTCGAGTTGGTTTAATTTGGCTTTTTGAGTTGAGGACCTGCCAAGCACTCCTTTGTTGTTAAGTACTTCTATAATGCCTATGACCCTTTCTTGCTCAACTAAAGGAAAACACACTACAGGCAAACTGGTGTCTATGTCTACTCTAGGGTTGAAGTTAGGGTGCACGTAAGCACTAGGAATATTTTCAAGTCTTTTTTCCTTAGCACACATTCCAACTATTCCTTCGTCTAAAGAAAACTCAGTTGGGAGGCCTTTATGGTACCTTACAAGTGTGTTGTCCAGCACTTCGTAAACTAAAACCTCTTGGCTTTCTAATAAGCATTTAGCCTTTTCTTCGGAAACTTCAAACAACTCAGGTTTACTGGCAACTTGCAAAAACTCAAGTGCAGAGTTAACTAAAACTCTAAGTTTGTGAGCACTAAGTTGAGAGTTCTCATTTTGCATTGAGTTTTTAAGAGTAGACCCAGCAAAGACACACATCATTTCAAGCAAACAAACGTCGTCAGGTGTAAAAATCCCTTCTCTCTTGTTGATAGCTTGGGTCACGCCTATAATGTTTTCAAAGTTGTCAAAAATAGGAACACACAAAACTGACTTTGTTCTGTAGTTGGTTTGAATGTCAACTATTTTGTTGAACCTGGTGTCTGAGTAAGCGTCTTTAACATTCACAACTGTTTTGTAAGTGACAGCGTAGCCAACAAACCCTTTGTTCATAGGAATGCGAATTTGTTTTTCAGTGCCTACTGCTGCCTTAGTCCAGAGTTCGCCATTAAGTTCGTCTAAAATGAAAACAGAAGCCCTATCGCAGTCTAGAGTATCACAGACTTGAAGCGCTAAGTGGTCAATGGCTTGGCTAAGCACTAAAGAAACAGATATTTGCTGGGAAGCCTCTATGACTTTTTTAAGTCTTTTAACTAAAACTAACACCTTATTTAAGTCTTCTGACCTTTCTACAGCGTTTTCTAGTCCTTTAGCTACTTTTTCTTGGTTTCCTTCTTCAAGTTCACTTAACTTCTTTGAAAAGTTGCTTTGATCACTGAGTAAGTTTTTTATTTCGGACTTGAACTTTTTAAGTGGCTTGGACTCTGATATACAGTTTATGACTCCAAGCAAATTGTAAGTGCTTTTGGAGTGCTTTTTACTAGACTCCCTGGTGGTTTTGGGTTTTTTAGGATTGGCTTTGGGCAAGTTGAGAAGCTTAATACTTTTGCTTGAAAGTTTTTCGAAGTACCTAAGTTTGTCCTTGAGTTTTTTGTTTTCTTCAAGTGCTGAAGCAATGATTTCGTCTCTTTTCTTTTTGCCAGCTAAGAGTTCTTGGTTAGTTCGTTCTAGTCTTTCGATTTCTTTGCACTTTTCAGTTAGGGTGTTTTCAAGGTTCTCTAGTTTTTTAATGTAGTTAAAGTTTATATCAGAGGTTTCTGGTCGGTTAGGCTTTACTCTAAGGGAACTTAAACTTCTTCTTGGATCAAAGCTAAACTTTTCTGGTTTTTGGTTTAAAGCACTTCTCCTTTTATTCATTTATTACTCGTGGACCTTTAAAACAAACTTTACATTAGTGCACCTCTGGAATACAGCATATGGCTGATAATTAATATGGACGGAGGCTACACAATTCGCACTAGAAAAATCATCACAAACAAGTTGCTTCACAGGCTGCAGATGGTAGTGGATGTGATCCACCCAGGCCTAGGCACTGTTCCCAAGGAAAAAATCAAGGAGCGAATTGCTAAAACCTACAAGCGCAAGCCCGAAAACGTGGTTCTGTTTGGATTCACCACTAAAATCGGAGGTGGAAGCACCACAGGCTTCTGCTTGATTTATGACAACTTGGACTTCCTCAAGAAATTCGAGCCCCGCTTCAGACTTGTGCGCAAAGGACTTGAATCTGCTAAGACAGGATCGCTTAAACAGAGAAAAGAACTCAAAAACAAGAAAAAGAAGGCCCGTGGAACTGCCAAGGCTAAAGTGGGTGCTGCTGGCAAAAAGAGATAGGTTAACTAAATTATTGCCTAAGGTTCTTTACAACTGGCTTAGGTCAGCTTCGATTTTGTTGATTCGGTTTTTGAGTTTGTCGACTTTTTGTTTAACTCTTTGGAACCTCAGTTTGGACTTTTCAATTACTTGGCAAGCTGCTGAGATTTTGGGGTCTTCTAGCTGCTGGGAAAGTTCGCTGATTCCTTGCACTCTAGACTCTAGAGACTCGAGCGTTTTTAGCAAGTTTTCTTGAGAAGACTCAACCTTTTCAGCAGTTGTTTCACATATAGAAACTACATGTTGAAGCGACCTGTTCAAAGTTAGTTGCAGTTCTTCAGCCATTATAAAATACAAGCTGCAGCAATTAAAACAGTATTTGGGAATTAAAACNAATCAGCCATTAAATGGGATAGTTTATATTATAAGATTCCATCCAGTAGAATAGGGATAACTGGAATTTTAATTTTGCCCCAGTTTCCCTGGCGTTCTTCATCCACTGGAGGCAAAACTGGCAGTGGTCCTGGAGCAGCTGGGAATTCGTACTCAGCTTTGGGCTCCATGTAGTGCTTAGAGAGTACAAAAGGGCGGGGGTTGCTAGGGTTCACTTTTGCAGTTTTAGGCTTGACAGTTTTCTTGTTAAGAGAAAAGTCTTCCTTTACATGGAGCTTTTCATGCTCCTGGAGGTTCTGTTTTGTTCCAAATGATTTAGAACAGTAGCAGCACGTGAAGTTTTTTATTCGCAAATGGGTGCAGTTTATATGGCGTCTTAGGTTGTACTTAGTTTTGTATGACTTTTGGCAGTTCAAGTAATAACACTTATATTCTTCCCCACTCATAATTATTGCTAAATATCAACCATATTCACTAAGGGTTAAAAACTAAACTTAAGAATGATTTCCAAAAAGATTCCAGTATGCCTTGAGTCGAGGTGTGTTTTGAGTGTATGCTGAGATTTCCTTCATTAAAATAATTATGGGACTTAGTAGTATTAATTAAACAATGGGAAGAAGGAACAAAAGGAAACAAAAGACCAGGAAAAAGAGAAACAGAGGAAACCGCCAGTACACAAACTTAGAATGGCACACTGAATTCTTTAAACTCAAACAACAGCTGAAAAACTTCGGCCTCCGCATAAAAGAAATATCTGGGGACGGGAACTGCTTGTTTAAAGCAGTCTCAGACCAGTTGATAGGCTCAGAAGACCTCCACAAAGAATACAGAGAACTAGCTTGCAACTACATGCAAGCACACAAAGAAGACTTTTCTCCGTTTGTAGAGGACGACTGGGACTTTGATGACTACGTTATGAAAATGCGCAAGGAAGGAACCTGGGGAGGCAACATGGAGTTGCAAGCACTTAGTTTGTGTTTGGAAGTAAACATTAAGATCCACATGTTTGGAAGGCCTCTTTGGGAAATAAGCAACTTTGCTCGCGACAGGGGGTGCATTCACCTGTCTTACCACGATGGAGACCACTACAACAGCATTAGACTCATAACAGACACACATCAAGAACCTGCACAACCTATTCCGGATGAACTTGAGTTCACTGGGACTGAGGAAGAAGAACTTTGGAGTGACGGAGTGGAGTACTTGACGACTGTGACTGAAGTCAAAGACAAAAGACTCCTGAAACTAGCTCTCCAAACTAACTTTTTGAAGATCCCTGCAATAAGTATGATCGAAAAAAACTTACCAAGTATTGTCCAGGATGTTGAAAGGATCAGGAACTCACACTACACCAAACACGGGGAAACTAAGGAGTCCTACATCAGGACTTACATCATTAACCCCTTAATAAACTCCCTTAAGTGGGTCACTGGAAGTCACGAAACAGAAGAACTTAGAATTTCCACTCTCCAAATATAATATTAACTAATGCAAAAAGTACCTAAGTTCGGCCAGAAAACAAAAGAACCTGACTTAAAACTAGCTGAAGACGCTTTGGAAGAACTTAAGAAGTGCCTACTCACACAAATAACCCGCAAAAAAGAAATTGGCAAAGACTTTGAAGGCCTTTTTGAACTGCCTCAGAACTCAAGCTTTTCAAAGAACTTTGGACAGAAAGTGGACTCTAAGCACTTAGTGTTTCCAGAAGAAGCTTTTTTCTTAAGCACAAAACAGCAACTCTGCATAGACAACTACTCTAGTTCGCAAATTCTTTTAACAGATACTCCTATTTCAGAGGTGTCCTTGTACTCAACACTCAAACGAAAAGGAGTCAAAAAGATCAAACGTCCTAGTGGCCAAGCAGAAAACACTTTAAAAAAGTTCAGAGGCGAGCCTTTTAAAAAGCAACCTGAAACTCCTAGTTTTGTTTGTGAAGGAAAACCACTCTATACAAAGTCGCTGGAGGACACACTTGACTCCAGCAAAGAACTAGTATGTGTAACTTGGACTTCAGGGTTCCAGTTCCTTAAACTTAAAAGGTGGATTAATTAATAAATATTACTTTTTCTTTTTAGTTGATTTTTTGGTTGGTTTTTTGATTTTAGGCACAGCTTCTACTTCTTGTTCTTCTTCTTCAGACTCACCTGGAGGTAGTTCTTCTATTTCTGGGTCAAAATTGTCTTTAGGAGTAGCTTCAGCTTTCTTTTTCTTGACTTTTTGGAGTGAAGACTTGTAGTGTGAGTTGTAAGCTTTAGTAAGTGAAGTTTTGGTTTTTGTAGGAATGTTTTTAAACTCTGTTTCTACAGTGTGGGTTGCAAACTGGAGACTAATTAGGTGTTCTTTGAGGACTTCTGGAGAAATATTGTACTGATGCATAACTTCAACAGCCTCTTCAATGCTGTTTTCTTTCAAAAGCTTAATGATCATTTTGTAAAGCACTGGCACGTACTCGTTCAGCACACTTTCGTTGTCCCCTGAAATCAACCTTCCTAAGTAGTGCTTTGTTTCTCTCAAAAGCCTTTCGTTCTTGCGTTGTGTTGAAAACTTCCCAAACCACTCTGGAAACTTTCCAAAAGAAGGTGGTTTTCCACACAGCAGTCCTGGCTGCACTGCCCCGAACTGACCGAACTGCGGCAGAAGTGACCATTCTCCGTCTGTGCGGATCTTTTTGTTAATTAAGTCTGAAAAAGCTATTGAGTCTGCTGCGTCTGCTAATTTGTTTAGGTCTGAAAACCCAGAAAGGTAGTTTTCGTGGATGTACAAAGGAATGAAGTCGTAGTCAATGAAAAACAAGTCGATGCGTTCTTTGTGAGTTAGTTTCCTAAGTTCAAAACTACTTAGTAGTTTGGAGCCTGCGTTCCACGCAGTAAGCATAGTTACTGGGTCTTTAGAAGTGCCTTTGGCGCTTTGTTTGACCTGAGTGTAGGTAAGAGTGTTGCTACTGCGTGCCCACATTTCTAGAGTTGTAAGGATTTGTCTAATGTCGTTTCCGGACATTTCTACGATGTGTTCTACTGCGTTAGGTTCTGCACTTACTCCTTCGTTGCTAAGGATCTCAAGCACCTTTTTGGAAAGTTGGACTTTGTTGGGTTTAGTGAACCTTATGTCGAAGCAGTAGTTTGCCAAAGACTTGAGTTTGGTTGACTGGCGGTCGTTGCAAATACAAATCACAGGGATCTTTGTGTCTTTGATGATTTGGATAAGTGCCTGAGTGCCTCCTCTGTCGCCAGAAGACATTCCGTCAATCTCGTCCATGATCAAAAGAGTCTTTACTACACTTCCTGACCTAGTTAAGCTGTTGCTTCCACTTGTAGCTGTTAGGGGTTCTAGAATCTGTTTTTTGCTGCGCACATCGCTTGCGTTCATTTCAACTATATTGTAGTTAAGGCCCTTTGCCACCAAGCGAGCTGTTGTTGTTTTGCCTATTCCTGGGGAACCTGAAAGGAGTGCAGCCTTTGCATTTACGTTCATACTGGGGTCGAACCTGCCTTTAGCTACAGGCTTGATGCTTTTTTTGTTTTGTTTCAAAACTACACTTTCCCAGTCCCTGAGCCAGTTTATGAGCTTTTCTACGTTGGTGGAGTTCCCAATGATGTCTTCAACTGTTTTAGGTGAGTACTTAGTAGTCCAGAGTTCACTAGGGCTTCCAACTGGAAATTGAGATTTTTGGAGGACTGTTTGAGGGGCTGTTTGCTTAGTTTCGGTTTGGATAAGGTGTGAAAGTAACTCTTCTAACTGGGACTCGTCCATAGTTTTGGTGCCTAGTTCTTTGGCTTTTTTGAACTTGTTGCCCTTTGTGTAGTGTCTTCCGTCTTCAAGTGTTTCTCCGTGCAGTAAACAAGTTGTCTTTGAACTAACGTTCCCCGTTACTCGGGCTCCATAGCTTTTCAAAACGTCCGTGAGTTCTTCTCTTTTAATGTTGTTGAAGTTGCCTGTTATCACAAAGGTCTGCCCAGCAAGGGGCCCTTGGGAACTAGTTTGCTGTTTAGGGTTTTTCGTGTTGGGTGGATTTGGTTTTTTGGGAATTTGGACAGTTCTTTTAGGAGGCTTTTTAACTTCTTCAGAGGGCCTTACTAGTGGAGCTTTGTTGGAGTGTTCTGACTCTAGGGATTCTGTGTCTGAGTCTTGTTTTTCAAACTTGTCAGAAAAGTACTTCGAGTTAGTTTTAGGCTTTTTTTTGGGCAAAGGCGACTCTTCGTGCTTCCTTTTGGAGGGCTTTTCCTGGCCTCCTTGGCGGCTTCCGGGAATAAATTTTCTAATGTCCATATTATATGCTTATAAATGTCGCTTACACTGGCTTTGGAAAACTACCATCTGTCCCATTCTTTAGGAATACACACTGCAGCAGTCAGGTGCTTAAGTATTCACAAAAACCTGCTTTTAACAGGGAGTTTAGACTGCCGTCTGGCACTTTCAGTTCTTCATGAAGACAAGTACACCCTAAAACAAGTGTACGACTTCCATTCTTCTTACGTGTACTCGTGTGTGTTCCACCCCAACGGAGAGTCTTTTTTCTCGGGCGACAAAGAAGGCAAGATCTACCACACTGACTTACAGGGAAACATGCTGGGGTCATTCATGGGACACACAAATGTTGTGAACAGTCTGCACATTGACGAAGGCAAACTAGTTTCTGGCTCTTGGGACTCCACAGCAAGGGTCTGGGACATTGCTACAGGTGCCTGCTTGTGCGTGCTGGAGGGAGTTCATACCCACGCAGTGTGTGTGTGTTCAAACCCCTACGAAATACTTACAGGTTCCCAAAACGGAATGCTGAACTTCTGGACCAAAGAAGGAGAGTTTGTAAGGCACATTGAACCCCACGAAGACATCATCAGGCAAATAATATACTCAGAAACCCTGGGAATAGTTACTTGCTCCAATGACACCTACATCAAAATCCTGTCTAACGACGGGAAAATGTCTTTTAAGTTGAAAGGCCACGAAGGGTTTGTGTTTTGCTTAGCTGAGGCTAACTCAGAACTCATATCAGGAAGCGACGACCGGACTGTGAGGGTTTGGCAAAAAAGACAGTGCATAGACACTATAACCCACCCCAACACTGTTTGGGCAGTAGGCTTCAACGAGTTAGGAGACATAGTAACTGCAGGTGGGGACTGCTTTATAAGAGTCTTTACAAAGGACAGAAGCCGTGTAGCTTCTCCCGAAGAAATAGAAGCCTACACCCAAGAATGCATTCCCAAAGAACCCAAAGAAGGCGAACAGAACGAACAAGCACTTGACGTTACTAAACAACCTAGTGTTGAAGAACTTCCCCACATAAGAGGAAAGCAAGAAGGAGACATACAGGTGTTTAACAACGCAGGGGTTGGCGAAGCGTACATGTGGCACGTAGAAGGAGAGTACTGGGAAAGAATAGGAGAAGTTGTTGGCAGTCAAAACCAAGCAACTCCAGGGAACAAGTCTTACTCCGGAGACAGGTTCTTTGAAAGTGGAGTGTACGACTACATATTTGACGTGGACTTGGGAGACGGGTTCTTAAGAAAACTTCCTTACAGCAACCACGAAAACCCCCTTACTACTGCTGAAAAGTTCTTGGCCAGGGAAAACTTAAACAGAGAGTACCTAAACGAAATAATACAGTTCATCACCAAGAACGCCCAGCCTAACACACAAGGGCCTGCTCAACAAACTTCTCAGAGCTTCAACAAGTTTTTCCCACAACAAAATTACCTTTACTTCGAAGCAGCTAAAACTGAACCAATAGTCAAAAAAATCAAAGAGTTCATGTCTGAAAAACCAGAACTCGCACTACAAGACTCAGAGATGGTTTCGCTAGAAAGACTTGGCCAAGTTTTAGCTAACCCTAAGGGCCACTCAGGCAGTTACTTAACTGCTAGGGACCTTGAAGTTCTTCAGAAACTTCTGCACTGGCCCACTCAAGAACTGTTTCCTTGCATTGACTTGTTCCGACTTGCCCTTTTGCATCCTTCTTCACAGGAACTTTTTAAAGGTTCTGACCAAGGAATGGGGCTTTTCTCGCACCTGCTGCAGCAAGTTTCAATAGCTTCAGAGAATCCCCTTGTAATCGTGGGCTTAAGAGCTATCAGCAACATGTTCAGACACAACACTTCCCACTACGTAGTTGAAAAGAGAAGGGAGCAAGTCCTTAACTCCGTACTGAGTCACTTAGACAACCAAAACAAGTCTGTGCGACTAGGACTGACTAGTTTGATTTTCAACTTCTCAGTGATGCTTTGTTCCAAAGATGACAACGAAGGAAAAATCCAGTGCTTGACTGCCCTCCAAGAAATCTTGATGACCGAAGCCGACGTTGAAAACTGCTTTAGAAGCTTAATTGCAATTGGTAATCTACTTACAGGCAATGGAATTAATCGGGAACTCATTGACATTGCAAACCAGTTGGGAGTAACAGAAATGCTTTTCAACAAACACTTTGAAGGAAAAGCCGAAGAAGCCAAAGCCGAACTAATTAACTTACTCAGCGCTTAAGGTAAAATAGTAAAATTAAGTTATTTCTGAGCTGCAGCTTGGTCAGTTTTAGCTGATTTGTTGGACATGTACCACACTAGTGAGTGAAGAATCTCTGCAACTCCAGCCAAGATCACTGATATCAGGCCTAGAATTGCTCCTATTTCAGCGCCAGCGGTGCTTTGCTCGATATCAGTACCATCAAGTTTAGAAAAAGATGATGCATCACCATCCCCGAATTCGATTTTGGCGGTGATCATAAGAACTATGTAGCCTACAATGTAGAAGACAAACGCCACAGAAACTGCAACAACGCTCCAAATGGTTTTTGAGAACTTTCCTAGGTAATCTAACACCAAGATCACAATCCCGCCAATGTAGGCGAGTATGGCTATGATCGAGAAAATTAGGTAGACGATAGTGCCTGCCTGAATTCCTTTGACGATGTCTTCTAAGTCATCATTTCCATCAGCAGAATCTACGAGATCCCCCCAACTTGTAGTTTCATCATTTTCTTCACTGTAGCATCCAAAAAGTGAACAATAGTCATCACTGTCCACATCATAGGAGAACCAAGGCACGAACAAAGTGACTAGGATGAGTATCAGGGTGACAGCAAAGACACCACTGTGGAGAAGCCACCAGGATTTCTTTTCCAAGCAGAATACTTGAGCCATATTTTTACAGTTACTTTTTTTTTGAAAAATAAGTCTTTGAAACCTTCAATATGGAACCTTATCTAGAAGGTCTAGGCCTAGGCTTTTTTTGGGGTAGCCACACCTAGAAAACTTAACAAATAACTCTAAACAAAGCCCTTATTAATCCTGAATTCGCTGTTTAAATATGGGAACTTTGTGCATACGGTAGCCAGTTAGACTGCGGTTAAAAAATCCAATAGAGCCGCGCAGGAATTTGTGCTTGGCTTGGTAAGCACCCGTGTTTACACAACACCAACAAGAAAAAGCTAAGCTCCCTAAACAAGCCTAGTTCTAAGTTCTAATTTACACAACTGTAAGGGTTCAAGCAGTCTAGCCCGGCAAAAAAAACCCTATGTTTAGTTTCTAGAACTTCTAAATTTGCCAATAAAATTTCCTTGTGGTCTCAATTCGGAGTTAGTAACAGCCAGGAAATAACTGTTTATATACCTAAGTAATCCATTGTAACTTTTTAAGGGACTTAGGGTAAAATGATGAGGCACGTGAACAAACTTGTATCAGAAAAAAGCCCATACCTACTGCAGCACGCATACAACCCAGTTGACTGGTACCCTTGGTGCCAAGAAGCCTTTGAAAAAGCACAAGCAGAAGACAAGCCTATATTTCTGTCAATAGGCTACGCTACGTGTCACTGGTGTCATGTTATGGAGCATGAGTCCTTTGAAGACGAAGAAGTGGCAAGACTCATGAACTCTGCCTTCGTGAGTATAAAGGTAGACCGTGAAGAACGCCCTGACGTAGACCATGCCTACATGAATGTTTGTCTGATGATAAATGGAAGCGGAGGGTGGCCCCTAACTATACTGATGACTCCTCAGAAACAACCCTTTTACGCTGGAACTTACATTCCTAAAGAAGGAAGGTTCGGCCGCCCAGGCATGAAGCAAATGATTCCTCAAATCCAGCAACTCTGGCAGAACGAAAGAGAAAAAGTTCTGAAGTCTGCCCAAGAAATAGCTAGCCACGCCAAGCGTTCAGGAAAACTAAGTAAAGAAGCAGCTTTGGACAAGTCTGTTTTCCACAACGCCTTTAACCAGTTTTCTCAGAAATTCGACTCTAGAAAAGGCGGATTTGGCAAAAGGCCTAAGTTTCCATCTCCCCACAACTTTTTGTTTTTGCTTAGGTACTGGCACCAAAACAACTCCCAAAAAGCCATTGACATGGTAACTAAAACACTTACTGAAATGAGGTACGGGGGCATTTTTGACCACGTAGGGTACGGATTCCACAGGTACTCCACAGACCCTGAGTGGTTAGTTCCTCACTTTGAAAAGATGTTGTATGACCAAGCAATGCTTGTCTGNGCCTACACCGAAGCTTTCCAGNCCACAAAAGACCCACTTTTCAAAAAAACAGTTGAAGAAGTTTGCGAGTACGTGCTGAGAGACATGACTCACGAAGAAGGGGGGTTCTTCTCAGCAGAAGACGCTGACAGCGAAGGAGTGGAAGGGAAGTTTTACGTGTGGTCGGAAGAAGAAGTCAGGAACTTACTGCCTGCAAACCAAGCACAGTTGTACCTGAGTGTCTACAACTTTAAAAAAAGCGGGAACTTTGCTGAAGAAGCTTCAGGAGAATTTACAGGAAGCAACATTCCGCACATTAAAAAGAGCTACCAAGAAATAGCACAGGAACAAGGAATGTCTCTTGAAGAACTCAACAACGAACTGGAGTCTATTCGCCAGCAACTCTTTGAAGTTAGGGAAAAAAGAATCCACCCTTTGAAAGACGACAAAGTTCTAACTGACTGGAACGGGTTGATGATAGCAGCCTTGGCTAAAGCTGGCAGAGCACTTAACAACCAAACCTACATAGACGCAGCAACTAAAGCTTACGCGTTCATCAAAAAAAACCTTAGGGACTCAAACGCCCTTTTGCATATGTACAGAGACGGCGAGTCAAGAATAATGGCCCACGCAGACGACTATGCCTTTGTGGTGTGGGGGCTACTTGAGTTGTACCAAGCAACCCAAGACCCAGAACTTCTAGAAGAAGCCTTAGAACTCAACGATACTTTTATAGAAAACTGCTGGGACCCTGAAGAAGGCGGGTTTTTCTTCAGTTCAAGCGAAGCCGAACAAATCCTCCACAGAAACAAAGAAATGTACGACGGAGCCATACCTTCAGGAAACTCAATTGCTATGTACAACCTGCTTCGTTTAGGAAGAATCACTGGACGGAGTGACTTAGAAGAAAAAGCTGAGGAACTCCACAAACTCTTTGCTGGACAAGCTAGAGGGATTCCGATGGGGTTCAGTCAGTTCTTAGTTGGACTGCAGTTTGGGCTGGAAGAGTCAAGCGAACTTGTAGTAGTTGGAAGCAAAGAAGAAGCTAAAGACATGCTGCAAGAAGCCAACTCAAACTACCAACCTAACCTTTTGCTGGTTTTTAAAAACACCGAAGACCCAGAACGGCTTGAAAGAGTAGTGCCCTTTGCCAGAGAGCACAACCAAATAGAAGGAAGAACTACTGCTTACTTCTGCAAAAACTACCAGTGCGAGCAACCAGTTACTGAAGTGTCGAAACTCTCAGAGTTACTACTTAAAACTTAATTAGAACTTTCAAAATAAGTTAAGCACTGCTTGTGCAAAGTGGTATAGTCATGTTGGTTAGTTTCGTGGGGGTTGTTGCAAATGAAGCATAAAAGACCTTTACAGGTCTCGCAAAAGTAAAACTGGGTGTTAGGTTGTCTTTGGGTAAGTTCTCTGCAGTTATAGCACTTTAAAAGGCTAGAAATTTTTGCAGTTTTGCAAGACTTGCTTGGATGAGGCAGACTTTTGCATATGCTGCATACAGCAGTTCTGCAAACACTACAGGTGAAAGTGAGTTCAGTAGCTATTTGGTTTTGAGATTCGCAGTTAGGGTTCTGGCAGACAAGTTCAAAAACTGGGTCTGGACGGCACTTAACACACACATTGTGACTAGAATTTATCCTTGGCTTCCGGCAGATTGGGTTGTGGCAAAGTTCACAGTTAAGAGGAAAATGCTCACGTAAGTTTATGGGAGTTTTACACTTAGTGCAAGGGTTCCCCGAAAGGTGACTTAAGCAGTCTTCGTGGTAGAAAGCACAGCAAACTTTAATTGGGTTTTCAAGGTTGGCGTTGCACAGGTTGCAGATAACACCTAACACTGAAACTTTAACGTTGTAACTTTTTTTGATTTTGGGCATGATTAAGCAAACCCTGTCAATAAGCTCTTCGTTTAGAATTTCGCAGAGGTTTTTTAAGTAACTGATTAAAAGTTCTTCTCTGAAGTTGACTTTGTAATAGCACAGTTTTCTTTCTTCAGCACTCAAAGAAAAAACATCGTCTAAACAATTCCATATTCTCTGAAAGTCCTTTCTGCAGACGTTTTTTTCTAGTTTGCTGTTGGTTTTGAATGGGTCTAAAACTGGCCTTTCGCTGAAGTACTCTCTTTCTAGGGCAACAAAGTCCAGTCTTTGGTCTTCTTTTACAAAAGTCATTTTTGCAATTATTTCTTTTACTCTGTCACTGTAGCTTAGTTGACTTATTCTTTCGGTAATTCGTTGCTGGAGAACTTCTAGGTCCTCGTGAATTAATGAGTTTACGCTGTCTAAGTCACACAGTGTTATAAAAGTCATCCCTAAGGAGTAAACGTCTGACTTAATAACATTGTGTCTTACATAGGGTATTCCTCCCTTCAAGTACTCTCCAAGTACTTCTCTGCAGAGAGGAGACAAGTAAGCAGGAGTCCCCTGCAGAGTTCTTTCGTCTATTTGTCTGTTGCCTATTTCGTAGGAACTCCCGAAGTCACCTATTTTAATTACTTTGTTTTCTGACAAAAAGATGTTCTGGGGTTTGATGTCTCGGTGTGCAAAGCCTTTTTTCTGCATGTAGGCAAAAACTGTAACTAGTTGCTTCATCATCGTAAGAAGCACTTCTTCCTCAAATAGTTGATTCTTGAATTTTGCTTCGTAAATCAGTTTGCCTAGGTCTCCATCTGTGCAGTTTTCCATCACTATCCATATTTCGTACTTCCTTTGGATTTCCTTGTAAAACCAGCTGTAAATCTGCACGATGTTTTCATGTTCAAGTTTTTTCATGAACTCAACTTCTTTTCTCAGTGTCTCCAGCTCAGAACGCGAAATCGTAGTAAGTATTTTTATGATCACTTCAGCTCTGCTGTCTTTGACCCTTCCTTTCCAAATTGTAACGTCTTGGCCTAAGTAAACTTTTTCTAATAGTTCTAGGTCTTCTTCACTGAGTTCCATATTATTATCTACTTTTGCAAAGCTTATAAACTTTAGCTGAGTGTTATGGCGGGATAATTTATTAATATGTCCTGTGAAGACAAACCAAGTTTAAAAAGAAAAAGAGACCCCAGTCCTACTCAAACAGCTAAAAAGCCAAAAACTGAGATAAACCCATTTGACTACTTCAACAGTACTTCAGTGAAGGAACTTGAAGACTACGAAGAACCCCAGATAGAAATTCAGGACTACCAGGAGTCAAGTTCTGAACCTGAACTTCCTACACCCTCNANATCTCCCTCNAAGTCGCCTCCTCAGTCTCCTCAAAAGCCAATTCCCCAAAATACTCCTCAAACTACCAAAAAGCCCATTAAAAGCCTCCAAGAAATGATTAAGAAACCTAGCAAACCTACCTTTGCTGCCAAGCCCCAACCCTTTTCAGTCAAGTATGCTCCCAAAACAATCCAGGACCTCATAGGCAACTCCAGTCAAATCAAGAAACTCAAAGACTGGCTTGCAAACTGGCCCAAATACAAAAGAGCAGTGCTTCTAAGTGGGCCTCCAGGCATTGGAAAAACAACCAGTGCAAGAATCATAGCCAAGTCAATGCAGTACTCCCCCATAGAATTCAATGCAAGTGACACCCGTTCTAAAGGCTTTATTCACGAGAAAATAAGCACTTTCTGCTTAAACACTTCTATGAAATCAACTGAAAGCGTAACAAACGGACTGTTGATTATGGACGAAGTGGACGGAATGTCAGCTGGGGACGAAGGAGGAATGCAGGCCCTAATTGAAGTTCTCAAAGCAACTAAAGTGCCTGTGATTTGTATTTGCAACGACCGCTACTCCACCAAAGTCAAAAGTTTAACTTCTTACTGCTTAGACGTTAGGTTTTTCAAACCTAGAGTAGAAGAACTTTTCAACAAATTAAGAACCATAATCCAGTTAGAAAAAGTATCAATCACTAAACCCAAAGCAACAGAAATTGCTGAACTAAGTGGAGGAGACGTAAGACAGATGCTGAACCTACTTGAAATGGCAGCTAAGTCAAGTAACTTCGACGTTAAGTCTGCAGGCAAAGACCAGTCTGTTGCCCTCACCGCTTTTGACGCAGCAAGTTTACTTCTGAACAAAACCAAAAACCACACACACAAAGAAAAAATAGACACTGTTTTGGTGGACTACGAAATGGTTCCTTTGCTTGTGAGTGAAAACTACCAACAAGCCTGCAGTCTTGAAAACTTGTCTGAGGCTGCTGACAGCATAGCTTTTAGTGACTTAATAATCAACAGAATTAAAACAAACCAAGAGTGGGTTTTGTTACCTCACTACGCCCAAAGTGCAGCAGTAGCCCCTGCTTACTTCACAGAAGTTCCAATTGAAAAACTGAACTTCCCTAAAGTTCTAGGCAAACTTTCTAACTTCAACAAGTCTTTGCGACTTGCTCAGGAACTCAGACAGCACATTTCACTTGCTAGTTACGGAGTGCAAAACGAAACTTTAGGCGAGTACTCACAACTCATAGCCAATTACGCTTTTAAACTTGCGAAGGAAAAAGACTCAGAAAAACTAAACCAGTTCATGACTGACTACAGACTTAACTGGGACTTAGTTAAAGACCACCTAATGCACTTCTCGGATGAACCCACCAGAAAAACCTGCAAAGAAGTTTCTAGAGTTTTCAGTAAGTTATTGAACAAAGGTGTAAAACAACTAATTTAAGTATACTCAACAAACTTTTGCTCAAGTGTAGGGTACGGGTTCATTTTCTTCAGCACAAAAATGGCTATCATCCACCCTATGCCTATCAAGGTCGATACAAAGAACGACCAACCCAGTACCCCGTTTTTTCCTCCAAAACTGTTTGCGTTTGACAGCACTACCCACTTCTCGCCTTCCCAGTCGGACACATCCGTTTTCGCGCCTACTTTAAGTGTGTAGTCACCAGGTTCTAAGTCTTGGTCTATCTTTCCCCAGAGTTTCCTAAAAGTAGAACTAGGTGCTGTGCGCATCCAGACTTTGAAGTGGGGGTCTGTTTTGTCTGTCCACTGGTTTGCTTCCCAGTCTCCTGAGTTTCCGTACTTGCTTTTGTCGTCAGTGCTCCAAGCTATATCTGAGTCGTCTATGGTTATTTGGTTCTCGTCTTTAATTAGTTCGTAAGAGTCTTCAAAGTAGCTGTTGGCAATTAGCCCACAAGGATCAGCAATGGAGTTATCATTTAAAGCACTGCCATCTACAGCCTTGCGCCTTGGATCTAAGTCTTCGTTGTATACAATAGGGTCGCAGGAGTCTTTGATATCATCTTCAGAAACGCTTTCGCCTTTGAGTTGGCTTTTGGAGTAAGACTTTACATACTTACGGTGATTCTGGTAGAAGTTTGTTAGCTGGTAGTAAAGGTAAACAGGGCCTTCAATTTTCTCGCCTATGTTAAAAGAGACATTGCATGTGTTCCCAATACTACATTCTTCAACTGAATCATACCTTTCCTTGACCTCTACTATCTGGCCACTCAGGGACAACAAGGTCACTGTAAAAACAAAGGAAATAAAAGTCACAGTAGCTATCATGATGAACGTGCACTTTATAGTGGGGTTCAAGTAAAAAGTCTTGAAGTCCTGCTGGGTCCAGCCTTCTTTAGGTTTCCTTTCGGGTTCCATTTATATTGTGATATGTTAAAATGAATTCCAGGAGCAGAATTAGGCAAAACAGCTTTAATCAAGGCATAACTAAACTCACTAGGTCTGTGACGCCTAAGGACACAAGTCACACTCGGAGCAAAAGTGCTGCTAAGCAGTACGACACCATTCTACGAATCCGTTCACGTGAAACTATCAAGTATGAGACTCCTTTACAGAACGAACTCATAAGAAAGAAACTCAGGCCCAAAAAAGCCAGTTACGTCCCAAACTCAGCTTTGTACAGAAACCTAAACGCTAAGATTTCACTTAAATCCATGAACTTTAACCCCAAAGCTGCTGCTTTGAAGCCCAGAATCAGAAAGTTTTACAACTACTATAAACCTCCCCAGTTCAAGTCGGCTTCCCAAATCCGCAGACCCATTTTGGAGATGAACGGGTTTAGTTGTATTCAAAAAACCGAGTCTAATTCAGAAATCAGAAAAACCAACTACATTAATTATTTAAGGAACTTGTAGTTAGTTTAAAAGAGATATCTTATATTGCTTAACTGCATAACTTTTGGTGTCCATGCAAAACACTGCAGATTCGTCAAATATAAAGTGGAACTTGTTTTTGAACTTAACTGGTTTCACTAAGGGAATTCTATCTCCCATGAAGTTATTTATTTTATAGCAATCCGTATAAACTTCATTAGGCAACTCAAAGGACAAAGTTAGCTTATAGAGCCAGTTTTCTTGTATCACATATAAGTGGCTTTCATCTCTGAAAATTAATTTGAACTTATCTGGCTTAAAGTCGAATTTGATTACACTGTACTTTTCTTCGTCTGGATCAAAAACAAAAATATCTCTTTCATATAGAGAACATATGTATATTTTGCTATAGAAAATAACAGCAGACATTGGACCTACAGTTCCAGGAAAGTTTTCTATCATCCCTTGGCTTCTGTTTATTTTATTTTTGAAGTGAGATCTTTTGGTTCCTTGGCCTGTTTCATATTTGTAAGTTTGGTTACCATTTTGTCCAAAAGAATAAATACAACCTCCGAATTCTAGAGTAGTACCATTTTGTTGGTTGTAATGATGCGAGAATGATCCGAAATTTCTAGCATAATTTTGGTAGACAGAAAGGTCTGGGTCTAGGCAATAGCCTAAGAATCCGTTGTAAAATCTCTGGTTTTTAGTTGCATTCATAGAGCTTAAGTCTAGCTGAAAGCTTTTGTTATTTCTTGTCATGAAATCAACGGTTTTAGTCATATGCTTTTCTCTGCATGGGTCGTACCCACAAGATATTTCTAGCCAATTTTCTTCTACTTGGAATTTATTGAGTATTCCATAGAATTCTGAAATCTTTTTGCTCAACTTTGGCTGTTTCCAAGTTCCAAAGATTTCATCTCTTTGTTTTTTGGGGTGCAAAAGAATGTTTCTTATAAAGTTCTGATGAGTATTTTTGGTTGAGATGTTTTCTTCACTCAAAGCAAGCTTTAAGTCCTGACACAGTTTTTCTGCTTCATTTATGGTCTCCATAAACTCGTTACACTTTCTTTCAATGGCCTTTTTAGCGTTGCAAAGGAATTTCAGTAACTCAGTTTTAGTTTTCCTTGTATCGTAAAGCAATTTTTCAAGAACGTTCATTATTTCCACGGCATCTAGAATTCCCACCTTTGACTTGTAAGGCTTTATGGTGTGAGGATTGGCAGTAATGTTCAAGAAGTGGTTGTAAGTCTGGTGCTTACACAAAGGAACAGGGGGTTCTACGCAGTGGCACTCCATTTCAGGGCCTTCACAGTCAACAGCTCCGCAGGGTTCCGACATTTATAAGAAGCATATCAATAGAATGAAAGAAATAGTTACTCGGTTCCGAAGAAAAGCTGAGAGCTGTGGGATATGCTACAATTTAATAGAAATACAGGGAAAAGTATCCTCATGCACTCACTTGTTCTGCCACAAGTGCATTAAGAGGTGGTCTCGCACAGAAAATACCTGTCCTTTGTGCAGAGGTCGCTTTGACTGGATTGAAAGAGTTCCCCGGAGAAGGGAATACAGCTTCACTGCAAAAAAGTCCCCTGGAAGACTTTTGGTGAATTACATTTCGCAGCAAAAAGACTTTAATCCTAACTTTGAAAGTGTACTGCGGCACATAATGGAGCACCCTATGCCTGAGAGAATAAGGTTTATTCTAATGAGACTTTGCGCACTGAGGAGGGATAATATTATGATAGACCAGATAATTTCAGTTATCCGAGGGTCCATATAATCATTAACCTGTATAGGACTTATAAATGGAACACTGTCTTCATGAACAAGAGGTTTCTAGAGTAAGTGAGTTAACTCAAAAACTAGCAGCTGTAAAAGAGTTTAAGTGTGGAGTCTGTATGCAGAATTTATCTGGTTTGTGTGTTTGTCTAGACGTAATTTCTATTTAGAAAAATTGCTTTTTTGTTGGCTGCATTAAAGCTGACCACTTTAAACAACACTTCCAGTTCTGCAGGTACTTTCTGTGTATAAACACTTCTTCACTAGAAGTTTGGTGTTTTAACTGCGAGTCAAGCGTTGAAGACTGTGGAAGCATTAAAATAGGGTTCAAAAACAAACTTGCCAAAGGAAATGTTGTGGAAAAGTTGCCTGGGCTAGACAATTTAGGCAACACTTGTTACTTAAACTCTGCTTTGCAGTGTTTGTTCAGCACCAAAAGCATTAGCAGTTACTTTGTGAACTGCTTTGAAGCTGAACTATTGAACTGGCGCAACTCAGACAACCTTTTGACTCTGCAGTTTGCTGAGTTAATGAGGGAAGTCAAAAGTGCAAGTCACAAAAGCTTTAGTCCAAGACAGTTTTTGCACAAACTGCAGGTTTCATGTCCGTTTTTCAGAGGTTTTCTGCAGCAAGACTCGCAAGAGTTCCTTAAAATACTTTTGGACAAACTCCACGAAACTACTCAGTACTCTTTTAAAAGGGACTTAAAAGAGTCAATTGTTTCAGAAACTTTTAAGTTCCAAGTAGAAAGCAGTGTGCACTGCTCTAAGTGCGGAAAGGCTTCCAGCAAACTAGAAGACTACTATGAGATTCCTTTGATGATTCCTAGCAAAAAGCAAAGCTCCAAAAAGCGACTTTTAAAAAAGTTGTTTAGCTCTAGCGAACTGAACCTTTATGACTGCTTGCTTCACTTCTGCCTGCCTGAAGAACTTTCTGATAAGTACTTTTGTGAGTTCTGCCAAGCCAAAACAAAGTCCCAAAAAGAAACAAAAGTACTTACTCACCCTAACGTTTTGGTGCTGTTCCTTAAAAGGTTCAGGTACAATAAAGTGAGTTCTAAGATTTCCACACCTGTGCAGTTGCCCCTGGAACTTAATTTAGAAGAGTTCCTTAAAGAAAAAACTCCTTGCTTTTACAGCTTAAAAAGCTTTGTTTCGCACTCTGGAGGAGTTAGAGGTGGCCACTACATTGCCTACTGCAAAGTTGGCGAAAACTGGTTTGAGTTCAACGACTCCAAAGTCAACAAGATTTCTGAAGAGAAAGTCCTGGAAAAAGAAGCTTATATTGTGTTTTATGAAAAAGTTTACGAACCTAGATTGTTTGTAAGCCAAGAGCATCCCTTAGCTTATGTGCCTACTTACTGGCTTAACAAGTACTACACCCTTGCTGACCCAGGTTGTATTTACCAAAACTACTTACTTTGCAAACACAAACAACTCAAGCACAACTTAAATGAGCTTGAGTTTACAGCTATCAACTCTGGAGAACTCCAAAGACTTTCAGAGATCTACGGCATTGAAGGAAGCTTGCTTACAAAAGTTAGTAAGTGCGTAAGATGCACTCAACAAATTCCCAAACTAGAAGAACGCATCAAAGAAGAGCAAAAACTAATCAAGTCTCTCAAAGAAAAAAGAGTTTCAGGCGAAGGATGGTACATAGTATGCAAAAAATGGCTGGACAACTGGGAAGCTTACTGCAGTATGGAAGGAAAATTCAGTCTTCCTCCACCTATAGACAACTCTTGCCTTGTTGAGTCAGAAGAAGTTAAGCTGGGACTAGAAGCCAACCTGGACTACAAAGGAGTCGGCAAACACGTATGGCAAGCATTTATGCTTTTATACGGAGGAGGCCCTGCAATCGTCAGAACTACACCTAACATCTACTCGACTCCTTTGAACCAAAGCAAAAGTTCCCATCTTTCTATTCGGGACTTAGCTATAATCAACTCTATAAAAAACATAGCATTTTAATCCGATAATGAAAAGGGTAATAAGTTGCTGCTTCGGCAAAAAGACCAAAAATGACAGAAATTTTGTAAATAAGGATGAGTCACTAGAGAAAAAGTACCAAACTGTGAAAAGGATAATATCGAACCCACAAAATAACCAAACTAGGACTCCGCCTAGAGTCCAACCTAAATGCCAAACCCAAGAAGAACTCCCAGTATACTCTGTAATTGACGGCCAACTCAAGTACAAAGGGGAAACTAAAGTCATAGTACTTAGTCCTTAATAATTATCTTAACTGCATAGGTGCGTGGCACAAGGGACAGTTTTTGACTCTAAGTCTATGGAGTTCAGACTCAACTGCTTTGTGCTTGCAAGTTTTGCACTGCACGTAGTTCTTTTCAAGGATGGGCTGGCCACTTGCCATACAAGCTGGAAAGTTAGACCCGCACTCGTTGCAGTTAGTCACAATGCTTGAAACCTTGTTAGGACAACTTTTGCCAGGACACTTGAAGTAAGTGTGCTTGGGGTCCCTAGGAGGGTACTTTGAAAATATACTTACTGCTAGTTCTTCGTACTTTTCTCTGTCTTCATCAGACTGCCCAGGCAAGTTTTCTAGCTTCACCAAAGCACGTGAGCATTCTTTCAGGTACCCAGCGTAAAAAGCTGCCAAAGCTATTAGCGAGTAAATGTCCCTAGTTTCAAGTACGTTTTCGTACTCTGAAAGACGCAAGCAGGTTTTAAGTGCTGACTCGTAGTCGCCTTCGTAAAGTTGTCGCTGGGCCAACAAAAAGAAGTGGTAAGCCTCAGCACCTCGCCAGGGGTTGTCTAGAGTTTTATCACTCATGGTGTTTATGTCGCTCGTAATCAACGAGTCAAGCGTTTTAGCTGTCATTCCTGTTCCAGTGATTTGTGCTTCCAAAACTCTTTTTTTGTAGGAGTCAACTTCCAAAGCTGCCATCACGTAGAGTTTCTTCATCATGATTGGACTGCTATGGGTCTTTCCAAGGTCCTTTGCTATGTTGTTGAGGATCTTGGCAGCTTCTGTGTTCCGGTTGGCTTTCCGGTATAGTTGGATGGCTTCGATGGTTTTGTTTTCTTCCAGAAGCATGTTGGCGTACCTGGACAAAAGTCCTTCAATTTGCACAAAGTTGTGTTCTTCTGCTAACTCAATAGCTAAGTTCCACTGGTTAAGCACTACACAGCAGTCAACAGCTGCTCGCACATTGCCTGCTTTCACATAAGCCTTAACAGCTTCTTCGCAAAGTCCCACACTTTCGAGTTTTTCTCCCAATTCTTGCAAAAGCGGGGACTGCTCAGGAAGTATTTCTATCATTTTAGAAAGGTTTTCGTAGTCTTCCATTTGGTAGTAAGCTTTAACTAGAGCTTCGTTGTTCTGAGCTAGTGAGTAGTGGGAAGCTGCTTTTTGCCACCTGAACTTTTCAGAGTAGTAGTTTGCAATGTTGTCGTAGGCTACGTTTACAAGTTCGTCTGTGCCTACTCCTTGGTCTACGAGTTGGATGACTCTGACCCAGTCCCCTATAAGTACCCTCATGTCCAATGCTAAGTCTTTTCTGTCTATTTGTTTATAGATGTCTTCGGCTTCGTCAAAGTTCTTGAAATATATTGCCACTTCGGCCTTTTGTTTCTGGATGTCGTCGAGTTTTTTTACTTTGTTTACAAAACAAATTCCTTGGTAGTCGTCGTACTTGACAAAGGCTTTGTGGGCTACTTCAAAGTCGAGTTTTTTAAGAGCAGCCTCTGCAATGATGCTCCAGAGTTTTTTGAAGGGGAGTTGTTCAACAGCACTGTAGGCGTCTTTAATGTCTACTTTTTGTACCATTTCTCTGGTGTCCCTTAAGCTTTTGGTTTCAAAGTACAAAATAAGTTCTTCGGCTGAACCAGGGCTGTCAGGGAACTTCATTACTTCGTCCAGAAGCACTGCTTTGATTTCAAGGTCTTTGAAGTCACACAGGTAGCCTGAGCTGACTACAGGGTCTTCTACTTCGTTGCCCATCATAACATACATTCTGGTTTTTTCCATGACTACAATAAGGTCTGGGTGGTCTTGGGCCCACTTCATGTCCCACACGTCTTTTCTTTCCAAGCCAGTGTGAGCGCCTTGCATCCCTGGAACTTCTGACTTAGCTGCGGTGTCGTAAAAACTCAGCACTCCGTTGATGTCGATGATGGAAAGTTTAGTGTTGTCACAGTTAGCTGTAACAAGCTGAGGTCTGCAGTTAAGCATGTAGCGGGTTTCTAAAGCTACGTGAGGAATCGTGTACTTATTAACTGTTCCACTAGCACGGCCTACCATGAAGAAACCGTTTCCTGAGGTTACGCATGAAATAGGGTCTTGGGCTTTTCTAGAGGGCTTACTGAACCTTTCCACGTCGTAAATGCTGTTAAGATCAGGTTGTTCGTCAACATTAAAAGCTATTTCCCGGCCGATTTTTCTTTTAGACGAGTCTACAGACATAAGACGGCTTACTTGGGACCTGTACTGCCAAACGTAAATGCTTTCTTCACTGCAAACAATAACGTGGGTTTTGTTCATAGAAATAAACAAGGGCTCAATGTTGATTTGTTTGGTGTCAATGGGACTTCCAATGGCGTTGCACAGGATAAGCACAAAGCGGTTGTTGGACTCTTCAGCTTTAGTCGCCAGCACACAGCACTCCCCTCCTCCAGCTACTCCCATTAGTTTTTTAACGTACTTAACGTACCTGTCGTCAGTTCTTGTGTTCCAAAACACAATGCAGTAGTCTGCCCTGTCTGGCTTCATAAAGGAATACACAATGGTTTCGTTGAAAAACGCCCACTTGTAGTCAGGTTTGATGTTTGCGAAGTACAAAATCGAATTTACAGATAAAGCTATTCTCAAGCCGTTGCCTTCCCAAGAAACAGCTGTTACAGCTTGGGCGTCAGGCACTCCCAAAGTCCTCATGTGGATTCCTAAGTTGGTGTAGAACTGCACTACTGCTCCTTTTTGGGGATGTGAACCTGCTACAGCCAAAATGCTTCCTATGTGGTTCCAACTTAAGTACTTAATGGCCATTCCAGTGTCGATTACAACAGGGTTTTCGTCGTTTTCGTTCCTCATCAACTGCATAACTCCGTTTTCAAAAGCAAAGCACAGCGAGGGGTTCGAAAACTCATCAACAGCAAAACTTTTGTAGCCTGCTCCGTTGAACCACTGAATTGCCGCCAAAGTGCTTCGATTTCCGCATTTTAGTTTCAGTTCGCACAGTTGGTTTCCACTGCCGTCGTACACGTATGTCCTGCCTTCTTCAGTGGCAAAAAGCAGAGTTCTTCCATCAGGGGCCCACTCTAGGTTCTTGACTTTGTGCGAAAGGTCTTTTCCCCAAACTCTGTTTCCTTCGACACTTCCCACGATTACTGAGCCGTCTTCGTAACCTATGCAAATCTTAGTTCCGTCAGAAGACCACTTCATGTCGCTCACTGGGGACTTGTTTCTGTTGTTAATCATTTCCTCTACCCACTGATTTCGGTGTAAAGTCCAAACTATTATAAGGCCTTCTGAGTCAGAAGAAGTTAGTTTGCAGTGCATTTCGTTCCAAATCACTGAAGATATTGGACTTCGGTGTCCTTCACAAGTTTGGTTCATAGTAAGATCTGAACGTGGGGGTTGGTTTTGCGACACCACAGTTGGCGGTTCTAATTTTATAACTTTCAAAAGCCCATCTTCGCAGCCTACTGCAATGTAACCTTCTTGTTTGTTCCACGAAATAGACCTGATCTGGTGGGCTTCTGAAGGAAGGGCTACTTTTTTCGAAAGGTAAACAAACATTTTTATAACTTTTACACAAATTCAATTTCTAGACACTGGTTCAAACACCAAAGCCTAAGAGCATAATAAAACAACAAAATGGAATTCCAAAACAGAAAAAGCTTAAGAATGTCTTCGCGCTTGAGTGTGCAGTCCCAAGCCACTAACACCAGACCTGGCAGCGGAATTCTAACAGCCCCTGCTGGGTCAGCAGCCTTTTCAAGGATCTTCTCGGGAAAAAACATTAGGACCCAAGGACTGCCAAGTTTCATGCAACTCAAAGGTCCTACCAGTGGCCTTACCCAAAAAGACCTCAGCCTGATGACTCTCATGAATACTGCTCAGAGTTCTAGTATTCTAAGCTCGAGTTCGCGTGAAGAACTCAAAGAAGACTCCAGCAAACACTCCAGCAGTGGCGAAAGAGAAAAGCAGCCCAAAGAAGTAGAGGACCTTATTGCAACGATTCTAAACAGCAATCTGAACCCCCAAGAGGTAGTTTTAAGGTTCAGAAACAGAACTCTCAAGCGCCAAGACCTAGTTTGCTTCAGGGAACAAGCAGACTTCCCCGTAAGTATTGTAGATGCCTACATGAGCATGCTCAAACAAGTTAACCGAACCCAAGTTAAAAAATCCAAAGCAAGGAAAGTACTCATTTCCAGCACTTCCTTTTCAGAAGCAGTTTTTTTGGAAGGCAAAGCTAGTGCCAAAAACATTAAAACCAACATTCTAGCTTACGATTGGCTACTCTTTCCGATGCAAACAGAAAACTGGACTTTACTTGCAGTTGACCTAAAACAAAAAGCTGTTTACTACTATGACCCCCTTAAAGAACACTCCCAAATCAACTCTATACTTACTAACTTATTCAACTTTATAAAGGACTTTTTGGCTGCTCATAGAAGCACTAAAATTGAAGAAGCTCCTTGGAAAGAACTCCACTTGGAGCCACAACAAACAACTACTTTTGCAAGGCGTGACAGCGGAACTTTTACTTGCAAGCAAGCTGAGCTAATAGCTTTGGGCAAAGATCGCAAGTTAGAACCTAGGTCATCTCAGAACTACAGAAAAGACATTCTAACAACTTTGATCAGAAGTAGCTTGCATAGCTAATGTAAATTAAGCTGTCATTCCTTATTTAAATAAACAATCTTACTTAGTTACTCGACTAGGAGTTGAAGACAAAGCTGAGGATATTCTGTCTGCTGTAGCCGGTTCCCTTTTATCGTAGTAACCTTTTTCAATAAGGAGTTCTTCCAAGGTGAAGTTCAAGGTTTCGTAAGTTACTCTTTCTTTGCAAAGAATAGGAACTTCTTCACTCACGCAGTTGTGGAGTTTGCCAAGTTCTTCTTTGAGCTTTTCAGAACGGTGTGGTTCTGAAAACAACCAGTGCTTGAAGCTTTCTAGCATAGACCTTCTGTTGTCCCTCTGGAGTCCAGGGGGAAGTTGGGTTATGTACACTAACTTGTGGAGGGTCAAAAACAAAGGTTGGGTAGGGTCCTTTACTTTTTTTAAGTTGGTTGTTTTAACTTGGAGTTTAGGGGGGTCTTGTTTAGGTAACTCAACTTTAGAAGGGGTGCTTGGAACTCTGAGTTCGTCTATTTGGAGCAACAGAATTGGCCCAATCATCTGGGAAACTCCTAAAATGTCAGGCCTTCTTTCATGGTCCACACACATACACCTTGAAACTGTGGTTATTAAAAGGGGCGAAAATTCTTTGACGTTCAAAGGAGGGTAGTCTTCTTCTACTATTTTGCGTGCTATCGCCAAAGGATTTTCCCCCGAAAAAGGGTTTTCTAAAGTAGCTAACTCGTAAAGAATAACACCTAGTGACCAAATGTCAGCTTTTTCTGTGTAGGGTTCGTTCCTAACTATTTCAGGGCAACTATACTGAATAGTTCCTACAAAAGCTTTCATGTTGCCACTGGACTGTGCACCTCTTTGCTTAGCTAAGCCGAAGTCAGCAATTTTCACATGGTTGTCTTTAGTGATCATGATGTTGGCAGGTGTAAAGTCCCTGTGGACTACTTTTTTATCAAGGTGTAAGTACCTGAGTCCAGCACAGACTTCGATGAATATTCGCCAAATTTGTCCTTCAACAAGTCTCTGTTTTTTTTCTTTGAGTGAACTGATGAAGTCTGAAAGGGGCTGGCCTTCAATGAGTTCCATAACGATATAAAGCATTTCTCCTTCTACAAAAGAAGTGTAGTACTTTATGATGTTGGGGTGGTTTAAGTTTTTGTATATAGCAACTTCTTTGCTTAGTTTTTCAGCAATTTTTTCTTTCGTTGACTCTTCAAAGTCCTGTTCAAAGTCCACTAGGGGAATTTCTTTGATGGCGTACTTGTTGGACCCTTTAGTGGCTTCGTAAACGTAACCAAAAGCTCCTTTGCCTATGAACTCTCCAACTAAGTAACCTCCTATTTCTCTTGGGGCGTTGTCTGAGGCATCTTTCATTTGGTTGATGTTTTGTTCCATTTGCTGGACTTCTTCTTCACTCAAGGCGTTTATGAGAGTTAAAGTGGGTTGGTAAGCTACTACTTCTTTTAAGTAGTTTCCTACGTCAATAAAGCTTGCAAAGACTTGTGGAGGAAACACTTTTTTAAAGACCTTCCGGTTCCTTTCAATTGAGTACAAAAAGCGCATGCAGAGTAAAGCGTTTAACTGGATTTCGTAAAAACCTAACTTCATTTCTTCGTTTACCTTTTTAGAAAACCTTATAGGGTGGTACTTAACAACGCACTTCGAAACGGTTTTAGCTCCTTGAGTTCGAATGTAAATGCAAGTTTCATCGTCTAAAGTCATTTCTGTAAGGAGTTTTAGGGCGTTTATCACTTCTAAGGGGTGGTCTTTCGACTCCACTATTTCAAGCAAAATAGAAACTAGTCCTAAGTCCCTGTACTCCCTTACGTTTTCAGTGTCCATACACAAGGTAAAAATCACCCTTGACAAGTAAAGTTTGCTAGGCAGGTCCTTGCTTCTCTGGAAGCGACTAAGTAATACTTACTTGAGCATAATTAAGTTGCCTCTTTGCATGCGCACCTGTCGCGACATTTCTTCGTTTTCGCAGATGGAGTTAAGCAACTTGGAAGCTAACTGAATAAACTCTCCGTCATACTCACTGATGATTCTCAAAAGCAACTCCACAATGCAGGTTTTCTCTAGGACTTGGTGGACTCCTGACATTGCTGACAAACTTATCAAGGCTTCTAAAGTAGCTCGAGCTACTATTGCGTGGGTGCTTCCTAGCATCAAGCACAGAACTTCAGGAATGTCGTCCTTAAGCAGTTCTGGGCCTAGTACTTCGCAATCACACAAGCGTCTTAGAATAGTGGCAATCTCTACTAGCAGTTCTGAAAGGTGCTTGGCATTGAAGTCCAGGAAGTGCTGGTGTGCGTAAGTTTTCAAAAGAACAGCAAGTGTGGAAGGAGCTGAAATCAAGGAGTCGCCCAGCAAGTTTTTGTCGCGGCTCAGAATTCTGATAGTCTGAAGGATCTTTAAAACGTAAGGGTAGAAGTCTTGTGTAAAAGTGAATTCCTTTATAGTGAGGCGACTTGAAAAAAGAGAACCTAGGAGGGGCTGGAAGTCTTGCGGGAAATGGTAAGTGTGGGTGTGCGAAGATATGAACTCGTCCAAAAGACTCCTTTCTTGCATGGAGGGGTTGTCTTCTAGAGAAGTTACTAAGTCCAGGATTTTACTCATGATTGATTAATTTGATTACTAAATAAATGGAAACAGACAGGTGTGTAGCAATGTTTTTGAGTATAAGCTATTCAATACTTGCAACTTGTTTGGGGGAGTGGATTTCTTACTCTATAACCCAAAGAGAACTTACAGGGTAAATTCCATTCAGAAGCAATTTTGGAACAAGTTGGAATTTGTTTACGGCATCCCTTCTCACCCTTTCGTGGTTCATGATTCCAATGGTGTTTATCTCCCACAACATCAGGTCTGACTGGGTCTTTAAGGTTTTGGGTCTGCTAGTTCTGGTAGGTCTGGGACCTGTCTTGTTGGGGTTGAACATAATTGGCTCTTTTTTCGACACCATTGACTACTCCAAGCTTTTGTGTGAAGTTAAGAATTGCGTAAATTTTATATAGAGTCACTGGCATGTTTACTAAAGTACCTGCACTGGACTATTCTTTACTTGATTTCACTTATAAGTACTATAGTGCTTATAGTGCTTCTGGTATACTTGGAGTTCTTTAGGGACGAGGAAACTTCTCTTAGAAAGCCTTTGCTCGGACTAGAGAGTTACAAGGTCGAGTTTAGTTCTGAAGAAGTATGTGTTGTGTGTTTGAATCCCTTGTTAGAAGGCGAGTCTGCAACTGACCTTACGACTTGCCATCACAAGTTTCATTCAAATTGTATTCAAAGTTGGGCTTCCATTAAACAAGTTTGTCCGCTGTGCAGACATAACTTGTAACTTAAAGGTTGTTAATTCTAAATTCAGTACAAAGCTTAATTAGTTACTGGGAGTGAGTGTACCCCACACTATCCTCAAGAATTTGGCAACGGCTGTTGCTTGCTATGATATGCTGTGACAAAACAGACTTCTCTTTGCGTAATCCGGTAATTTGCTTCTGCAAGTGGTCATTGAGTGCTTGTTGTCTCTTCATTTCTTGGTTTAAATCGCCTAGCAGTTCTTGGATCTGAGGAGAAATTGACTTAGGAGTGTCCTCTGTTGCAAGTGTAATTTTATTATCCATAGAATTCACTTCAGCCTTGGTAGTTTCAACTAGTTGTTTGTATTCCCGGAGACTTCCTTGCAACTCCTGGATGTTGTTTTCCACTTGCTGGATAGTTTTTTTAACACTACCGTTTTGAGTTCTCTCTTCCATTTTCAAGCAATAAATATAACCGAGCCATGTAGTTTAGTTGACCTTAAAGCAATATGTCTAATATAAATTATGCAAAGAATTATTGCTTCGGTAGCCTTGGTAATGGAAGTTTATGCTTACTGTTGGGACAAATGCACTTTCAACATGGTAAGTTTTACTTAGCTATCAAACAACCAATGTGACTTAGAGTGTATGAGGGAGTCTTGTGGGTTTGATAATTATTCTCAAAACTGCGAGTTAGACTGTGCTAACCTGGGCTGTCCACCCGAAAAACTAGGAAACGGAGTTTGTGATCAAGGTAAGAAATAACTCAGAGTGCAATCTTAGAGAGTGTGGACTAGATTATGGAGATTGTGGATACTGTGCTAAAGGGTGCTTTCAAGCCTATTTGTTTAATGGGCTTTGCGACTCTCAATGCAATGTTCCTGAGTGTAACTACGACAACGGAGATTGCCAAGAAACTAGTTTTTACTGCTCAGCCGGGTGTTCTCCTGAGATGCTTTCTAATTCAGTGTGTGATGAGGCCTGTTATACTTCTGGGTGCAATTATGACTCCCAAGACTGCACAGAGTGCGACCATTCTTGTCCACCTTATAAACTAAGCAATGGAGTATGCGACTCAGAGTGTGACCTAGCTCTTTGCAGCTATGACGGAGGGGATTGTTTATGCAGCAGCAAGTGCCACTACGACCTTTTAGCAAACGGCGTGTGCAATCAAGAGTGCAACAACTCAGACTGCTCCTACGACATGGGCGACTGCCTTTGTGCAGAATCTTGCTTGCCAGAGTTACTAGGAAACGGAGTATGCGATCAGCCCTGTAACTCCAAGGAATGCAACTATGACTCAGGAGACTGTGAAAAGTGCTCTGAGCTTTGTGAGAATTCATTAAGGGGGGATGGAGTTTGTAATCAGGAGTGTAACACCCTTCCATGCAACTACGATAACTCAGACTGTCTGTGCAGTAAACATTGTACTCCGGATCTGCTTACAAATTCCAAGTGCGACCAAGAGTGCAACAACCCAGAGTGCTCTTATGACCTTGGAATGTGTGAGAGCTGTGCACCTAGTTGCTACTACTTTATGCTAGGAGACAACAACTGTGATGTTGAGTGTTTGTACTCGGGATGCTCCTTTGATAAGGGCGATTGCGACTGTTCTCCAAACTGCACTTACTCAATGCAGCACAATAGCCTCTGTGACCCTGAATGCAATAACCAGAGCTGTAACTTTGACGAAGGCAACTGCGAAGAGTGTTCCCCGGGGTGCAGTCCACAAATGGTGGGTGATGGAATCTGTAACCCTGAGTGTTTTAACAAGTTCTGTCAAAACGACTTAAACGACTGCCAGTGTTCTCCGAACTGCACCTATGACAAATTAAACACTACTTGCTCCCCAGAATGCATCACTGAGAACTGCAAGTACTCCTACTCAACTTGCTCTAAAAGAGAAATTGAAATATCTATGGCCTACCAAACACTAGTTGAGGACTCAAACGCAATGTACAGCTTTGAAAAGTGTGAAAGCATGCACTTTGGAGTTACCAAGGACATGCTAGGGGGAAATTGCCAGCCCGAACTCAACTTTATTGAATGCGTCCACGACCTAGGGGCCTGTCATGCTCCTATACCAGGGTGCAAAACATCCTTTGAAAGCAAGTGCTTAACTTGCGAAGAAGGTTTTTACCTTGTTAGAGGAAAGTGCCTAAGCGAACTTCCTGAGTCTTTCCACCAACTAGAAGGAACCTCCATTGCGCTTCCTAGTTCCAACAAAACCCACAGAGACATCTACGTTGTAGTTGGCGAAAACTTTCCTCAAAACTCTACTTTCAAGGACTTATCCACTGCACTAGCAAGCATTTGCACTAAAAGCACCAGAGTTTACCTTCAAGAAGGAACTCACTATTTACAACCTACAAATACTTCCCACCCTTCTGTTGTGTACGCACAAAACAAGTTTTCGCCACTTAACTCTTCTTTTCCCTACGAAAGGGTCGAAATACTTCCTATGTCCTGCAGAAACTCAGAGTGCAACACAACTGTTATTATAGAACTTAGAGATCCTCGTGTGAAGCTAGAACTCTTGAAAGGCGCCCAACTCTCAATAAGACAAGTAAAGTTAGATGGATTCAAGAGTTTAAAAAGCAACTGCGAGTCCCTGAGTTGCACTTACTGCCCCTTGCTATTTTACAACTCAACTCTCGAAAAGCACCTTAATGACAGAAACCAAAGCGTAGTTTCCGAGAACTACCCCAGCAACTGCTGGGAGTTCAACGAGGAATCTTTCATAACAGTTACTGACTCAAATGTTTTCTTGGAAAATGTTGCTTTCAGTCACTTCCAGCAGCAATACCACTCTATTCTAAACCTAAAGAACTCTTTTGGGTGGCTTAGAAACGTAAGCTTCGAGTACGTTGAAGCAGCAAAAAATAAAGAAAGTGCAGTTATCAGCATTACTTGTGGAAGTGGAATATGCGGAGGGCTGTCTTATGTAAGTGGGAAAGTAAGTTTTCTGAACTTTGGCTATGAGTACCAACCCAACTTGCTTCAAAAGGGGTTTTTGTTTTCTAGAAACCTTGAGTTTTTGCTAGTTCACCAAGTTAGTTTTGAAAGGAATGTTATTTTCAGCACAGAAGATGAACACTCTTGTTTACTGAGGGTCAACAGTGCTCAAACACTTGACTTTCAAAAAAACTACTTTGCTTACAACTGGCTATTTGACTCTGGTTTTTACGCAGAGTTTAATTCCAAACAAAAACCCTTTGTGAGAATCAAAGACCTGGACTTTTATTCCAACATAGTTTACTCAGGTGGCTTGGTGTCAATAAACTCTAACGGTTCAGAGCCTACTATTTATGTGTCTGGATTGAAGTCCTTTGAAAACACTATGATCAACGCCAAAGGAGTTTTTTACTACACAAACACCCCAAATAACAACACCCAAGAAAGCCTAACTCTAGAAAACTTAAACATAAAAAACACCTACGGAGGAATACTTCCAGGAATCCAAATCAGCAACATGAAAACAGTTCAGCTCAAAAACAGCATTTTTTCAGGAAGGAAAGACAATAGTCACAATGCTGTTTTTCTGTCCTGGAACAAAGGACTCTACCCTCGCAAAGCTATTTCTTTGCTTTCGATGCCCTGCAAAAGGTTCATAAGTGTCCAGGGTTCAGTTTACTTTTCTGTAATTTCCTCAACTTTCAAAGACATAAGTTGTAATTCAGTTTTTGCTGCGGAGAACTTGTCTGAAGTTGACTTGGTAGAACTTTCCTTTATCAAAAATAATGCAACCTATAAATTTGGAAGTGTCTTAGAGTTAAAGAACTCAGCCCGGAACAAGTTGGTTGGAATTAAGTCAGAAAACAACTTAGGAACCAATGCCAAAAACATCTGGGTGAACTGCAAGGAAAAGTGCTCTACAAGCATTGAGGATTCTTTGTTCGAAGGAAATACCTTTGCTTTAGGGGCAGGGCTGTACCTCCGAAACACTAACTTTGAAATGGCTAAGACTCAGTTTAAACAGAACTATGCTATTGAAGGAGCTGGACTGCACTTAAGAATTCTAAGTTCTACAAAGGTCCACTTGCTCGACTCTGTCTTCACAGAAAACTCTAGTGAGAACGGAGCTTTGTACGTTGGTGGAGTGTCAG
>PR_CR_10_Liq_1_inCRDRAFT_1000011_pt1 | contig 90299 bp, 56 predicted proteins | sample PRCRCaboRojoPR_3_FD_10241 | JGI IMG/M metagenome (IMG submission 10241) | reverse complement strand
TATCTTAAGAAGAATGCTTTTCTCAGTGAGTCTGGTTCTGCTTGGAAACTTTCCATACATTCAAGCTGGTATGAATGCAGCTTTAGGTATTGGCTACACTGCGTTCTTATTCAAAGTAGCTCCTTACAAAGAAACAAAGAATCAAATAGCCTCAGTCTCAGCTGAAGTTGTTCTCAGTTTGATACTCCTACTAGTGATCTACTTCCTGCAAACTGACTTCCGAACCATTGACTGGCTAGTTGAAAACTCCGTAGTGTACTTAGTAGTAGCTGTAATCGGCTTCCAGTCACTGGTTACAATTTGCTACTTTGTTTTCAACAAGTTTTGGAAGAAAACAGAAAATGTGAGTGAAGTCACTAGAATAAATGCAACCCAGAACCACTTGTTCTTTGAGAGAAGGAACCAGTCAAAAGTAGCTCCAGAAGTAGTAAGTCCTGGAAACGAAGCCACTGAAAACTCAACCTTCCCGAATAAAATAACGCTTTAACATATTGCATACAATAACTGCCTACATAATTATTGCAAATGATGCCTAAAGCTTTGTACGATAGAGGACAACTCAACGTGCCTTTTCCAGAGCTAAACAGAGTAAACTTTACTTAGAACTATAGAGACTTCAGACCAGGCAGGAAGTTATTTGGGATTCATAAAAACATGCAAACCTACACTGTTTCTCCCACTAACTCAATGAGCACGAGCCCTGCCAAAGACTACCAGCCCCTTAAAAAAAGTACTGAAAACATTTTCAAGCACCGCGAAGCTTCTCAAAGAGCCTTACCTCCTCAAGAGTTTTATAGGAATCCCACGCAAACCGTTTCTAAGCAGCAGCCTCCAAACCCTTACGACAGCCAGTTTAGCCAAATACCCCAAGAGCTCTACGCAGACCCAACCCAAACTGTGCCTAAACAGTTTGAAGACCATCCTGTGAATTACTATAGGAGCCAGGTTGAGAACTACACCCAAATGGAACTGCCTCCTCAAGAGCTACCTGGAGACCCCAAACCTTACTACGGCCAGTTTGAACAAAGACAAAACCACCCAAGCCAAGTTTACGAAGACTTTGACAAAAACCAAAACCCATCTCTTAGAGAAGACCAACGAGAAACTCCTCAAAACTACAACCTAGAGCGAAAAGCGCAAGAAAGCCCCTCCCAAACCCAGCCAGACATCTACTACCACATCAACAAAGACCTATACGACAAACAAATGCACCAAAGACAAATCCAAGACACTTCGCAAAGCCTAGAGTACCAAGTTTACCTTAAAGAGCAGCAAAAGAACCTAGAAAGGATCCGGAAAGAAAACGAACAGGCCAAACGACTAGAAGACCTCAGAAGAATGAGGGAAGACGAAATCAGAGAAAAACAAGAGCAGTACAGAAAGTCACAAGAGTACAAAGGACACCTAGATAAACTGAACGAACTCAAACAAGAACTCAACCAACAAGAAAGCCTCTACAGAAAAATGGACGTCCCTAGAGTTAACGAGTTGCCTCCTCCCAACAACGTTCAAAACTCACCTAAGTACAACCCTTTCCAAAAAGACGCGCTGTCTTTCTACGAGTCTAAAGTCAGTTTGTCACCCCAACCCATGTTCACTAAAAAGAACCCTAAACTAATGAGTTACAACCCTATAACTGGAATGCTAAGGGACACTTCCAAAACCCTTAGTTTACTTCCACAGGGAAAGTCTGTACAACCTTACGGAAACATATTTAAAAACTCTGACAAAGTAGCTGTTAACTACTCTAAAGCACCAGAGTTCCAGCAAGAAAGGTTCACCAAAGCCCACCCCAAAGTCCAGCCTAGTTTCCCTATTACTGGAATAAACTACGCAATGACTAACCAGCAAGACTTCAAGAAAGACGTTGGGAACTTCTTTGGAGTCGATCAACCAGCCGAACCCCAAAGTCGCTTGGCTCAGCAAGGTTCTTATCTAATGCGAGGCCACTACTAATTAATATAGGTTTAGTTGGATAATAATGGAGACGAATAATTTAGTTCGTTACCTAGAGCAAACTGGAGACAAAACCATTAAAGACTTGGTAGCTGCCCTGAAGCTGCCTACTAATAACTTTTCAAGGTTGAACTTAGGCATCGATCCCCTAATAAAAGAGTTCAAAAGGAAAATAGGAACACTAGGACTTCTAGCAGTTTGCGAAGCACTCCACCACCCCCGCAATAATATAAGAGACTTAAACCTTTCCTGCAATGCTTTAGAGTCAGAGGACATTCTAGAACTCTCAGAGGCACTTAAGAACCCCAATAGCAAAGTTGAGGAACTCTACTTGGGTAATAACCAAGTAACTCACTTAGGAATTGCTGGGTTGCACGAAGCCTTTCAAAGCCCAATAAATAAAATCACTCATTTAGATCTAGAATCAAATAAAATAGGCAACTTAGGAGCTCAGTACTTAGCTGAAGCTTTAGAGTTTGCTAGTTTGAAGGTTTTAAACTTAGCCAACAATGACATAAGTGACGAAGGAGCAGCAGAGATAGCTAGGAGTTTGCCTAATAGTGCTTTGAAGTGCCTGTACTTGCACTTTAACAAAGTGGGTTCTAGGGCTTCAGGGGTTTTTATAAGCACTATCCAAGAGTCTAGTTTAGACTACTTAAGAATCGACAACAACCGCATTCCCCATAGAGACCAGAAAATTATTTCTTCACTTTGTGGAATTAAAGGCACTAAGTGCTTAATATTTAGTTAAGTGTACTCAATTTCCATAGTCATGAACTCCGACCCGGGGCTTAACTCTTTGAAGGTCCGAGTAGTCATGGTTTCTTCAGTGATGACTTCACTTATGATTTCATTGTGAGTTCTAACCAAGAACTCTCTTTTTTCTGGTAAGTTGGAGTAAATCACAGGCATTACTTGCCACAACAGTCCGCTAGGGTCGAACTCAGAGTCTAAGGTCTTTCCATCTGGGAACTCAAACCGCACACGAATGCTTTTTTTAACATAGAGGCTCTGGGGAACATCCCCTGTGTACTCTCTATAGAAAGCCAGTGCTTTTTCGAGGTCCCAGTTCTGAGACTCTAGGTAAAAAGTAGCAGTTTTCATATCGTTTATTTGCCTGCAGCAGGCCATCATCTGCTGTGCTTTGGCGTACCTTTCGTTTTGGACTTGTTCTCTTTGTTTTCTTTCTTGGTTTCTTTTATCTTGTTCTTCTTGCATGAGTTTAATTTCCATTGACTTTCTGTTGCGTGCGCTTGAGTCTTTGGTTTCTCTTCTTTCTTTGCGCATTTCCCTCATTTGTTCAATTTCTTCTTGGCGATCTTGGTACTTTTTGAGGAGTTCTGTTTCAACTTTAAAAAGTTCTTCACTTGAAGGAGGCACTGAACTGCCTATCACTTGAATGTCTAAGGGAGGCATTAAGCTTGTTCTGAATCTGAAAGGAACTTCCATTTATTAGATGTGTTTTGACAAGGTTAAGTTAATGAGTGGAGGTAGTTGTGAAGGGGTTATTTCTTTCAGGGGTCTTTTTGGGACAAACCCGTAGTTAGACCGTTGTTCGTATATGGTTACTTTAAGGCTGACTTGGTTAATGTGTACTTCAGCTATTAAGAGGCTCTGCTTTATAGCAACTCTGTAAACGCACGAAAATTCTCCTTTTTGGGCTTCAAGTAACTCGTACTTAGTGCCTGAGTTTTCCATGGTTTCTAGAATCTTGGAGTAAACCAGCAACTTAAAGTGCAAGTGAGCTATATGCTTAATAAAAGTTTCTAGCAGGTTGGTTTTGTTGTGGATCGACTCCTTAAACAGTTTTTTTAAAAGGAACTTGGAGTAGTCAGGTTCTGAGTCTTTGTGGGAAAAACTCAGTGTAATTCTTATCTCAGGAATTCCTTTTAGACGGAGTTTAAGGCGCTTAGAGTCGAACTGGTGGACTGAGTAGTTACTGGAAACTCCTACTTCGTTTGAAATAATACTCATCATAGCAGCGTCTTCAATGAGCTCTTCTCCTCTCTGGAGTTCCTCGAACTCTTCAATCCTTTCGTGCAAGTTCACTCGTGGAAAGTCCACTGGAGACTTTACTTGTACGCTCAAGGGAAGGTAGTTGTTTAGGGTAGGGTGGAGTTGGATCTTAACTCCTCCAGGTTGGTTGGATATAAGGGCTTTGTGGACTTCTCCAACAATTTCTGCAACTTGGGAACTGCACAGCATAGCGTAAATCTGGGACTTCTCCACAAAGAGGTTCCAGTACTTACTGATGTTCAAAAGGCTTTCCATGAAGGCTTTGGAGTTTTCGTGTCTTTCTCTAACGTCTTCCATACCTTCTTCCATGAGTTCTTCTGCGTCTTTGAGTGTTTGGTACTTGAAAGAAATCTTGGACATCCAGTTAGTAGTTGCTGAACTTTGAGAAGCCATGTGCTTGGTAACTAAGTATCTTCTGGAGCCCCACGCCCCGCCTGAAGGCTTTACCATCTCTACTATGTCGATTAAAGACTGGATCTGGTACAGGGACGACCTAAGTGTGGGTTACTCTAGAGTTTGCTTGGCTTTTAACAAATACTCTTCGTTACAAGCTGGAGTTGTTTCTTCTTGGAAAATTTGTAGTGAGTTCAGTTGCTCTGTAAACACCTCAAACTCAGACTTTTCTCTGGATAAAACTTACTCTTGAAGAACAGGTTTTTCCTGCTCGTCGTAAAAGTTAACCTGGGGCTTCTTTCTGGGCTCTATAGACACCATAATTACTTGTTAATTAGGTTAATTAGTTCCTGAGTAGCTTCTGAGAGTTCAGGGTCTAAGTTTCTTTGAGTAAGTATGTCCAGGAGTTCGGAGGCCTCTTCGTAGTGTTTTAGTTTGCAAAGAGCAAATGCGAAGATATAGATCAACTCGTTCTTAGTGTCGTCCATAGACACTGCAACTTCACACACTCTAAGCACTCCTGAGTAGTCCTCTAGCTCCACAAGAGTGCGTGCAGCTTCTCCCAGTAAATTCACACTTGGCAGGTTGTTGAACCCACAGTGTTCCAGTATAGTTTTGAACTTCTCCATAGCTTCTTGGGCTTGAGTGTTTTTTTGAGTGATTAATTTTAAATTAGCCAAACACTGGTAAGCGTCTAAGCACATTTCATCTGTTTCTATAGCTTTTGTTAAGTAGTTTTCGCAGTTGGCTTCTGCATTAGGTTCATCACAAAGGTCTGTTATGTATAGTTCAGCTACAGCTGAGTAAGCTGTTGCCAATTGGGTTTTGTAGCTGTTTGGCGACTGCTTCATTAAGTTGATTCCTAACTCATACAAAGTAAGGGCCTCTTTTCCTGTGTGTACTTGTGCGAGCCAGTGGTACTTGTGGGGATTTTCATTAGGAAACAGTTCTAGACTTTTTGTGTAGAGTTGTTCAGCTGCAGTTAAGTCTCCGAGGGAGGAACAAAGTTCTGCATACCCGTCTAGAACCTCAGACTCTAAGTCTGATTCCTTTGTGATTCCTGAAAAAATTTCTTTGTAAACTTGCTGTGCTTCTTCAAACTGGTAGTTATCTTGGAGTTGTTTTGCTTTTGCAGCTAAGGAACTAAGTTCCATTAAATTTAATGAAAAAGCTTTTAAGGAAGTTTAGTTCTTTGTATACACCTGAAAGGAACTCTGAGTTTTCGTGCTTGCAAACTGCACATTTGAACTTCTTTGATTCAGTGCTACCTAGTTCCAGCATAGTTACTAAAGACCTTGACAAGTACAACACTGACTACATTGGAACTTTTAAAGGAGAAAGCAACTTAGTGCTTATGCCCTTTAACACTGAGCAAGTCCAAGCTATTGTTAAGTACTGCAACCAAGAAAATCTTCCACTGAGTCTCCAAAGCGGAAATACTGGTCTAGTGGGAGGAAGTGTTCCTGTCCACGACGAAGTAATTCTCAACTTGTCTAACTTGAAAAACATACTAGATTTCTTCCCCCACGAAGGGTTAGTTAAGTGCGAAGCAGGAGTGATTTTGGAAAAACTCAACAAGTACTGCGAAGAAAGGGGGTACTTAGTTCCCTTGGACTTAGGAGCAAAGGGGTCTTGCATGGTTGGAGGAAACATTGCTACAAACGCTGGAGGCAACCGCCTCATTAGATACGGAAGCTTGCACAACAGTGTAGTGGGATTGGAAGTAGTTACTGGAACAGGGGAAGTTTTCAGTAGTTTATCTAGAACAGGACACACAGGGTTTGACTTAGGTCAGGTGTTTATAGGAAGCGAAGGCACTTTAGGCATAATCACTAAAGCTGCCTTGAAACTAAGTTTGAAGCCCCTTGCAGTGAACGCAGCCTTATTAGGGTGTTCTAGTTTTCCAGAGGTGCTTAAGACTTTGAAACTTGCACGCAACTACTTAGGAGAGGTGCTTTCAGCTTTTGAGTTTTTAGACAGTCAAGCATTTAACCTTTCAAAGAGTTGTTTGCCCAAGTACAAAGACATAGGCTTTTCAAAGTCCTACAATTTCTACGTGCTAGTGGAAACTTCAGGGTCTAACTACGATCACGACTACTGTAAGTTTGAAAAGTTCCTTGAAACTGCTTTGGAGACCAGCGTGGAGGACGGGATTTTAGCCAGTGATATCAAGCAACTAAACGCCCTGTGGACTATCAGAGAGAACTGCGGACCTGCAGCAGCCAGGGCAGGACACGTATTTTTTAGTTAGTGCTTTAAGTACGACATCAGTGTGTCCCACAAGTACTTTTACGAAGTTGTAGAAAAGGTAAGAAGCATAGTGGGGAGCAGAGGAACCACTATAGGGTTTGGACACGTAGGGGACTCCAACGTGCACATCAACGTAGCTGTGGAAGACAAAAACTGCATTCAAGGAGTTTTTGGAGACTTAGAGGAGTTTTTGTACAAGTACTTAGAGCAAGTAGAAGGGAGTATAAGTGCTGAACACGGAGTGGGTCTCCAGAAAGCAAGCAAACTGCACTTTTCGAAGTCGCCCCAACAAATAAACTTGATGGTAACTTATAGAAAGCAAAACCTAAAAAGGACTTTTGACCCAAAAGGAATCCTTAACCCTTATAAAGTAATAAAATGAAGTCTTCTAGGTTTGTGAAAACAGAACGAATATCTAAAAGACTCTTTGTAGGCGTTTCTCTTCTAGTGCTTGTGGATATTGCTATTTTGAATGTGGTTTCTTATGTCATGAAGGACATTGAGCAAACTTTCCAGCCCATAGAAACAGTAATTTCTAAATAGTCAGCAATAGCAGCGACATTGATGTTTTTTGGATACTTCGGAATATTTACTCGCTATAAAAGCCGAATACTGGTCTTTGTGATACTGTAATACCCAGATAGAGCTATATGTTTTGGACTTGTAGTCACTCTTGAAGAAGCCTTAGGAGACATCCACTACGTTATCCACGATAAAGAAATGAAACCAGAACACTCGTGGTTGCGAATAATAAGACTTGTCCTGGCACTGCTGATAGGAGCCTCTGCTCTAATAGGTTACCTAATTAGAGACTCAATTCTGATGGCACACAACTACTACTTAAACAAACTCAATGTGAGTTACATGGAGAATGTGCAAAAGATAGGTCAGGAACTCCTTAAGAACGAACAGATGCACTCTCCTTGGTTTTTCGTAAACCCAATTTGTGAAGACTGCCGCAAAAACGTGTCAGTTGTGCTGGGGGACATTCCTATTGACTCAGAAGTTGAGTTCCAAGAATGTGCTATTTGCGAAGAAAGGTTTTATGTTAAAAACAAAATTGAACTTAAAGAAAACTGGTTCGCCACTCCTGAAAGATCTTTAACATCAGCACTTATATGTGCTGATTCCTGGGGCACTAATATTTCCTCGAACTTCATTAGTTTAAATAATAGTTAATGAAAGGCAGTCAACTGCACGTTTACAAAAGAAAAAAGAAGAACCTCAGAAGAACTGGGTTTGAACTCGAAGGCAAAAGTGAAGTTCTGCACAGCCTTTCTCCTTCTGATCAGAGAAAAGAAAACCAAAGTTACCTTAAAAGCCTTTCTCACGTTACTTCGACTGTCAAACAAGCCCTTACTCCTAAAAACTCCACTGCGCGAGAAGGATTCAAAAAGAAAAAACTCTTAAAAGCCACTCCTAAAGTCAATGTTGAACTTATCAATTTGCCCAACTCAAACACTGAGTTTGGAAAGCAGTACAGAGCTTTTGAAATCCAGCGTATGAAAGAAATAGGCAAGAACCTTTTCCCTGGAGAAGAAGGACCTGAACTGCCCGATTTAGAAGTTGTGAACATGACTTTCAACACCACAAACAACACACCTGTTAAGTATAAAGCTCCTAGAACTAAAAAGCTCACTAAGAAACCAGACAAAACCAAACTTGAGTTCCTAGTTGGAAGTCTTAGGAAAAAACGCTCAACTGTCAACTTCAACAACATTTTAAAGTCCAAAGTAAAGTCAGTTGAAACCTGGAGGGAAAAAAGTCCTGAGATTCCAAGGAGGTTTGGCGCCAGTAAAGGCAGTACTCTGAACCACAGAAGGAACCTACAACTAGCTAACCTTGAGTTAATGAAACAGAAACAAAACCACATAAGGCCGTTTACCCAGCATATACTTCCTCAACTTTAACTTGTAATAATAACTCTAATGAACATAGCTTTTGTCATAGACACATCTCCTTCTATGGGGCAAAGAACCTCCCAAGGAGCGAGCTTCCTGGACTGTGCCAAAGCAGGAGTTGAACAACTCCTAAAGCTGCGCTCAAGAAGTGGCTATGAAAACCTGAACGAAAAGCACCACTTAATTCTTACAGACTCCAGTAACCCCATTCGGTCTTCTTGGGAGCACGATCCAAACCACTTCTTCAAAGCACTTTCCTCTGTGAAGCGCCTTACTCACAACCTTTCGCTTAACGAAGCAATAGCTATCGCTTTTAAGCAACTTAACTTGTTTAGACACATGACTTCTACAGACACTTATGGTTACGGACGCAGTCCTGCCAAGATGGAAAGTGGAGTTGTGATTGTGATGACTGACAAACAATGTGAAAAGCTTAACACAGAAGCCTGGAAGACTCCTGAGTCTAGTGAGTTCACTCAAGACGCTTGGCGCTACGACCAGCGTCTGTTTGTGGTGAACTTCCAAGCAGAGAATCACAGCACAAAGGACACTCAAAGGATCCAGAGTATGCTAGAAGTAACGGGGGGTGCTTTGTTGATTTGTTTTTCTTTCAGACAAATTTTGGAAATAATGCAAAAAGTCAATTACTACTTGAACGAACAAGTTTTTACTTGCTTGTTAGAAAGTGAAGAAAGACTTTCGTTCCCTATAATTTGCATAGTTGACAAAAAGATCCGCAATAACTACTGGCCTATTCCTGAAGAATTCGTAACTATGGAACAAGGACTCCAAACTAGGCCCTCTAACCCTCTGCTTTACTACAGACACACTCAAGCTTATTCAGCTTTTAAACTCCCCCAAGACTTCCCTTTTGACTCCTACGAAATCATCCAAACCAAAATTTTCATGGAGAACTTTGGTTCACTTTATCCATCTAGGCCAGCTTACTTACCTGTGTACATGCAAGGCCACCTGCATCCTTTTGGAGTTATAGCTTTAGAAGAGTCCTCTGCCAAACTCATTGTGCTGGTTTACAACTACTTAGAACTCTGGGAGTGCATTGAGTTCTTCAGGAACCCCAACGCAGCCAAGTCTGAAAAAAGCAGATTTTACGAAGAAAAGTTCCTAAACTACCTAAAAGACCTTCCGATATACTACCACCATGCACTCAACAGTGTTTTCAGGAAAATCAAACTTTACATTCCACACATGAAAGTCCCTGAGCAACCAGGGCTTCCCTCAGAAGTGAGTAGTAAACTCAAAAACAAAAAAGAACAAGAAACCATTCTTTGGAGTGAAGTAGAACAAGTCACAAAAGCACTGGCAGAACAACACAGTTCACAAAAAGCTGTGTGTTGTCAACCCCACAAGTACAACCTTTACAGTGACGTTTTTAAGATTCCAAGGAAGTCCTTGCAAGGGGCTATTTCTGCAATGAGTCAGCAGTTCTTTGGAGAAAGCAACAAGCATGAACTGCCCATTTCCAAGATGGGCGACTTCCAGTCTACTCTTAATTCACTTCCTGCCATTCGAAGTCCTTACGAAGAAAAAGAACTCTTGAAACCTCCTATTAACTTTGGAAACCCTTTCCGCAAGCTCAACCTTTCAAACGAGTGCGCCAAAGACTCTTACTTCTTAATTGACGACCCCAACATTGCTTTGCCCACCCAAAACGAAAAGCCTGAGCCCAAGGTCCAAATGGTGTTTATCCCTATAAAACGTCCTCGTGGGTTCAAGTCCCAACTTGACAAGTACAAGTTCTTAAGAAGGAACTCAAAAGTTATGCTGCAAGCTATTTCTTACTTAAGACAAAACGGACCATCTGCAGACCAGAACTTAGTAAACCTGCTCAAGTCTTCTACAAGCAAAGTTTACAAAAAGAAGTCCAGCAACACCATCAATGCTTACACCGAAGGCAAAGTTGCACTTCTAGACGCAGTTGCTTCTTACGCAGAAGCTTATAAAAAACCCCAACTCACAACAACCATAAACAGCATTAAACTCAGTGTGCAGAACGCGTCTTATTAATAAATGGAAGGTAGATACTTGAAAAACACAAGTCCTGATTACTCTGGTTCCCTTCCCAACTCCCAACTGATTTACAGCACCATTAGAGATTTAGTTGACAAACTCACTCAAGACTATCCACCTTCTGCTGATTACCAAATTGACTCAAAGGGCCAGAAATCTCCAAAATTCACTATTTACACTGGAAGCGGAGGGAACCTTTGGCTGTATTACCAACTTAACAAAAAACTAGGCACTGAGTTCGAGGAGTCTCTTAGAGAAGCACTCAACTCCAACCTAAGAGCAGCGGCACCTGGGAAAATCAGCTTTTTAAATGGCAGAAGTGGAATTCACGCCTTGGCAGCCGTGGTCACACAAGAGAGTTGGCATATAGAAAAGGTGCTTGAAGACCAGCATTTAATTCCCCACAGCGAAAGTGAGCTTTTGTTCGGACTAGCAGGATACATTTACTCCTTGGTATTCATTTTGAAGCACTGGCCCGATAACCCCTACAGTTCTGCACTGACTGAAGCTTTGGAGTACACCTGTGCTGAGTTAGTTTCAAGGGGAGGAGGGCCTCCTCTTAGGTTTGAGTGGCACGGAAAGAAGTATTTGGGGGCAGCCCATGGAAGTGTAGGAATAATTCACATGCTGTTGCAAGCAAGGCCTTTCCTGATAAGTAACTACGACAACTACATCAGAACCACTATAGACTATGTGTTGTCTTTAAGTTTGGCTTCAGGAAACATTCCATCTTCAGAAAGCAAAAACACAGACTTGCTTCTGCAATTTTGTCACGGAGCTACAGGAGCAGTGCCCATGCTTTTAAAAGCCTCAGTTGCTTTTGATAGCCAGGAGTACTTAACTGCAGCCTTGAGGATGGGAAACTTAATTTGGGCAAAAGGGCTTTTGAAGAAAGGCTTGGGGCTTTGCCACGGAGTTGCTGGGAGTGGGTATGCTCTTTTGTGCTTGTACAGGCAAACCAGAGACAAACTTTGGCTTTACAGAGCTATGGTGTTTGCTTTAAAGATTTGTGGAGACACTCAACTGCACACCGAAGTTAAAAGTTTTGACGACCGCACTAAGGCTGTAAGTGGAGTTCCAGACAGGCCTTATAGCTTATTCGAGGGCATTGCAGGAACTCTTTGTTTCCTTGTAGATGTGACTTATCCGCAAAATGCAGGGTTTCCCTGTTACGATTTATAACATTAATTATCTTCCACTTGGGTTTTTTCTAGTTGTTCCAGCATGTCAAGGATCTTTTTCTTTTTAGGAGTAGATAAGTTCTGGATTCTCCGAGCAATTTCACTAGTTTCTGAAACTTGTGAGGACCCAGGCCTTGCAACGTTAGTTCCAATGAAAGACAAAGGCCCCGAGTTTCTGAAGCGGCTTTTGTCTGGGTTAAAGCCACTTACTGTGACGTTGTCGCACGAAAGAGCTTCTCCGTTCAAAGAAGGCGTTGAAGGAGGTTCGTTTTTTACCATGGGAGGATTCCATTTACGCCTGGGTCCCCAGCGTTTTCTTATAGCAGGGCTTTTGCTTTGTTCTTCCCTTTTCTTTTGCTCTCTGATTCGGATATCGTTGGCTCCGTTCCAGAAAAGATTGAAGTTTTGCTCTCGGCTGATTGTTTGTTGTTTATTTTGGACTACTGACTGTTCTCTTATTTTGCGTTGTCGGTTTTTGTACTCTAGGTGTTCTATGTAATGCATAGGATTCTTCTTTAAGTTTCTATTCGACATCTCGTTAATTTTTTCATTGTTAAGTCTACTGAAAAACTTTTTTATACTTAAGTTACATAGTTTGGAGCACACTTAAAGTTTCTTGGATTAAGGTGTCGAACAAGGAGGTTTCTAGTTCTAGTTGAATCTTTGCCTGTTCTAAGTTGTAGTTGACCCAGTGTGGTTCTTCATTCTGCACTTCTTTAGTTACGACTTCTTCGTTGAGTTGTTCTTTGTCTGGGTTTCCGAGTTGGTTCAGTTTAGAAACTTCCCAGTCTTCAAGGTACTTGCTAGCGCACTTGAGTATTTGTGGTTCGTTTAGTTCTGGGTTAAAAGGAAAGTTTTCTACGTTTTGAAGCATAGCTAAGTTTAGTGCTTGGTTGACACAATCAAAACTTAAGGGGTCCTGTTTTAACTCCTGAGGCAAAATGTCTGCAAAGTCTTGACCTCTGACTAGGTTCAAAACTTCCAAAGGAGTTCTAGTCCCCGTGCGGGCTTTTGACAGCAAGTCTTGGAAACTCCGCTGGGAAATGATGCTTAAAGAGTCAGCTAGTACACTAGAAAAGATCTCTTCTACAAGTTGGGACACACAGGGATGCTCAGGGATTATGCTCAGAGAGTCCCTAATCAGTTCTCCAAACAAAGACTCAGTAAGGTCTTCTACGTTTATTTTTTCTTCTTCAGTTCGGCTGGACTCAGGTTCTTGTTCGATTTCGCTTTCGGTTTGTTCTGGAGATTCTTCTATGCTTTCGTCAACTACTGGCTGCTTGTTTTCTGGAGTTTCTGGGTTAAGGATTTTCTCTGCACTTTCTTCAGAGATGCTTTCAAAGTCTTCTTCGTACTCACTTGGGCTTTCAGACTCTTGTTGGGACTCCTGAATTTCTTCTACAGCTGACTGGATAGTTTGGGACTCAAACTTACTGCTGTATTCATTAGACTCGAAGTCTTCTGAGTAGTTTTCAATGCTTTCTTTAATGCTTGGCTTACTGACTGAGTGGAAGTCTTCGCTGTAATCTTCGATAGTTTTGATTTTTGAGTCTTCGTGAAGAGAACTTGACTCAATTTCTTCTGAAATTGAGCTTCTCAAGTCTTCAGAGGATTTCTTGGGGTCTTTTAGCGAGGTTTTTATTTCAGAGGACCTGGAACCTTGAAGGTCTATGCTTTCTGCAATCTCAAAGTCTTCGCTATAGTCTGTGTTTATGCTTTCTTCATACTTTTGGGGCGTTTGCTGAGGAGTTTTTTGCGGAACTTGAGGGACCTGAGGTATCTGAGTGACCTGAGGAACTTGGGGAACCTGGGAAGCCTGGGGAACTTGGGGGACCCTTTGTGGAGGAACGTACTCTGATGGTTGAAAAACTGGCACTCCTTGACTCAGCACACCTCTTAGTAGCTGAGTTAGTTCAGCCATTGACTCCCTTTGAGCATTGATTAGCTGAAAAGTCATTTGTTCAAACTTTCTATTGTCTTCTTCCCGGAGTCTCTGGATTTCCTTCAAATAAGCTTCTTGTGATTGGAAACGCAACTCTGTTTGGGTTTGTCTTTTTTCTTCAATCATTTTTTGTTGCTCTTGGATCATACTATCAATCTTCGACTCTCTTTGCCTTGCCTTTTCAAAAGCATCTATTTGGGAGTTAAGTTGGTTTTGAAGTTCTTCAGCTGTGTAAGGCTGAGAGTCTTTTTGGGAAACTCTTTCAGACTCAAAGTCGCTTTCGTATACTTCTGATTCTTTGCTAGGATATTCTAGCTTGCGACTGCTTTTTATATTGGACTCTTCCGAAATCTCAGAAACTGAGTGGTTTCTAGCAGACTGCTGGATGTCTTCTGAAATTTCTGAAAGTGACCGGTTGTTCCTCCTACTTGACTGTTCAATGTCCTCGGATATTTCAGAAGCTGAGTGACCTAAGGACTTTTTATAGGGACTTTGGATGTCTTCTGATATTTCAGAAGCTGAACGCACTAGTGACCTTCTGCTGCTTTCAATGTGTTCTGAGATCTCTGAGTTTGATCTTTTAAGTGACTGGGCTGAAGCACTTTCAAAGTCATCTTCGTAGTAAGACTCAATTTCGTCTGAGTGCTTGAAAGAAACTGCCTTAGAACTTTCGTGGAGGCTTTTGGAAAACTTGCCACTGATTTCTTCGGGAATCAAACTGTCAGAATTCTTAAAAGACTTTATGTATTGGTTGGAAGAAGCTTCTTCAGGGTTCTCTTCTGAATCAAAGTCTTCACTGTACTCTTCAATGCTTTCTTGGGGGTAAGCCTCAATCTTTTCTTGGCACAGAATTTTAACTATGCTGAATTCGTCAGGTTCAGGTTTAGGCATAAAGAGTTTACTAGGTTCTTGGGGTTCCTGAGGTTTCCGGGGTTCTTGAGAACTTTGCACTTCAGTGTTGACTGCTATGCTTTGAGTGTAGGAATTTACTGAAATGGAGTAAGGAATAGAAGAGGCTTGGAAGTCTTCAGAAACATATGCTTCTGGGTAGTACTTCATCAAGATAGAGTGGATGTCCGAGTTTTCTTGGGCTTTTGTAGGGACTCCTAGTTGAAGTCTAATTCTTTCTTTACGCACCATGTGGCCTCTGAAGCACTTCTGGATTTTAGTTGCAGCTTTGTGTTGGGCGTACAAGTCACACTCATCTAGCTTAACTACTCCTGGGAGTTTTTCAAACGAGTTGTTTTCTGGAACATAAAAGTCCAGGTCATCTTCTATTGGTTTGGAGTCTAGTTTAGCTGTGGCAATTTGCTTCCTTAAGTTTTGGGGCTTTTGGATTTCAATAGGTTTTGAAGTCGAGTCTCTAGAAAGGAACTCAGGGGGTTTGGAGTAGTCATAAGACTTGTCTGCATCTGGGTGGACAATGTACTCGTGAAAAGAAGGGGGTTGGTGAGAGTTTCCAGGAATGGAGTTTGTGTCTTTAACTGGAAGGTCTTCTTCAATAGACTCTTCAGGAGACTCGTTAAAAGTTTCAGGTGGTTCTGTGTTTTCAGGGTTTCTATTTTGAACTGGTTGTTTAGGCGAGCTTGGCTTTAAAGAGCTGTACTCTAGAATATCCTCTGCATTGAACTCGTAATTTTGGGTGTTCTTTGCAGGCTCCTCTTCACTTTTAATATTAGAAAATTCTTCTTCGCGTATGCTTGCATCTAGATTTTCGTCTTCAAACTTAACTAAGTCAACGATATTTTTCTCAGTGCTTTCTTCATGTTTGAACTTTCTAGCAGCTTCTCTGAGCTTAGAAACTATTTTCCTAGCTTTTCTAGTTCTTTTGGGGTTGTTTAGGGGCTGGTTGCTTACAGGTTCAGCAGGTTTTTGGAGTTTTTTAAGAGCTTCAAGTCTTTTGGCCTGTTTTTCTTGTTCTTGAAGTTTTTGTTGTTTGAGTGACTGTGCTCTTTTTTTGCGCTGTTGCTGAATGTAGTTTTGGAGTTCTGGGTTGGGCTGCCTAGGTGCTTTGGGGGGTTCTTGGGTCTGTTTTCTCTTAGACTTGATTTGGTCAATTAGTTCTGGATTGAGGTCTAAAAAGGCTTGCAAGCCTATTCTTTGTCTCGACTGGGACCTGGCTTTTTCGCGTTCTTTGCGTTTTTTTGCTTGTTGAGACTTAATGTCTTCAATGAGTGACTCAGACTGCTTGTGTCTTTGTTCGTCTGCTCCCCAAGCTAAAGAGGGTTTAAAGGGTTTCTTTTTAACAGCTTTGAGGTGGTTTTTGGCTTCTTCCTGGATTTGGTTCAGGGTAGATTTTTGTTTTTCTTCTTTTTGTTTTTGGGTGTTTTTTTCTTCTTCTGCTTGGAGTTTTTTCTGCTTAATTAGAGACTTTGTTTCTTTGAGTATGTGTTGGATCTTGTGTTTTTTTTCTTTGGTTGGAGAAGTGCTTTGGGGTTCTTGAGGTTCTTGAGGTTTTGGGGGCTCTTGAGGTTCTTGAAGTCTTTGGGGTTTTTGGGGTTGCTTAGGTTCCCGTTTTTTTAGAACTTGGGGTTTGGAAACTGGTTTTTTTAGCTTAGAGTCTGAGACTGTTTTCTGGATGGACTTTTGCGGGCTTTTAGGTTTAGGAAGAGGTTTTTGCTGACTAGGTTTAACAGTAACCTGTGCTGGGTTAGTATTGTCTTTGGAACTTCTGTAGAATTTAGCAGTAACAGCGTTTTCAGCGTCTTTGCTAACCTTGGCTTCAACACCTACTACTTTGCATTTGACTGGGGCTGATAAAGGACGATGGTTGAAGCTTTGAAGAGTTTCTTCAGACTTCAGCATTTGGGCCAAAGAGTGCTTTTGGGGTTTTTGGGGTTGCTGAACTAAAAGTTTCCCGTCGGCACTGTGGAGCAACTCAGTCATTTAAATTGTTGCTTATAAATGGAAAACACGAATACTAAAAAGTCTTCTAGCTTCCAGCAAAGTTCCGAACTAAGCAATTGCTTGACTCGGCTGTACTTTAGTCGGGGCACTTGTTTCTTTTACGCTGGGTTGCTTTTACTGAGTATTGGTAGCTTGATCTACGTTGTAGTTAATATAGGAACTTTTCCAAGCAAGGTTTGGTTTATAGTTCTAGAAGTTGTTTTGTGCACAGCTACCCTTTTAGAACTGGTTATGCGGGTCCTTCTGGCGGGAGTAAAAGAGTTCTACAGAAAGTATATGAACTTAGTGGACTTGGCAGCAACTGTCCTCAGCATAGTTTTGGTTTCACTAGCGTTTTGGATGCCTGGCTTAGCTGGGGACCTAGAAGGGCTGTTTGGAATCCTGGCTTTAATTTGCAGAAACGCAATTTTAGTTGCCAGAATAGTGCTGCTTTACCAAAGACGAAAAAACTTGGAAGAACACTCAGTTAACTTTGTGAAGTTAGAAGAGGAACCTCAAAACGGAAAGAGAACAAGCCCCATAAAAGAAGTTTATAAACCCAACTTAGACACCTTGGTTGAAACAGACGAGATTTACGAGTCTAGCTTGCCAACTTCTTCTCCAAGCCAAAGACTGTCAAGTTCCTAAGTGTAAATTATATTTAAATATAATGGGGAAACACTGCAGTAAGCAAAAGCCCAAACAGCATTTTGATGACTTCCAGATTTCCTTTTCAGACACCGAAACTTACCCGAGCAACTCGTTGCCTGACCGTCCTAAGTACTTCTCGAAACTAAATAAAAAGCGTTTAAAAAAACTCTACATAGATACAGACCAAGTAGAAAGGGACAACTGTAGAGGACCTAAAAGAACTAAAAAGCTGAACCTAGGTTCTTTTTCTGACGAAGAAACTTCTGTCGGCCGCATAAACACCTCTAAACCTAAGTGGCAACACCAAATGGGTTCTAAAATGCCCAAAAACGCAACACTTGCTTTGAGAAACCTCAAGATCCGAGAAAAAGGAGTGTTTAAAAAGAATAACTAACTGTAGTATAAATATGCATAGGGTTCGAGGAGGAGTACAGTACTACACGTGGGGAAAACCTGCTAGTGAAAGTTGGATCAAGAACTTCACAGAAGAACCTCAAGAAAACAAGCCTTATGCTGAGTACTGGCTAGGAACCCATCCTTCGCTTCCAACTACTTTTGGGTCCCAAAGCATCAAAGAAGTCACTGGCGAACTAAACTTTCTTTTTAAAGCCTTGGCAGTAGCTAAGCCTCTGAGCATCCAAGTCCATCCCAACAAAGTCCAAGCCCAAGAACTGTACTCGCAGTCACCCCACCTGTACCCTGATTCAAATTACAAACCTGAGATGTGCATAGCTATGTCACCTATGAAGTTGTTTTACGGCTTCAAAAGCTCACAAGAAATCCAACAGACACTAGACAGCACGCCTGAACTCAGGGAACTTGTAGGAAACGCCAACTCGACTCAGGAAAAACTCCAGAAACTCTTTGAAGATGAGACCTTTACTTTGCAGCAACTCAGAAAGTACCTAGCAAGGGCTAAAGACTCACAAGAATTTAAAATTTACGAAAAGGTCCACAAAGAGTTTCCTGAAGACGTAGGCTTGTTTTTCGTGATGTTTATGCACTACTTAGAACTGAGTCCTGGAGAAGCAGTAGAAATCCACCCTGGAGTCCCCCATTGTTACTTAGAAGGTGAGTGCTTAGAAGCAATGGCTTGCTCAGATAACGTAGTGCGGGCAGGACTTACCTCTAAGCACAAAGACGTTGCTACTTTGCTAAGAATAGTTGACTACCTGTCTACTTCGCACCCCAAAATTAAACTGCCTAAAGAAGTAACAAAAGGCATTAAGGAGTACCCGAGCTCTTACCCCGACTTCAAAGTAGTGCTGGTGGAGAGTTCTGAGCAAGTCACTTTAGACCAGGGGTTTCCTTTTCTAGGAATCGTTTTGGAGGGTTCAGCAACCACCCAGCACTTAGATTTGCAGCAAGGCAGTAGTTACCTTATACTTGAGCCTGCTTGCATTCAACCAACTCCATATTTGAAACTTTACTTATGCGGAGTTAACTCTTGAAGCATAACCAACAGTCAAAAATTTAAGTATAACATTAGATATCAGACTCTTCTCTCACAAGGGCAACTGCAGATTGGAACTGTCTCTTGTCAAGTGAAAGCTTAAACACACTAGTTTCGTCTTCGTTGTCAGTTCCTTGTTGGGAAGGTTCGGTTTCACTAATAACATCTTGCAGTTCTTCTGTGAACTGTATGCTGCCTTTGACTCTGTTCAGCCAGGGAGCTTCTGGTCTGGACTTCACGTTGAATCTTTTGAGTATGTTTTTGTCTGTTTTAAATTCAAGCGAAGGAACACATATTCTAGGTACTCCGAAAGTAGGTCTGATTAACACGTGGAATTTGCCGAGTTCTACTTTGCTCAAAGGAAACTCGCCTGAGAAGTAAGAGTTGGAGTGGTAAGGCAAAATAGGAACTTCAAGTGCTTCTTGACGGTTAGGGTCTATTTCTTGGGCTCCGAATTTAAGAGCTTCTTTGAAAAACTCCTCTCCTTCGTCCTTTTTTCCGAGTTTTATCTGCAAAATTCCAATCAAAAGAAGCAGCTTAGCTTTGGTTTCGGACTTGGCCATGTCAACTATTTCGTACAAGTGCATGCAAGCTACTTCATAGTCTTGAACCATCATATAGCACAAAGCAACGTTGTACATAACTTCGTAGTTTTCTTTTTCAGAGGCAACTTTTTGGGCATTAGAAGGCCTTAAAGTGAGTTCTTTAGAACAAATAGCTTGATTGAATTCACTAAGTGCTTTTTGGTACTGTTTCAAGAAAAAGAAAAAAACTCCTTTGAACCAGTGAATGTGCTTAACTTTAAAAACTTCGCCTCCTTTGTGCTTAGTAAGTAACTTAGTAAGCATTGCACTTGACTCTTTTAAGTCTTTTTTGGTTATAGCAGTTTCCAAGATGCTCAAAACCTGCAGGTCATACTCCAAGTCTTCTGAACTGTCCAGTGCAGAGGCATTTTTCAGTTCTTTTTTTCCAAGTTCAATTTCACTCAAAAGCAGGTGGCACTTAGCTTTTTGTCTACAAGTATGCGAAGTAGTTTGTATAGCGTTGGCAGTTGAGTAAGCTTTGCAGGCTTCTTCTAAAGAACCTGTGGCCATCAACAAGTTCCCAGCGTTAAAGTGAGCTTCAGCATAGTCAGACTTAAGTTTTAAGTACTCTTGGAAGTCACTGAAAGCCTGTTCTGTTTCATCCATTAAAAAGGCACACCTGCCCCTGTACAAGTAAGCTTCACTCAAGTTTTCCTCCAACTGGAGTGCAATAGAAAAATCTTGCAGAGCTTCTTTGTAAAAACCTATGCAAGAGTACAGGTAACCCCTTACCAAAAAGTGCTCAGCTACGTTGTCTTCAGCTTTGTCCACAGCTGCTTCTAGATCTTCCAAAGCTTCGTTGCTGTTATTCAAACAGTGGTTAAGGAGACCTCTTAAAAAGTACATGTCACTTTCGCTATCGCGCAGAGCAATAGACTTGTCTAAAAGCTCTTTGGCAGACTGCATTTCGGTTTTGCTGGGGTTGTTTCTTATAAGTACGCTTGCTTTGTAGGCTAGAGGCTCTACGTTTTTAGGAAACATTTCAAAAGCTTTTTCGAAAAGAGCTATTGAAGTAGAGGGCTGTTTGGTAATATAAGCAGCCCCTTGACTCATAATCAAGTTGTACTGGGAAGCTACATCTAGTTTTTGGTACTTGGAAACGTGTTTAAGGTCTTTAATGGCTTTTTCAAACTTTCCTAAAGCGCAGTAAGCGTACCCTCGGTAGCTGTAGCAGTTTCCAATGTAGTCTTGCAACAAAGGGTGTTTCTTTTTGATGATTCTGTTTATTATGTCAATTCCTTCTTTGAACTTGCGCTTCATAAGGTTCAGAATAGCGTCTACGTAGCCTTTGAGGATTTTTTGTTCCTTGAGTTCTGCGTCGAGGTCCGAAGCCCTTTTAAATGTGTAAATAGCTCCGTAAAAGTCCTTCATCTTGATTTGGATTGCTCCTAGGTTGTACAGTGCAGCTCCTGTAAACTTCTTTTCTTCGTCGTACTTAATCACTTGTTCCAAGCACAGCACAGCATCATTTAGCTCTTCTTTGATCATAAGTATCAGGGCTTTATAGTAGTAAGCTTCAGCGTTTTCGTTGTCGAAACTCAAAAACTTGTTAAGGTCTTCTAGTGCTTCTTCATAGTGTTTTTCCTCAAAGTGGATGTTGGCTCTTTTAAGCAGGGCTTGGTTGCAGGAGTTCTCGCACTGAGTGGCCTGGTTAAGGATTTTCACAGCAGTGTGCTTGTCACCTATTCCTAAAAGGGTTTCTGAAAGTGCTAAGTAAGCGTTTCCGTCTATAGGGTTGAGTTCTAGTGCTTTGTAAAAGTCAGCCATAGCTTTTTGCCATTTTTTTTGCTGGTTAAACAACTGGCCCCGGGCAACAAAGCCTTGTGAGTACTTAGGGAACTTTAAGAGTCCCCTGCTTAATTGGCGCACTGCTGTGTCGACTTCTCCTGTTGCCACAAAGCACATACTCAGTGACACGTAGGCTTCTTTGTTAGACATGGGGAACTCCCTGGTGATTACGAGTAAGTCTGGAATAGCTTTTTTGTACTCTCCTAACTTCATGTTGCACAGTGCCCGCGTGTAAATGGCATCTAAGTTGTTGGGCTCTTCTTGCAGAGCTTTGCTTATGAAGTTCAGTGCGGACTCAAATCTTCCTAGTTGCATTTCGTCGTGGGTCATGTCAATCCAGGCCTGGACTATTTCTTTTTTTTGAGTTTTGCCTTCAAAATCGGGGTAAGGGCTAGATAACTTGCCGTTGTTTTTAAAACTTCTACCTCTAATGGTAGAGTTTTTGCGAGTAGGACTTACGTCGCCAGGGAGTGCGTTTTTGGGTTTTTCAACAGAGTAACTGCGGTTTTTTTTGAAGAGTTGCGACTTGTTGTCGCCTTGGTAGCATGTGAAGGACTTGTTCACTTTGGGTGTGAACCTTTTGCGTGAGTCCAGCGAATGGTTTCTGTACCTGGACCTTCTGCTGGATGACCGGAACCTTGCTTTGTTAATGTTGTTAAGGCCTATTGGAGCTGCTTCTATGGGAGCTTGTGCTCTTATTGACATTTTAATTTAGGTATGAAATTATTCATTCAAATACTTGAATTAAATATTAGGTGTTAAGTGGTTATCAAGTATTCTATTAAGGTCTTTGGACCTTGTTGAGAGCTTAGAAGTTGTTTGGGAGATTTCTGCAACTTTAAAGTTCAAGTGTTCCATTTGGTAGTTCAGGAACTCTGAAATTTCCCAAAACCTTTTAGTTTGGATGGCGAACTGAGACAAAATGGGGTTTGAAATAGAGTTCTCGTCCAGAAAGTCAGCAGCGTCTATAAATTCAGGAGGAATTTCTCCCTTTGCAATCTTTTTGGCAATTTCGTTTTTTCCTTTTTCTTCAGCACTTAGAATAACTCTGATTTTTTCAACTAAAGCTTTTACACTTGAAATCTTGTTGGCTTTTCTGTTCCTGTGAGTCACAACTTTCTTGACAACCTCGCTTTTTACTTTATGAAAAGCTTTCCAAACCCCTTTGTTCAGAGTTTGTTGATACTTGAAACACTTAGTGTAGTCTAGGGGAAGGTTTTTAGGAATGAACTCTTCTCTGAAGTTGTCCCACATCATAAGGGAGTTCTTGCACCTTTCGATTTCAACTTTGGTTTGGGGTGAAATTTTTTGTATAGATTCTAAGTTTTTATGAGTCAAAAGCATCACTCGGGTGCTTTCTTTAGCACGGCAAGCAATGCTTAAAGGGTGGTTAATCAGCATTTGCTTAGCGCCTACCACACTTCCTATTCCCAGTTCTTCAATGGCAAAGTTCACTTGGTGGGACCTTTTCTGAGTTACTAAACTCAGTGAACTCCCAATTGATTCCTTTTTGGTGGGTTTTCTAAACTTGCCGTAAAAGGAATGAAGGCGCTTGTCGCTCACCGGAAAGATTATTTCAACCTTTCCTTCTAGTATTAGGTAAGCCTGTTTAGCACAGGTGTTCTCGTTGAACAGGTAAGAGTTTTTTTGGTAGTTTTTGATTTCCATGGAGTAAAGCAGTGAGTTGAAAGCTTCTGAAGGCAGGTTGGTTAAGTAAGGAACTCGAGAAACTAGTTTTTTTGTAAAAGACTTGTAGTGGTCTTTGTAAGAAGCTATCGAGTTGTGAATGACGCTTTTTATGTCTGGGAACTTCTTCATCATTTCAAAAAGCTTGTCTTTGGAAAGCACTGCTAGTAAGGTATAGCGCAAAGTCCTTACGAGCGCTGTCCTTTGGGTGTTGTAAATAAGAGCTATTTCTCCAAAATGATCGCCTATGTCAAGTATCCTTACTCGGTGTAGTTTTCTAAGCTCATCAAACACTTGAACTTCACACTGCCCGTTAACTATAAAGTACATTTCTTGACCTTCAGCAAACTGCGAAATGATTTCGGACTCAGGCTGCTTAAACGCAGAACTCAGGTTAGCGACTGCGAACTTCCTGAGCTTTTTACTTCCTGCTAGTATAAGGTTGGCTTCAAGCATAGCCCCAAAAATGAACTTGTTGGTTTTTTTCTTTAAACTAGGCGGAAGCATTCCAATGAGTTTTTGATAGTCAGTTTGGCGGTCTAGGATAGAATAAGATGAATTGAAAAAGTCAATTATTTCAATCTGCAAGCTGTCTGGAAGGTTCAAGTTAGTCATAGAAGTACCGATTTGGTCCTGAAGTTCACTGAACTTTTGGGACCCCTTGTTTAAGTTAGACATAACCACCGACATTTGCCCAAATATCACAGCAGTTATCAAAGCCCCACCTAAGTTTAAGAACCCAGTCACCATGTACTGAAAAGTTCCCATGGGTTGTATCTCGATACCCACAAGGGTAAACAAGGCGTGGTACAGTGAAAAGCTATACCTCATGACCATGGACTCCTCAAAAAAGTCCCTTTCCGGGTATTCAATATTAAAGGTAGGGGGTACCCACTCTGAGTCGGCTTTTACTATGAAAAACCAAGTGCAAGCTATTAAGTGGGTGTATAATATTAGAAAAAGCATCAGTTGCAGGAACTTTATAGTTAGCTTTATTGACTCACGTGCTCTCAAAAGCATAACTACCTTTCCTAGTCTCAAGATCCTCACTAGTTTCAGTGCGCCGAAAATAGTGAAGTGGGTATCTTGGGCTTCTATAAATAGTCCCAACAGTTCAAAAGGGAATACTGCAAGTGCGTCGATAAAGAACTTACCCAAAAGGTAAGCCTTAGCTATAGCTTTAGGGTCCCAGATTTCGTCGCCGGTGTGGCTGTCGATGTAAGTAGTTCTGAAGTTAAGAACTATGTCAAACACAAAGACCAAGTCAACTAACCCTGAAAAGCTTTGGAATTTCCAGTCCCTTAGGTTTTCGGGTTGGAAAGCCAGAAACAAAGGCAAAATGACGCAGTTGTAAAGTGCCAGGACCACTATGAAAATATCCCACTTCAGTCTTCTTTGATCAGAAACTGAAATCAAGTATTTTGGCAAATTATTTTTGGAGTGGTAGAAGCTAGTTTTAGACCTTAGAGTTGGTTTGTTTTCTTCGGTTACTTCGTCCCCCTGAGAAACACTTACATAAGCTTTATCAGGCACAACTCTGCTAGAAGGTTTTTCCATTTATTTTTAAATTGCTTGCAAACGTACTTTTTGATTCGATTAGCTTAAGTAGACAGGAATTAATGGTAAAAAAATGAAAGAAGTAGGAGTGCAAACCTTCTCAGAGAGCAGTGTAGGGCCTCGAACATTAAGTAAATCTCCCTTTCCGGAATTTGAGTTTCCCCAAGTCTTTTATGGAGGAGGAACACTTTTGTGGTTGTTAGTAGCTAGCTGCGTCTTGGGAGCAATGGCCTTTTACAGAGATGACTCTGATTCTGGCTTGAACCATAGACAGGGCTTTATTGGCATCATCGGAGTTCTTATCTTTATCAGTGCAGTGTACCTGCCTGACTCTGGGATGATGTTTAGGCCTCACCCAGCGATCTGGCGTATGCTTCAAGGAATTTCGCTGTGCTACACTGGATTCCTTGTCTTCATGCTTTTCCAGAACATTGATGACGCAAGGCAGTTCATGGCTTGGCTAGATCCCTCGCTAGGTGTTCCGCTGCCAGAGCAAGACTACGCCTCTGACTGCAGAGTCTACACTCCCGAAGACCCTGACTCCAACTTTGCTAACTTGAAAAACTGCATCTTCGACGTGTATATTCTAGCCCACGCCATAGGGTGGTACGTGAAGATGATGGTCTTCAGAGACGTTAAGTTGGCGCTTATCATCAGTTGCTTTTTTGAGTTCATGGAAATTACTTTGCGGCACCAACTGGCCAACTTTTACGAGTGCTGGTGGGACTCTTTGGTCCTGGACATACTGGTGTGCAACGGAGGAGGAATATACTTGGGGTACTTAACATGCCGCGTATTTGAAATGAGGGAGTACTACTGGGGAGTTGGAAAGGACAACAGGAACGACGAACAAAGATTCACTTTGACTCGTTCTGCTCAGCAATTCACTCCCTACTCCTGGCTAAGGTACAAATGGGAAATGTTTTCTTCTTGCAAAATGTTTATTTCTACCATTTGGTATATTGCTTTTGTAAACTTGGTGGATTTAAGCAACTTTTATTTAAAATACTTACTGTGGATGCCTTCGAACCACTGGATTCTGCTGATTCGAGTGTTGTTTTGGGCAATGCAAGCCATAATAGCGACACGGGAATACTATGAGTACGTGGACTCGGGGTTCACGAAGATTTTAGGAAGTCACTGTTGGCTAGCTCACCTACTAGTCTTTTTGGAGTGGGCTTTCATAGTGAAGAACTCAGCTGGACTCTTTACAGAGTCTATGCCTGAGTGGTTGCAGTACACATGGACTTCAATTGCAGCCTCGGTCATTTCAATTTCCTTCTACCTTTTCTACAAAGACTTAAACAAAAAGTAACTTTCTTAATAATAAAATGCTTAAAAGAAGCAACGGATCAGAAAAGTCTTTTCCAAACCGGAAAAGTTCAACCTGGTTGATTTCGCCTAAGGCAAGTTTGTTTTCCCTTTCCCAATCTAGACAAAATATTACCAAAAAGGCTGTTTCGCAGAATAATAAACGAAGAAAGAAAGTTACTAGTAGAAATGTTCGCACAGCTTCTGAGTCAGTAACTTACAGCTGGAGTTCCTTAATAACAAACCTTTACAAAGCTCGCTGCAAAGACTTAAGCATACCTGTAGTTGGGCACCAACTTGAAAAGTTTGCAAACTTCTGTGAAACGGGTTTTAAGTCTAGAAGGTTTAGACTACCTGACCTCGGACTTGCAGAGAACTCTGCAGAGTTTATAGGTGAAATTCTAAAGTTTAGCAGCTTCTTTTGTGAAATGGACCTAAGCAAAAACAACTTAAAAGACTTGGGAGTGAAGCACTTAGTTGACGGAATTGCGAGAAACAAAAGCTTGGTTTACTTAGACTTGAGTAGCAACAACATATCTTCAGAAGGCTCAGAGTACCTTTTCAAAGTGCTTTCTCGTCAGAACTCAGTTATAAGTCTTAAGTTTTCATCACTGGAAGGACTCAACAGGAACAGAGTTAACTCCTGTGCTGCTAAAAAGTTATGCGAACTTTTTAAAAACCCAATATTTTTAATGTGTGAAATAGAAGGAGTTAACTTGGGAGACGAAGGACTTGCTTACTTAACTCCTGGCTTGGATTCAAACTTAATGGCTTTAAACTTGGCCAAAAACAATATATCTAGGTCCATTGGCAGGTTTTCCAAAGCACTGGTTAGCAGCAACTTAGTTCAGCTTAACCTTGCTCACAACAATATAGGCAACTACGGGTGCAAGGAACTGTCTAGTGCTATTTCTGAAGAAAACTTAAAAATAGAAGTACTTGACTTATCCTACAACAACATTACAGACTCAAGAAGCTTCTTTTTAGCACTTTGCAAAAACTCAAGCATAAAAAATCTTTCTTTAGAGGGAAACCTTTTAAAAAACGGCCTCTCGCACACTCTTTACCAGTTCTTGTGTGCTAATAAGTTTTTAAGCACACTTAACTTAGGCAGTGCTGAGTTGGAAGACGACGGAGTTGAAATATTTGGAAAAGGACTGCCTAAAAACAGAGGCTTGACTTGCCTTATACTCAGAAACAACTACATTGGGCATGTAGGTGTGTTTTACTTTTCAGAAGGTTTAAAGAAAAACAAAACCCTCAAAACTCTGGACTTGTCAAACAACCCCTTAAGGTCTAAGGGAGGACTCACTTTAGCTAACGTTTTAAAAACTCAAAGAACTCTTGAAAAAATTAACTTAAAAGACACTTATTTAAGAGATGACGTAGGCCAGGTCTTGAGTGAACTCACTCTTTACCGAACTAACTTGAAAAGCATCAACTTAGAAATGAACCCAATAGACATTAAGTACACTAGTTCGATCCAAAGGAACTTATCCAAAAACAAAAACAAAGCTAAAAGGTACTTAGCTCCCCGACTGAAAAACAGAATACAAAAACTCAAACAAGAAGCTGGCAACATACTAAAAATCACCTCTAAAATCGAACTCAAAAAAAAGGAAAAACTAAACATTACTCAGAGAGTCGAACAAACCAAACAAAGACTCTCAGAAGTCCAAGAAGATCAACTACACAAAAATAACCTAATAAAAGAAGAACTCCAAACACTTAAGTCCAGAAGCTCCAGTTTGGATGAGTTGCTTTCCAACACTCAGAAAAAACTCCAAAAAGAAACTAGCAACTGCACCCAAGTAATGAACTATTGGAAAAGCCAACTCTCAAAAGTCAATTCTGAAATTCTGCAACTAGAAAAAACCAGTAAAATGTAATTAGAAACTAGTTTGCAAAAAACTTACCAAGCAAAAAGACCTGAATTTGAGGCTGAAATTGCAAAACTAAAAGAAGAACTAACTCAAACTCAACAAAGAAGGAACCTTGCTAGGTACAACTTAACTCTGCACAAAGAGAAACTCTCCAAGCTAGTTAACTCCCTACACTCCCATTAAGCAAAAAAGGTAATTTATGCTTGACATAATTATTGCTCTAAGTCCATGTCTTCTTCGGAAATTGGGGTCTCGGATTTGGCGCAAAGGCTAATAACAGTTCGGCCTATTTGCACTGCAACAGAGGAGTCTGGTTGAATTTCGAATTTGTCCTGGACTTGGATCAGGGTTCCGAACTTTGAGTTGTTGTCTTCTAACACGAACTGGCCATCAGTGTACTTAATGATTGCGTGGCAACGACTCACTGAGATATCAGAAATTCTGACGTCGCTGTCATGGCCCCTTCCTAACTTCACAGTGCATTTGTTAGTCAGCATAATTACGTGAATTCCTCTGTTGTTGCTTCTTTCGCGAGCAATTCCTTCCAAAATTATGTAAGGCACATTTGGTTTTTCTATATAGAATAAGTCAAATGGCTTTCCGTGTGCGTGAAACTTCATTGGCAAGGCATACTTGCATATTTCACACTCAGCAGTTTTCCAAAAATAAGAAGTAGAGTTTTCTGTCTGCATAACTGAAAGTCCGGACTTAATCCACCCCCTTAAACACCCTAAGTGGATGTACTTCATAGTTCCTGAACAGTAGCAGGGAGTTATTAGTGGGTTTTCTTTGCTGCTTCCTCCATACAAGCACACTTTGCAAGTGATTTCTGAGTCAACTTCTTCTTCTTCAGGAGAAGAGTCGCTCGTGGTTTCAAGGCTTTCGGCAGTTTTGGGCTCGTCTAGTCCTTTAAGTTCTGCTACTCTGTACTTGACTCTTCCTAGCTTAATCACGTCGCCTTCTCCTATTACGAAACCACTTGGGATATTGTCGCCCCTTATGGAACGCACTACGAGCCACAAGTTCTCGGGTTCTCTGGGCTTGAGGAAGTAGTTTTGTTCTGACTCTTCTAAGTAGGCAAGCTGTCTGAAGTCTTCATCGCAACTGTTCTTTACTGAGCTACTCAGTTCTACTGAATTTGCGTGCCTGCTTATGTGGACGGAACCTTTGCAAGTAAGATACTGCTTGTTTACTTGTCTGGACTCGTAGTCAAAAAGTCCGTGGGAGTCTCTTGACCAAGTAAGGGTTTTCATGATGATTGAAGTAGTTACTGAAGGTTTCATAAGTTTAAAGTTTATGGAAATATGAAACACTACTAAGAATTACTTATTAGGGAAATTCAACACCTGGAATATAGTACATCGGCAAGTGGTTTAGGTTGCTTTTGATGTAGTTGATTGACTTTTCTTGAATCTTGCGTTGGACTTTTTTGGGAACTAGTTCTTTGAGTTTAAGAATTTGCTCTCTTGTCATTTCTTCTCCGTTTTCAGCTAACTCTTCCACCTGCTTAAGTACGTCTCCGAGTTTGTCCTTCAGGTCTGTTTTCATGGTGTTGGAAAACTCAGCAAACCAGTCGTGGTACAAAGCCATTGCCCAGTTTTCAGACAGAAACTCTGCAACATCTGGCAGCAAGTTACTTCCAAATCTTGCACTTAGGTTGTTCAAGTAAGACTCAGACAACCCCACGAACCTCCACAGACTCTGAACTTCAACAGATTCTTTGCTGAAGTAAGTCACAGACTCCACAACGCCTGAATTGCTAAAAGTAAACTTGATGTAGTGTCCCTTCATGTTGCCTTGTTCGTCTACTTCAATGGTATCCGAAACAATGTCTTCTCTGTTTTTGGGCTTTTCTCTGAACTGTTTGGGGTCAGCAAACTTAGGTGCAAGGATGTAGTAGTAGTAAGAGTTCCCAGGAAGGACTCCACCTTTAGCCCGAGGCATGTAAAAGTAAGGAATTTCCTCTTTAACTTCGTCAAACAGGCCTTCTAAAGAGTCCAAGTTCAAGTTGCTGATTACAGAGCGTGATAAGCGCAAGCCTACTTCTCTTCCGTTGTACCTGTCCATTCTAAGGCACCTACTGGGTGCTATGTTTTTGTAGTCCTGGGAAAATTCACACAAACTGCCAGCTGCAAAGATGGAGGGGTCTGTAGTTAAGAACTGGTTGTTTACAATGATTCTTCCATTAAAAACCAAACCGTTGTTGTGAATGGAGTTGTAGATTTCGCTGTCCACGTCAACTTTTCCAGAAGTTACAAGTACTTTGCAGTTGATTTTGATTTCTTGGTTTTCTTGAAGAATTACAACACTGTCTAGAGCATCGGTTTTTTGGTCTTTGTTAATTGACTTCAAGTAAGCTGGGTAAAACACCTCCACTCCTAGTTTCTGGAGTTCGTTTTTGATTTTTTCTTCTAAAACTTCGTCTTGCATGAAGGCAGAGGAGTTGGGCAAAATGTTTTCATCTCCTCCGAAAAGAGGATTCACACCTTCGTCATACTCAAACTTAGGAGTAGGAACCACCAACTTGATTCTGCTCGGACTTATCCCTTTTTCAATGAGACCTTGCACAAAGCAGTAAGCGTTTAAAGTGAACCCGTAAACCACTGCAGCCCCAGGCTTCTTCTTGTGAGTAAGGGCAGCCATAATGTTTCCGTTGGGCCTGAAATGCTGGTACAGGTAAGGGTCGTCAATTGAAATAACGCCTTCGGTGTAAACTTTGTTTTCAGGAATTGGAGCAATGCCTCTAGAAACTCTACCCATTTCCTGGAGTTCACAGTCTTGGAGTCCCATTGTAAGCACAAGCATGTCGTACCTCAAAGTAGTTTCGTCGTGCAAAATGATTTTTTTGTCTTTTCTGTCAATCTCCAACATCCTGGAATCTATAACAGTCACTCTGTTTTCCAAAAGTAGTCTTCTGAGCTCACTCAGGGAGTAAGAAGTAGAACTTGCTTTCATGCTTTCGTGTTCAGACTTGACGTGGTTGTACACCAACCCTCCTGGAGCCAACAAGTACACATTGGTGAACTCCAGGTAAATGTTAGACAGAAGAGACTCAATAAAAGAAATGCCAGTGTCAGAGGCGCCCACCACGACAATTCTGTGATTGATTCTGACTTTGGGCTCGCTGAGTTGCTTCTTAGTGATGAAGCAAAGAGCAAACCCACTTTCCTTTTCGTCTTGGTAGTTTCTTTCAGCGTCTATACGTGAAGGGTCTTTGAATATTTGGGAAGGGTCTTTTTCGTGGTCCCAGGGCTTTTCCAAAAAGTGTGGAAAGCGCCTCGACCTGGTGTAAATCAAGTGGTTAAAGATGTCAGGCATAACTGTCATGTCGTGGATCTCAAAGTACAAGCAAGTTTTGTTCATCAAGCGCAGAATGTCTTTGAGAATAAGGCTCTGGCAGCTCAAAAACACTGGGTTAACTATGGCGTGGTAAAGTTTAGTGTGGCCACTGCGGTCGTGCTGGTCAAGTATGATGTGTTCTTGAATGTGGAAGTGGGACTCGTAGTACTTAAGGTTAACATCCTTGCTCACTACAAAGAGTCCTATGATTTCAGAGTGACAAGTCACAGTGAAGCTAGCGTATTCAGACTTACTTTCAGTTATTGAGCTCCTGGCTTTATTCAGTATTTCTTCAGGTTGGTCTAGAATTGAAAGTAAGTAATCCATATTGTTTAGGTCCTCTTCTTTGGAGTGCCTGATTTCTAAGTCCTTGTACATCAAAGCGTCTCTGTGCATAATGTAAAGCACGTGTGAAAAGGTGTTGTTTGGTTTTTTGATTACGTGGGTAAAGAACTTCATCAGTGAGTTTTCTTGCACAGTATGAGGCTGGGTAATAACCATGTAGTCTCTGTCTGGAAACTGCGCAAAGGCCTCTTCTAAAAAGTCAATTCCAAAGCTCTCAAAAGCCTCGTCCATGCAAAACAGCACTAAGCAAAAAGCGTTTTTAGCTATTTCAGGGGGTTCGGGAATATACTCCAAGTCGTCTAGGTCCTGGACAGTCTCTTTGTAAAGTACTTCTAAGTCATCTTCTTCAGCTTCTTCAGCTTGACTTAGTTCTAGGGTTTCGTCTTTTTGTTCGTGAAGTTCGTGAGGTTCCTGAGGTTCCTGGAGTTCTTCTTGTTCTGCAGAAGACTTTCTAGGGGACTCTTCTTCTATTTGGGCTTCTTTTTGCAACTCCTCCCCACTAACTACTCCTAACTCGTACATCGTTGTGTCGTAGTCTTCTATCAAGTTCACAGCTTTAAGAACTTCGTTTAGAGAAGTCTTCATCAAAGTAGCTGTTGCAGGAATTAGTTCTCCGTATTTATTTTTCTGGAACTCAACTACCACTCCGCTTTCGATTTCCTGGGACATCTGGACCTTTTGTTCTTTCTCTTGCTGCGCTTTTCCTCTGGTCCTAGTGTTTTTGGCAGGTGCTTTTTTCTCCTCTTCGACTGGTTGAGGAGGGGGAATCGTTTTAGTTTCGTCTTGAGTTTCCATCAACCCAAAACAACGCAACATGGGCCCTAAGACTTCAGCTGTTTCAGGTTCGAACCCCAGTCCTGCCTTTTCTAAGTGAACTGCAAAGTTAGTGGTGTTAACTAAGTAGCTTTCAGGGTCTACTTTTCCGTCTTCCTTTCTAAAGGCGTACTCAAGTTTTGGCTTGTTTTTGATGAGTTGCTGTCTAGCTTGGGTTCTGGAGTCGGAATTAGCTTTGAAAAAAGCTGTAAGGGCGTTTTTGAGTGGTTCAAGGTCGAAGTACTCAGGGGGGTCCTGAAGTATTTTAGGCTCTTGGGCAGCTTTTTCGTTCTTTCTAGGGTCTCTTTTTCTGGACTTTCCGAGGAGACTTCCTAGCTGGGCTTCTTTTTCTTTGTTTTTTTCGTCAATTTTTTTGTACCAGTCTACGTAATGCCCTTTCCTTTCCATGTAGCCTTCTGGAAGTCCAAAAAACTCCAAACAAGACAGAAAGAACTCTTGTTCTGAAAGAGTGTTACAAATCAGTTCTGTATCGTCGGAGGGGTGGTCCAAAAAGTACTCTGAGGGCTGTCTAATTGTGTAGTTTTCTAACCACTTGTCTACAAGTTTCTCCACTCCCATTGTGTCCATTTGGTAGTTCTCCGCATTTGTAATGAGCTCTTCGAGTTCATCGAGTATTTCGTCTTTTCTGGCTAAAAGAGCTTCTTGCAAAGCCATGCGCTGTGCTATGATGTTGCAAATCATGGTTTCTTCTCTGAGTTTCTTGGCTTCTAAACGTGCTCTTTCTTCTGCTTCCTTGCGCCTCCTCTCAATAATTTCTTCTCTTTTAATTCTAACAATGTCCATGTACTTAGGGTCGTACAAGTTGTCGTAAGGATCTAGCTCAAAGCACTGCCAGAGCAGTTGTGTGTCGATTTCAGAGGTGATCGAAAGCATTCCTACAGCTTTGTCTCCAACCTGGGCAACTAGCGACCTTGAAGACTCGTTTTGAGCAGCAATTAGTTCAGCAATAAAGTAGTCTCCGTAAGTTTCAGTCATTACGTCTGACTGGGAGTTAAACACGGATGCTAAGTCGTCGTGGTCTTCCTCTCTAGCTATCCTCACTTCCATGTAGGGAATTGCCATTGTTTTGTCAGAGTAGTAGAACTTAGAGTCAAAGTGCACTCCTTGGACCTGACTTAGAGTTTCTCTGTGGTACAAATCCATTTCTTCAAACTTCTTAAACACCAAGTTGAACCCTGTAAGTTCATAATCCCCTTCTTCAACATTGCCTCTGGCCAAAAGCATAGTGCCTTTCACTGTGGGCAGGGAGGAATAAGCGCTCTGCAGAATCTTCACAAGAACTTCAGAGTGCAAGTTTGGTGGCGAGTTGCCGACTACGAAGTATTTAAGCCAAAGGATGTTGTGGGAGTTCATCTCGTCATTGACTCCTCGGGCTTGGGTAAACCAAGGTTCCCACAGGTTTTCGTGTTGAGAGTCGTTTGAATACAAGCCTGGCGGGTAGTCATCAAACACTGCGAAGGCTAAGACATTCACGTTTTCGTCCAAAGCGGTAACTGAAAGGTAGCTTGTTTCTATTAACTTGGGAATATTGACTTCTACACCAAAGAACCTTGCAGCCGCAGCTCTTTTGTCTTGGCCCCCTGCAAGTTGCTCAATATTGTCAGTGTCGTCCAAGTCACTACGCCTTATAACTAAAGAGTTCAGGAATTCAGATGCCTCCATTTATAACTTTCAAATTAAGTTTAACTTACTGAGGACTGACCCTGTATAGCTTCATGTGGTGCCTCTTAAGCAAGGGAATGCTGATCTTAGTTGAAGCTTGGCTGGTATTTTCCCAAAGGTCCTTGATAGTCGAGTTAGTTTTGATTCCTAGTTCACTCAGTTCATACTCTATGTTATGTATTTTGGACATTCCCCAGTTAATGATTCCTACAGCCCAATCTCCGTTTTCAAGAGGCCCAGCTAGCACTTGGTAATTTGTTCCCAGTGCAAACTCAGGAAAGTTGCATCCTTTTCTGCAGGTAGCCTGGACTCCTAGTTTGTCTTGGTTGATATTTATCACTTGTTTGTTTCCCAGAATGTTTAGTGTTTCTTGAGTCATGCTTTTCAAGTTACACCCAATGATCAAAGGCGCTTTTACAAGGGCCCAAAGACTGAAGTGTGCTTGGTACTCGTAGTCATTCAAACCTCCGTTGCCTACTTCAAGCATATCGGGGTCATTCCACCCCCCTGGGCCTGCTGCACTTGCAGCCAAAGAGTTTAGGTAGAAGTTAATCATCAAGCTATCCCAACTGTCCTTGATGTCGTCCGTAGTTCTCCAAGAGTTTCCCATTTTAGGGCCCCATATCCAGGGTTCTTGCACTCCCCAGTCGCATATTGAAAAAAATATTTCCCGTTTGGTAGCGTTTAGTGCGTCCCTCATGGGAATGTACCTTTCTATAGCAGGAACTTCTTTGTTGTAGCAGTTATCGTACTTAAGGTAGTCGAAACCCCACTCTGCAAACTGATTGGCGTCAGACTTCTCGTGACCAAGTGACCCAGGCTGGCCCGCACAGGTATTTGTTCCTGCGTCAGAGTAAATTCCAGCTTTCAATCCTTTAGAATGAATATAGTCCGTGACATTTTTCATTCCATTGGGAAAACGTGTGGTGTTTGCAACTAGTTTTCCGTCAGGACTCCTTTCCCAGTTAGCCCAGCAATCGTCAATGTTAACATATATATACCCTANGTCCTTAAGNCCTTGGTTAACTATTTCGTCAGCAGAGTCCTTAATGACCTGCTCGTCAATTTCACAGCCAAAGTGGTTCCAAGTAGACCATCCCATTTGAGGAGTAAGTCCTAGTCCATTGTCTAAGCCGAAACTATCACCCAGCAAGTNCACGAGAATTAAAGCAAACGCCATTACTTATTTTTATATCGGCTATTGTTACACAGTTTTACAAGAGAATCTAAATAATCCTGGAGTTTCTTAATCATTTGCTCAATAAAAGGAGTCATTTGCTTAAAAGCCAGCTCAAACTCACTCACAGGAAATAGTTGGTAGGACACTGAGTCTTCGTTTCTCTAAGTAAAAATTACTGGGCCTAGTTTCTGGCCTTTCCTCCTAAGCATGACCTCGTTTTCATCTTCAATTCCTTCATGGGGCATTCTGCTTGTTTTTGCGAAGCTCAGCAGCAAAATCATTTGCAAAACAGAGCCTATAGTCTTAAGGTTGTTGTAGACTTTAGAGTTCTTCTTCACAGGCAGTCCTTGCTCCTGAGGGTTCAAGCAAAAACCGTCCACAACTACTCTAGTTACTAAAAAGAATCCCGCTAGTAGTCTTTTACGGTCATTAGTCTGCCTTATAAGGGCCCCGAACTCGTCTAATTCTATTCTAGAGGACTCAAAGGACACTAAGTAGTTTTCTGGAAAGAAAGCTCCGTTGTTAACGAGTTTGTTTAGAAATAACCTTAAAGGAACCGGCATTTCCTTATCGTTTGTAATAGAAACTAACCCTTCTATTACTCCCTTCACTCTAACTTGGACTTTGAGAATTTTCGCTTGGAACGCACTAGAGTCTAGTTTTTCTTTTGTCGTAAGGCTAAGGTCTTGCTCGCCTTCGTTGATTAAAGACAGCAGAGGAGACCTTATTGCTTTGATTGCCCAAGTTTTGGCTGCTTCTTTGTAGATCTTGATTGAGTCTTCCATGTTCTTTATGCTTTCATTTTTTATTCTGGACCTTCTTTCAACTATTGATTTCTGCACTAAAAAAGGGAAGATAGCACAAATCCCTGCTATCCTAAACAACTTGATTCCCCTAGTTTTAGGAGCTTCAACTCTTCTTTGCTTTTCTCTTTGTTTTTTGTCTTCTAGAATCTGCTTCATGATTTGGGCTTTTTCTTTTTCGCTCATTTCAGGGTCATACCTGTACTTTTTTTCTTCGTCAGCGTAGTTCTGGGCTTCTTCGTCGTCGAAGTCAAGTTCTGCTAGTACACGCTTAAATTCTTGAGGGTCTCTTCTTAGATGCTGTGCAGGCATTTCTAGAGGATTTGCATAATGCATTTCTGGGTGCCAAGAGTGCTTAGGGGTTTGTTTTCTTTCATTTAAGGACTGAATCATCTGCATCATCATCTCTTGTTGCTTCTGCATTGAAGTTAAAACTGCAGGAATGACATCGGGTTTTTCAGGAGAACTAGGCTGGGGAAATTCTGTTTTCTTTTGCCTTGCTTCTAAAGAGTTCGTTAAAGACACCAAAGATCCTAGCAATTTTCTTTTCTTGAATGCTTCGTTCTTTTTGTCGATTTCGTTCTTTACTTCCTTCAATTCTAAGGAAAACTTAGACTTCTGCGGACTGTAGTAAACAGGAGGGGAACCCATGTAAGTAGACTTCACTGGAGAAGGCGAAAAGTAGCTAGGGTTGTACCGGTAGTCCTCTGTGCTTTTCTGAGGAGAGATTATTCTACTTCCGTAGTTAGACATTCTGTAGTTCATATTGATTTACAAATGATTTGCCATTTGACTAAATTAACTCTTCCTCCAGAATTCCTTAGTAATATAAATAGTCAATGCTCGCATTGCCCGGTCCTCAGTTCAACATGCGACAAGGAGTAACTATTGCAGGAAAAAGTATTTGCGTAAAGCTAGTAAGTTTAAATTAGGATGAAAGCGTGAAAGGGACAGGAGGAAGTTACTGGGATGGAAGCGTAGTTCTTGCCAAGTACCTAGAACAAAACCCAGAACTAGTTAGGGACAAGTTTCTGCTAGAGTTAGGCAGTGGACTAGGGTTTACTTCAATTGCAGCCAAGGTGTTAGGTGCCGCTCAGGTAGTGGCTACTGATTTGTGTGAAGTGCTTCCTGTTTTAGAGACGAATGTTAGAACTAATGAAGTAGATGTATTTGTAACAGAAATTGACTGGAACCTCCCCAAGTACATAAAATCAGACTTAGTTATCTGCAGCGATGTTTTGTGGCTTATTGACCTAGTTTACCCTTTTACAAATACTTTATTTACGAACTTAAGCGAATCAAACAAAGCCATAATCTGTGATAAGCTAAGGAGTCTGGAAGTGAGGAATGAGTTCTTTAAGCTACTCAAGGAATTCAAGTTAGAATACAGAGAGCTGGGAACTATGCACGGTCATGACATTTGGGAGGTCTTCAAGCAAACTCCAGACGGGCTTGAGCCAAATTCTGAATTAAAATAAGCTAAAAAGTTCAAACAAGATTTGAAATATTCGTTTAGTTCATATTGGTTTACAATGATTTACTACTTGATTAAGTTCATCTTTCGGTAACACCAAATCAGACTTATCATAAACAGTTTTTACAAGAAAGTGGAAATAGAAGGAAGAATTGGAGAAGGCCCCTTGATTCTATACAGCACACACATGAATTTGTTTATGGATGCCATCATGGTAGTTTCAGAGTCCCACAGGAAAGTTTCAATTCTGACCGCAGATGTGGTAAATTGCACTTAGACTACCAAGCAAAAAGTAAGTGGGTTCATTGCTAAGTGCCTTAACTTCATACCCTGCAAGCGCCAGATCGACTACCAGACTCTAGGAAAAGGCTTAGTGACTTCAAACCTAAGAAAGGTTACAGGCCAAAATACAGAGTTCCTGAAAGAAGTTTGTCCAAATGACAAAGTGAAAGTAGAAGGTTCTCTATACCAAGTAGAAAAAGTTATCTCAAACGACTGTTTTCAGCTTAAGTCGGAACCCAAGCCGTTCAAAGACCAAGAGTTCTACTTAGTGCCTAAACTCAACCAAAGAGAAATGTACCACAAAGTCAACGAAAAACTAAGTAACCAAGAGTGCTTGTGCCTGTTTCCTGAAGGCAAGTCACACGAATCTCCTGGTTTAATTGAGATTCAGCCAGGAATTGCCAAAATCATCAAAGAGGCCCTTGGAAAAAACATTCCTGTTAGGATCCAAAGTGTAGGGATTAACTACTCCAGTCCAGACCAGTTAAGAACTAGTGTTTATGTTTGTTATGGCGAAGTCAAAGAAGTGACCTTCAAAAATTCATTCTACAAAGAAGTCCTGGAAGAAGTCAAGACAAGTTTGGAAGAGTGCTGCATACCTGTGGAGTCCTACGAAGAAATGAAACTCGTGCTGCTTATTTACAAAAGCATGAAAGTAAAAACACCTTCCAAGTTCCAAGTTCTTAGGAAAATAGCTCTGAGTTTGAAGGACATAAAGCATCACCAAAGCAAAGTTCACCAAACTCTTTGGAACAAAGCCAACTACTTATTCAACCAAATAGAAGAAACAAATATAAGCTTTGACTTTGCAGAAAAGCCCAAAGAAAAAGTTTTAGCTCTTGGAGTACTTTCCTTGGTAAGCCTGCCTGGAATGCTTATTGTCTGGGTAGCTAGTTTTTACGTAGACTTCATGGCCGAGACTCAGAGACTCAGAACACTCATGAACTTCAAAGACAGAAAGGAAGCAAACGACATTTTCAACTCCATAAGGGTAGTTTACATTTTGGGCAGCTACCCTTTGTATTTGCTTTTAGTGAGCTTTTTTGTCTACTTAGTTTCGCACTCCTTAGCAGTTGCCTTTGCTAGTTACTTCTGCCTGCCCATTTACTTAAGTTACAGCTACAAAGCAACAGATCACTTACTTGGACTCAAAAAGCTGTGGAACTACTTGTACTTCCAAGTAACGGACCCTAAAAGACTCTCTACTTTCAGAACTCACAAAAAGGCCTTTAAAGAATTCTTAAAACTTAACATAAAGCTGGCCGACTAAGTTAAATCAGCACAGATATAAAAAGTTCTGATAAAGGTTCCTTTATAAAAAATGGAATCGTGCAGCAAAGAACTAGCTCTTGCAATCCAACTCACCAAAATCCTATCTGTAAGAGTAATGCAGGGTAAAGAAGAAGTGCAGTCAAGCCCCACTGCAGAATTCTTCCAGCAGCTCCGCACACAGGTGTCTTCCCAACTAGAACTACCCCTTCTAGCCAAAACCCAGCACTTCATGCACCGCCTTACGCAAAAAAACTACACCCAACTTCTGCTTCCCCAGCAAGAGTATGGACTGTGGTTGGCCTTAGCCCTGTTGCCTAATAACTATTGCTTGCAGCCCGCCGCCACCCGCATGGGTCTTCGCATCCTGAACAACTTAGCTTTGTACCTGCAACACCAAGAACTCATCACTCAACAGGAAACTGCTTCCTGGCAAGCCTCCGAAGCCCTCATTGCCAAACTGTTTTTGTACGTAACTGAGGGAAAGCAATTTGACTTGCCTAGTTACCCAGAAGTGCTAGAGTGCCACTTCCCGGCTTATTTCATGCCTTCTGCGTTGCCTGAAGAAACTTCTTTGGATACATCTCCGCAACCAATTTCTCTGTTTGAAGACAACAGTGCTCAAAAAATTATTCTAAACTACATTTTCCAAGTCATCAAGTACTACAAAACCCCCACCCACTTGGTTTATGTACTATTGGAGTTAATGCAAAAAGTCAAGATCACTGAATTCGAAACTTTAAACGCCGCTTACGACAACTTCAAACAGTGGGCAGAAAGTTCCAACGACATAATAAACAGAGCACGTTTGCTGGTTTTGTTTGGCAAACTTGAAACTGCTGAAAACGCCCCTGAATCCTTAGCTAACCAAATAATTTCCCACTTGTGTTATTTGTTGAAGCTAAACGACTCTCACTACCTACAGCACAGAAGCGACCTGTTTCCCAACGAACTCTTGCTAGAGTTATGCTCAGTCATCATACAAAAACTCTCAGGTCCCTTCCAAAGCACTACTCCTCTCACTTTGAAAATCAACGGTTTTGGAAAAGAAACCCACGTTGAAGAGGACCCTGAACCAGAAGACCTGTGCACTTTCAACCGAACTGGCACGACTTACGAATTCCAGCACTGGTACTACTGCTACACCTGCAAACTCGTTTCCAACAAAGGAGCTTGCAGTGTGTGTGCACGCAGGTGCCACAAAAACCACGACGCTGTATACTCAAGAAAAGGAAATTTTTTCTGTGACTGCGGAGACAACCAAGGATCCCAACCTTGCAAAAGTATGCCTAAGGGGCACCACCGCTCTAGAATTTTCAACACTCAAGACATTGAGCTTGGATACGGTGAACTTCCTCAAATGGGGCTTTCAGAACTGATTGGCAGAGAAATAGAGCTTTTTGGCGGAGAAAGACCTTCTTTTGCAGCTTTTTCTCCCCAGTCCCCAGAGTCACCTATTGGGCAGTTAGACGAACAACATTACGAAGTTTCTCCCCGGGGTGCTGAGTACGAGGTTTTATCTCCGAGTTACGAAATCCAAAGTGAAGGCAGTGAAAGTGAAGAAGAAGAAAAAAAGGAGTCAGAAAAAAGTGAAGAGTCCGAAAGAGAAATCAGTTCTAGTGAAGAGTCTGAAGAAGAACGCCAAACTAAACCTAAAAGTCCTAGAAAGCAAATGCAAAGTGACAGGTACGGTGTTTCCCAAGTGCTTTTAAACCTTGTCAAAAAAACACTTTCTAGACTCTCGGACTTCCAACCTCCTCAGTTTCCTTCTTTTTACTCTCAAAGGAAAATAGAATTTGCCAAACAACTCACTAAGCACCTTTGTACGTTTAAAGCCTTCACTAGCCAAATCAAAGTGCCTTACAACGAACTAAGGGACTTAAAAGAAGTAGCAGGGAAGTACCCCAACTGCCGAAACACTCTAGGAATAAGCCAGGAACTCAACTTAGCACTGGTGGTTGAAGGAAACCGCTTAATCACACTAGATGCCTCGCTGTTTTACTGCTCGGGCTCAGAAGTCGAAAGGACGAACCTTAACTTTTTAGGAAGACACGTTTTTCCTTTCCAAATAATGAGTGTGAACGTGAACCCCAGTAACTCCAGACTTGTTGCTATTTGTGACGTTAGCCAGTACATTTGTGTTTTGTTACTGCACAAACAACACAGAGGAGCCATAGAAAAAAAAATTACTGTGAACTTGTTTTCAGAACAGAAAAACCCCATTGTGAAGATAAGATGGCTGCCTAACTCCCAAACTGCCTTGGCTGCGTGCACAGCTACCGACTTAAAGATTTACGACTTTTCAAGGGACATCTTGACTCCTGTTCAGGTCTACCAGTCTCTAGAAACTGAACTCACTGACTTTACCTTTGTGGACCAAAACTTAGTTGTTTCATCAGCCCAAGGAGTAGTTTTTTCACACCAAATTCAAGAAATAGGAGAACCTATTATTTTTTCTTGCCCTTTGAGTTTGCCTGTTGCTTCTTCGCAGCGGATTTCTTCAATAGAATTCATAGAAAAGCAGAATTGTTTATTTATTAGTTACTTCGACGGTAACATTTTGCTTGGAGAACTCAACAGTGACCTTACAGCAATAGGAGACAGCATGAACTTAGACTTGTCTTCTGCAAAGTCAGGAAACTTTACTTTCAACTCAGGAGGACTAGGCCTTATTCAGAGCCTTCCAGATTCCGAGCACACAGTTCTCATAAGTGTTTCAAGGAAGAACTCCTCAATTCCCCTACTCATGAATTTCACAGAGGATTCTTGCCAACTGGCTACGTTAAGGAAGTCATTAGGAAACGTAGAGGGCATGTGTTTGTACTCAGTCAAAGGGAAACATACCCTTCTTACCCAGTACGACGACGGGTCGCTTGTGACTCATTCTCTGCTTCTGGAAGAAGAGGTCCAGCCTTCCAACTTAGAAATCCAGAGTTTGAACGACTGGCTTAAGGTGGAAAACCTTCCTAAGCACGTTAAAATGCCAATAACCTTCTTCGAAAAATGCGTTCCTTTGAACGGAATGAAACCTTTTGGAGGAAGCAGAATGACCCGGAGCGAAGTAGCAGTAACTGGAGACCCAGAAATAGTGTTTGGCAACAGCAGAATAGCCTTGGAAAAACTTTCTTTCGACAAAAACGCAGAGGTGGCTGGAATTGTGTCCAGCATGTTGCCTGAGCCCAGTAGTGTAAAACTCAACATTGCACTTGAAGGGAACTCTGCTAACAACTTAGTGCTTGCAGGGTTCAAAATGTTTGTAGAAACAGGTTCGAATTCCTTTGTGGAAATTCTCAACAGAAAAATACCCCTACAAGCAGCTAAGAGGTGGTATGACATTCCACTTTGTGACATTGAAATACTAAAAGTTTACCTTATGAAGCAAGTTCAAGTTAAGGTCACTACTCCAAACCCTTCACGCTACCCAATTAAGTTGTTCCATTTTGAGATTTTTGGCATGAACTTAAACACATTTTCCCTTGATTCAAAACTATCTGAGCTGGCAAAGTCAGTCCACGGCTTCAGTTCGCAACAAGACCAAGTCCAAAACTTCAGTTCCTTACTTTGGACTCAACAAGCACAACTTCTAAGAGAACTGCCCCAGTCCCAAAGAGAACTAGTTATATATTCCAATACACTAGCTTGTTCTTTAGTGGAGCCTGTCTCTGAAATTCCTATACAAGCCCTAGCAGTGTCTGCTTTTTCTGGACCTTGCACTCTTTACTCAAGAGGCTTGAGACAAGCTTTGAAAAACTTGTTGTCTGGAACTAGCAAAAGGTACTTGTTGCTAAAGGGCCTAGTGCAAACAAACACCCTCCAAAGCACACCCCAACCTAGTTCCCAACTTGCTTCTGCTTGTGTGAAGACTCTTTCGAAGTTAGCTAAGGAAAACACTCCTTACCTCTTTTACTTGTTTAACTGTCTGCCTAAAATTTGCGAAAAACTTGACTGTGCTTTGTCGGTACAAGACAAAATATTTTACTTTGAGGAACTTCTCAAGATTCTATTAGCTAAAGTGCAATACACATACTGTAAAGCCCTTGGAAGTATCCAAAGTGACACTGAAAAACTGAAAGCAGCGTATGATCTCACTCCTGGAGTTGTGAACTACGAGTACGAAATGATTACGAAACTCATTTACCTTTTGAATGCCTCAAACAAGGACGAGTGCATGAATAAACTCTACCAAACCTTAAAGAAAAAAACCAGAAGCTGGATCAAAAGCATTAAAAGCCAACATGTTCCCAAACAAAAGGTTCAGTTTCTCGACCAAGAAGACATTTACGGAGTTCCTTCTGCTGACTTAAACTCCCAAATTCTCAAAGCGCTTCAGAAAAAGGAGACTGAACTAAGCTTAGTTACCCCTGACAACTGCTACCTACTTATATACTACTTGTCCCAAAACTGGAAGTGCCCCCTTAATAAACTCGAAACCAAACTTAAAGCTCTCAACAAACAAGTCCGGTTGCTAGAAAAAGTCTGGATAAGTGAAAAACTCCAAGACCCTCGGTATTTTTCCCTTTTGAGTCAGGCTTTGAACCAGCAAATCCAAGAAGCCTCCCCCTTTGAAAAAGGACCCTTGCACTTTTTGTACTTCTGCACAATAATGACCAGTCTAAAAGCTTCCAAAAACAAAAAGCTCCACAGGTCCATTGTTGGATCCCTTGTGAAAGCAATACCTCAACAAATCTTAGAAAGCATCTTTGAAAAAATAGGACTTACTTTCCAGAGGTTTTCTAACGGAGAAGGCAGTCGCAAAGCTATTTACAGAAACGAGTTTTTGGAAGAAGTTATGGAAGAAAATGACACCCTCCAACTAATGAGTGCTGAAGACTCATTGATACTCCAGGAGTGGGAAACCGAAGAACAAAACTTAGTAGAGCCTGACCAGTTACTCACGAAAACCTTAGTTGAATTAGCTTACAACCTTATCAGTGGAGTTGGAGTAGAACTTGAGAAACAGTCCCGAGTCCTAGAGTACCTCGAAGGCTTTATGGACGTAGAAGAGAAGCAAGAGTTTTTAGTTAAAGACGAGTGGAAGCAAATGCTTTGTCAAGTGCTTATGGAACCCTCTTTTGACTTTGTTCATTCTTCTGTTGAAAAGCTATTACAAGCTATGTTTGAAAGTCAGGAAAGGTACTCAGAGTACGTAAGTATGGCTAAACTCAGCAGATGCATCCTTATTCTGGAGTCAGTTGGCAACAGAACCCAGAACTTTAAGTTTGCCAGTTATCAAGAAATATCTGGAGTTCACCAGGTACTTATTGAAATCAAAAACGTACTTAAAGACTCCCCTGAAGTTTGGCCTCACTTTTTCAGTCGCTTTTTAAAAGACACTGAGATTTTCAAGACTTTCATTTCACTTTCGGTGAATTTTGGTTCAGAAATAGCCCAGGAGTGCTTAAGCATCATAGTGGGAGTTTTGGACTACCAAAGAATCGAGTCGAATTCTGAATTGAAAAGCCAGCTAGAACACAACTTCTACATTTGGAACGAGTTCTTAGAATCCCACTTTCCTTGTTTGATTGAAAGACTCAGCCTTGACGGGGACTTAGAGTTTGCTGAAAGGCTAGGTGAACTTATTTTTAGCCTAGCTAGCATTGCTAACGAACTACAAGAAGAAAAGCTCTTAAAAGTGGTTCTGGACAGAATGAAGACTTTTGTCAACTTAGGGTACTGTTCCACCCACATTCTATCGCAGCTAGTCAACCTTATGAACAGAAAAAACTACTCTAATGAAGTTATGCGTAGTTTTTGCAGTTCACTTATAGAGGGACTAGAGAACTCCGCTAAGGCTATCAACAGGAACCCTAATTCAAAAGTTTACGACGAACTAATGACTCTTTTTGGCTCCAGTGGGTTCAACTCTTTCATTTTGGACTCAGAGCCTTGCCTGAGGTGCTTTAAACTAGGAGACAACTCTTCTAACCACCAGAAAATAGCAGACATCCAAACAGAAGCAAGGTTTTCAGAGAGTGCTTACTACTTTAGACTGAAAGAACCTTACAAAACCTACAGCATTGACGTAAAACTCACAGAGACTCGTGGACACAAAGCAATAAGAGGCTGTTCTGTTTATTACTGCAACGAAACCACTGACCTTTTAGAACTTAAAAACAACTGGTCTCACTGGCAAAAACTCAAAGAAGTCAAAGTCAAACCTAACTCCACCGATCACCTAGTCATAGAACTGCCTTCCCCAGTTATACTGTTGAACGTGCTCATCCAGTTCACTACAGTTAACGTTATTCGGCTTTCACAGGACGAACTAAGCCCAGTGTATACTTCCAGGTACTTGTCAGGAAGGGCGAGGTACAACTTTTTGTCAGGAAGTCGAGGCGAAAACGCAGGCAAAGTAGTGGGAGTCAGTGTAGGGAACGAAAGGGAAGTTCTTCCTTGTCCCAGGTGCAACAAACCCGTAGAAGACAAGTACGGAATTTGTGGTTGCGGCGAAAACGCTTTCCAGTGTTTGCAATGCCGCAACATCAATTATGAAAACTTAGACGCTTTTCTGTGTAATGAATGTGGAGAAAGTAGGTACTGCAAAATAGAAATAGGGATCAAGTGTCACCCTGACGCTTTGTATGAAACCATCCACTCTCAAGAAGACCTTACTAAAGCCCAAAATAAAATAGACTCCTACCAAGAAAGCATCCAGTGTTACTACGAAAACCTGCAAAAAACTAAAGACAACCTGCACTCTATGGTTCAAAAACTAAAGGGCTACTCCTCTGCAAAGGACATAACTGAAAACTCCAGCTCTAAAGAACTCTCACCTGTTGTTTTAGCTTTAACTCAATCCTACAATTCTTTCCAAGAGTCTTACTACGAAACTATGATTAATGTGAAGTCCGTAGTTGCTTTAAAGCAAGCTATGCTTAACTACCAGTCGCCCCAAACCAACTTCCAACTAAACACTAGTCCCCAACTCACACCTTGTTACGGGTGCAATTTCTTTTTCTTGAAAAAGTTACTGACTTCACTGAGGTACATCAACAACCCTACACTCATCAGAATCATAGTTCAGGAGTGCAGAATAGTTTCTATACTGGTGCAAGACTCACTTAGGTCTTACTCGCAATTCATTAGAAAAAAAGCTCGGAGAGCTTTAGCTGAACTTGTAACTATCAGTAAAGAAGGCTGCCAAGAGTTGTTTGGAGTCATTGAAAAACACATAAACGTTATGCTTGAGTGGAAACCTTTTGTAATTGATAGTGTGAGAGAAGAAATTTTGTTGATTTTAGAACTTACAGAGTCCAATTCGAACCTAGACGTTTGTTTGAGCCCAGAAGACCCTGAAGGTTACTACATTTTAGAACTTACTCACAAGTACTTTTGGAAAGTTTTCTTTAAACTCCTCCAAAAAAGTTGGGAGGACTCCAGAATTTCTGACTTAGTTGCTAGGTTCCTAAACTGCATTTTAGACATGATTTACAAAACTCAAGTACTAAAGCCTTCAGAAAACCTCCCTGAAGACCCAGTTATGAGGGACTTCTTTTTGAAAAACCCCGCTTTGACCAAAAGCACTCCTTCACCAACTAACTTGCATACTTTGTTTGTTGCACATGCCTTTTCTTCAAAAATGCCTGAAGTGTACTCCCAATGGCAAAGCGGACAATTGGAATTCCAAACTTGGAAGAACTCTATTGCAGAAGAAGCAGTAATCAACATTAAAAGGAACTGGCTGCTAGACTGTGTAATCTACTCTGAGTCCTCCAAAGTCCAAGACCAGAGTTTACTGATTCTGTTGTGTTTGGCTTCTTCAGGACTTTGGAAAGAAGTTTTAGATTCTGTTCTAGATGCAATTCCTCAAGCACTTTGCAACTGCAAACAAGGAGCTGATTACTACTTTACGTTGCTTTCTAAACTTTTGATTAAGGACTACTTAGAAGAAAGCAGCATTGAAAAACTTTTGAAAGAAATTGACAACTGCGTTGAAGATGTGCTTAATCAACAGAACCAAATGGTCTTAACCAGGGACTGCAGTGTCAAAATCTCATTAGGACACGGACTGGTATGCTTGCTCCACTTGCTGTCTGGAATAGTAGGCAATGAATGGGGCAAAAAAATACTCATCAATAACAAACAACTTGCCAACTCAGTTATAAATTCCTTTTTGAATTCACTTAAAATCCAGTTTGTCAAAAACAAAGTTATAGCAGAAAGTCAAGAATTCTTAGAAAAGTTATTTGACCAACTGCACTTAGAGTCCTCTGAGGAACAAAAGTCAAACTTTTTGCTGGAGTGCATTGAAGCCTTGTTCCAAAGACACAATGACCCCCTTGCACAGAGTTTCATTATCCAAAACATCACTAGAATCATTGCTCCTTCAAAACCCGAACCACTTTACTACTTAAGACTTGAAAAAACACCTACTCAAGAAGAGTACATAAGGGGCTCTATGGAGCGCAACCCTTACTCAAGCAAAGAAATTGGACCTCTTATGAACAACGTTCGTTCTAGAATCTGCAGAGAACTGGAATTAAGCGACCCTGAACTTCTTGAAATGCTTGTAGCTGGACAAATTATAAGTCCAAACCTTTCCGTAGCAGACGTTTACGAACACGTTCTTTGGCCTAACTTACAAGAAGGAAATTCTAGGTACTCTGGCAAACACCCCAGTGACTTTTCCTCTGAAGAACTTCCTCAAATGGTAGTTACTTACCGCCTTGCAGGCTTGGACGGTGAAGCAACTGAGGACATTGTTGACTCCATTCCAGCACACAAGTTTGAACAAGAAGACCCTGAAACAAAGTACTCTACCACTAAAGTAATGAGCATTGACATTCAAGGACAGTCCATGATTGAGTACTGCCTTAAACTTATAAAAGAAGGTTCTGACCAGCAACTCCAAGCCTGTGCTCTCAAGCTTCTTTATTACTCCTGCCAGATTTCTGTGAACAGACTGAAACTCTGTGAAGTAAAGGGAATTCCTTTGTTGTTTGAAATTTTAAGCAATTCTTCCCAAGTCGAACCTTTCCTTAACATTGTAGATTTGCTTGTTTCTGACTCGCAAACCCAACACATCATATCCCAAGACTGCACTCCTATGTACACAATGATCTTTTTGCTAAGACAAGTTTCTTCAGACCACGCCAACGCTGCCAAAATCAATGCACTCCTGCCTTATTTGTGTCATGGAAACTTTGATGCTTGCAAAGCCTTAGTGGAGTACTTCCAGTCACAAATCAAACTAGACACTCTTATAAACCAAGAAGTAGACTCCCACGAAATAGTCAAGGTTTGGGTACAACTACTAGATAACTTACCTGCTACTCACACTTTACTTAGAGATGCCTTTTTAAACTCAGGAGTTACGCAACAGCTAATAAAAACCTTTGAGCAAATGGACCCCCAAAGAGTGCACCCCAAAAACATGGTAGTTACTTTAAAAGCTTTAAAAGGACTTTTGGTAGCACACCCTCCTTCACAAACTCTTTTAGAGTCTTCGCTTGTAGAGTCAATTTTCAACTTGAAAAAAGTGCCTTATGATATAGGCCCAGCTGCAGAAATGCTCATTGAAGGAATTCTTTCGCACAAAGACCAAAGTGACCCAGCTGTTTCTGATTTGCTTCAAATAATGTCTTCTATTGAAGAAGAAAAACGCAAAGAAAAAGCTGCTCAGAAAAGAGAAGAAGTCCTTAAGCAGTTCCAAATGCCAGACCTTTCCCAGTTTAATGTCCTGGAAGAGGAACTAGGGCTTGCTTGTGTTATTTGCAAAGAGGGTTACACTTTGCGTCCAGACGACCTGCTAGGGTTTTACATATACGTTAGTGCTGCAAATGTGCTTGCTACCATTGACACTCCTGATTCCGACGCTGACTACATCACTGCTATGAATTTAGTTACTCACTTCAACCCTATTCATTTAAGTTGCCACAAAGAAGCAGCCAAAGCTGAAAAAAACATGAAAAGGCCCAAAGGAGAGTGGGAAGGTGCAAGCATTAGGAACCAACATACAAGGTGCAACAACTGGTTCCCCATTTGGGGGCCTCAAATTCCGCGCCATGACTACGAATCAGCCGTGCAGAAAATGTTTGCTCCATACCCAATGCTGACAAACAGATACTTACTGAATGAATGCCACGATATCCGAATTCAGTTGCACAGGTTCAGTTATGAAGAATCCTTTAGCAAAGAGTCCAAAGGAGGAGGTCCTGAACATAACTTGCAAGCTTTGCCTTACATGCTTCAGCTTTGCTGGTTTTTGATGGAAACAGAAGAACTCAACTACCAACACACCAAGGAAGTTATGAGCAACTACATGGGTACAGACCAACTTGAAAGAGACCAGTTATTTTACTTGATGACTTTGTGCTTCCTGAACTTTACCAAACAAGAGTGGCAACTCAACAAACTCCTTCTTTTCCAAAAAGCCACTAAAGTTGCTAAGAAAAACCTAAAAACCCCCTCCAAGCTGCTTTATGTCTCTCAAAACCAGAAACCTAATCCAAACTCCCTCCAAACACTGGCTAACATCAGGCCTTTTTTGGTTTGCATCAAACTAATCGACCTGCACTTCTCAGTGTTGTTTATGGACACCCAAGAGCCCTTCCAAAGCAACGCTAAGGACTACCTGCAGTCAGCTGACCCTTCAATTCAAGACAGAAGTTTAGCTATCTACGAAGAGTACAAGAGATTCTTGAGTTTGGACTCTCTAGAAGCTTGCTTGAGTTCACTCTCTCTTCTAGAAGACGTTCTTCAAACCCACGACTCGCTGGCCCAGTGCATAACTTAATAATACGCCCCTTTTAATTCACCATAATTGTAATGAACAACATATCCATAGTCCCCATGAACTCCTTTTCAAGTTCAGAGGGAGAAAAGGTCTTCAAGAAAGTAAGCGTGGAGAACTCCAGACATACAAAAGCAGAACAACCCATTACAACTTCCCCAAGAGAAAAAACTAACCAAGAAAAACCACACCCTAAATTCAAGGAAAGGGTGGCCAACTTTTTGGACTCCTCCCAAGTCACTATTTTCATGACTGTCGTTACTGTTTATGCTTTGTTTGGAGACGACATTAGGCTTGCAGCGTTTTCTAAGCCAGCTGACAATGTGTTTAACGGCTTGACACTGGCCAGTTTGGTTTTGTTTAGTGCTGAGTTGATCCTTTCATGCTGGGCAAAACCTGGTTTTCTTTGGTCGTTTTATTTCTGGCTGGACTTTTTGTCAACAATTTCGCTTATACCCGACATAAGTTGGATTTGGTACCCAATGATTGGTTTGGACCAAGAAAGCTCAGACACCTCGAATGCTACGCAAATCCAAAACGCAGGCAAACTCTCCAGAGCTGGTGCAAGGACTTCTAGAATAATCAGGGTGATTAGGCTGATCCGTCTGATTAGAATAGTGAAGCTTTACAAAAATGCCCAACAAGCACTTAAAGAAAGAGAAGACTATGAAGAAGCCGAAGAGGACCTTAACGAGATTCCTCAAGAATCTCAGGTAGGCAAGAAACTTTCTGACTTAACTACCAAAAGGGTCATACTTTTGATCCTCCTAATGCTTATATCTTTGCCTTTGATGGAAGTAGAGTTCTACGCCAACCCCCAAACGAGTTGGGACTTTGGACTAAGCAAACTGATGGATTTCTCTGACACCGAGTCTTTTAACCTGATTTTAGACGAGTACAAAGAATACCATCTGGACCAAATACGCCCTATAGTATACTTGTCTATCGAAACTAGCAGTCTCAACTACTCCTGGGAAGGCGAAATCAGTCCTGATGACTTGAGAATTAATGAAAGTCACTATGCCTACGAAACAGATGCCCTTGCTGTGTTTGACCTGAGACAAGAAATTCAATTAGGTGCTATTTTGAACCTGTGCAAAACCATTTTTATCTGTATAGTGCTTACTATGGGGGCATTGTACTTCACTAAAGACGCCAATGAGTTAGTTATTCATCCCATCGAGAAGATGATAGACAAAGTGAAGTCTATTTCAAAAAATCCCTTGAATGCCTCCAAACCAACCATGCCTACTATTTATGACATCCAGAGTGAGTCAACTGGGTGTTGTGGAATGTGCAAAGGCAAAAAAGGAGACTCAGCGGACTATGAAACAGAACTACTAGAAAACACTATAGTGAAAATAGGAGTGCTTTTGGCCTTAGGGTTCGGAGAAGCAGGTTCAGGCATCATAGCTACTAACATGCAGAAGGACGGAGACGTTGACTTGATGCTTGGCGGTGACAAGTGTGTTGCTATTTTTGGGTTCTGTGACATAAGGAACTTCACTGACACCACAGAGGAACTTTTGGAAGACGTGATGGTTTTTGTGAACGAAATCGCTAAAGTAGTCCACGGAACAGTAGACAAGTACCAAGGCTCAGCCAACAAAAACATTGGAGACGCTTTTCTTTTAGTTTGGAAGTTCGAAAAAGAAGACTTTTTCCTGGAGGGAGACGAGATTATGGCTTCAGAGCATTCTTCAAAAGCCAAGTACATGCCTGACCTAGCTCTTTTGGCTTTTTTGAAGATAATTGCTAAGATCAACCAAGACCCTACTTTACTTAAGTACAGAAACAACCAAAAACTCAACAGAAGGATTCCTAACTACCAAGTCAAAATGGGCTTTGGTCTACACATAGGTTGGGCTATTGAAGGAGCAATAGGAAGCGAGTACAAGATTGACGCTAGTTACTTGTCTCCGCACGTCAACTTGGCTTCTCGTTTGGAAGCAGCAACTAAACAGTACGGAGTTCCTTTGCTTATAAGTGGAGAGTTTGTTAGTTACTTGTCAAAAGAAGTGAAGGACTACTGCAGGCATGTTGACACTGTTACTGTTAAAGGAACTACTAAGCCTATGCAGCTCTTCACCTCAGACGTGGACTTTTCGCTGCTAAAGCCCTCTAAGCCTAAGTCCTTAGACAAACAAAGCTCGAACGCAACTAGAAGACGCATCAAAAAAGAAATAGAGTCGCACTGCTTAAAGCCAATTGACTTATACAAGAAGAGTTCTAGTCTTAACGAAATGAGGTCAGAGCTAACTCAGGAGTTTCTGGAAGAATTCAGTCAGGCAGTCAACAACTACATCAGTGGGGATTGGTCTTCAGCAAAGCTGAAACTAGACAGGTGTTTAGAGATGAAACAAGGAGACGGGCCTTGTCTGAACTTGTTGAGTTTCATGGAGGAGTACAACTTCTCAGCTCCTTCTGACTGGGATGGATACCGCGTTCTCACTGAAAAATAACTTATTTAAGTAAGCAGTCTTTTAGAAGCCTTTCCCGCACGGAAAGGACAAAAGAAACAGAATACACTGGTTGAGGTGTTTTCCATTACCACGTTTTGTTCCGGCATAGATTTCATTTCAATGATTTTAGGCTTCATCATTGTGTAAAAGTCGTCAAAAGTAATGTCTGCGTCGCGTTGAATGATAGAATCAACGATTTCTTCCATGTAAGCAGGTGCACTGTGCTTAACTTTAGCTATTTCTCTTCTAGACACAATTCCATTTCTTGGGCCTAAATAGTCGAAGCAAGTTTTTAGCTGGTAAATGTCTTCTGAGTTTATGTAAGGAGGGTCCAGGTACTCCTCTATTGGAAAAGGCGCTGGCTCTTGTGTGCAGCTGCAGCTTTGGACTTTGCCCATTTTATTACTCGTCGTTAATTAAACACTTAGCTTTTCATAAGTTTCAGGAACTCTTTGAAGTCAATGTCTACTTCTTCTAAAGCAGAGAAGCTTGGATTGCTTGCTAAGCTCCCAAGTAGGTTTTCTGTGGTAATGAAGCCTGAGTTGTCTAGGTCAAAGTGGTCGAAAGTAATTTTTAAGTTTTCTTTTGATAACAGAACACTTTCGTCCATGAAGTTAGCAACAAACTCTGTGAATTCAACTTTTCCAGACTGGTTGAAGTCTATTTCCTTCATTACTTCGTTTATGTCAACTGTTTCGTTAAAAGCTAGTTGCAGTTCTTCACTGCTGATAACTCCTTGGCAAGTCAAAGATTCAAACATCCTTTTTACTTGAGTTAAGTCCTCAATTAGTCGGGCAGCAATAAAAGTTTTAAACAGCTTTTTAACGCTTTTTTCTGCCTTAAAAGTAAGTCTAACTGGAGGTGGTCTATGCTCTAAAAACCAAGGGTGCTGCAAAGCTTCCAAGGGTGAAATTCTTTCCTGGGGGTCGAGTGTTAGCATTTTTTGAATCAGGTCCTTGGCTTCTGCAGAAACCTCTTTCCAGTCTTGCGAGGGAAAGCTATACTCTCCAGAATTTATTTTTGAAAGTATTTCTTGATCGTCGTTTCCCCTGAAAGGAGGGTACCCACACAGCAGAATGTACATGTTCACCCCCGCACTCCAAACATCGCACTTTTTAGTGTAAAACTTGCTAAGCATTTCTGGCGCAATGTAGTAAGAAGAACCTACTTTTTCGTTAAAGGTGTTTGAGCGCTCTGCAAACCTAAAGTCCAGTAGTTTCAGGTCGGTGTTCAGGGGGTCTTTAGACACTATGAAGTTTTCTGGCTTTATGTCTCTATGTGCTATGTTGTTGTTGTGCAGGTAAAGAATTATCGAAAGTATTTGCCTCATGTACTGGAGTGCTGTTTCTTCTGAAAAGAACTCGTTCTGTATTATCTTTTCAAATAGTTCAGAACCTTCAAGCTTCTCGCAAACCATGTAGATGTTGTTGGGGTCTTCGTAAACTTCGTGGAGCTTCAGCAAGTTAGGGTGATCCAGTGACTTTAAAATGCTTAACTCATTAGTTATTCCTGTCTTTTCTAAGTTGCTGTGAAGGGACTTTTTGTGAATAGTTTTAACACTGTAGTGCCTAGAAGTGGTTCTTTGCTTTATTTTGCGAATAGAGTATTTGAAGCCCTCAAAAATCTTGTTCCCGACTTTGTATTTAGTGCGCAAGTTACCTTGTTTTTCTAAAATAAAATCTGAAGGTAAAATTTTAAAATCCATATAACTTTTAATAAAATCCATAGTTTAGGGTTCAAAAAATGACTAGTTAGCAAGCTAACTCCCCTTTGAATTTCTGATCAGAATCCCAATACTTCAAACTCGTCTAAATTCCAAAGTTAGTTTCCAAGAATCACCCTTTAAGTTCTAGCAGTTCTCCTTTGATTCGTACTGCTTTTCCTTAAATAATTTAATTCAATTTAATAGTTAAACTTTGCTAAAAGAATGCTATAGTTTGACCAAGTACTTCTCCCAAAAGGCATTAGTCAAAAATATTCTAGTATTCTCAAAACATTCTCTGGCGATTGGCCACATTTTATTCAGATAAGAGTGGATATAATAAAATGGAAAACGCTACTAAAGTCTGTGTTACAGGGGCAGCCGGCCAAATAGGCTACTCTATACTGCCAATGATAGCTTCAGGACACCTGCTAGGGCCCGAGTCTAAGGTGGCTCTTCGTCTTTTAGACATTCCCCCAATGGAGGAGGCGCTGAAGGGAGTAGCCATGGAACTCATGGACTGTGCATATAGCCTCCTTTCTGAAGTTAAGTACAGCAGTGATGCCCGAGAAATGTTTTCAGACTGCGACGTGATCATCTTTGTAGGTGGCTTCCCAAGAAAGGCAGGAATGGAGAGGAAGGAGCTTCTCCAAAGAAACATGAACATCTTCAAGGAACAAGGAAACATTCTCAACGAAGTAGGCAAGTCATCTACTCTGTGCTTTGTAGTGGCCAACCCTGCGAACACTAACTGCCTCGTGCTGTCCCAGAACGCCCCAAACATTCCCAAAAAGAACTTTGCTGCTATGACTCGCTTAGACCACAACAGAGCACTTGCTCAGGTTGCTATGAAAGCTGGAACTCAGACAGAGAACGTTAAGAATGTTATTATCTGGGGAAACCACTCTGCAACCCAGTACCCTGACGTCAATCACGGCACTGTAAACGGGACTCCAATTAGAACTGCAATAAGTGACCAGGAGTGGCTAAACGGAGCTTTCATTACTACTGTACAAAAAAGAGGAGCGGCTATTATTGAAGCAAGGAAACTTTCTAGCGCAATGTCAGCCGCTAAAGCTGCAGTGGATGCTGTGAGAAACTGGATTCAAGGAACACCTGAAGGAGAGTGGACCTCTATGTCTGTGATCAGTGACGGGTCTTATGGAATAGAAGAAGGCCTGTGCTACTCCTTCCCTGTGAGGTGCTGCAACAAGGAATGGGCTATTGTGCAAGGCTTGGAAATCGAGGAGTTTTCTAGAGAGAAAATGGACATTACCAAGCAAGAACTTCTGGAAGAAAGAGAAGAAGCACTTAGTTCATAAGTAACTATTCATACAAAGTCTTATAATTAATGCATAACTTTAAAAGGCAACTGTATTACATTAAGCCAACAACCAATAACTTTTCTGAAAAAGACTACCAAAACCTTTACAAAGACCTTGTTGACCACTTGGACATACTTGAATCCGACTCTAGTCCTATGAGGATCACAAACTTCCGCACCAAGTCCATAAACCCCCAGCCTAGGTACAAGTACGGTATTGACATATCCCAGTACAAGGAAGCTTCCTTTTTTTCTTCAGACACAACTAGGAGGAAGCGAAGACTTCCTAAAACTCGTGCTAAGAAAAACAGGACTATTACTCAAAACGAACTTATGCCTCCGTTAGTTATTTCTAACAATTTTAGAAAGTCTCCTAAAAAAGAATTCCCTTCCAACGAAAAAAATTTGCTTAAAATAAAAGGAAGGTCGTGCACGCCCTCGGTAACTTCAAGAACAACTCCAGCCCCAAGTAGTGCTTTCCCCACTGCGGGTTCTTTTGAATCTGATTCCAGAAACCTGCGCGAAATTGTTTTGAAAAAGCACAAAAAAACTGTGTTTACAACTGTGGACATGCAGTTTCTTCCTCGATACTACAAGTTGAGTCAAAATAATTATATTTAACTCAACTCTTAATTAAACTTAAGATTCGTTTAGTTGCTTAACAAACTTAGCTATCTCTTGCCTAATAACAGGAGTAGCATGGACTTGGACTAATTGTTTTATGCGATCTTGACCAGGGCCTTCGGAAGTTAGTGAGTACTCTACTTCATAGTCTGGTTCGCTTAAAGGACATATGTCAGGCAGATGGGCTTTTCCTGTGCAACTCGCAATTTCGCCTGAACTGCTCATGAGTTTGCCTTCCCAATCCAGCCAAGCTTCGTAACTGTAAGTCACTATTTTTTTGCCTTTGCGGATACTGATAGAACTGTCTCCTTGCAGCTCGACTTGGGTGACTTTGGCTTCTCCTGAAGGGATTTCCACTTTGATTTCTTCAAGCAGTTCTTTTAGTCGCCCATTTGCCCAGTTCACGCTTTTTTCTTCCCAAAAATAAGAGTTGTAGTTCCACACCGATCCAGTGGCCTCAGGAGCTTGTCTCTTCTTTGCCTCTTCTTCGTTGCTTGCCTGCAAAAGTTTTTGTTGTGACTCAAAGTTCTTCTGAATAGCTTCTTCGCGGCGTTTGTTTTCTTCTTCGCGCTTTTTTTTGTCCTCCTCAAACTGCTTTACGTCCGAGACATGCTGTTTAAAGTCGTTGTAAAATTGTTGTAAAGCTTTAGAAATGTGTTTCTTGGCGTGCCTAGATAGCAGAGTGCGGACTTGTGTAGTTGAATCAGAAGAGGTGGTAACCTTGATTTCTAGCTCGGGGTCGTCAATGTCTTCTTGGTTGAACTCTTGAATCTTAACACTGGTATCCAGCTCCTCAGAGTCCTTTGTAGCTTTTAAATTGAGCTCTACTTCAAACTCAAACAACAGAATAGACTTGCCTTTGCGGATGTTCACAGAGGCTTCGCCCGTGATTTTAGTAATTTCTTTAACAGTGAAGGTCCACTCTGACTCTGTGAAGGAAAGAGATGTGAGGATACTTGGAAGGTGTTCGTGGGCCCACTTGTTGTAGTTCTTTTCTTCCCAGTGCCAAGAATTGGCATTCCACACCGATCCCGCTCCTTGCATTTATAAATAGGAATTTTCTAGATGTTAAATTATTAAGCACTTTTTTTGTTTTTTGAGTTTGGAAGTCGCACAGGTTCTGGAAAAACAGGAAAAAGAATTTGAGTGCAGTTCCGAAATCCACAGTCTCCTTTCGTCGTACCTGATTGAAGGAAACCCTGCTGTTTGCAAAAGCAACTTTTTGTTGGTTTTTTCAATTTCTTTCTTGAGGCTGCTTAGCTTGCTTGACACTTGCTGTATTCTTTGGCATATAAGTTGCCCTTTAGGCACAGTGTCTTCAAAGTAGCAAGCAAACACAAGTTTAGGAATGTCTGCTAACTGGCAGTTTTCAATGTCCATCAGGAGTTGTCTTTGAGGCACTTCAACTTCAAAAGAGTTGTCGATGTTAATAGGGGTTTGTGGAGAAGTGTTGGGTTGAGTTAAGTACTGGAAAACGTCTATTTTGCAAGAAGCCACTGGGAACTTAGGAGGCTTCATAGGTTTTGAAGTGTGTTCATTGAGAACTACTATAAGGTGTTTGTCTTTGGTTTTGGGTTGACTGTTTAGTTCTTACAGTTTGAAGAGTTTGTTCCACTCAGCACTGTTTCCTTGGATGTCAGAGACCCCAGTTTCAAAGCAACAGTCACCTAAACGAATAGAAACTGAGTAGCCTTCAAAGCCTTCTTCGAAAGCGCGTTGCAAGTCAGTTATTTCAGCTTGTTCTATTTTGAGGTAGAAGTTTGTTTGGAGACTTTCTTCTAAAGCTTTGTAAATATCCAGAAATGCTTGGTTGGGATGAGTCACCAATGCGTCGAACTCAGGCCTGCGAATTTCAGGGTAAATTAGACTAAGGCCTTTGTACACGTCAATGGCGTTGTCGAGGAGTTTTTTCTGAATATGCATTACTTGCAAAGGGGCTTCCTTTAGGAGTCTTAGGTACCTTTGGTGCTTTTCTACAATAGAGCTGCTGTACGCCAGCAGAAACTTGTCTCTGAGTAAGTCTTACAGGGACTTAGTGCCTAAAGGAGTGCTTTCCACCTTTTCCCAAATTCTTTTGATTTCCGGAAGAGCCCTTTGGCAGTCTTTTTTGTAAAACCAAACTGTTACGTCTGAAAAAGCTACTTTTGTGTCTTTGATGTTAGTTTCCTCTTCAGTTTTAAGTGCTTCTATGTATTCTTTTTTGAGTTCTTCGTAAACTTTTTGAGACAAGTTAGAGTCTTCCATAGTTAATTAGTTATTACTGCTGCTCTTCGGCATACATCATCTCCTTATAAACTTGAGTTAAACTTGGAAGTCTGAAAATTTTTCTGGACTTTTTATGACCAGAATCAATAAAAGAACAAAGCTTTTGGTTTCCGTGCATGTAAGTTTTTGAGGAAAGTTTTCGACTTACGAAAATTTCTTTGTCGAATCCATCTTCTCTGAAATACCTCCTTCTAAGGAATCCAATATAGGGTGCTAAGCCTCTAATGCTTGTCTTGCTGAGGTGCCAAATCCAGAATCCTAAAAAGCATAAGTTAGCAATGCAAATCATCAAAAAGAAAAAGAACTCGCTGTATTTCTCTAAATCACCTGAAAGGAAGAACAAGCCGCTGTAGATAGTAATCGTGGAAGTTGAAATAGCAAATGTTTCCATCAAATTTAAATGAAAAACTTGAAAAGGCCAGAATCGAACTTGAACGTATAAAGAGCAAATAAGAACTGATAAGCATAGAATTGCTTGTATTCTTATTGAAATAGTACTAAAAAACACAGCTAAGCTCGTAATAAAAACTTTTCTGTAAAGAATGATGAATTCCCAGTAAAACTGAGTTCTGTTGTATCCGTTTACTAAAAAGCCGAACTTAATTTTGTTTGCCTGTTTTTCTAGTGATTTTTTGCGTCTAATTACCAAAACTAAAAAAACAGCTGGGAGCAAAATGCTCCATAAAATTATACTTGGAAGTGCAACTCCGAATGCATAGAAGTAGTGTTTCTCACTCCAGCATTCTAAATCTAAGTTTTCATTAAGCCAGTATTCACTTGTTCCTTCTATTTCAGTACATGCAAATAGGGAAAACATTGCTTTCGTTATAAAAGGATGCACCAGTAGGAATAGTATCAAAATAGTAGCAAAAAGTTCGTTTCTTAATACTGACTTGTTCTTTTTAACTGCTGAAACTATCCCCCAAAAAGCAGCAGCAATAACTGCTATAATAATAGGTGCTAAGGACATAATAATGGCCTTCAAAAACACTGCTTCTTTATGGAAGTCGTAATCTTTAGTTTCTAGAAAACATTCCAAAGAAAAAATCTGCTCTATGACATTGCTTGCAGCCTTTTGAATTTTGAAAAGCTCAAATACTAGGTATGGCCATGATAAGTTGAACTGAGTTGTAAGGTATATCACTTGTAAATAATTCATAAAAATCTTAAAGTAAATTGAATACAAAGACTTAGGTTCATATGCAGACTTAATGGTCGATTTTATCAGCAAAAAGCTACCTAAGAGTATAACTGCTACTAAAAGTAAAAGCACCAAAAAGTTTTCACCCTGATTTGGACATTCACGGCAAGACCCATCAAAAGACTTAGAATAGGTAATGTTGCAAGAGTGGCATAAATTTCCTCTATAGCCCTCTTCGCAAATTCCAGTGTAACTTTGCTTGTCAATGGACCCCAGGCAGGCTCCATCAATGGGGCATTTATAGAATACGTCAGTTAAAGTAGAGTATCTCCAATAGCCTTTTCGGGGGTACATTTTCCATGAACCTTCACAGATTGCTCCATTTGGACATTCAGTGCATTTTTGGGAAGGATCTAAGCTATAACTTCCGTTTTTGCATTCAATACAACTTACTGATTCTTTATATTCACCCATTTTACAGTATCTCATGTGAACTGAAAGTGTAATACTGGAGCTGTAATTGCTTCTTGTTTCTGGAATTTGGTCGCATTGAATGTTTATTTCCACAGTAGACCCGGGGGTGGCTGAGATTGTTACTTTATCAAATGTAAACTTACCTTGATTTGATTGAACCTTAGTTTGTCCGGAAATAGAAACATCATTGTCAAGAGAAGTTAATGTTGCAATACTTGAAGTATCTAAAACAACAATATTGCCATAATGGTCAACCAGAGAAAAGGTAATAGACTCCTCAAGTTGCTTACCAGGAACTACTTCAATCGCGTGAGAATTCCCAGATTTTTTGGAAGTATTATTTGAAGCCTCAAATCTAATCCCAACTGGGTAAGAAGAAATACTTCTTCCATAAATAGCATTATTTTTTGTAAACTTGACTTCCTTTAGTTCAGGTTTGGTTTCTTGCCACTTAATTGCACCTCCTTCAGTTTTCGCTAAATTAGACCCAAAATAACTTTGCCTGATTTCCGACTCGCAAGTTTCTGATCCCTTGCAGCCAAGCTGAATAGCACCCCCGCTGGAGTTAGCCCAATTTTGACTAAAGTTACAAAAAGAAATCAAAAAGGGCATTGTATCAAAGTGCACAGCTCCCCCAAATCGTGCTGAGTTATTGTAGAAGTCTGATGAATCGAGCTTGCAGTAACTTAAGCTAGATCCAGGATTGTTTTCTAAGTAAATAGACCCACCTTTTTCTTCCGCAGTATTGTTTGAAAACAAAGAATTTGATATTTCAATGCTTCCGACATTTGAAGAGAATACTACGCCTCCATCTTTACCACTGCACAGTTCAAAACTGGAGTTAGAAACTTTTAGTGCTTCTTGATTCAGTAAGTACAAAGCAGATCCATTTGCATTTCTTACTAAGCAGTTCTGAATGATAAGAATCCCCTCATTTGAGTAGACCAACCCTCCAAATTTCGAGGCAGTTGCATATTCAATAGTAGTGTCAACTATACTAATATTAGCTCTGTTGAGGCCCCAAATCAGCCCTCCTGACTCAGCTTGAAATCCTTTGAAGTAAGAATTGTAAATCTCAACTTTACTAAGGTAAGCTCCCATCGCGCCTCCTTGCAAAGAAGATCTTCCCTCTTCAAATGCAGAATTATGTATTATAATTTCACTGTTTGTAGTTAAATACAAAAAGCTTCCAGTCTCAGCAGATTGATTCTTAAACTTTGAATCGAAAACATGCAAAGTTGATTCAAGAAGGCCTATGCCTGGTGACATCTTAGTTGCTTTATTTTTTGAGAAATTGCAGTAAGCAACACTCAAAAAAGCTCTTCGGAGATCAAGTGTGAAAGAGTTTTTTGAAAAGTTTTCAGTGAAGCTGGAATTACTTATTTCATTTTTCTGTAAAGAATCGGTAAGGACTAAAGCAGACCCTGAACCGTTGTTTTTGTTCTTAGTGAAGTTGCAATCAAATATTTTAAAGAACGAGTTTTGAGTAGAATAAACAACAGTTGAATCGTTTTCATAAAAAGAACAATTTTTAGCATGCAGTGAACTGCCGGATAAAACACTGATGCTGACGCCTTTATTCTGCTGAAAGTTTACGTTGCTTAGTTCAGCATTTCCTTGGTTTGACACTTCTATACCTTTGAGATTCCTCGAGAAGGCAGAATTAGATATTTTCAAGTAAGAATTAAAGAAGGAAAATAAGTAGGTGCTATCCTCAATAGTTATATTGCGGATTTCAATTGTTCCAACTTCATCCAAAGACTCGATTTTGAAAAGGTCTTTTTTGCAGATACAGTGTTTGAAACTTGAGTCTTCTAGAACTACCAAAGTAATTCCTGTAATATAGCCTCCTCTTATGGTGCAATATTCACCTGTGATGTTTCTTTGGTGCAGATTTTTTATTTTAACAGTTCCCATTAGATGGAAATCTTCAATAGGCCCCCCTTTGTGAGTATACAGATTCTCAAGAAAAACATCACTAATCACACTTTCGTTAAAAGACACAAAGGCCATACAGAGAAATGATCCAGCGTAAGAGTAAGAATCTTTTACGGTAACATTTTCCATATTGAAACTCAAAAGGTTATTGCTCAAGTCTTTAACTAGGTAAAAGCAACCACGACTAACTTGGGCATTGCATCCTATCATATAAGAGTTCTTGATTCTTAAATCTGAGGGACCGGCTTCGTATTGCAAATAATCTAGGAAAGCTCCGTCTCCACTTGTCGCACAATAAAAACAAGTTACGTTTTCGAATTTTGTGTTTTTTACTTTTAAAACTGTAAAAGAGCCGCTTATCGACCCAATTATCGTTTGAAATCCTACGTTTTGGACTGTAAGTGATTCTAGGTTATTTATGTAATTGATTGAGCCTAAGTGGTTAGTAATGTTTTTGGAAACGTAGTTCAGAATTTTAAAGTTTTTTGCTTTGTTAGAAGCATGGATTGAAGCACCCAAGTCTGATTCTACTTCTATAAAGGAAATATTTAAGTTCTCTATTGTGATATCGCTTAGTACATCTTCAAGATAAATCATAGAACTTTTCAAATCACTTCTGCATTGAATTCTTCCTATTTTGGTATTTTCTATGACAACTTCATAAAGATCAATCAAGTCAAAAACCTTTTGGCACGTTAATTCTGGAAGAGAACTAGAATCTATCTTCAGTGAATAATAAGAATCTGGATTAGAAATAAACCTGGATACAACCATTTCGTTTATGAGGTCTTTGGTGCCCTCTCCTGAGTTAGTAACTTCAACACTTGATAGGTGTACATTGCTCAGTGACTTAAGCCTGAAGAGGTCCTTTTTGAAGAAACAGTTAGTTGCCCTGAAAAAAGCTATCAGAACAAGGTTCTTAGGGACAATTCCAGTAGTTTGGTTATAACTGCATCCTTCCGCACTTTTAGATACTCCGTAGTCTGAATCAGAGCTGCTTTTCAAATAGAAGTCTTCAACACTAAGCATTGAATTTCCTCCTGAATAGCAGTTTTCTATCGAAACGTTGTAAATCAAAACGTTTTGCGCTATATTGTGCATTTGGTGACTCATCATGCTTTTAAACGAGTGCACATTCTTAATCTGGACATTTTTAAGAATTAAATGAGCTTGCTTAAACTGTTCAATAACTCCATTTCCATCAATTGTTAAGTTTTGGTATTCAATACTGCTAGAGTCTATATAGATGAGGTTAGTTGACAAGATAGTGTCAAATAAACACTCTTCAAACTTAATTTTACCAATGGAATTTTCGATTAGTATTAAGCTTGAATCTATTGAAGAATCAGTAGGAGAAGTTACTGAGTTATAAGAAAACTCCACTTTCTGAGCCAGAAAGTTGTTTAAATGCTTTCCCAGAAAAAACCCTGAATTCTTGGCTGCTCTATCATATTCAAACCCATTGTTCAGCAAAGTTACCTTTCCGTAGTTGTAGGTGAAATTCCCAGAGTTAGAGTTTTTAGTCCCTTCTATTAAAATAACTGCAGCATTTTTAGGGGAATCAGCAGTCTTCACGTTGTAAAAAGTAACGTTTTTGAGTATGATTTCTTCCTCTCCTTTAGAGTATATAATAGCCTTGTACTCTTTTCTAAAGTTCTGAATCAATATGTTTTCGAGGATTAGCTTTTTCGAATTTTCAGAAGAAATGGCTACACTCTCAGAATTCAGGTCACAACTTTCCCCCCATGAACTATTTTTAGGGTTTCCTCTATCATCAAACACTTCACACTCTTCATAGTGCTTTTTTGGGCAATACTCACACGAACTATAATTGCATGGCTCCGCAACTAGCCCTATGCTTCCATCAACTACTAAGTTCCTCAACAATAGTTTCTTACTAAAAGTTGATAAAGTCATTTTGCTGTCAGAAAAGAGGATAGTAGCGGGCTCCAGTGGATTGTAACTTTCTATTTCTATGCTTAGGAAACCAGGATCTCTAAGTCTAGATAAAGGATTAGTTAAAGATGCTACAAGCTCGTTTTCAAGCTCTTTGTAAGTATTCTGCTCAAAGTAATGCTTTCCAGGCATCAAAATTATTTTGGTATATCTTTCCCATACTTTTGCGAAGGCATGTCCCAATGAATTGTAAGGATCGTACATAGTTCCGGTTCCATTTAATTGAGGATTTTCAGCTGCATTAACATAAATTTTAGCTGGGAAACTTGGGGTGCTATTTTGAAAATTGGCCACGCACAAGTTTTCAAAAGAACCAAAACCTAGGAAGGAGAAACCCGGAGGACACTTTTCATATAACAAACATATATCGTATACTTGGAATCCTGAACATTTCAGACACTTTCCAGAAACTTCACACCTTTCACATTGAGCTGGGCAGTCGATATACCCCATGCAGTATAGGCACTCTTTGGAAGCACACTGGTCTTTTACGTCCTGGCATCTTTTGTCTGAACTCAGTTCTATATGATTAGTGCATTCAGTACAAGTTTCTTTTCCTGGCAATTCATAAGCGTGTCTTTGGGTAAACTCTTTATGCCTATCCAGACTTTTAAAGTTCTTGTTTATGATGTAATTCAATATTTCCCTTTCAGTGTAGTAATTGCATTCTTTGCTCGAGTTCCTTCCCATATTGAACCTGCATTCAGGGACCATGCATTTCCATGGGTCACAAGAAGTTCCGTCATAATTAAGGTCCAAGGAAATGTCACAACCTGTAGCGCAAGATTTTAAGCAATCTTCCAAATCATAGTAGCAACTAGAAACTTGGCAAGCTTCATCGCACTGCCCATTGCCTAACATAGACTCTGTACAGCCTGGTGCACATTGACTTTCGCAGACCCAGTTTTTATAATTGCAAGAATGAGTGTTACATGGATCATTCTCAAGGCAAAAGGGTTGACCTAGAATTTCGGGGTAGCAACCCTCAGCACAAAAACATAGTTCAGGGTTTAAGTTACAATCTAGACCTGATTCTTCTTGGCTATTGGCTTTGGTGTTAGTTGATTCAGGAGCGCAGAAATTTTTATCGAAATTGCAATTTTGAGTATTGCATTCGGTCTTGCAAGTCCCTTTCTCAAAATCATCCTTAAAGCATCCTTCATTACACCAACCACAGTCGTTATAGTCGAAATTACATAAACTAGTGTTGCATTCATCTTCGCAGCTGCCATTGCCCAGCATGTGACTAAAGCACCCAGGAGAGCACTCTCCACAGTCACCAAAATCAAAAGAACACTCAGGAATATTGCATTCTGGGTCGCACGCAGAGTCTCCTAGTTTCTCTGGCTCACATACGCTGCTGCAATTTTCTCTACAGTCAGAGAATTTTAGCATGTCTTCTGAGTTTCTTATCTGGACTTTGGAGTCGTAATTGCAAAAAGGAGACATACAATTTCTATCGCAATAACTATCTCCAGCACTTGAGCATCCTAAACAATCGGAGTTTTCATACGATAAACTTAGGGATAACAAAGTAAAACTCAACAGAATTTTCATTTTATTGATTTTGATTCTTAATAAGCATAAGTATTCAGACTAGTTAATTCAACTTAAGTTCAAAACTGAATTGAATTTTATGTTATCGAGCCCTTAGGCCTTTTTAGAGTTACAGTGAGAGGAGTTTGCTTTGCGGGTCCTTTGTTTCGCTTGCATTTTCTCTTCTTCTGGGCACAGTTGTTTGGATTTTTGTGTTTGTTGTTTGTCTGGTGTCTGTTTTTGTGCTTCTGGCTGTTTTTGCTGTTTTGTGGCTTGTTTTTTTCGCTTCTTTCCCTTATTGCCCTTTTTACGCTGGGTGCCGCGCTTGTTGTTTTTTCCTGATTCCTTTTCCCTTCTGTTGACTTAAGTTCAAAACTAATAGAAATTTAAAGTATTTAAACCAGTTAATTCAACCTAGGGTTCCAGTAGAGGCCTAGGCGGCTTGAACTAACTCAAATAAATAAATAAAATTCAACCTAGGGCTGAAACTTACGCAACAAGTACGAAGGTAACACTATATCATGCTGAAAAGCAAGATCAAAAACAAGGCATAAAAAGTAAGTACAGAAGCAAGTGCAAAACACTAAAGAAGAGCCAACCAAAATCGTCGACTAATCATTCGATTTAGAGGCTTAAACGGCTTATACGAATTTAATAATAAATCTAAGACCACTAAAGGCCTAAGAGCTATACCTGATACGTGCAAACGCAATTCAGCAACAATCTATTAAGATGAATGAAATTCTCTGAATTTATATTTTAATGGGGTGCTGCAGTTCTAGGCATGAGCCTTTTATGCAAAGAAATTCATTGATTCCTTTGAATTTCTACGAACAAGAAACTTCTATTCAAAAAGTAGAGAAGTTACTTCCTTTTGCTGACAAAGACTCAGATTACCTCATTAAGCAAATAGTATCTAAAGGGAAGTCAGGGCAAAACAGTCCAATTAGACAAAGAAGAATGGCTATTAACCTAGGATTAGACCCTTCATCGTTTACAAGTCAGGATTCCAATACCTCAAAAGCTCTAAGCTTGCTAAAAAGCGAGAATCCAGAAACCCACTTTACAAACTTGAGCTTATTTGCCCTTTTAATAGGAAAGGGTACTGAGACTGAAAAAGCAAGGCTCTTGATCGAACTACTTAGTGACGAAGAAAGTGTACAGAAAGAAAGGTTCCTAGAAATCATAGAGGAAATGGTTATCATCAGCAGTTTTAAGATTCCCCAAATGGCAGTAATCTACGAAGAAATCTCCCAAGAAGAGTTTGAAGAGTACACTAGTCCCATGGTTGCTTATAGCGATAAACTCATTTACAAGTTCTGCTTGAATTTTTTTGGACCGAAAAAATCCCTAACGAAAGATGAGCTTTTGCAGAGTCTAGAAGACTCCTCCTTGCTTGGAAAACTATTTTCTCCCAAGAAAATTAGAAACGAAATAAAGAATAACTTAATTATGAGCTAATTGACATTTATTCCAAACCTAATTTCAAATTATTATTAACGTTAAGATGGAAGGATACACAGAAGTTTTCGTCTGGGGAGGAGACCACTTTGGACAACTAGGCCTAAGTGGAAAGCAGTCAGGAAAGACATACTGCGTCCCAAGGTTCTGCAGTTTTAATATACTGATCAAAAAAGTAGCTTGCGGAGAAGAACACTCAGCATTCATTGCAACTTCAGGGCACGTTTACAGCATGGGAAACAACTCGGAAGGAAGACTAGGCTTAGGAAACAACTCTTTGAAGTCTTCGCCTTCCCCTTGCTTGGTAGAAGCACTCCACCCTTACAAGTGCGTGGACGTTGACTGTGGATGGGGACACACACTTGCACTGACTTCGGAGGGAGAAGTGTTTTCTTGGGGCGTAGGGGAGTACGGAGCTCTTGGAATAAGAAGCACAGAGTCCCAGTGGGAACCTGTAAGAGTTCTTTCTCGTGCTAAAGGAGTCCAGGTTGCATGTGGATCAAGACACAGCGTGATGGTTAGCTCAGACGGAAGGGCTTATGCTTGGGGAGCCGGTGAAGCTGGGCAACTAGGAAACGGAAGACGTGAAAGAGAACTGATTCCAACTGAAGTTGATATTAGAGAGAACGTTAGAAATGCAGCGGCTGGAATCTTTCACACTTTGCTGCTGACTAAGGGTGGTAAAGTGTTTAGCATGGGAGGGAACTCTTTTGGACAGTTAGGCACAGGAAACAAGAAGAGTTCGTGTGCGCCTGTAAGAGTTGAAGCTTTAGAAGGAATTTACATAGACAAAATAGCAAGTGGCCACCACAGTGCTGCAATCAGCGAGAGAGGAGACTTGTTCATTTGGGGAACAGGAGTGTTTGGGGAATACGTTTACCCTAGGAACATTAGTTCGTACTTCAAAGCAGGAGTCCAAGAAGTTGCAATAGGGGGTAACTTTGGGATAGCTGTAGATGCTTCGTTTACTATCTATGCTTGGGGAGCGAACAACAACGGAGAACTAGGAGTAGGTGACTACGAAATTAGGGATGTTCCTAACCCAGTGATCTCTTTAAAAGGAAAACAAGTTAGACAGATTTCTTGTGGAGGAAGCTTTGCAGTAGCTTTGGGGAACGACGTGTTTAACAAAAGAGCTGTGAGGTCACAGACTCCCACAAGGTCAGTCAACAAAACCCAACACTTAGAAGAAAGAAAGTCTTTTGACCACAGACGGAAAAAAGGAGCTTCAAGGGACTATAGCAGAGAAAGACCTACTCGGGACACCGACTTAATCACACACAAGTACGAAGAACTGGAACACAAGTACCAAGAAGAACACCATAGAAGAGTAAGGGCAGAGTCCAGACTCGACTACGACGTTGTGAAGGGCAAATACGAACAAGAAAACATCATAAGGCAACTTGAAGAGGAACTCCAAATGAAAAACTCAGAACTGCAGCACTTGCAAGAAAAGTTCAACGTAAACTTCAGTGAATTAACTAGTCTCGAAGAAAAACTTCACCTACGGAACAACGAAATCCAAACTCTAGAAGACAAACTGAACCTTAGAAACAGCGAAATCCAGAACTTGGAAGATAACCTGAACTGGAGAATAAGTGAAGCTCAAGACAAAGAAAGCAGAATGAAAACTACCAACAATGAAATTAACAGTCTGAAAGAAGAACTAAGAGAACTGAAGTACAGACTAAACCAGTCAAACGAAGAAATAGAAGACCTGAACTACAAGCTTGAGGAAGAAAGGGAATCTTACTCCAAGAACTACGAAGAAGCTAATAAAGAAATCAGGAACCTCAGTTACACCCTAGACCAAGAAAGATCCAACTCCAGAAAACAACTTGAAGAGTCTTCTAAAGAAATGGAAAGACTTAGAAACCAAGTCAGGGAAAACCATGCTAAGTCTCAAGACCTCAACTACAGCCTGCAGCAGTTTTCCTTAGAGATTGAGCACCTTAAGCAGTCCCTCGAAGACTCCAAAGGTATGAATTTTGAACTTTCTAAAGAAAACGAAACACTTAAAAAAGAACTCGAAGAAACACTGAGGGAGTCCGAAAAGCACTCAAGAGAGTCCAAAAGACTAAACGAAGAACTAAGAAGGCTGGAGTCTTCTTACAGTACCTTTAAGTCAAGTGCTAACACTGAAAAGTTAAAAGCAGACGAAGAAATTAAACTCCAAAAAGGGAAGCTCACTGACGAGATATACTACTACAAAAGCTTGCTTGAAGAAGAAAAACAAAAGTCCTGGAAACTCCAAGAAGAACTAGAACTAACCAAGCAAGACAACCACAGACTCCAAAATGAAGTTGGCAGAGTTACTGAAAACCTTAGAGTAACTGAAGACAACCTGTCCTACTCCAACAACGTAAACGAGTCTTTAAGCAGCGAAAACAAAAACCTTTCCTCAGAACTAAGAAGTGCCAACGGTACCATTGACCAACTTAAAGAAAAAATCAACTACTTCAATGGCGAAATTGAAAGACTCAATTCCTTACTCCAAGACTACAACGCTAAAAACGACTCCTCTTCTATGGACATAGCTGACCTTACCAAAGAAAACAACTACTTGAAACAAATCACAGACGACTTGCAGTACAAACTAGAAAAAGCCAACTACGAAGGTTCCCAGTACTCCTCTGAAACAGAGAACCTCAAACTCATGATAAAGGACTGGGAACAAAAGTACAATAACTTGCTAGAAGAAAATAGAGCCCTAGAGCACAAGTACTCAGAACTCGAAAACAAAAATGCAGACTTGTTCAACAACTTGCAAAGGGAACTCTCACAAAGAGCTAGGGAGTACAGAGATAGAACTATGAATATGCTCCACACTCCTAACAGACCCTCTGGACCCATTGGACAGTCTTCCCCTGGGTTAACAGCTAAACGCGAAGCTAGCAGAAGTGCCACACCTGACCCATATGCTAACTCAACAGCTTCTCGTCTTTTGAACGTACTTGAAAGCTCCTCTCCAGACAAAAGGTCGCCAGAAAAACGTNTTAACACGCAGTCAGACTTTATGACAGAACCAAGGATATCCGTTACACCTAAACATGGACCTATTCGCGACAGAATTGCTAATTTGCTCCAAAACAAATCTGCCATTGAAAACCGCATTCGGGAACTTGAAGCAAGCCCAGGAGCTTAATATAAATACTTGATAACTTAAAAATGGTAATTTGGTTATTGGGCTTGCTTATCTGGGGAACTTCAGGACTCCACTTTTACTTACAAGAGAAACACGAAAAGTGCTTTATGATAGACGTGCCTGGTGGAGCGGTGGTGCTAGGAATCTACAACTTGCTGGACCCCCCTTCAGAATCCCAACCCACTGAAGGCGTGATTATTAAAGTTTACGATACCAAAAAAAACATTATGCTAGAAAGGCTAGTTAGGGAGAAGGGAAAGTTTTCTTTCACGACTTCTGAAAGAGGACAGCACAGAGCTTGCATGATCCCAACTTCTTCTTCTTGGTTCAGCAACAAAAAGGTCCGCTTTGAACTTAGTCTGGAAAACACCCACGAAGAAGTTAGTCACGAGCACTTAGCCCAAAAAGAACACATAACTCACCTCCAGGAGATCGTGAACGGAGTTAACGACCGCTTAGGCGACATAGTTAAAATGCAGGAGTACTGCAGAGAAAAAGAAGCTGAGTTCAAGGACGAAAGTGAAGAAATCAACTCCAGAATTATGTACTTCACTATTTTCCAAACCCTGATAATTGCTGGTTCTGGGGCTTGGCAGATATGGAGTTTGAGGAATTTCTTTATTTCTAGGAAAATCTTAACCTAAATGATTAGTTATTCCTTTTTCTTTGAGTTTGGCACCTACGAATCGCAGTTCTTTGATAAAGTCTTCTTTGGCTTGCTTAGCCATTTTGCCGTACTGCTCTTTGATAGCACCTCTTCTCCGGCGATTATTCATGTATTTCCAGTTAGGTATGTTAGCAATGGCTTCTTTTCGTTTTTGAGTCTGGATAATTTGTTCTTCTGTGAGGTTTTTTTCTTTCTTTTCTTGAGGAGGAGCAGGGGGAGTGTTAGCTGCTTTGTACTCTTCTTCTAGTTGTTGCCAGTACTTCTCTCGGGTAAGTTCTCTTTCTCTAAGTACAGTCAAAATTCTAGCCATAGACTGGTTGACTTTCTTTTTCCTGTCTTGAGGACCTGCTGGGTTCTTGTTTTGGCGTCTCAGTTGCGCGTCCGAAAGCAGTACGTTTCGCTCTTTGAGGAGCACGTACCACAGTTTGTGGAGGTCTTCGTCAGACTTAAGACGCAGTAGTTGGGCTGGCCAGGCTTTGCCTGAAGTAACTTGCTGTTCTTTAAGTTCTTCAGCTGTTTCTGTGAAATCAGCTGCCCTTATGCCTCCTCCTATTAGTTTTTGGGCAAATCCTCTTAAGCCTCTGCAAACTAGCATATTTTTAAAACTGGTTTAAGTATTTTTTAATTTGGTTAAACTTGGCATTGAGTGACTCCTTTGTTTTGCTGATGTACTCTGAAGAGTCAGCAGGACTAGACTCAACTGACAAGGAAATGTTTTTTGACTGAAGAGACTTGATTTTGTTCAGAATTTTTTCTTTGCGTTTTCTGCTGGACATTTCGGCCCTTTCAAGGTTTTCGAGTTGGTTGTTTTTTTTTATTTGCCTTTTTTCTTTAGAAATAGTTTTTTCTATTTCTTTCTGTCTTTTTCTTGAGGATAGTTTTTCTTTAACCATCATTTCTTTTTCTCTCAATTGCCTTTCTCTTGCCAAGTGTTCTTTTTTCTGCATTTTAAGTGCTTTTAGGTGTTTTTCTTGTTTGGTTAAGTTGTTTTTGCTTGTTTTTTGGATGCTTTTTTCTAGGTAGTCTTTGCGTAGTTTTTCGTGGTGTTTGTGTTCTTCGTGTAGGTTTTTGATTTTCTTCATAGTTTGGTCTTCTTCTGACCTTTTAACTTTAATGATTCTGGAAGCTTGCATTGAGGCGTCCATAGAAATATCGTTAAGGAACTTTTGAGCTCTTTCAGTGCCTTCGTTTAGTTTTTGGTAGATTTCATCAAGTCTTTCTTCAGTGTCGTCGTGCTCTTCTAAGATCACTTTTTTTTCGTGACTCATGGTGCTATAGCTCTTTTCTTGCCTTGAAAGGTCTCTTGGAAGGTCTGTTAGTTCTTTACTTTTGTTTTCTTGGAACTGTTTTCTGATTTCGCGTCTTTCTTTCCTTTCGATTTCTTGGTACTTCTTTAAAAGCAGTTCGTTCCTTTTAACTTCTCTTTCTTGAAATGCTTTTTGTCTTTTCTCGGCTTCGAGTTTCTTCACCTTAAGGGCTTCTAGGCTCTTCTTTTCTTTGTCTCTGATTTTTTCAATTTTGAATTTCAAATCGCTCATGAATTGGTTGGCTGCGTTGTTGTAAGCTATGGCTCTGCGTTTGGCGTTTTCTTTCCTTTTCGAGTAAGCTGAAAAAGAAGTCTTCTTCACGTAGGGAGAGTCTAAATCTCTCTGGTCTACTGAGTTGCTTCTGCGTATGCGTGAAACTTCAGGTTCTGGTTCTTTTGGGTCAGTTTGGAGTTTCTTTTTTTTAAGTTGTTTGATGACTTGCACGAGTTTTTTGTTTCTGCGTTGTTCAAAGTTACTGAACCGCATGTCTCTTACTTGGTCCAGCACTTCTTTTCCTCCGAACTCTTCCTTGGACTTTGGAGCTAGTTCGCTGATTTTTATACTTAACTCGTTGCAAACTTCATTTAAAGTAGTTACTATTTGCTTGTTCCCAAAATAGACAAGCAAGTTTAGGTACTTGCCCCCTAAGTTCCTTGCTGTCTCTTTTAGAGAGTTCAGTATTTCTAAGCTGAGTCCTTTCTTCATTTAACAGTAATTAAATATTCTTATAAACAATGAATGATTTATTGAAGTACTCGGTTGATGCTGCCGAGCTGTTGCTTGTCTGGTGCGTCCCTATTCACAAAACAATCAAGCAACCTAAAAGCTACCTATACTACTGGCTAACTATACTTTTCTTGTACTTTTGTGAACTTTACCTGGACTATGCCTGCTTCCAAACTTTAACTTACCGATTGGTAAAGCTGCTAGGAATAGTGCTGGTTTTATCAAACTACCCCAAAAGCTTGATTTTGAACTTGTTAAAAAAGTCCCAAATGATTTCGCTCTTCCAAAGAACTTTAATAAAGCTGAACTCCNAAGACTCTTTTTCTGTGCACGCAGAACTGCTTAAAGACCACACTCCACTTGAAAAACTCCAGCAAGAGTTCCACGACTGGGCCACTGCTCCTGAAACAGTAGCTAGTCTAACAGCTTCCCACATCGGAATGAAGTTTTCTGAACACAAAGTCAAGAATCCTCAAGAAGTATTTTCTGTTTTGCCAGACCTAGTTGAGCTTGTGCAGTCTGTCCAAGTTCACTACAGAGACAATGCGCTGCTTGCACTTTACTTTTCGGCAGAAACACTGCCTGAGGTTGCTTCAAGTCTATTCACAACTCATGGGTTTGGCTTTTTAGACAAATGCTTAACTGACAACAGAAACATAGTAAAGTCCACAGCAGTTAAACTTTGCAGTTCAATGTACAAAGACAATTTTGACGCCAAACAGCAGTTTTTAAGCTACAAAAAAGTCTTCTGCGACTTAATCAGCTGCAAAGACATTATGATTGTTCCAGAAGCCATAGAGAACTTAGTTAAGTTGTTTTACATACAGAAATATGAGTCGCTTTTCCTGCCTTTCGTAGTTGCTATGCAGCAAGACCTTACAAAAGCCCTTAAGTCAGCCCGAAAGAACTTTGGAAAACACTCTGAAGTAAAAGACCACCTTGAAACTCTAGGAGACATTCTTAAGCAAGTTAATTAGACTACCCACTCATAGCTGATTTGTTTAGGTTGATTTTGCTAGCACTAGCACTTCTCCCAGTGTACTGCTTTAATTTATCTTGTGCAGCTTTGGACTCGGGGGCACTTCTGAGTGCTTGTAAAGCTTCTTTGAGTTTGCACTTTTCAATGGCTTCGAGTTGTCTTTTGTCTCGTTTGAGGTTGACCAAAGCTTCTTTTTCTTCTTTCAAAGCCTGGACTCTTTTAGCGTCATAAACTTGTTTTTCGAGTATTTTGTTGCGTTTGTAATTCCTGGTTATTACTTACAAGAAAGTTTTGTTTTTTTTTGATAGCTGACTGGACATACTCGCCTTTGAGTTTGGAAAATTCTTGCTTGAGTTCTGCTTCTTTGCGTTGGTTTTCTTGTTTTATGTGGAGGACTTTGTCGATGGCTTTTATTTTGGTTTCGATGGCTTTGATTTTTTTCTTTTGGTTGCATTCTTTTTCCCTGAGTTTTTGTTGAACTAAGTTTTTTCTTTCTTCTTGTTTTTGTTTTTGGGATTCTTTTTCCTTTTCTTGTTTTTGCAAGTAAGAGTTCCTTCTTTTCTCTACTTTGTTGAACTTCTCAATTATTTTGGAAGCACGTTCGTAGTCAGGGGTTTCGTCTTCTTTTTTGAAGAAGGAGCTTGCTTTGCTTTGGAGTCGCGAAGCCTTGTTCTTCTTGCTTTGCATGTTGTTTTCGTGGGCTTGTTTGGACTTTTGGAGTTTTTCTTCTATGTGGGCTAGTTTCATTTGTAACTCTGCTTCGAGTTGTTGTTCTCTCACAGCCCTGAAGTTAAAGGCTTCTTTATGCCTATCTTTGGGGGTTTGTTCTTGGGACTTGGTGGTGTGTCTTTTGTTAGACAAAAATCTTTTTTGAGGACTTGGAGTGACTGAAGTTTTTTGGAGCCTCCTCATCATAGCAACTTCATCTTTCCTTAGTTTTTCTAAGTTGGATTTTTGTTTGTCTTCTAGTTCTTTTAGTTTTTTCTTTTTGGCGTTTTCCATTTGTTGGAGCTTTTCTTTAGCTTTATTTCTTTTTGAGATCTTTTCTTCGATAGCTTTGTTCTGGGAGTCTTGACTCTCGATTTCGTTGATGGTTGTCACAAGCAGGTCTTTATGTTTTTGTTTGATTTTTTGTATGCTGGCTTCTGATTCCTCTTTAACTCTTATCCTCTCAGTGCTGTTTATTTGTGAAAAGTTTAGGTCTCTGGAGTTGAAGCGTGGTTTGCTTTCTTTGATGAAGGTTTTTATCTGTTCAATGTTGTTCATAAGATTTCTTCTGTGGAACTCAAACCTCAGTTGTTTCTTTTCATAACTGACTTCAGGGCCTCCAAACTCTTCTAGGTCTTTGAACTCTAGTTCTTCTGGCTGTAGGTCTAAAGCTTTCATTGCTTCTTTTACATCCTTTTTGTTCAAGTCTAAAGCGTATTTACCCATTTTGCAAATTATTTAAATGCTTACAGTTAAATCTTCTATTAATTATAAAAGAAAACGCTTGTCCACCAAAGTTTTCCGAGAAAGGTTCCTTTCCCCTAGTTTTTGTCTAGCATAAGTCACCAGTTTACTAAAGATGTAAGTCAAAAATGCAGCTAGTAAAGTGTTTTCAGTCGTCAAGTCAAACAGAGCAAACACCAACAAGTCCATGAGCAACACACTGAATTCACGGCCCATCAAAAAGATGCTTTCGAAGTTCATTGCTGGGTCTCTGTAGAAAAAAGGCGAACCTTCGAGTAAAGACATGTCAGTTGGAGGCATGTTCAAGAACCTCTGCAGAGGGTTTTTGTCGCAAATGTGTGACTTAGCGTCCATAATTACTGTAGAAATGTAGGTTTTGAACCTTTTGTTCAGTTCGTTCCTGACATTGAACAAACTGTCAAAGTCTATTTCTCTGGGCAAAGCTGGTTTTTGGAACCACATTTTAGAGGCTTGGCCTAGTTTTTTGTTAGTCACGTAGGCATTTACTTCTTCTTCCACAGGATTCGAACCTAAGTTGTCGTAAGTTTGCCTCATCTTCCAGGGCAAATACACTTCATAAGTCTGAAGTCCTGTTTGGTCCTCAGGCAAAATACCTCTAGGTCTAGCCCTTCCTGTTTCTTCTTGCAACAAAGCTTTCAGCAACTCGTCAATGCTTACGTCAGCAGCACCTGTAGGCGCCACTCCGTGGATATAGTACCCGTGCAAACTCTGGTCCAAAATAAAAACTGAAATGTTTGAAACTGAACACAAGTCTACAAAGTTCGCTGCTGGTGTTGGGAACCAAATGCTAAAGATTTTCTTAAGTACCACTTGGGTGTAGCCTATAATCAAAATCAAAAATGAAGTTAAAAAGAAACGCAAAACAGGGTTGCGTGGACTCGAAGTGTCTTCTTCTGATACTTCCAAGTTAGGCTGAGCAGTAGCTAGCTGTTCCCAACCTAGTCCAACCAAGAAAAACAACATAAACAGCAGTGTAAACTCTATGCTTACATAACGAGTAGACTGCAGCTCGTTAAGTTCGTTTGCCACAAAAAGAGTGCGCCAGGCGCTTACTGAAAACTTGTAGAAGTTATTTGGGTTGTGGCCTTCAATTTCGTCCATAACAGCTTTTACTTGGTCAGATCCGGGCTTCAAAATTCGGTTAGGAGTTTCCCAGTCAATAAAAAGTATGTCGATGTTTGACTGGCTGCGTATGATGTCAAACACCCAAAGCAGCTGAAAAGCAATAACTAGTCCCAAAACTACTTCGAAGGGGTAGTAGTTGGTTTGGTAAGTGTTGGTAGGAGGAATCAGAATGTAAACGTGGTACTGCATTTTGTAAAACACAAACCAGTAACCCGTCATAAAAAACAAGTACCAAAACAGCATAAATGCCCAAGTTCCCAAAAGCATGATTCCAGCTTTTCCTAAAATCCACAAAGTGTAGGTTTGGCTTGAGTAAGTTGAAGGGTTGTTTTTAGACCACACGTAAATTTTAGTAATCCAAATGAAAAAAGTCAAAATGTTAACTCCTATAAAGATTCCAGTGGCTGCTTGCCAGAACTCATCAGTGTCCATAGTGTACTCGCTCACAAAGTCTATGTTGTCCTCCGGGCCGTCTTCTTCAATGTAGGAAACTAGTCTTTGTCTGTAGTTAATCATCAGCAGAGGAATGTAGATCTTAGCGTCTTCGTCTGTCATCAACTCAACCCTTAGCTTAACACTCACTGGGTAAGAAAGAACTTTAGTTGCTTTTCCGTCTTCGTAAGCGTTGTTGCCTTCTTTTCCGCTTACGTTGTCGTAAATGTAAAAACGCCTAACAAGTTTCCAACTACTTTCTTGACTTCCTGTGTTAGGGTCTGCTCCAGAAGCGTCTCTAAAGTTCTCTATCAGCACTGGAACGTCTAGTAAAGTTCCGTCGGAGTCCTCCAAAAATAACTCGTAGAACTGAGTTTCTTCTGAAGTCACGTAAGGCTTCAAGTCTATAGAACAGTCATATAGCACGTTTGTCCCGAACTCTCTGTAGCGCTGGGCGTCTTCGGCTGAATGGGGGCACAGTATTAATTGGTCAGTAAAGCTTTCGTAGCCCAAAAACCTGCCGTCCAAACTAAACTTTGCCACGTAAAAGTTCAGTAAGTTTATTCTGTTTTCTCCGTTTTCGCCAAAAGTAGTTTGCATTTGCACTCGGTTTTGTTCAAGTACTTGGTCGCCATTTCTTTCATAATACAACCAAGGCATGCCTTGCTTCCAACCCTCATCAGTAACCTCTGGATTGGCAAGGGGTCTTGTTCTTGCAGTGTCTTTAAATAACCTGCAGACTGTGGACTCTTCGTTGTACAACTGAAGCACACAAAGGTTACCCAGAACCTGACACCCAACTATGTCTTGGTACGTGGAACAGTTCCTTGCTGCTTGTAGGTAGTAATAGTCGAAAGTTGCACTTGCTGACAAAGAGTAAGACCCTATACCGTCTTTGGACTCCATTGAGTAATAGTTTACAGTTCTAGCATTTTCTTCGGGAAACTGGCTTTCAATTTCAGTAATTTCATTGGGAAGAATGCAAGTGTTGCCTGACTGTCTGTAGTCAACTCCGCACTTGCACTTGTAGTTGTCATCAGGATCCCTAACCATTCCTGGGTGCGGGCAAGGCACACACTCATGGCTCCCGGGACCTAAAAAGTAACTTTCGTCAGTGCACGCAACACAAGCCTTAGTTTCTCTATAGCTGCCGTCCTCGTTGAACTCTTGAATGATTTCGTAACTAGAATAGTCACAAAGGCAGTCTTGGGTTTCAGAGTCGACTGTTCCAGGGCAAGACTGGCAAATGTAACTATCTGAAGAAGCAACACGAGGAGAGCAAGACTCGCACTCGAAAGAAGGAAGGTCCCTAGTGGCCTCAGTCTTGGCGGCACCAGGTGCACAGGTACAACCTAATCCGTCTTCTGTTGCTACTTGGTTGGAAGGGCAGGACTGGCAGGTAAGCAGCACAGAGTCAAAGTAAGTATCTACTTCTTGGGGAGTTTGAAGGCAATCAGGAGAAAGCTCGAAACCTAGAACTACTGAAGCCAGCAGAATTTGAATGACCCGCATATTTATAATCAGAATGAGTTACAAGGAATTCATGAGTGGCAGCTTAGATGCAGAAACCAGGATGTACAAGACTATGGATATGTGTGACCAAATGGTGAAGTCCTCAATGATCAGTTCTTCGAAGTTTGAAGAAATGAGGAAAAACCTAGCCACTACTGCAGACACCATTAAAAACCTCAAACTAGAAAAAGACTCAGCGGAGAGAGCACTTAACTTTGCTTTTGCAGAGAAGAAAAAAGCTGTTTACCAACTCATAGAAGTGACAGCTGCTCTAGAGAAAATCAACAAAAAAAACAAGTCTTACAAAGACAAGATTCACTACCTAGAAAAAAGAAACCACGACTTAGAAAAAGAACTACGCAAACACACTGTAAAGAAAAGAGAACTTCAAATGAGTGACTTAAAAGTGCAGGACGTGAGTTGGAAGCAACTCGATGAACTAAGACAAGGACTAAGGGCAGACTACCAAACAAACGAAAACAAACAAGAACTAAGGTCTTATTCCTGGTACTTGGTTGAAAAGATGAGAGAAATTCCCTGGGTTTACCGAATGTTCAGGGACAGAGTTAGGTGTTCAAATCGATTTTTTGAACTTATTGAAAAGCAAGCATACTGCACAGCTTTTCTTTTAGTGATGCAGTTTTTAAGAGACCTGTTGGGGTGGATTGAAACTGCCTTTGGAAAAAGCCAAGCTTTCTGTGCAGATACTCCTACTAATGACTACGAATACTCTCCAGACAAAATTTCTATTTCCACCACCACCCAAACCCCAGACTCTGTGTCTAAAAACAACTTCGAGAACTTGATTAAAGAAACTTCAGAACTAATAACTCACCTCCAAAGCCAAGGCTCCAGACTCAGCAAACTCAACGAGGACATTTCTCGTTCGAGAGCAGACTCCATTCTTAAACAAAGCACCTCAGAAAAAACCATAAAACCACTAGCCATTAGCTCATTGCAAAAACCAGCGGAGACTCCTGCCCTTTCAGATAGAACCATCAACCCTAAAAAAATTAGCTTCACCAAAGAGAGTCCTGCAAAAGAATCTCTAGCTAACTCCTCCCAAAAACCCAAAACTTCTAAAAAGCCACTCCAGCACAAGTTTGAGGAAAAAATAATGCCCCCTATAGATAAAGATGACCGCTGGAATAGCGTAAGTGACTTCTTTAGCATTGGAACTCGTGAAAGAAGTAAAACTCATTATTAGTTATTTAATACATTGATTAGATGAAAAGAGGTGTTTTGGAACGCTTAACAGGGGAAGGATTTTGAATCCTACTTTTAGGTCTTACAGGAGGCTTTTTAGGTGTGTAAAAAGCAATGTTCTTTTTGTTTTCCTTAGTAGTGTTGGCAGGGTTAAGAGTTTTTCTGGGCAGCCGGGGCTTAGGTTCAAAATCAAAAATTGGAACTTCTTTTTGATTAGTTTTGCTGGGCCCCAGTATTTTGCGCATAGACTCCAGTATATCTTCATTAGCATTGTTTGCTTGAACTGCTTCTTCTAACTGTTTTGTTAGGACTTCGTTCTTTTCTTGTTCTTTTTCAATAACTTTTTTAAGTAACTCTAGGTGGAGTTTCTTCATCTTTTCCCTGTAAGCTCGGTATTCGTAGCTTTTTTTAAGTTCTAAGTTTTCGAACTTAAGTCTTTCTCTGTCTTCAAACAGAATATCAAATTGGGACTTAAGTTCTTCGTATTGCGCATGTGTGACTATACGCGAAGAGTCAACTAAGGGAGAGCTGAGTCCACTTATCAAGTTTGAGTCGTCCATGTTTAGGATTGAAGTTGACAAAGGAGATGATAGTTCTTCTAACGACTTTTTACAAAAGGCCATTTAATTAATTCTAACGATTTGGAATATGTTCTAATTTAATGAACAGAGAAACGGCAAAAGAAATCCTTTACGAAAACTATGCTCACTTGTGCGCCCAAAAGTCCCTTTCACCTGACCAGAGTATACTAACTCAAGACCAAACTGAAGATTTTGTGTTGGATCTAGATAACAAAGCTTTGGGGGACCACCACAGTGCAGCAATCTTAAGTGCTCTTAAAGTGGACGGGCACTTCAAAGAACTTAGAATGGCTGATAACTCCTTAGGACCCAACTCTATGAATGTGATAGCGGACCTTATGAAAGAAGATGCTTCTTCACTTGCCATTATTCGTCTCGAAAGGAACCAAATTACTGAAGAAAAGGCTTTGGACTTGTTGTCTGCTAAAAAAATTGCCCAAATCCAGTACAAAAGAATTTGGAAACTTTACTTAGACGAAAACCCGATAAAACCCAAAACCATTAAAAGCCTAAAGTCCAACTTTTTAAGTTCCCACAGTCCAAACCCCACAGAAGACCTAGACTTAACCTACAACGAAAGAGCCAAGATGAAGTATTTGGGAGACGACAGCTTTAAAAAAGAAATCAGAAACATGATTGAAAACTCCCAACAACCTGAAAGCAGGTCCATTAGCCCTGTGAACCAAAAGAACTCCCAAGTAGTTAACTACAGAAACACCGACCTTGAAAGCGTTCCTTACCACCTCCAAAACAGCTTTACAAAAGCCTTAGCTTTAGGCAACAACAAAATCAAAAGGCTGTGCAATTTTCCAAGCTCGCTTTTAAAACTTGAACTGTGCAACAACTTCATCAAGAAAATAGAAAAACTAGACTCCTGCACAGTACTTAAAGTACTTGACCTGTCTCAAAACCAAATATCGAAAATAGAGGGTCTTCGGAACTGCAAGCATCTCCAAGAACTTAGTTTGGGGTCCAACAACATCAAGCAAGTTGAAAACATTGAAATGCTAAAAAAGCTTTCTAGACTGAACTTAGAAAACAACCTTTTGTCTTCTGCAGGTTCAATCAGAGCATTGTCGCTCAGCACAAATTTGAAACTTCTGGTGCTCAAAGGAAATCCCATTTCTGTGCAGGGCAAGTACAGACCTACAATATTAGGCTTTATACCTAAGTTGGCTTCTCTGGACTACATGCCTTTGCCTGGGAACTACTCTTCTTTCAGCAAGGCCGACCCTAACTTTTTTTCTTCTTCTATGCTTAGTTTAGACACCAAAACCTCAAGCACTCCTAAGTACTTCAACCCTGAACAAAAACACAACTTCTACAAAGCACCTAAGTCAGACATTCGGCCTAAAAAAAACCAGTCACCCAAAAAAGAAGAAAAACCCCTTGAAAGGTTTAAACCCAGCAGCAACAGACAACTTTCCCAGATCCGGAACTACTTTAAAAGCATTTACATCTTCAAAGGACTGCCTAACCCTTTCATTGAAGCTTTGATTAAGTCGAGTTACTACTTTGTAAAGGACTCTTCAGAAATAATCGTAAGGTACAACTCCATTGTGGAAAAAGCACTTGTGGTGATTTCAGGCAAAATCAAGTACAAAAGCCAAATTTACTCGAAAGGAGAAAGTTTGTTTGTAGAAAGTTTGATACTTCCAGAACAAGCTACAGAAGACGTAGTTGTTTGTGAAAAAAGCAGGTACTTAGAACTCTACAAGTCTGACTTAGAGTCACTAGCCAGCAAAGCTACTAAGTACAAAGAAATCTACACCAAAAACTACTTCAACAACCAAATAGACAAACCTTCAAAAGAAGCACAGACTTCCCAAGTTCCCAAACTGGACTTTAAAAGCTTAGGCATGAAAGCTCTAGAAATTAAAGACTTAGAAAAGTCCCAAAGTGCTATAAAACTTAAAGTCCAGAAAGAAATAGAAGACCTACTTAACTCTGCAGACCCCTACGACTTGTCTTTGCCTGAAACCCCTCCTTCTTATGACTACTTTAAGAACCTAGAAAACAAAGTAGACGCTCTGTACACAGTTTACGAAAAAGAAAGAAGCTTGCAAAACAGCAAAAAGAACATTGAAAAAGAAGCCTTTGAGTTCGTAAACACTATTGAAGACAAAGGACCTGAGTTCACAGCTCTCAACAAAAGCAAGTTCAAAGAAATATCTGAACTGGTCAAACCAGAACCCAACGAAGAAAGTTTTTGGATGAAAGACTTAGTTTCTTCAATTGAAAAAGAAGAAACCAAAAAGATCCAAGAAAACCTTGAAGCCAGAGTAGCTGACTTGAAAGAAGAAGTATCCACCCAACAGTTAACTCTGTCCAACCTACTCAACCAAAAAAACGCCAGCAAACAAAAGATCCAAAACTACAAAGAAATTCTTGAAGAGTGCGACTTACTCAAGATGCACGAAGACCCTGCTCCCATCATTGACGAAATATGTGGAAAGTACCTAAGCGAAGAAAGCATAAAAGAACTTGCAGACGAAATCATGCAACTCACTTTCTGTTCTAACCAAATGAAGCAGAGCCTAACTGAAGTGTTTGAACACCTAGAAGCTGGAAACCAACAAGGAATTTCAGAAATAGAAAAAAACATACAAAGCTTCATTCCTGGAAAAACCCCTGTAGCTTATGTACCCTTGAAAATGCCTGTGTCGCCGAACGGAGACTACAGTCCTAGCGAAGTAAGTTCTGATGATTAGTTACTCTTCAAGTATACACCTCCAAAGCAAGTATTTAAGATTTTGCAGCATGAACCTTAAAGCCCTGGTCCAGTTTTCTTTGTTAGAAACTTCCAAAGTTACAGGAATTCCGTCTATGCAGTTGTCCTGTATTTTGTAGGGAATTGAGCACCCAGGGTCTTCTATTTCCATGTACACTGACAACTCATACAAAGTTTCCAAAAACAACTGCTGTGCGTAGTTAAACCTTCCAATCATCTTAGTGAAAGCGGTGTCTGAGCAAAACAGCTCAAACCGGTTAACGTCTTCGTGCACAGGAGAAATCCTTGAAAAGCACCCTAGAGGGTACAGATTGCACTGAGCACTTTTGAAGTTCCTAAGTCTCGAAAGTGTAGAAAGCAAGAGTGCACACTGTCCCCAAGCTGCGTTAATTTCTTCCCAAGGAACTAACTCAGTATCTAGTCTGCCCAGTCTGAGTCCTGATATGGTGCCAAACTGGTTTTCAGAAGAAATGTAAAATATGTCATTCAGCACGTTGACCTTTTTCAAAAGCGAAAGTTCTTCTTCTGCAATGTTGGTTCTTTGGAGTATTTCGGCGTGGTTTTCTTCAAAGTTCATCAGTTTGGACTCTAGTTTGTTGGCTTCTTGCCAAAACTCGTGCTCTTTATGAATGACTTCAGTGAGTTCTTTCCTTAGGGACTTGAATTCTGAATTTTGGTGCTTTTCTTCTATTTTAAGTTGCATAAGTTTGTTTTCGAGTTCTTCTATTTCAGAGTCTTCAACATCTTCTTCGTTGTCCTGAGCTACTTGAGCTGTAATAACCTCTAGTTGGTTTTCAAGCAGCTGTTTGTAGTTGCTGGACTCAGTAAGTCTTTTTTCAAGGGACTCCAAAAGTTGATTTAAGCAGTTTTCACACAGAGTGTTTTCTATTCCTTCTTGGGAACTTGCAAGTTCAAGAACTCTGTCACTTTTCATAACGTCTTCGTACAAGGAGCTGTCAACCTTGCTGTAGTCCTGAATTTCAAGCAAGGGTCCATCTACTTCACTCACTTGAAGAGGGTGCTTGCAAATATAACACTTAGTCACAATATCCATTATGTTTCGCAGAAATCTCAGAAGAGCCTTTTCTAGCAAAAGACACCTGAATTCTTACTACAAAGTAACTGGAATTTACTTTTTGGCCGCTGGGACTTTGTTGGCAGGGTACAAAGCTTGGGACTACTCCCGTGACCCTCCTGCACAGCGCAAACACCGCACAGAACTCCTCACCCAAAAAATGAACCAAAAACCAGAATTCAGAGGAGTTAAGAGACCTCAGAGCCAAGAAGTAATAGAAAAAGCTAAAGAAACACTAGTTGTGGTATTTGGCCAAGAAAAGTCAGGAAAAAGCACTTTTTTAGACCAAATTGAAAACGAAGTAGGTTCTAGGCCTGTCGTTAGAATCAACTGCAAAGAGACCGTTGAAGAAACTATGAACTCCTTTAACTTCGAGAAAAAACTCAGTAAGCTATAGAAAGGCCAGAACGAATTTAACAAGTTCTTAGAAAATATCAAAGACGCCTTAAAAAGAGTCCAGACCTTAAACCCTGTACTTATAGTAGACAACATCCACAAGTTGAACTCTGTGCTCTATGACAAACTACTATTTCTGGCAAGTAACTGGAAGAAATCTGGGACCTGTGATGTAGTTATTTCAACCAGTGATACAAAAGTAGTTTCTTGGAGTTACTCCTGTAAGTTACACTTAGATGCTGATCCCCACATAGTAGAACTCGGAAGTTTAGACAAAGAACAGTTCTTACAAGCTTTGTCTTCCCAACCTAACTTTTCAAGTCAAGAAGCTAGCATTCTGTACGACGAGTGCGGTCCTGCACTGGACTTTGCAGTTGACATGTTTTCACAGAACAAAAACTCCCACACTTACATTCAAGAAAAGTCCAAATTGGCAGAAGAGCACATTCAACAACTACTCAAAACCAAACCAGCATTGCTCGAAAGTGTTTACAGCACAGTTGCAGTGGTGTCTAAAGAAAGGCCTTTGGGGGACACTTTTGCAGGAACTGAAGTAGCTCAAGAGTTCAAGGAAAGGGGCATTATGCAAGAGTTCCCTAAAGGATCCACTCGCTTCAGAAACAAGTGCATATTGAAAGCAGTTGCAAGAAGTTTAAGTTAGTTTAAATGGAAGACGCTTTGACAGTAGAGTTAATAGTAAGCTTTACTTAGCAAGTTTGTTCTGGAAACGAACAGATCTCAGCTTTGAGGACACTAGAAATAGCTTTTACAAACATTAAAAGACTAGACAACTTGCAGTACTGCTACAACCTGCAGGACTTAGGATTGATTTCAACCGGGCACTTAGAAAACTTGGACGCTTTAGGAAAAGTAAGTCACTCTCTTGAAACCTTAAGGATCATTAACTGCTTCATTACAATAGACCCTGCAATTTCTAGTTTGACCAACCTTAGAGAACTTTATCTGCCTAACAACCAAATCTCTAAAATAGAAAACCTACATTGTTGTCCTTTGCTAACTAAACTTTGGCTTTTTTCCAACCAAATCACTAAAATCGAAAACTTGGAGTCCAACTCCAAACTAAAACAACTTTACTTGCAAGACAACCAGATTTCCAAACTCGAAAACTTAGAAACCCTTGTAAATCTTCAAGAACTCCACATTTCCCAAAACCCCATTAGGGACTTTTCGTCCTTAAACCATTTGTCAGAACTTCCAATTTTGAAAGTGCTAGAAATAGCAGGCCATGACTTTGAGCCTTGTCCAGTTTCAAAATACGAAGGCTACAGAAACTTTGTACTGAGCACTGTAGGTTCCTACTTAGAAGTGCTGGACGGAGAACAAGTACACTCAGTCACCAAAGAAACCGCCAGAAAAGAGTACATCCAAGAAGCCCTAAAACTCCAAGAAGAACTTGAAAGCATTGAGCACCAACACAGAACTACAATAATGCACCTCGACAGCAAAAACAAAGAAAACGAAGAACAACTTAAGTACGTGCAAAGAATGCTTGTGGAGGACCTTCACAACCTGCAGTCTGACATCGAAGAAGGCAAAACCAAAATGATGAAAGAACACCAAAGACTCAAGTCTCTGAGGAACAAAAGTGAAGATGCACTTAAACAAGACTTGAAAAAACTACAAAACAAATTTAACAGTGAAGTAGACAAAATCCAAAAAGAACAAGAAGATAAACTCAAGCTTGAAAAACTCAGACAACAAGAAGCGATTGCAGCTCTAGAATTTGAAGAAAAGATTGCTCACGACCTAATTGACATTTTGTACTCAACAGAAGGCTCTGTTTTGTACATTGAGTTGTCTGAAAGTTCAAAAGAGTACAAATTCATTGAAAGTCTTGTCAAGGAAAAAAGGCAAAGTTCTGTAACCTTGCGGAAGGCCTACCAACTTTCAGAACCCCTCCAAAGAGAAACTTCTGTAGGCAAGTACTTGTTTGCTAAGCTGGACTACAAAAACCTAAAAGAAGTTATTCAAAACCACACTTGCAAAGAAGCCCTTAAGTTCCACTCAAGCTTCAACAAATGCCTTTCTGAAAGCCCGTGCCTAGTGCTTGTGGCAAAACCACTTGAGTATAACTCTGAAGAGTCCCTAGAGCTCCTTGAAGAAGACCTAAACAAAGTAGTTTTTGAGTACCTTTTAGTTGTAGAAACTCCAAGGTACGGGTTTACTGGTAACTTCAGAGAAGTTGTTGACGAAAGAATGCTAGCTTTTTTGTCCGAGCCCCTAGAAGTGCCCTTGGGAGCCTACAAACAACTTCAAAAGTTTGAAAGCGAAGCTTTAGAAAGGTACAACGAGCACTTAAGAAGAGTTTGGGGAGAACTAGACCCAGACTCTATGGAAAAAATTAAGGAACAGGATGAAGAAATAGGCCTTCTTATGCAAAACTCTGAAGACTTAAAATTGCAAATTGAGTCTGAAAGAAACAACCAAATGCAGATGTTAAAGGAACTAAGAATCAACGTGAAAGAACCCCAACTGCCTTCTTTAAAAGACCCTAGAAAAACTAAGTGAATTATATTTTGGTGTTTTGAATAGAATACAAAGAGTCTTGCCAAAACAAAGCTTCTGAAGAGTGCAAGTCCAGTTGGACTTCAGCAGTTTGCTTAATTAGTTCTCCTAAGTGAGTGTTTCTCTTTGCTCCGAAAGTGAAATGTTCTTCTTGAACTTTTTGCTCGATGTCTTGGATTTCCTTTTTAAGGCTTTCAAGGATGCTTTGGGTCTTCAAAATTTGGGAAGAGTACTTTGCAGAATTGTCTTCGTCATTGCTGCTTCTGTGTTTAGTTTCGATTCTGCTGATTAAAGTTTCTTGTCTAGAGTATTCGTTTATGGTGTCTTTGTAGGAAAACACAGCTTGCTTGAGTCCCTGGACTCTTAAAGTTTCTTCTTTGGCTTCTATTGAAAGTCTAGAGCTTTCTTCTTTGTGCTTTCTGAGGGTTTTGAAGTACTTACTTAGGTGTTTGTTGAATTCCGGGAAGTCTGGGATGCTTAAGCACTGGAAAGTAGAGTTAAACAGGCTTTGGAGTGAAATTGCTGAACAGAAACTTTCAGAAAACACTTCAGTGGGCAGTTCTAGCTTAAGTAGGTTTTCTTCGATTTTAGAAACTTCTTTGTTGAAAGGAATGAGTTTTTCGTACAACAGAAACTGGATTTTGTTGTGCATAGTGGCCATGATTCTGTCATAGGAGTCTTCTAAACTCACAAACTCCATTAACCCCTGGGTCCGGCTCATTTTTGCTTTTTCTCTTTCAAATTGTTTTTGAGGAGTTTGTATGAACACTCTGAATATTTTTGAGTTTAAAATTACAGGGTGCGCACACAGTATGTTTAAGTACTTCTCCATAACTAGCCTTCTTTCTTCAATAAATTTGGGGTCAGTTTTGTAAAAAACCTTTTTCTGGGGCAGAGGAGGGATGTTGTAGCCTTTGTAAGTTTGCAGTAAAAGGTTGTGCATCCAGTCAAGGTCTCTGAACCGCCTTTGCACTGTGAAGACACTGCTTTCTAGTCTAGACACAATAGTGTACAGGTGATAAGAAGAGCTTCCAAACCACCCACTTTCCACTAGCACAGGAGTGTTGACTACAATTTCGTTGTTCCTTTCCGAGATATACCGGGAACTGTGCTCCTCTTCTATTTGTTTCAGAGGGGAAGAGTAAATCTTAGGAATGCAAGGAAGTTTAGTTGGGGAAGTAGGTTCTTCCAAAAGGCTGCACTCAGGTTGAAAGGTGTCTTCTTCGTGCGTTTCAGGAGAAATAACTGCTGTTTGGAGTGGCAGGAACTCTTTCAGAGACTTCACTGGACTGGTTTCAAGGGACTTAGCGTAGTTAACCTGAGGGGCTTCTTGGTGAGTCTGTTCAACAAAAGAATCTTGGAAAGAGGTAGATTCTTTTTGGGGAAGTTTTTCTTTGCGTGTCTGTTTTCTCCCAATTAGTTTCTGTTCGACTTTGTAATTTTCTTCAGATATCGGCAAGCCTCTTTTGCAGGCACTGCAAAGACGCATTGCAGCCATGAAGTTAGGGAGTTTAAGGTATGCTTTTTTTTCCGAAGCAATGTTCCAAATCTTAGACAGGTCTTCGTCACCTATTTTAAACTGCCTAAAAAACACAGCAGAGGTTTTTCCCATGAGTTCTCTTTCACTCAAGGGTTTCTTTTGGTCTGAAGTGAGCTTTTCAAACTCTTCAGAGTAAAGCTTTAGTTCTTTATCAGAAAAGACAAGTTCGGAAATAGGACTTTCCATTATATTAGTGAAATTACCATCAGAGCTTCGGAGATCGCGAGCCTAGTCTAATTATAGCATACTCAAGTCTTAGCTCGTCTTCAGAGGAAGCAACATCTTGGTCTTCGCTTGGAAACTGGTACAAAAAGTTTGTGTATGACAGGTTCATTAACTGGCTCGAAGAAAGTTTAACTAGTTTAGAAGTGTGCAAGTTTCTGTGTAAGTCTTACTGGGTGTGCAGCATCCTGAGCCCGGCAGAAGAATGCATTGAGCTTAGTCTCCTGCCTAGTCTAAGCATGTTCCTTCCAAACATTTTTATTATAAGTTTGCGGTACTTACTGAAGTTAAGGAACTTAGTTAATTCCAGGGTTCTTGGTTAACAAACTTGTAAACCATTTCTCTTGCATTGAAGGGCTGGTCGTGAGGAGCCATGTGTCCTGACTTAAGAATAAAAACGTAGTTCAGGTTGCCGTAAGACTGTGCGTAACCAGCAACTTCACCTTCAACTCTCCAGACGTTTCTTTTTGCTTCTTGGAACCTCCTGATGTCCTTCCACTGGAGACTTTCAATCATGAGCTCGGTTCCGGGGGAGTTAACTATCAAGTCGTCTTGGCCGTTGTAAATAACTACCCTGATGTTGTCTAGGATGTAGGGCATCAAATTGGCAACAGTGTGCATTATGTCGGACTTAAAGGCGTTGTACACGTCATTGTTGCACTCAATCCAGTGTCTGCTAGTAGGCACGTGGAGGAGTTCTTTTGTTGCTTCTAAGTTAAGCCACTTAGACATAGCACTCATGTCGTACTTTCCGTACTTCCTCATGTTGTAAACATTGACACCGCCTGAGTACTGCACAATCAAGTCATAAGACTCTTCCCAGTCAGCCTCGGCTTCCAACCACTTTCCAGCGTTGATTTTAGCCACTACTTGGTTTTCGTAACTTTCGATGATGGTTTTTTGGTCGCTGTTGATCAGTCCAGTGTTGTAGGCGTACTCAGCGTATTTTTGGCTTTGAGTGTAAGGATCAGTCCAAGGGTCTCCCATACCAATTCCTTTAAGAGGTAAGTGGACTCTGCCAGTAACGTTGGACCTGGCGTTGTACATGAGAACGTGGTAAGCAAGTCCAGGAACCCAGTGGCCTCCAAAACTCTCTCCAAAGATGTAAAGGTCTCTGTCAAACCATGAAGGGTGCTTTTTGGCTAGCTTTTGCAAGAAGAAGTAAAGGTAGTCAGTGGCTTCGATGGTGTTGTTTTTCATGTCATCAGGTTCAGCTGCATAGGAATACCCAGCACCAAGGGGGAAGTCAATAGTCATTATGTGGAAGTCCTTGGCCCAAGTGAAGTTGTTTCTTTGGGGCTGGGAATTGTCGTCAATGTAAATAGGGGAAATTCTCTCCCAAAGCATTCCGGTTTCTCCAGAGCAGCCTGGGCCTCCTTGCAGCCAGAAGATCAAAGGAGTTTTGTCTTGGGAAATGTCTGAATTAAGCTTTTCAAACAGCCAGTAGAAAAGCCCTGAGCCACTAAGTTCGTTCATTACGACTGTTCCTGCGTAGCCTTTGGCTCCTAAGAGTTCCCAAGTGCCGTCGGTGTCTGAAACCTGCTTGACGAGCTTTTCCCTGATGGTAGCGCTTGCCAAAGCCAAAAGAGCAAGTGAAAAAATTAGTTTCACCATTTATATTTACTCACCAACTTCACAAAAGATAATTTATCAGAAGCTAACTTTCCTTTGGGGCTGTTTGGGGGGTTCGTTTCTGACTTCGTTGGTTTGTTCTTCATGCACGGAGTGGTCACTTTCTTCGTCCTGGTAGCTGCTGTCAGATTCTCCAGCCATTGAGTCGACATGTTCAAGTTCGCTTTCGCTTTCGCTCCTCAGACTCATAACGGAGATTCCAGGCTTTTCTTTTTTTTCTTTGGGTTTAGGCACAGGATGTAGAACGTCCATATCCACACTTCCAGAAACTATAGACCCTATTTCAGGTGCGTCACTGGAACTGTCAACTGACTCTCCTGAAGGCTTGTTAACTATTTCTTCTTCTTCCTCTTCTTCTTCAAGTGTGCTTTCTGGCAGCTCTTTCCGGTCAAAGAACCTTTTGAAAATCTCTCCCTTACTTACTTTGCTTCGAATTAGTTTCTGTGCAAGTTTGGTACTCCAAATGTTCCGAGCTGTTTCTGTGCAAGTTTGGTACTCCAAATGTTCCGAGCTACAAAGTTAAATTCCTCGTGAACCAAAACGGTTTGTTTTCGGCTGGTGTCGTAAATTGGAACACCTTTGTAAACTTGTCTAAGACATCTTACGATAGTTGCGTGGCACAACCCCAAAGCCCTGTCTAGGTTGGAGTTGTCAACTTTAGGAATTAAGGTTTCGTCGCCCTTGGTTTGGAACCTTTTTTGGATTTCTCTGATGCTGGTGTAAGAAGCTATATACTTGTTAAGTAAAGGGTC